>SKEF01002593.1_pt1 | contig 13626 bp, 14 predicted proteins | sample 4826691 | NCBI WGS metagenome assembly SKEF01 (sample SAMN11008816, study PRJNA524170) | human gut metagenome | biome: Human fecal sample; material: Feces; isolation source: fecal sample from pouch patient p23, p27 | host: Homo sapiens | place: Israel: Tel-Aviv | collected 2016-08-24
CCCGACATTATCGAGCATTTTGGCAACGCAGATGCCGTGCCGCAGCTGCCGGAGCGGTGCTTAAGCCGCAAGGCGGGAATTGTGCGGTGTTGCCATAAAGGAACAGGAGCAAGACAATTATGAACTATCGTGCCTGGCAGCTGAAAAACGCCGATACCGCAGGGGAAAGTGCGCTTCTGGCCGCCGGTTATGGCCCGCTGCTGGCCAGGGTGCTGGCCTGCCGCGGTATTGCCCAGCCGCAGGCTGCCGCCGCATTGCTGGAAGAGGAACCGCCGCTGAGCGACCCGTTCCTGCTGAAAGATATGGACAAAGCCGTTGCCCGCATCCAGCAGGCTATTGAAAACGGTGAAACCATTGTGATCTTTGGCGATTATGATGTGGACGGCGTTTCCGCTACGGCCATCCTGTATGAATGCCTGACCAACCTTGGCGCGCAGGTGCGCTGCAAACTGCCCACCCGCGAGGGCGGCGGCTACGGCCTGAACCGTGAAACCCTGCAAAAGCTGGCAGATAAAGGCTATAAGCTGATTGTGACAGTGGATAACGGCATTTCCGCCATTGAGGAAGCTGACCTGGCCGCAGAGTTGGGCATTGAGCTGGTGATTACCGACCACCACCTGCCCGCCCAGCAGCTGCCCAAAGCCGTTGCCGTTGTGGACCCCAAGCGGGAGGACGACACAAGCCCCTTCAAAGATCTGTGCGGTGCCGGTGTGGCGTTCAAGCTGTGCGCTGCGCTGGAAGGCTGTGAGGACCCCGCTGAACTGCTGGAACCCTTTGGCGAACTTGCCGCCCTTGGCACCATTGCGGACGTAATGCCGCTGGTGGGGGAGAACCGCACCATTGTAAAAGAGGGCCTTGCCACCTTGCAGGATACCCTGCGCCCCGGTTTGCAGGCCCTGCTGGAAAACGCAGGCTATGCAGGCCGCCCTGTCACGGCGGAAACCGTCAGCTATGGGCTGGCACCCCGCCTGAACGCCGCGGGCCGCATGGATACCGCTGCTGTTGCCCTGAAGCTGCTGCTGTGCGAAAACGAGGAGCAGGCCGCAGGCATTGCGGCGCGCCTTTCGGAGATCAACACCAGCCGTCAGCAGGCGGAACAGCAGATCGCTGCCGCTGCACTGGAAAAACTGAGCGCAGACCCTGCCCGTGTTCTGGACCGTGTAATCGTGGTATCAGGCGAAGGCTGGCACCCCGGTGTAATCGGCATTGTGGCAACCCGCCTGATGGAAAAATACGGCCGCCCCTCCATTGTTATTTCGACTGAAAACGGCGAGGGTCGCGGCAGTGGGCGCGCCCCCACCAGCTTTAACCTGCACGCCGCTTTGTGCGCTTGCGCACCGCTGCTGCTGCGCTTTGGCGGGCATTCCGCTGCGGCGGGCCTGACCATTGAAGAAGAAAAAATCGGCGCGTTCCGCAAAGCCATCAACGATTGGGCCGCTAAAGAATACCCGGTGCCCAAGCCGCTGCCGCTCAAGTTGGATGCCGTGGCCGATATTGCGGAATTAACGGTGCCTACCGTACAGGAACTCAGCCGCCTGGCTCCCTTTGGCAGCGGCAACCCGGTTCCGGTGTTCCTGCTGCAAAACGCCGCGGTGGATGGCATCTGGCCCCTGGGCAGTGAGGGGCGGCATTGCCGCATTCGCCTGCGCCAGGGCGGGGCAGCCTGCTTTGTCTCACTGTTCGGCACCGCCCCGGACGACCTGCCCTACCGCATGGGTACAGCTGTGGATGCCGCGGTGGAAGTCAGCATCTTCCAGGGGCGCGGCGGGCCGATGGTGTCCTGCCATTGCTGCGCCATGCGCCCGGCCGGTTTGGGCAATGCCCCGGCGGAGCAGGCCGCACGGTTTGATGCTTTCCTGAGCGGAACGGCCCTGCCAGATGACGAGCGGTTGGCCTGCCTGCCCACCCGTGCCGATACCGCTGCCGTGTATCGCATGGTGCGCACCGGCAATGTGTTTGCGGATGATCTGCAGCCGCTGTTTGCAACCGCAGGGCCGGAAAACACCGGCAAGACCCTGGCCAGCCTGACGGCGCTGGAACAGCTTGGTTTGATCGAGCGCCGCGGCAGCCGCTACCAGCCGGTGGAAGTGACCGGCAAAAAAGACCTCTCCTCCGCGCCGGTCCTGCGCAGACTGGCGGAAGGGGAAGGATAAGGCAAAATGAAAAATACCCCCGCGGCAGGAGGGAACTGCCGCAGAAACGGGACTTTTTTATGATTGTGCGATACTTGAAATGGGGATGATAGAATGCCAGAAGAAGTCAAAAACAATGCTGCAGAACAGGCAGCTCAGGCGCAAAAGCAGCCGGTGCCCATGCCCACTACTTATGAAGCACTGCGCCATGATCTGATCGCCAGCGGCCGTGCCTATGATTTTGACATGATTGACCGTGCTTATCAGCTGGCCAGCGCGGCGCATGCCACCCAGTTCCGCCGCAGCGGCGAACCGTATATCTGCCACCCAATCAGCGTGGCACAGCTGCTGGTGGAACTTGGCATGGATAGCGAAAGCGTTGCCGCAGCCCTGATGCACGATGTGGCCGAGGATACCCCCGTGACCATTGACGAGATCCGCCAGAAGTTTGGCAGCGAGGTTGCCCTGCTGGTGGATGGTGTTACCAAGCTGACCCAGATCAAGTTCTCGAATGTCGAGGACCGCAAAGCGGAAAACCTGCGCAAAATGCTGCTTGCCATGAGCCAGGATGTCCGCGTGATGATCATAAAGCTGTGTGACCGCCTGCACAATATGCGTACCGGCGATGCCTGGCCGGAGCAGAAACGCCGCGATAAAGCCCTGGAAACCATGGAGGTTTATGCCCCCATTGCCCACCGCCTTGGCATTTCCAACATCAAGGAGGAGCTGGAGGACCGCAGCCTGCAATACCTGGATCCTGTGGGCTATAACATGATCCGCTCCCTGCTGAACAAGCATGGGGATGACTTCCTCAACGATATCTGCGCCACCATCCAAGAACACCTGGAACAGAACGGCATCCACGGAGCAACCATCCGCCACCGTGTCAAGAGCATCTACGGCATTTACCGCAAGATGTATATGCAGAACAAGGACTTTGAGGAGATTTATGATATTTATGCTGTCCGCATCATTATTGATACGGTGGCGGAATGTTATACCGCGCTGGGCCTGATCCATGATATGTACCACCCGCTGCCCAACCGCTTCAAGGATTATATCTCCACCCCCAAACCCAACGGCTACCAGAGCCTGCACACCACCGTGATTGGCCGCGAAGCCATCCCCTTTGAGGTGCAGATCCGTACCCGCGAGATGGACCGCAACGCGGAATACGGCATTGCTGCCCACTGGAAGTATAAGGCCGGCATTACCGCCGCCAGCAGTGATAGGCTGGACGAACGCCTGGCTTGGGTGCGCCAGCTGTTGGAAAGCCAGCGTTCCAGCATTGATGCCACCGACCTGCTCAGCGATATCAAGTCTGACCTGCTGCCGGAAGAAGTGTTTGCCTTTACCCCACGCGGCGATGTGATCAACCTGCCGGCCGGCGCAACCGTCATCGACTTTGCTTACGCCATCCATTCCGCCGTGGGAAACCGGATGATCGGCGCCAAGGTAAACAACCGCATTGTGCCCATTGACCATCAGGTCGTTACCGGCGAAATCATTGAAATCATCACCGGCCCGGAAAACCGTGGTCCCTCCCGCGACTGGCTGAACATTGTAAAAACCAGCGAAGCAAAGAACAAGATCCGCAACTGGTTCAAGAAAGAGCGCCGGGACGAAAACATTGCCGAGGGCAAGGATGCCTTTGAAAAAGAGCTGCGCCGCAACCTGATGGTGATCCCGCCGGAGCAGTATGACGAGTTCATGTCCAACCTGGCGCGCCGCAACCACTGTAACTCGGTGGATGAAATGTATGCGGCCATCGGCTATGGCGGTTTGCAGCTGGCGCGCATCCTGCCCAAGCTGAAGGAAGAGTACACCCGCCTGAAAGCAACGGAACCCAAGCCGCTGCCCACGGTGGATATCAAGCGTGTTCATTCTTCGGACGGCGTTGTGGTGGAAGGCATTGACAACTGCCCCATCAAGTTTGCCAAGTGTTGTTCGCCGCTGCCGGGGGATGACATCATCGGTTTTGTCACCCGTGGGTTTGGCGTGTCCATCCACAAGCGGGACTGCGCCAATGTGCAGCAGAGTATGAAGGACCCGGAAAATGCCGCCCGCTGGGTGAAAGCCTATTGGGCGGATGATGCCAAAGAGGACTACAAGGCAACGCTGGAGCTGGACTGCATGGACCGCGCCAACCTGCTTTCGGACGTTGCGCTGGCGCTGGGCGATATGCGTGTGCCGATCTATTCACTTTCCGCCCGCGCGGCAGACCAGGGCCGCGCACGCATGTCCCTGACGGTGGGCATTATGAACACCGTGCACCTGAACAATGTTGTGGCACGCCTGAAAAAAGTCAAAGACGTTCTGACAGTTATCCGCAACTAAAACTTTTATACGGGGGACTTTTTGATCCTTTTTGCAAAAAAAGGATCCGAAAAAACTCTGATATATCAGACATAAAAAATAAGAAATAAAATAGAAAGTGTGCAGAAACCCCGTGGGAACGCGTATTGCGCGCCCGCTGCCTGGGGTTAAATCAAAATTGACCTATCACTGCACAACCCATAAAACACATGAATCAAAACACAAAACGGCGGTGGCTGGCGGCGCTTTTGGGCGCGGCGGCGGGCATGGTGGTATTTTTCCTGCTGTATGGCACATCCACCCTGCACCCAACCTATGATGCCTGGATCTTGAACGGCTATGATGAGTGGGACATTCAGCAGCATTATGCGGGCTGGGTGTTGTTCCGCAACTCTCATTGGGCGTTCCCGCTGGGCCTGGCGGATACCATTGCCGCCCCGGATGGCACCGTCATTTCGTTTACCGACAGCATCCCCTGGGTCAGCATCTTCTTCAAGGCGCTGCGCGGGGTGCTGCCCTCCACCTTCCAGTGGTTTGGGTGGTACACGCTGTTCTGTTTTGCCATGCAGGGGGCAGCCGGTGCGCTTCTGTGCGCCCGCGGGCAGGCAAAAACTGGCGCGGGAGCGCTGGTGTTTTCCACACTGGGCGGTCTGCTGTTTGTTATGCTGCCTACCTTGTGGGAGCGCGCGTTCCGCCATACCGCGCTGGCCAGCCAGTGGCTGTTTTTGCTGGCGCTGTATGCCTTTCTGGAATACCGTCAAAACCTGTACAGCGGCACGGCCAAATTCCCCTGGGCCATGCCGGTGCTGGCCTTTTTGGCGGTGGGCATCCACCCGTACTTTCTGCCGCTGGTCATGGTGTGCGCCCTGCTGGTCGCCGTGGAACTGGGCCGCCAGAAAAAAGCCTGGGGCCGCGCGGCGCTGCAGTTTGCGGCAAGTTTGGCAGCGGCTGTGGTGGGCGGCGTTTTGTGCGGGGCCATCGGCTCCGGCACCGGGGCATCTCGCTCCGGCTATGGCGATTATTCCATGAACCTGAATGCACTCATCAACCCAACCTCCCGCGGGGGCTACACTTGGTCCCGGCTGTACCAGGTAATGCCGCAGCAGCCCGGCCAGTATGATGGCTTCAATTACCTGGGGCTTGGTGTGCTGGCGCTGATCACGGCGGCGCTGCTGTTCAGCCTGCGCCGGGCGGTGCGCTGCCCCCAGAACACCAAAACCTGGTGGCACCGCAACGGGCCGGTGTTTGCGGCCTGCGTGTTTTTAACGCTGTTTGCCGTCAGCAACAAAATTTACTGGGGCAACACCGGCATTGAGCTGCCGCTGCCTGCAAAGCTGTTGGAGCTGTGCGGCATCTTCCGCTCCAGCGGGCGAATGTTCTATCTGGTAGCGGCCTGCATGGTGGTGTATGCCGTGTATACCCTGCGGGACCGCCTGCCCGGCCGGTATGCGGTGCTGGTGCTGGCGCTGTTTGTCGGCGTTCAGGCGTTTGATTTGAGCGCCGCCGCCCAGCAAAAGCGGCAGAAGTTCGCCGACCCCATCAACGCCACAGTGGTAAACAACGACCAGACCGCCAGCCTTGGCGCTGGCCACATCCAGCTGCTTGCCGCCGGGGAAGTGCGGGAGGACCGCCTGCGCCTGCTGGCCATTCTGGCGGGCAAGCAGGGGCTGGCAACCAATCTGGATATTGCTGTGTCCGGCAGCCACCCAGCGGCGGAAGCCAGCCGCGCCGATACCGCTGCCCGGCTTGCCGCCGGGCAGTATGACCCCACCGCCGTGTATGTGACAACCGACGGCGCAACATGGGAAAACTGGCAGGCGGTGTTTGCGGGCGATGATTCGCTGAATTTCTTTGTAGCGGATTCCTGCTATTTTATGGTGCCTGCGGTTTAACCGGGTGTGCCATACTGACTGAATAAGGAGAACTGTGTTATGCGTGCTGTGCTTCAGCGTGTTTCCTCGGCGTCCGTTGTGGTCAACGGCGGCGATCCCCGCACCATCGGGCCGGGGCTGATGATTTTGCTTGGGGTAAAGGATGGGGACGACCCCGCCATTATCCCCAAGCTGGCAGCCAAATGCGCCGGGCTGCGCATTTTTGCCGATGATGAGGGCAAGTTGAACCGCAGCGCGGTGGAACTTGGCTATTCGGTTCTTGTCGTCAGCAACTTTACCCTGTATGGCGATACCTCCCGCGGCAAACGGCCCAGCTTTATCCATGCCGCAAAAGGGGAAACCGCCAAAAGCGCTTATGATGCCTTTTTGCAGGAGCTGATGAACACCCAGGGACTGAAAGACGTTCAGCATGGCGAGTTTGGGGCCGATATGCAGGTCAGCCTTGTCAACGATGGTCCGGTGACCATCATCATTGATACCGATGAGTGGAAGTAAAGGAGCACAACCATGAAATTGATCCATATCCACGGCGTTTGGCCGCTGTACACCAATACCTTTTTGCTGATCACCGCCGCCGGGCATGCCGTTGTGGTGGACCCCGCTGCCGAGGCCGAAACCTATCTGGCTCAGCTGAAAGAGAATGACGCAACCCTGACGGACATTTTCCTCACTCACGGCCATTATGACCATGTGGGCAGTGTGGCGGCCCTGAAAAAAGCCACCGGCGCCAAGGTGCATATGGACCTGGCCGATGCCAAAGGTGACCAGATGTATCCGCTGACTCCGGATCTGATCGATGCCCCGTGGCCTACGGGCAACAGTGAGTATCAGGTGGATGAGCTGACGTTCCGCATCTGGCACACACCGGGCCACACCCCCGGCGGCGTGGTCATCGCCTGCGGCGACCGGCTGTTCAGCGGCGATACCCTATTTGCGGGCAGCTGCGGCCGCGTGGATCTGCCCGGCGGCAGCGCAGCCGATATGCAACGCAGCCTTGCTCTGGTGGCGGATCTGCCCCTGCCGGATGAAACCACCGTCTACCCCGGCCATGAAAGCTTTACCACCCTTGGCCAGGAACGCCGGTCCAACCCATATCTGATGGGGGAAGTATTTTAAGATAGGTAGGAGTTAGGAGAGAGGAGTTAAGCGGCGGCCTAAAAGTTTGCGGTATACCTGCAATGCGACGGGTACTGTTTTGGCAGTATTGGCATAAGCGGGATTACAACAGGCTCGGCTCCGCGCTAACTCCTAACTCCTCCCTCCAATTCGGGGGTTCTTATGCAAATTGTATTGCGCGGTGCGGCAGCTGGGTATGAGGCCGAGCATACCGCACGCATCTTTTACCCGGCGGCGGAGCTGAGCCAGACCCTGCCGGACGATACCGCAGACCTTGTGCTGGCTGTGGCTCACAGGTATCTGCTGCTGGTTCTGGTGCGGCAGAACGGCACAACCACCTGGGTGCAGCAGCGCCCGCCCCAGGGGGATGCCCGCACGCAGGAGTATGCTCTGTGCCGCATGCTGTATACCATGCTGTGCGGCGTTACCGGTATCCGCCCGCCCTGGGGCATGATGACCGGCGTGCGCCCGGTGCGCATCATCCATGACCTGCGCGCCGAGGGCAAAACCGAAGAAGAAATCGAACAGCGCTTTTTGCAGCATTTTGACTGCACGCCGCGCCGTTTTGCCATGGCCAAAAGTATTGCGGACCTGCAGCGCCCGGTGCTGGAGCGCGCCCAGCCGATGGATTGCAGTGTGTACGCGGGCATTCCGTTCTGCCCGTCCCGCTGCAGCTATTGCAGCTTTGTTTCCCGCACGGTGGGGGATAAATCCAGCCGTGCGCTGGTGGCCCCCTACGTGGACTGCCTGTGCAAAGAGCTTGCCGCTACCCGCGCCGCTGCGGACGCCGCACACCTCAGCATCAAAACGCTGTATATCGGCGGCGGCACCCCCACCAGCGTCAACGCGCAGCAGCTGCGCCAGCTGATGGGCACCATGGCCGAGCAGTTTGACCTGCCCGCCCTGGAAGAGTTTACCGTGGAAGCGGGCCGCCCTGACTGTACCGACGAAGAAAAACTGCGCATCATCAAAGAATACGGCGCAACCCGCATTTCCATCAACCCGCAGACATTCTCGGATGAAGTGCTGCGCAACATTGGCCGCCGCCACACGGCGCAGGATATCCTGGATTGTTACCGGACCGCCCGCCGCGTGGGGCATGATAACATCAACATGGACTTGATCGCGGGTCTGCCGGGGGATACGGTGGAAGGCTTCCGCCATAGCCTGCAGACGGCCATTGACCTGGAACCGGAAAATATCACCGTGCATACCCTCACGCTGAAACGGGCGTCCAACCTGGTGGTGGAGCACCGCGCTGCGGATTATGCCGATGTGGCCGCTATGGTGGAAAGCTGCGAGCTGCTGGAAAAAGCCGGTTACCGCCCCTACTACCTGTACCGCCAAAAAGGCACCCTGCAAAACCTGGAAAACGTGGGCTGGTGCAAGCCGGGGTACGAGTGCCTGTATAATATCTATATCATGGAGGAAGTCCACACCATTCTTTCTGCCGGTGCGGGCGGTTCTACAAAGCTGGTGGCCCCCGGTGCACGTCACGGCAAGATCGAGCGTATCTTTAATTATAAGTACCCGACAGAATATATCGACCGTTTTGACACGATCCTTGCACGCAAGGAAGGAGTGAAACAGTTCTATGACCAATATCCCAACTGTGGTGAATCCGCGCGCCCCCAAGCGCATGGTGGGGTGTGAGCTGCTCAACCTTGCCGCGCACAACCCGGCTGATTTGGTGCAGCTGAGCGAACAGCAGTACCAGAGCCGCATTGATGCCGCCGCGGCCTATGTTCTGGCATCCGGCCGCCGTATTGTCATGCTGACGGGGCCTTCCGCTGCGGGCAAAACCACCAGCGCCAACAAGTTGGCCGCCGCCATGCGCAGCAAAGGCGTGCGCAGCCGGGTATTGAGCCTGGACGACTTTTTTGTGGGCGAGGGCCGCTACCCCAAACAGCCGGATGGCCGGGATGATTACGAATGCGTGGAAGCGCTGGATATCCCGCTGGTGCAGCACTGCCTGCAGCAGCTGGCCCAGACCGGCGTGTGCGATGCGCCAATCTTTGACTTTATGACCCAGCTGCCCGCCCCGCAGACCCAGCACATCGACTGCACCGACGGTGTGGTGGTTGTGGAGGGACTGCACGCCTTTAACCCCATCCTGACCGAGACTTTGCCGCAGGATGCTGTGCTGAATATTTACGCCAGCCTGCGGGAAGAATATGCCGGACCGGACGGTGCGCGGCTGATCGCCACCCGCGATGTTCGCCTTGCCCGCCGCATTACGCGGGACTGGCGGTTCCGCGGGCATGATGCCGATTTTACCATCGGCCTGTGGCCCCATGTCTGTAAGGCAGAGGACCAGTATATCAAGACGTTCAAGAATCGGGCGAACCTTGTGCTGGATACTTCGTTCAGCTGCGAGGTGGGGATTTGGGAATATTATATTGACCAACTGACGGCCAGCGCCAATGCGGGCCGCATGGCAGACCTGCGCAGCCGGTTTGCGCATTTTGTACCCATTAATGCCGCGCTGATCCCACAGAAAAGCATGCTGCGGGAGTTCATTGGAGCCGAAAACCAATAAAACTTCCTGTTACGTCCAAATGTTTACGATTTGGACATAATTCTTTGCGCCACAAGATTGAAAACCAGGCAATGATACGGTATAATAAGCCTTACAGGGAAAAGCCGTGAAATCGAAAATAATAAATTTTTACGGCTTTTCATTCCACCCGGCCGGGCTGCGCAGCTGTGGCGCAGTGCCCTGCCGGGGCCAGATGATAACGAGGTGTTACATTATGTTTGAACTGGATATCAATAAGATCAAAGAACAGAGCATGCAGTTTGTGGATACCGCTTACAAGGCAGCCATGGATATTGCAGATAAGGGCAAGAACCAGCTGGATCTGGCATCCCAGCAGAACCGCCTGGCCAAGGCACAGCGCCAGCTGGGCGCACTGGTTTACAGCCTGCATAAGGCAAACGAGGAAAACCAGCCCCTGGTGGATAAATATATCGAGAACATTGCCGAAATCGAAAAGGCGATTGAGGAAATCAAGGCCCGCATGACCCCCGATGAGGCCGCTGCCGCTGAAGCTGCCGAGGCTGAGCAGGAGGCTGAGGACCCCAACGATCCCACCACCTACCACGATGACCCCGCCGGCCTGACCCCCGAGGAGGAGCAGGCTCTGGCCGATGCGGCTGACCGCCCGCGCGGTGAGACCAAAGAGTGCCCCGTCTGCCATGCAGATGTGGATGCAGACGCACTGTTCTGCAACCATTGCGGCGCACAGCTGTAAACAGGTAACTCGGCTGTCAAACAGCAACTTGTATTGTTTCCTTGACAAAACGGTAGAATGAGAGGTATGATGTTGCCTGTTGTTTTTTCAAGCGGACCCTGGTACATCCTGGGCAGGCAGCATTGCAGCATGCATGGAATATCCGCACAACCGCCCGTACACGGCAGATGATCTTGTCCGCATTATCACCCTTTTGCGGGATCCGGTCAACGGCTGTCCGTGGGATAAAGTTCAGACCCATACATCGATTCGGATGAACTTCCTGGAAGAAGCGTATGAGGCTGTGGACGCATTGGACCTGGATGACCCGGTGCTGATGTGTGAAGAGCTGGGCGATGTGCTGATGCAGGTTGCTTTCCATACCTGCATGGAACAGGAAACCGGCCGCTTTACCTGGGAACAGGTCTGCGATGGCGTATGCCAAAAGCTGATTGAGCGGCACCCAAATATTTTTGGCACCCAACCAGGTTACGAAGGTATAACGGACTGGGATGCGCTCAAAAATAAAGAAAAGGGCCGCCGCACCCTGGCCGATGAGCTGGAAAGCGTGCCCCGTGCCATGCCCGCGCTGATGCGCGCGGCCAAGCTGCAAAAGCGTGCCGCACGCCATGGCGCAGCCCTGCAGGGGGCCGATGCTGCAGCCTTGGCAGACGCGGCGGAGAACCTGCAAACGGCGCAGCCCGCCAGCGCGCAGGCAGAACAGGCTGTGGGCGAACTGTTGTTTGCCGCCGCCAATCTGGCCCGGCAGGCAGGGGTAGACCCCGAACAGGCGCTGCAAAAAGCCAACGAGGCATTTTGCACAGCAGCCGGGCCGGTAGCCTGAAAAGGTAAAAAAACGCAATTTATTTAATTTGGAGGTATATAACAAATGACCAAAGTTGAACTGATCGCATCCGTTGCCGCTGAAGCTGGCATGAGCAAGAAAGACGCCGAAAAGGCTGTCAACGCAGCACTGGCTGCTATCACCGAAGAGCTGAAGAACGGCGGCAAAGTTTCGCTGGTTGGCTTTGGCACCTTTGAAGTCCGCGAGCGCCCGGAACGCCAGGGCCGCAACCCGCAGACCAAAGAGCCCATGACCATTGCTGCTTCCAAGCTGCCCGCATTCAAGGCTGGCAAGGCACTGAAGGACGCTGTGCAGTAATCTGTTCAGGCGTCAGATACGCTCTGAATGAAAAAGCCCGCCGCACCCAAACGCGGCGGGCTTTTATGATATAGGCAGCGCCGCATGATTCCCGCCTGGTGGCTGGAGTACCGCTGCCATAGAGATGAGGATGAACCATGAGACTGGATAAATACCTGAAAGTCAGCCGCCTGATCAAGCGCCGCACCTTGGCCAATGATGTGGCCGATGCGGGCCGCGTGATCGTGAACGGCAAACCCGCCAAAGCAAGCTATGCCGTAAAGATCGGCGATGTGATCGAGATTACCTTCGGCAACCGCCCCGTCAAGGTGCGGGTGCTTTCTATTGATGAACCCAAGGGCAAGGATGTTGCCCGCGAGCTGTTTGAGATCCTGGAAGGCTGAGAAAAACCAGGGCGGGGAGTTCTAACCGCGCGGTGTGCGGCATATGGTATAGGGTAAGCAACAACTGCCGCCGGAGGAAACCGCCATGCCAGAACTGACCAGCACGCACCCGATTGGGGAACATGCCCCCCAGCAATCCGACCTGCCTGCTCCGCCGCGCGCCCATGCCCTGACGCTGGAAAACCGCGCCCGGCTGACGGTGACCGGTGTGACCCGTATTGTGAGCTGTGATGAACTGGGCGCAACGCTGCAAACTCCGCTGGGGGATCTGACCATCGGTGGGCAAGGAATGCAGGTCAGCGAGCTTTCGGTTCGCACGGGGGAAGTGCATATCTCCGGCCAGATCGAATATTTGCAGTATACCGAGAACCAGCAGAGCAAAAAACAGAGCGGTGGGCTGCTGGCCCGCCTGCTGCGTTGATGGTGCCATCGCCGCCGTTGTGGGCAGTGCTGGGCGATGTACTGCTTTGTCTTGGGGCGGGCCTGCTGCTTGGCGCTGTACGGGATGGGGCGACCCTTGCCTTTGGCAGCGGCCCGGTGCGCTGCTTTGTGCTGGACTTGCTGGCCTTTACAGCGGCTGCAGTGCTGCTGGTGGGCTTCTCGGCGGGCGTCAGCGCGGCCGGGCTGGCCCGCTGGTACATGGCGGCGGGGCTGGCTGCCGGGGCACTGGCCTGGCAGAAAGCCATCGTGCCACCGCTGCATGTCTTGACCGAATGGATCGTCCGATTGCTGCTGGCCCCGGCTCGCTGGGGGCGGCGGTACATTGCCGTACCGCTGCGCAAAGCCGCTTGCGCCCGCCTGGCAGCACTGAAAAAGCGCTGCTGTCCCCGCCGACCGCGGAAAAAAGCGGGAAAATCAAAAAAATCTGGAAAAAACCAGTTGCAAAAGAAGTCGAAGATATTATATAATTAGTCCATACGTAAGCTATCGTATGGAATCGTGCGGAAAGGGGGCGGTCTGAAAGATGAAAAAGCGGAAAGGACTGCTCCCGGCCTGGCTGGTTCCGCTGGCATTTCTGGCATTGTGCGGCTACCTGTTTTTCCTGCTTATCCAGTACCAGGTGTCTATTGCCTCCAAACAGCAGGAGCTGCAAAGCCTGCAAAACCAGCTTACCGTGCAGGAAACCACCAACGCCGAGTTGTCCAGCACGCTGGATCAGGGCGACAGCGCTATTATCGAGCGCTATGCCCGCGAGCAGGGCTATGTGCGCCCCAATGAGCGGGTGTTTGTGGATATCAGCGGCAAATAATTTGTTTTAGCGGGGGCGCTTTGCGGCAACCCCTCTGAATATTCAGTTTTAAAGAAAAAGGGGTATCTGAGTTTGGCATTACAAGTTGGGGATATTGTCGAGGGGAAGGTCACTGGCATCAAGCCTTTCGGCGCATTTGTTTC
>SKEF01002617.1_pt1 | contig 13524 bp, 8 predicted proteins | sample 4826691 | NCBI WGS metagenome assembly SKEF01 (sample SAMN11008816, study PRJNA524170) | human gut metagenome | biome: Human fecal sample; material: Feces; isolation source: fecal sample from pouch patient p23, p27 | host: Homo sapiens | place: Israel: Tel-Aviv | collected 2016-08-24
GTGTTGAGATAAGAAAAATCCGCCAGCCCACAGATGCTGTGGACGGCGGATTTTTTTCTGCGATCTTATTGTTTTTTGACCGGAGCCTGATATCTTGCGGTTGATTCACGCTCGATCAGTGTAGCGCGGAGCTGTGTACGGCAGATTGGAATGTGATGTACCAGGGAGTTTAAAATGACATAAGCACATTTTCCGAGTTCACTGCGTTCCTGCCGGATAGTGGTAAGCGGTGGCTCTAGCATGGAGGAGATCGGAATGTCATCGAATCCGACCACGCTGATATCTTCCGGCACGCGGAAACCGCGGAGCTTGCATTCCGTGATAACACCGGATGCGATCAGGTCATTGCCGCAGATGATCGCAGTAGCACCCGCACCCAAAAAAGTAGGAACGTGATACTTTGCACTGTCTGCCACATAATAGCCGTAAACGGTCAGGTCTTCATTGATCTCAAGACCATGTGCTTTCATGCTGTTATAGTAGGCTTCCTGACGCTGCTCGGATACCATGGAGTGCAGGGAACCATTTAAAAAGGCAATTTTTTTGTGACCGAGTGTGTAGAGATGGTCAACTGCCGCATCGATTCCCTCATAGTTGTCCGTTCCAATGTAAGCAACATTCGGATTCTTCTTAATATAATTGTCGAAGAGAACAGTCGGCATGGTGGTTTGTTCTAACTGTTTCATCCATTCGTCGTGAAGGGCGAAGCCGACGAGAAAGGCTCCACAGAAACCATTCTTTAACATATAGGTGTCATATTTTTCTGCGAGCTGGAATGCCGGTGTGACCGGAATGACTGTCACATCCCAGTTGTGGCGGAACGCATTCTGTTTGAATCCCAGGACAATTTCATAACCAAACTGTGTGGCAGCTTCATAGTCCATATTTTCAATGAAAATCGCAAGCTTGCGGTTTTCTACTTTTTTTGATCGTTTGGTCGCATATCCCATTTCCACTGCGGTATCTAAGACCATCTGTCTTAATTCATCACTGATATCGCTTGCTCCGTTCAAACCTTTGGAGACAGTGCTGACGGATACACCCAGACGATTTGCTATATCTTTGATCGTAGCCAAGTCTTTATCCTCTTTGTTATAATTATTCGATACTTTCCCTTATTATATAGAATCGAATTTCCGTTTTCAAGCAGTCTGCTCAGAGATTTCAAAAAAGTTTCGAAACAAAACGAGAAAAACTTGTCATTTTACACAAAAAAACAAATATAAAAACGTGAAAAATAGCAAAATCGATATTAATATTTGCAAATTCGTTGACAAAAACGTTCCAATAAACTAAAATTACCTCAGATACGAAAATTCACGAAACAATTCGTATAGGTTTTGAATGCGGGATCATTCCAACAGAACGGGAGGAAATGAATTGGGATCAAAAGAATTGACCAGGGGAGCAGGAGTCCTGCTGGCAATCACAAGCTTACCATCTTCATATGGAATAGGAACATTAGGGGAAGCTGCATTCCAATTTGTTGATTTACTTGTCGATCTCAAGCAGAGGTACTGGCAGGTGCTTCCGATCGGTCCTACCAGTTTTGGAAACAGTCCGTATCAGTCCTACTCCGCATTTGCCGGAAACCCATATCTCATTGATCTGGATGATCTGGTGAAGGATGGATTGTTACAGGAGACGGAGATCCGCAGTTTTAACTGGGGAACGGATGATGCAGATATTGATTATGCAACCATCTATGAGAACCGTTACAAGATTTTGCGAATGGCTTTTTCGAGATTTTCTGCGAAGAGTGAAGACTTCCTTGCTTTTACAGAAAAAAGCGACAGATGGCTGTCTGATTATTCTCTTTATACCGCATTGAAACGGCATTTTGGAGATATAGAATGGCAGAGCTGGGACGTGCCGCTCAGGGACAGAGATCAGGAGGCAGTGAAAGAGTATCAGGAAATATTACATAATGACATCATGTTTTGCAAATTTTGCCAGTACGAGTTTTTTAAGCAGTGGATGCAGCTGAAGCAGTACGCAAATAGCCGTGGAGTCCAGATCATCGGTGATATGCCATTGTATGTGGCGTCAGACAGCGTGGATGTATGGGCGCACCGTGAGATGTTTTTACTTGAACCAGATGGAAGACCGAATGTGGTCGCAGGGGCAGCACCCGATGCATTTTCCGAGAGCGGTCAGGTATGGGGCAGTCCGGTATATGACTGGAACGTCATGGAAGAGGATGGCTTTGCATGGTGGAAGGCAAGAATGCTTGAGAACATGGAATTATTTGATGTGATCCGGTTAGACCATTTTTCCGGTCTGGTGCGTTATTACACCGTTTCTGCAGATGCAGAAGACGGAAGAAATGGCAAGTGGAGCAAAGGACCGGGCAGGAAACTGACAGATGCCATGACAGAGGTTCTGGGTGATATGCGGGTGATCGTGGAAGACATCGGACCAAAGGGCGGGCTTCCGGGAGTGAAAAAGTTAAAGACAAAAACCGGATGGCCGGGCATTAAGATTTTAATGTTTGCCTTTGATGATGACACCGCGAATGAGCATCTTCCACATAACTATCAGGACACGAACATGGTCGTATATGCAGGAACTCACGACAACGAAACGATCGTTGGTTATTTCCGGGATAAGTCAGATTACGAGCTGGCATATCTGTATGAGTATCTGAACATTCATTATAAAGAAGAAATACCGGATGCACTGATCCGGGCAGCCTACGCAAGTATCGCAGATGTGGCCATTATCCAGATGCAGGATCTGATGAAGCTTGGAAATGAAGCCAGAATGAACGCACCTTCCACGGTGGGACGCAACTGGCGCTGGCGTATCGGAAAAGATACTTTGAGCGAAGAACGGAGAGCATGGATACGGACTCTGGCAACCGTATATCGCAGATAACAAATACGCTATAAGATGCATAAGCATTTTATATAGAAGTCTTATTCTAAAAAAGGAGAGGAATCAAATGAAAAAGAAAGCAATCTCATTATTACTTGTTGCAGCTATGACAGCTACAATGACAGCAGGCTGCGGCGGCAAACAGGAAGCAGCAGACAACACAACTGCAGGAAACGATGCGGCACCTTCTACAGAAGCAGCAGCATCTGATGATGCAGCAACAGAAGAAGAGGAAGCATGGAGCGGTACATTGACTGTATGGAGCCCACAGGAAGATCAGGATACAGGCTGGTTACAGAAAGAATGTGACGCATTCAATGCGGCTCATCCAAACTGGGATGTCACATTTGAGTATGGTGTATGTGCAGAGGGTGATGCAAAAGCTACTGTCACAACAGACGTTGAGGGATCTGCAGATGTCTATATGCTGGCAAACGATAACATCCCTGATTTAGTAGCAGCAAACGCACTTGCTGAGCTCGGCGGATCTTATCTTGATTATGTAACAAGCACAAACTCCGATTCCATTACAGCATCTGTTACATACAATGATGCAGTAGTAGCATTCCCATTTACATCTAATACATGGTTCATGTACTATGATAAGAGTGTATTCTCTGATGAGGATATCAAGAGCTTTGACACAATGTTGGAGAAAGGAAAAGTTGCCTTCCCATTATCTGATTCCTGGTACATTCAGGCATTCTATGTTGGAAATGGCTGTTCATTATTCGGAGATGGTACAGACGCAGCAGCAGGTATCGACTTCGATGGAGAAAAGGCAGCAGCTGTTACAGATTACTTAGTTGATGTAGTTGCAAATCCTAACTTTATCAATGATGCAGACGGAGCTGGTCTTGCAGGTTTACGTGACGGAAGCGTAAACGCTGTATTCTCCGGTACATGGAATGCAGAAGCTGTAAAAGAAGCACTTGGTGACAACATGGGTGTTGCAGCACTTCCATCATTTAACTTAAACGGAACAGACTGCCAGATGAAATCCTTCATCGGATCTAAAGCAATCGGTGTAAACCCAAATGCTGAGAACATGCAGGTTGCTATGGCATTGGCAGCTTACCTTGCAGGTGAGGACGCTCAGAAAGATCACTACGATATGAGAAACATCCTTCCTACAAACACAAACATTGCAGTTGATGATGAGATCGCAGCAGCAGTTGCAGACGCAATGATCAACACATCTATCATGCAGCCATTAGTACCTGAGATGGGTAACTACTGGTCACCAGCTGAGAATATGGGTAAAGCACTTGTCGCTGGCGAGATCACACATGATAACGCTGCAGAAAAGACAGCAGATATGAACACAGCAATGAACACAGACGCAGCACAGTAAAAAGGATACAGAAGATTCTTACATGCAAAATACAAACCTCGGGGCGCATGAGCGCTCTGAGGATTGTTTGATACTAAGGAATCCATTTTTATTTTAAGGAGGCCCATAACGTGATACAGGCTGGAAAAAGAAAAAAAGAGTTTGCGGATCCATATACCGTGACCGGTGCGGTTACAAAAGGAAACATCATTACAAAGCTTTCCCTGCTTATTATGGGCTTGGGTAATATCGCACACAGACAGATCGCAAAGGGACTGATGTTCCTGGTTGTTGAGATTGGATATATATGGTTTATGATCCAATCCGGAATTTATAATTTATCCATGTTTCCATCATTGGGATGGAGAGAGCAGGAAAAAGTCTGGAATGAAAAGAAAAGTATCTATGAGTACACTGCCGGTGATCAGTCATCCCTGATCCTGTTGTATGGAGTTGCAACGATTTATATTACATTGATGTTTATCGTTGTGTGGAGAGAGGCAGTAAAAAGCTCTTATAAATCAGAAGTGCTTGCAAAATCAGGAAAGCACCTGAACACCTTTAAAGAAGACTTCAAGAGTTTGTTTGATCAAAATTTACATAAATTATTACTTGCAGCGCCGATCATGGGAGTATTGATCTTTACGATCCTTCCACTGATCTATAATATTTCCATGGCATTTACCAATTACAGCAAGGTAAATGATCATCTGGTATTATTTGACTGGGTTGGGCTTGCAAACTTTGCAAAAATCTTAAATTTGAACGACAGTATCGGTAAGCAGTTCTATTCCGTACTGACATGGACGATCACCTGGGCGATTTTTGCAACAGCATTAAACTATATTTTCGGTATGATCCTTGCAATCGTGATCAACCGTAAAGAGACACATTTTAAGGGCTTCTGGAGATTCTGCTTTGTATTATCCATCGCAGTACCTCAGTTTGTTTCCCTGCTGATCATGAGAAGTATGTTACAGCCAACCGGTATCGTGAACACTTTATTATTAAAATATGGTCTGATCGATACGGCACTTCCATTTTTCTCAAGTGCGACATGGGCCAGAGTGACAGTTATCGTTATCAACCTGTGGGTAGGTATCCCATATACGTTACTTCAGGTAACAGGTATTTTACAGAACATTCCGGGTGAATTATATGAGGCAGCGAAGATTGATGGAGCTAATGCAATCCAGATATTCTTCAAGATCACATTGCCATATATGTTATTTGTCATGACACCATACCTCATTACACAGTTTACCGGAAATATCAATAACTTCAACGTTATCTACCTGCTGTCCGGCGGTAATCCGACACCGGTGGATGCAACAGCCGGTAAGACAGATCTGCTTGTTACATGGCTGTACAAACTGACCGTTGATAAGAACTACTACAACTTAGGTGCAGTAATTGGTATTATGACGTTCATTGTCCTTGCGATCGTTGCGCTGGTAACATATCGTAATACCGCATCTTACAAAGATGAGGAGGGATTCATGTAATGAGTAAAAAACAAGTGACATCTGGCACAAAAGCAAAGAAAACAATCGTGAATATTATTATCCATATTTTTCTGGCAATCCTGTCATTCATCTGGGTGCTGCCGATTTTCTGGGTAGTCCTGACAAGTTTCCGCGGTGAGAAAGGTTCTTACGTAACCACTTTCTTCCCGAAGACTTATACGATTAACAACTATGTGAAATTATTCACAGATACAAGTATTTTGAACTTCCCGAAAATGTTTGTGAATACTTTTATCATTGCGATTTTTACATGTATCATTTCAACCATTTTTGTACTTTCAGTATCTTATACAATGTCAAGAATGCGTTTTAACATGAGAAAACCATTTATGAATGTGGCAATGATCCTCGGATTGTTCCCATCCTTTATGTCCATGATCGCTGTTTACTATATTTTAAAGGCTCTTGGACTGGCAGAGGGATCTATGATCCGCATCGCTTTGATCGTCGTATTCTCAGCAGGATCCGGTGTTGGATTCTATGTTGCAAAAGGTTTCTTTGACACGATCCCGAAGGCGCTGGACGAGGCTGCGATCATCGATGGGGCAACAAGATGGCAGGTATTTACCAAAATTACCGCGCCACTCAGTAAACCAATTATTGTTTATACCATTTTGACATCCTTCATGGGACCGTGGGTAGACTTCATTTTTGCAAAGGTTATCTGCCGTGCTGATGCACAGTACTACACCGTGTCTATCGGTCTTTGGAAGATGCTTGAAAAAGAATACATTGACAGCTGGTATACCTGTTTTGCCGCAGGCGCAGTTGTGGTATCCATTCCGATTGCAATTCTGTTCTTACTGACACAGAAATTCTATGTAGATGGAATGAGTGGAGCTGTAAAGGGTTAACCCGGGCAGCGGATAAGTTTTGGCTGTGTGTGGGACTGTTGTATGAGAGTGAAAATCTTGATACAGCAGTCCCTTTTTATGTAAACATAAAAACGCTCCGCGAGGATGCGCAACTCGCGGAGATGAATATATAGCTACGCTATCCGCTCGTGTGCGAAAGTGTGCGCAAGCGCACACTTTGTTGTATAATACGAAGAAGAGAAGCTTTAAATGATATGAGAAAGGCATGGTTATAGGAATGAAAAAACGTTTGATTGCAGCCCTGTTAGCAGGAATGATGTTGGTACAGACAACCGCTTGTGGAAATAGCACCAGTGGAACCGTAGGTACTGTGGATAATACAGAGACAATGTCGGAGAGTGGAACAGAGGCAGATACAGAAAAAGAAGGGGATGAAGTTACCGCATTATCTCTGATGCAGCAGGTCAATACGGCGGAAGAGAATGTGATCGATGACAATTACCGAACTTATTATGAAGTGTTTGTTTACAGCTTTTATGACAGTGACGGAGATGGAATCGGTGATCTGAAAGGACTGACGGAAAATCTCGATTATATAAATGACGGTGATCCTGCGACGGACACGGATCTGGGATGCAATGGTATCTGGCTGATGCCGGTCATGCCGTCCACAACGTATCATAAATATGATGTGACGGATTATGAAGCGATTGATCCGGAGTACGGGACGATGGACAATTTTACGACACTTGTAGATGAATGCCATAAGCGTGGAATCAATGTGATCATCGATTTTGTCATGAACCACACATCTTCACAGCATGAGTGGTTTCAGACTGCATACCAATATTTGCAGGGTCTTCCGAAAGGTGCAGAACCAGATGCGTCAGAGTGCCCTTATGTAGATTATTATAATTTTTCCAAAGAAAAACTGGGCGGTTATTATCCGGTGGAGGGAACAGACTGGTATTATGAAGGACAGTTCTGGAGCGAGATGCCGGATCTCAACTGGGATAATGAAATGTTAAAGACGGAGTTTGAGCAGATCGTACAGTTCTGGCTGGATCTCGGAGTGGATGGTTTCCGTCTGGATGCAGTAAAGGAATTCTATTCGGGCGCAGATGAAAAAAATATTGCAGTCCTGACCTGGTTTAATGATATGGTGAAATCCAAAAAAGAGGATGCATATCTGGTCGGAGAGGCATGGAATGATTACAATGTCTATGCGAAATATTATCAGAGTGGCATGGACAGTTTCTTTGATTTTACTTTTGCGGATAAGGACGGTATCATCGCAGACACAGTAAAGGGAATCAATGGCGCTTCCGCTTACGGAAAGAGTCTTGTCAATACGCAGGAGCTTTACGGCAGCTACAGTGATACTTACATTGACGCACCGTTTTACACCAATCATGATATGGCGCGGAGCGCAGGTTATTATTCCGGCGATTATAGTGAAGCGCAGACAAAGCTTGGAAATGCAATGAATCTTCTGATGTCGGGAAGTGCATTTTTGTATTATGGGGAGGAGCTTGGAATGAAAGGCTCCGGAAAAGATGAAAATAAGCGTGCTCCGATGTACTGGTCGACGGATGCCGATGCTACGGGTATGTGTGACGGACCAAAGGATATGGACGATATTAAGATGAAGTATGGCAGTTTAGAGGAGCAGGAAAACGATGGTAATTCCATTTATAACTTTGTGAAACAGACGATCGCATTGCGGAATGAGTATCCGGTGATCGCCAGAGGAAAGGTCGCATTTGATGAGGGGATTTCGGATGATACGGTATGCGTGATCCGGAAAACCTGTGATGAGGGACAATTGACGCTGGTGTTCAATACTTCAGAGAAGGCACAGACGGTCGATTTTGGGAAATCAGCTCTCGGAGCAACGGAAGACAGGAAATATCCATTGCAGATCGCAGGGGAGCTTCTGACAGGAACGGAAGCTGCCGTTCTGGATGAAGAACAGCTTACCATACCTGCGTATTCGGTCGTGATCTTAGAGTAAAAAAGAATACTTTTCCGGATAACAGAAATCCCCGGTATGAGACGGTCTATCGGGGATTTTTACTTGAATCTGTGCTTTTTTGGTATATAATAGTAATATCAAAGACGGAAAATACAGGTGTTGTGGAAATGCGTGTGTTTAAGAGAAAATCTGGAGGAACAATAGATGAAGCGGAAAGTCAGAACAAGAAAGCTGGGGATCAAATTTAAAATACTGATCCCGGTATGTGTATGTGTACTCGTTGTCTGTGTGGTTATGGGAGTAAATTCTTACAAACATATCCAAGACGGCATGGTTGAGATGGGCGTTCAGGAGGCAGACATGGCGGCAGATCTGACACTTCGTATGTTAGATGGCGACGAGGTGGAGCAGATCGTTCCGGGGGCAGAAGAAAGCGATGCATATAAAGGAGTTCTGGCAGCTTTAAAAAATATGAAGGACAGCTGTGGGATCGCATATCTGTATACTTTATATACCGATGGGACAAATGTTTATTACGGAGTAGATGTGGAAGCAACCGAAGATGTAAGTTATCTCGGGGATCCTTTTGCTGACTCTTATGAGGAGTTAAAATCTGTATTTGAAGGACAGGAATATGTGCAGGATTATATTGATGAGACGGAGGATGGAGACCTGATCACAGTCTACAAGCCAATCACAAACAGCGCAGGAAAAGTGGTGGCAGTTCTGGGGTGTGATTATGATGCATCTGATATTACTGCCCGGCTTGAGGCATCACTTGTGGGAGTGGTCAAGATTGGTGCGGTCTGCATTGTCCTGGCAGTAGCGGCTCTCAGTATCATTATTTCAACGATCACGAGAGGGCTTCAGAAAGTGGACGACAAGATTTATGAGATCGTGCATAATGAGGGAGATCTGACACAGAAGCTGGACATCCACAGTGGAGATGAGATGGAACTCATTGCAGGGAATGTCAATGCTTTATTGGAATACATACGGGGAATCATGTTGAAGATCTCCGACAATTCAGAACATTTAAATGGTTCGTCACAAAAGATTGCACAAAACCTTGCAGCAGCAGAGGTGAATATCACAGACGTTTCCGCAACTATGGAGGAAATGAGTGCGGCAATGGAGGAGACAAACGCTTCACTGGAGCAGATCAGCACCTCAGTGGGACAGGTTTATGCATCCATTGAAAACATGGCAGCACGTGCAGAGCATGGAAAAGAGTCTTCCGGTGAAATGAACGGACGGGCAGACAGTGTCCGCACAGAAGCCTCAAGCAAACAGCAGGAGGTTGCAACGCAGGTGGCCGACATGGCACAGAAATTGAATGAGAAGATCGAGCAGTCCCAAGCGGTGCAGGAGATAGCACAGCTTACGGCAAATATTATCGAGATCACCGATCAGACCAATCTGTTGGCATTAAATGCGAGCATTGAGGCGGCAAGGGCAGGAGAGGCAGGAAAAGGATTTGCAGTCGTGGCAGATGAAATCGGAAAACTTGCTGCCAATTCGGCAGAAGCTGCAGAACAGATACAAAAAGTGAGCGCAGCGGTAGTTGAGGCTGTGAATGGTCTGGCACAAGAGGCAGAAAATATGGTCGAATTTGCGGGAATAACTGCTATGGATGGTTATCAGCAGTTAGTGGAAATGAGTGAGTTTTACAGCAAAGATGCAGGTGATATGAATGCCATTATGGAAGATTTCACAAGTGCTGCCGGCGAATTGCAGAAAGCCATGGATGAGATCAAAGAATCGACTACAGCAGTCAGTGCTGCTGTCGAAGAGAGCGCAAAGGGCATTGTAAATGTGGCAGAAATGTCCACAGATCTTACAGGAAGTGTGGGAGATATCCAGAAAGCGGCTGATCATAACAATGAGATCGCAGATCTGCTTGATACTGAGGTGAAACGGTTTAAGCTGGAGTAACGGAGATTGTAAATCATAATTGAAATAAAAAATCGTGCGAACAGAAACGTATCATGTTTGCACGATTTTTTTATCAATAGGTGTTCAGTTCATAACATAATGAAAGAAATCAACAGCATTCCCTTTGTTATCAGTTGCGTATGCAATGCCGAAGCAGACCGTTCCGGTGTAGTAACCGTAGTCAGAAAGCCATTGGTTGTCGTTCAGTTCCAGACCGCAAGGGAGTGTCTCACCGGTTTCGGAATCTGTTGCATAGACGATCATATCTTTGTACTGTTCTAATTCATCCGCTGTTAAATAATCCGTAAGAGGCATAAGACTTCCGGCATCAGCGTATTGCTGGAACACAAATTCCGGTGCAAAAAGAACGTCGGCATCACCGACAGAAAGTTTTAAAGTCAGTTTCTGGTTACTATAGTAGTTTGTGGAGTAATTATCGTCATCAGAAAAAGTGATGGAGGTATCTACGGTAACTTCTTCTTTCTTTGTAAAGCCTTCCTGTTCAAAAAATTCATCTGTGGAAGAAACGCTTTCTTCATAAGGATTCAGGGTATTTACCATCACTATATCTAAAACACTTTCCCTATAGGCAGCATAATGTACGATCATGGAAATGACAAACGCCACAAGACAGATGGCAGCAATGATGTGCCAGCGGTAATAGTCCCAGATATATTGCACCTTTGCTTTGCGGGAAAGGTCTTTGAATGCAGTTTTCTTTTCCATAGGAAAACCTCCGTAATTCTGTGCGTTTTTCTAACGCGATAATGATAGGATAACATAGAAAGAAGCAGGTTAAAAGGGAAAAAGTATAAAGTTTATCTAAAATAAAAAATGCTAAGAATGAAATAGATTCATTCTTAGCACATTCGTTGTACACAAAAAGCGGGTGATGGGAATCGAACCCACGTATCCAGCTTGGAAGGCTGGTGTTCTACCATTGAACTACACCCGCAGATGCCCAGTTCCGGAATCGAACCAGAGACACAAGGATTTTCAGTCCTTTGCTCTACCAACTGAGCTAACTGGGCTTGTTGCTCACAACAAAGATTATTGTAAAGGAAGGAACCTTTGTTGTCAAGCAAAAAATGAAAATTATAAATAAGGAAGAATATCTTCACAGTAGCAGCGCAGTACCTCCCCAACACTCCAGGCCTGGGCATAACAGCCGCGGGGATTGTGTGGTGCATCTCCGTCAAAGATTTCAGAGATGGAACCGATACAGCCGGAATCCGACAGATGTTTTCTCACAGGCTCTAACATGCGGATGGCATTTTCGGCAGCAGAGGAGGAGTGGTGGTTCACTTTCATATAGGCACTGAAAAATCCACCGAGCAAAAAGCCCCAGGCAGTTCCCTGATGGTAAGCGGCATCCCTCTTTGCAAGAGCACCGCAGTAAATGCCATGGTAGTCCGGATGATCCGGTGCGAGAGAGCGAAGTCCACAGCCGACAAATAACTCTTTTTCCACAAGTGCGACAACTGCTTTTTCCTGTTCCTCCGGGAGCAGGGAAAATGGAAGGGATACTGCATAAATCTGGTTTGGACGGATATGGTCGTCCGGCTCGTCACCATCCACAACATCAAACAGGCACTGGTTGGAGGAATCCCAGAACTTTGCGTTGAAGGATTCTTTTACCTGTTCAGCGCGTGTGCGGTAGGCAGAAGCATCTTCGTCAAATTTTTCGCAGAGTGATTCCATGATCCGTAAAGCGTTATACCACAGTGCGTTGATCTCTACCGGTTTTCCGTGGCGTGGTGTTGCTACCCAGTCACCGACGCGGACATCCATCCAGGTGATCTGGTCAAGTCCGCTTCCGGCGTGGATCAGTCCGTCGTCTTCCATATAAATGCTGAAGTCCGTTCCTTTTTCATAGGCGGAGATGATTTCTTTTAAATGAGGGAAAATCTGTTCTTTTACAAAAGCTTCCGCCTCGGCAGCCGGGTTATAATGAAGGTACTGATAGACCGCATAAAAGTACCAGAGAGAGGCGTCCACCGTGTTATAGAGCGGCGGCATATTGTCATCCGGGAACATATTCGGCACAATTCCGTGGCGGATATATCTGGCAAATGTCAGAAGGATCTCCTCAGCTTCTTTGAAACGTTTCGTGCAGAGCGTCAGACCGGTAAAGGCGATCATTGTGTCTCTGCCCCAGTCGGTAAACCACGGAAGTCCGGCGAGAACGGTCATCATTTTCGTGGACTCGCGGTAAGTCAGAAACTGGTCGCTGGCAAGCACCAGCTGGTTGGCAAACGAGTCGTGGTATCCGGCTTTTTCAAAAAGTTCTGCATGGCAGCGGGCATTTTCCTCTAAAATGGAAAATGCTTCCGTACCAGACACAGGGGCAGGACGCTCGTTCACGTCACCGATACTGCACAGGATGGAAACTTTTTTGGTTGTGTTGGCAGGAACTGCAATGGACAGGTCAACCGGGCAGTAATGGCAGTCAAGCCCATCTGTCTCAAGATCCACTTCAATCTGTAACTGCATGTCGATGTCATAAACAGTTTCACGTTCGGAAAAAGTTCCTTCACTTGTCTGAAAACGAATGGCAATATCTTTATTTTTTTCCGGAACAAGATAAAATGTCCTGTCTTCTGTAAATGTCTCAAATTTTAAAGTGTCCGGGGTGCTGCTCTCACTGTGCTCGCGGTAGTTGAAAAGCGGTGTGAGCGTAAAGGTACAGTCGCTGTCCCCGGCGGTCAGTTCATAGGCGACTGCGCAGACATTGGCGTTCCTTTTTAATGTGATGTGCTTTTCAAAAGAAAAATTGTCTGTCTCATAGGTGTAGTGCACGCTTCCGTCATAGATAAAGGAAGTGAGAAACTTCTGTCCCTCTGTGTAAACCGTTTTTCCGGAAGCACAGTGCTGGGAAGTCTCAAAGGAAACCGTGCTGGTTCCGACAGTGGCTGTTTCGTTGATCTTGGAAAAAACGAGATAGCGCTCAATTGGTGCATGGAGGCTGGCAATCAGGTACCCCTGGTGTGTACAGCTGTGTGCGCCGATCATCGAGCTTCCTGCGTATCCGCCAATGCCATTGGTGACTGCCCACTCACGTTT
>SKEF01002620.1_pt1 | contig 13516 bp, 10 predicted proteins | sample 4826691 | NCBI WGS metagenome assembly SKEF01 (sample SAMN11008816, study PRJNA524170) | human gut metagenome | biome: Human fecal sample; material: Feces; isolation source: fecal sample from pouch patient p23, p27 | host: Homo sapiens | place: Israel: Tel-Aviv | collected 2016-08-24
CGCCGAACCTACGGGCGTATGGGGCGATACAGTCGTTTATTGTGTGTCCGCACTGCGGGAGGCGCACGAGTGTGGTGGAAGGGGCTGCGCGGCAGTGCGAGCATTGCGGGATGGGGATATGAAAAAAGGTTCTTCACGGAAAGTTTGGGGAGCAAACAAGAGCTTAGGCAAAGCACCAAAAAGCTGCACGCGGAAGGAGCATGAAAGCGCGACCAACTCAATCGCGAAAAGGGGTCAAGGGGGGACTTCGTCCCTTTTCGTCTGCCCCTTGCAGGGTCAAGGGGCAGCGTCCCTTGTGGGGTTTGGGGCAACGCCCCAACAGTTCCACGTCCGACCAATCCCAAGGAAGCCGCCAACAAAGGTGCAGGCAGCGAAGCGTCCCTGCCCCTAACTTTGCGCGTCCGCAGACGCGCCCCCAAGCTGCTCTTCCCCCAAGATTCCGTGAAGAACCTGAAAAAAGCCGCTTCTCTTTTGTGGAAAGCGGCTCTTTTCGTGTCTGTTGATTTGCACTTTTCAGGAATTGACTTGTATTGCGGCAAGGCCTCTCCGTCCGCTATGGCGGACACCTTTAGCTGACTGAAAAGGCAGATAAACACGCGGACACTGCCTGATAATGGCACCACCCAATCGCGCGAAAGGGTCAAGGCAGGAACTCGCTTGCGTTACATAAAATAGTGCTTGTAGGTGTCGTAGTAAATCGTCAGGCGGCGCGGGCCGGAAATTTCGCGCAGGGTATCGCGAAGAACGGAATCCTGCAGGATAAAGCGCACAATGTTCGGGTTGTAGCGAACACCCGCATCGCGTTTGAATTCCGCCAGCACTTCGTCCGTTGTCTTGGCTTGGTGGTAGTTGCGGCCATACTGATCAGTCGCGGCATCAAGACAGTCGCAGACGGTGATGATGTCAATCATGAAGCGCTCCGGCGAGGCGGTGTTATCAAAATCGTTCGGATAGCCGCCTTTGCCGTTGTAGAACTTGTGGTGGCCGCGGGCGATATCCACATAGCGCGCCAAATCCTCGTCGATGCTCAGGTACTGCCCGCCGCGGTTCGGGTGGGAGCGAATGATGCCGAACTCCTCGTCCGTCAGCGGGCGGTGCTGCGTCTCGATAATCGCGAGCATGGAATTCTTGCCCACATCGTGCAGCAGGGCGGCGTCATGCGCAAATTGCAGGATTTCCATACGGTGCGCCTGCACATCCTCCGGCGACGTCACGCCGTGATACCCCACCATCAGCGTCGGTTCTTTGTCGATGATGGCGGAGAGAATCGCTTCCGCAAAGGCGGACACCATCAGCGAATGCAGGAACGCGGTGCAGTGCCGCGCGACGACGAGGCGGAAGATGTAGTCGATTTTTTCCTCCGCCGTGTCGAACAGCGCGTAGGCATTCGGGAAGAACGCCAGCTCCTCCAGTGCGTTGTTCAGCGTGTTGCCATGCCTGGTGCGCGTGTCATAATCCGCAATGAAATCACGGATATCCTGCTGATATTCGCGGAAATAGCGTTTCTTATCCTCCATCGGCATCGTCGTTTCCACAAGGAAGGAAATCAGCGCGTCCAGACAGGTCATGTAATAGGAAATAACGTCAATTTCGCGCACGTGCACTTCACCGAGCTGCTCCACCTTCGGCTTTGTCTTACGGAAGAAAGTGTGAATCTCCTTCCAGCATTCATCTGCCGTGCGGCGGCCCGTCTCGCAGTCGAACTCACACTGGCTGGTGATAATTTGGAACATGTCGGCAGTGCTTTCCTCCGGCTTATCCAGCTTTTCGTAATATTCTGCCGTTATCTGCTCAATCCGACTCATCAATTCCGGCGGCACAAAGCGGGTGTGCGCCTCAACGGTGCGGTCATACGATTTCGCCAGCGCGTAAGCGTCCGTGCCGAAGCGCTCGATGAAAATATCCAGCAGCCTGCCTACGTCCGGCTCGCTTTCGCGCGTCGCCGCCAGCGCATCCGACGCCTGCAGTTCCTTCATTTCCTCCCATATGTCAAACGCTTCTTGCATCGTGACCGTGCCTAACACGCAGCAGCTCATCACGAGGTTCGCGTAGGCCACCACAATCGCCTGATGGACGCTGTGCTCCTTGATTGCGCCGAAATTCCGCGACAAAACCGAAATCTTGCGGTAATAGTCCCTTGCGCGTGTGCCATATGGTTCACGCAGGATGCGGGAGAATTCCAGATTCGTGTACGCCAATGTCAAGTCCACATCCGTCATCGCGGCAAGGTTGTTGCTGTGTCCATAGTGCTTCTGGAGAATCTTTGCAAGTTCCATCAGGAGCGCCAAGTCGTGCGTATCTGCGCGATAGAAGTCCATCATCGAAATTTGCAGCTGGTTCCATGCGTCATCGTCTAAAGCAGGTTCTTCCTTCGCGAACTCCGGCATCACGCTGCGCATCAGGGCATTCATGTGCGCATACTCCGTGCGGAAGAATTCAGCGCGCTCCCGAAGGGCGGCGCACCATGTATCCCAGTCGGACTTGATGCGCATGGCAGCTTCGAGCTGCTCCACCCGCTTGAGGACAACCTGATAATCAGCGAAAAACTTCCGGATCTGCTCACTGTTCATATCGATAACTCTTTCTTTTCGTTCATCACAGGGCGTACACGTTTCTGGGGCAACGTTCCCTATTATATGGCGCAGTTGCGCATCTGTCATTATACGCCCAATTTCAACAGCCGTCAAGGAAACAGACAGCATTTCAGAAAACGTTATCGGAAAGTCAGGGAGATAACAAGACATATGGCGAAATAGTTCAAAAATTGTTCAAGCGGTTACACACACTCTGTTATTTTTTCGGCAAAAGTTTCTTGACAAATGTCCGAAATCGGACTATAATCGATACTGTCCGATTTCGGACAAATTAAAAAGGAGCATTGTGATGAAAGCGTTAAGCACACGTCTGTTTGCGCTGAACGAGGCATGGAAAGAGAATGCCAATATCTACCGACAGATGGCGAAGCAGATGAACCTGACCGACATGGCGATGTGGGCACTGTACACGCTGCGGGTTGAGCCGGGCGAAATGACGCAGAGCCGGATGTGCGAATTTCTGCACGAACCCAAACAGACGATCAACTCCGCACTGAAGAAAATGGAAGCGGACGGGCTGATTACGCTGCAAAGCGGTTCAAATCGCCGCACGAAAACGATTCACCTGACGGCCGCGGGCGAAGCGCTGGCGCGTGAAACCGCAGACCGCGTTGCTGAAACTGAGCAGCAGGCGCTGGCGCAATTCAGCGAAGAAGAGGCGAATCAGCTATTCTCCCTCATGCGCCGCCTGAATGCGCTGATGATAGACATTTTCCCGCAGACAGTGCGGAATCAAGAAGAGGAAAGTAAAGCCAAATGAGCAAGAAGCACCCGATTCAATTATCTGACCACTTTACCTACGCTCGGCTGTTCCGCTTCGTTCTGCCGTCGATTGTCATGATGGTGTTCACGTCCATCTACGGCGTGGTGGACGGGTTGTTCGTGTCGAATTTCGCCGGAAAAACGGCGTTCGCGTCCATCAACCTGATTATGCCGTTTCTCATCATTCTGGGCGCAATGGGCTTTATGCTCGGCACAGGCGGCACGGCGCTGGTCTCCCGCGTGCTGGGCGAGGGCGACAAGGCGTGCGCAAACAAGTATTTCTCCATGATTACGCTCTTCGGCATCCTGCTGGGCGTTATCCTGACGGTAGTCGGGGTGCTGGCCATGCGCCCAATGGCGATTCTGCTGGGCGCAACAGAGGCCATGGTGGATGACTGCGTGCTTTATGGGCGGATTGTCGTCTGCTTCCTTACGTCGTTCATGCTGCAGAACATGTTCCAGTCGTTCCTGATTGCGGCGGAGCGGCCGAAGTTCGGCTTGCTGATTACGCTCGCGGCGGGCGTGACAAACATGGTGCTGGACGCGCTGTTCGTGGGCGTATTTCGCTGGGGCATTGCGGGCGCTGCGATTGCAACCGGCATCAGCCAGACCGTCGGCGGCGTTGTGCCGCTGATGTACTTCCTGTTCAGCAAAAGCAGCCCCCTGCGCCTGCGCTGGACGGAGTTCGAAGTGCAGCCGCTGCTGCGATCGTGCGCCAACGGCTCATCAGAGCTGATGAGCAACATTTCCGGCTCGCTGATTGGGATGCTGTACAACGCACAGCTGATGCGCTTCCTGGGCGAGGACGGCGTGGCGACGTATGGCGTACTGATGTATGTGCAGTTCATCTTCGTCGCGATTGACATTGGCTATTCCATCGGCTGCGCGCCCATCATCAGCTACCACTACGGCGCGCGGAATCACCCGGAGCTGAGAAACCTGCTGACGAAGGGGCTGAAAGTCATGGGCATCTTGGGCATCGTGATGACAATCGCCGCCATCTCGCTGTCTGGGACGCTGGCAAACATCTTCGTCGGCTATGACGCGACGCTCTGCGAATTGACGCGGCACGCCTTTCACCTCTTCTCCTTCGCCTTCCTGCTCGCGGGCTTCAACATCTTCCTATCCTCCTTCTTCACGGCGCTGAACAACGGCGGCGTGTCCGCGGCAATTTCTTTCCTGCGCACGCTGGTGTTTCAGGCGGCGTCGGTCATCCTGCTGCCGATGGCGCTGGATGTGGATGGTCTCTGGTGGGCAGCCTCTGCGGCGGAAGCGCTGGCGTTCGTCGTGTCGATTGGCTTCCTGCTGGCCATGAAGGGGAAATACCATTATTTTGATAAAACCTAATCAGGAAAAACTTGCGTGTTCCCCTTGCAAACTGCTGTTCGCTGTGGTACGATAAGAAGCGAAAGAAACCCGGCGGTGATTGCCGATTGCATCCCCCGCCGGTATCCAGAAAGGAAGCGGTATCATGGCAGCAAAGAAGCCCGCAAAGACCGAAAAAGCCGCCCCGGTGACGGGTGCGCAGGAGGAGAAACTCAAGGCGCTGGAGCACGCGCTGGCGGATTTGGACAAGCAGTTCGGCAAGGGTGCCGTCATGAAGCTCGGTGAACACGCGGAGCAGAACGTGCAGGTCATCCCCACAGGCTGCCTGACGCTGGATGAGGCGCTGGGTGTCGGCGGCATTCCGCGCGGCCGTATTGTGGAGATTTTCGGCCCGGAATCCTCCGGTAAGACGACCGTTGCCCTGCACATTGTCGCACAGGCGCAGAAGATGGGCGGCATCGCGGCATTTGTGGACGCAGAGCACGCCCTCGACCCGGTGTACGCCAAGAATCTGGGCGTAAATATTGACGACCTGTATGTCTCTCAGCCCGACACGGGCGAACAGGCGCTGGAAATCGTCGAAGCGCTGGTTCGTTCCGGCGCGCTGGACGTCATCGTCATCGACTCCGTGGCCGCCCTCGTCCCGAAGGCGGAAATCGACGGCGAAATGGGTGATTCCTTCGTCGGTCTGCAAGCGCGTCTGATGAGCCAGGCGCTGCGCAAGCTGGCGGGCATCATCAACAAAACCGGCTGCGTCGCGGTGTTCATCAACCAGCTGCGCGAGAAAGTCGGCGTGATGTACGGCAACCCCGAAACCACCCCCGGCGGTCGTGCGCTGAAGTTCTACGCCTCCGTGCGTCTGGACGTGCGCCGCGGCGAACAGCTCAAAAACGGCAGCGAAGTCGTCGGCAACCACACGAAGGTCAAGGTTGTCAAGAACAAGGTTGCTCCGCCGTTCCGCGTGGCAGAGTTCGACATTGTGTACGGCGAAGGCATCAGCCGCGAAGGCACGCTGCTTGACATGGCGGTCGAGCGCGACATCATCCACAAGAGCGGCGCGTGGTTCAGCTACAAGGACCAGCGCATTGGTCAGGGCCGCGAGAACACGCGCCTGTACCTGCGCGACCATCCCGAAATCACGGACGAAATCGACGCGATTATTCGTCAGGAGATTTTTGCGGATAAGCCCGCAAAGCCGATTGCGCCCGAAGAAGATCCCGGCGAGCTGCCGGATGAGGACGAGGACGACCTTGCCCTGCTGGAAGCAGACCTCGGCGATGATGCCGGTGTCGCCCCGCTGGAAGAAGAATAATCCACAGGTTATCAAACTTGTCCACCCTTGCGTCTGCGGGGGTGGATTTTTTGTGGCAGCGCGCTTTTCCCTGCAGCAAAAAAGACCAGCAGCAGGAAACGAATTGCTCCCTATGCTGGTCGGTCGCGCCCATCAGCACGACAATGCTGCGTAAGTTGAAAGAGCCGCCCGGTCATATTCCTTCCGCGTGTTTATTCGCTTTTGTCCTCTTTCCCTTACAGGTGAAACACAAATTTCTCCTCATATCGCCGGAAAATGACCAGCCCAATCATCAGCATTCCGAAAGCGCCTGCCGTGCACGCCAGCAAGCGCTCCGGCGTCGGCGGGATTCCCGCAATCACGATTTGCCGCAAAAAATCAATCAGCTGATACATCGGGTTCAAATGGAAAATCCCCCGAAGCCCCTCCGGCCAGATTGTATCCGGATAAAAAATCGGCGTCGCATACGTCCACAAGAGCGAAATCACGCTCCACAGGAATCGCGTATCGCGGAAGAAAACGTTCAGCGTCGCCATCACCAGCGTCACGCCCAGCGCAAACAGGAACAAAAGCGCAATCATCAGCGGCAGCAGCAGCAGCGCGGGCGACACCCGCACCCCCGTCAGCAGCATCAGCAGAAGCAGCGGCAGCAGCGAAATCAGGAAGTTGATAAGGCTTGACAGCGCGCGGCTGAACGGGAAAATCAGCTTCGGAATCGCGACCTTTGTGATGAGCGACGCGTTCATGACAATCGCGTCCATGCCCAGCGTGACGCACTCGGTGAAGAAGCTGAAAACGATGATGCCCGAAATCAGGTACACCGGGAAGTGGTCGATAGCGGAGCGGAAGAGCGTGGAGAACACAAGGTACTGCACGAGCATCGTCAGCAGCGGATTGAGGAAACTCCAGAGGACGCCGAGGATACTCTGCCGATACTTTGTATTAAAATTGCGGCGGACAAGCTGTTCGATGAGGAAGCCGTAGCGGCGGACGTCGGCTTGCAGGCGCAGCAGATGGTTCTGCCGTCCGGCGGCGGCGCAGCGTGCGGTGAATAGGCTTTCCCAGACGCAGAACAGCACCAGAACCGCCGCGAAAATCCCGTAGTACAGCATCGCGCAGGAGGGGCGCGTGCCGGACAGGCGGATGCACAGCTGATTGCCGCCGCTCATGCCCAAAGCAGGGAGCGTGTTGCCGGAAAAGGTAAGCACAAGTTTGTCCGCATCCACGGGTTCAAACGAGAAGGTCAAATTTTCGCGGATGATACTGTCGGTCAGCAGGACAGTCTGCGTGAAAATCGGCAACCCCTGCCGTGTCAGGATCAGCGTCGCTGTGCCGCCGGATTCACTGCTCAGCGCCGTAACGGGCAGGCTGATTTCGCGGATGCCGCCATCCGGCAGGGGCAGCGAGAACGTCTCGCCGTCCGTCAGCGGATGCAGATGCGTCTGTGCCGCCGCGTCGATGGTGAACGCCCGCGTCTGCCACGTCGGGGTGAACAAAGCACCATACAGCGCCAGCATCAGCGCAATCACGAGCGTCACCCAAAGCCCTTTTTTCAGCACAGCGGAATCGCCGAAAATCGGCGGTTTGCACTTCGTCACGGCGTTCCCTCCTGTCGGTCAAGGTCAATGAACATACTGCCGTCCGGGCGGAACAGCGGCGAATAGTAGCGTTCCGGCGGATGCGCGCCCCATGTTTGGCGGAAGCGGCGCAAATCCCCCTTCGGCGCACCCTGCGTCAGGCACGGCGGCAGCAGCGAAAGCCGCATATCCATCGCCATCCGCGCATACGGCGTGTAGACGTTGAGCAGCCCGATTTGCTGGCATTTCAGCCCCAAATCCGCGCCGCGAAGGTCACTCTGGTACACCGAAAATCCTCCGACGGACAGGAACACGTCGCGCCGAATCATCAGCAGTGCGCTGGATACGCCCGTCACATTGCGGACGATGCGGTCAGTGAGCATATACGGCCGCCCATAGCGCCACTGCCCCGCCTGATGGCTGACCGCGCCGCCGGGGACGTCCACCGCATACCCGGCGTGACGGAAGCAATCACGGTCATCCAGCAGCGCCGAGCCGACGCAGCCAACGTCCGCGCGCTGGGCGTACTGCATGAGTTCGCTGACCCAATCGGTATCCAGCGGGCGCAGTCCGGCGCGCAGAAACAGCACCGCGTCACAGTCCGTCCGGCGGATGAGGTCATTGACCGCTGACAAATCGCGGACGCGGATGCACGGCATCGGCAGCTTCGGCGCATCGCCCTCGCCCCAGAGGAGGCAGACGATGCGCATCTGCCGCGTTTTCCACCGAATGCGGACGCGCAGCTCTTCCACCGTCACGTCGGCATCCATGTGCAGGCGGCGGAGCTGATCCGCCACGGCGCGCGCGGCGGCATCCGCACAGGTCTGCGCTTTTTGATGGCTGAACGAGGTGTCCAGCATCCGCCAATGGTAGAGAATACGCGGAATATGGGTAATTTTCGCCGCGTTTTCGGACAGTCGAAGCGCCAAATCATGGTCTTGCGAGCCATCGAAACCGGGGCGAAGTCCGCCGACCGCGTTCATCAGTGCCCGTGACGCTGCCGTGATGTGGCAGATATAATTGCCGGAACGCAGCGAATCCGGCGCGAAATCAGGCTTCAAGTGCGGTTCAAAGAAGTGCGTGCCATCGGCGGACACCTTGTCCTCATCGGTATAAACGAAGTCCGCACCGTCCTGCGCCGCTTCGAGGATGCAGCGAACCGCATCCGGTGCGAGCAGATCATCGTGGTCGCAGAGCGCGACAAATTCCCCCGTCGCCATCGTCAGCGCGGCGTTCGTGTTGCCCGCAATGCCGCGGTTCTCCGTGCCGATCGTCACACGGAAGCGATTGTCCTCCTGCGTCAGCGCTTGCAGCAGTTCACGCGTGTCCGCGCGGGTACTTGCGCCGTCATAGAAACAGGCTTCCCACGCGCCGCACGACTGATGCAGCAGCGAATCCGCCAGCGCGCGCAGCAGCTCCGGCGGCGTATTATAGGTCGGAATAAGGAAAGACAAGCGCATGGTCGGGGTGAAGGGGGCTGAAAGGGGCGCTTCATGGCGGCGGATGAAGGCTTGGTAGCCGTCTTCCTCCGCTTGACGCAGGGCGGTTTCCGTCTGGAGGAAGGGTCGCTGGCGATGGAGCGCGATGCGGAACCGGATGGCTTCGGGGATGCAGCGAAAGCCTTCACGATGAATGCGCCGGATGACGCGCAGGGGGAAGAGCATGACGGAAACCTCCTTTCGCGGGATGATTGGCTTTATTATAGCATAAGGGGAAGAACGATGGAAGGGAAAGCGAGGATAAAAAGGGATAAACATGCGGGCAAAGTAATACTAATTCGATTCTAAAACATGGCATCGAGCATAGCAGATTTTTCGTTCCGGCAAAGCTGAGTGAAGTGAGGCGTACTGGAGGTACGCACGAGCGGAACGAAGCAAAGCCGGGGCGGAAAAGATGCTGTGTGAATTCCATGTTTTAGATGAGAATTAGTATAAGGCAAAGCGCGCAGCTCAATCGTGCGGAGGGACTTCATCCGTTTTATTTTTCCAGCCTTGACGTTTCTATCTGCCGGAAAAAAAATAATTTGCCACCCCAAAAGCGCGACGCATATCCATCATGCGCCGCGCTTTTTGTTGCGATACTATTTTCAAATGCGAATGGTATGTTATTCCGCCGCCACAGCCGCGTCCGCTTCCACGGTCACGCTCTGCTCCTGCTGTTCCTTCTCCGCAATCAGGTCTTCGATGCTTTCCTTCGTGCGCATCAGGTCCTCCACGGACATCGTCTCAAAGCCCGCCGTGGGCGTCTTCACCTTCACGCCGTGGCTGCGCAGGAAGTTATCCACCTTCTCCTCGTTGTGCTTGTAAGCGTAGAAACCAACCGCGCTCACACCCACACCAATCAGAATGCCCTTGACCATCGGGCTCATGTTCAGGTTCAACATATGTTTGTCCTCCTTATTTTTTGCAAGTATCTATCGTTCAGGCTTTTCAGCCGGACGAGCGAATTAGGTCACCCTTTATGCGCTAAGACTTCGACGCTCCGGCGGAAGATGCTTCCAGCAAAGGCGCTGCCGTCCTCATTGCCCACGACGGGGGTGAGCGTCGTGGTGTGTTCGCCGTTCCGAACCAGATATACCTGTTCCCGCGGGCCGCGCGGCAGCAGGTGGCGGCTGAACGTGACAATCCACGCCAGCAGACTCGCCTGAAAACCGTTGGGCTTGCCAATGGCGTTAATCAGGTAGACGACGGACATCACTTCCGGGTCGAAACTGCCGCGTGTGTGCAGTTCCTGATAGGCGTGCTCAACCACGGCGGTCAACGTCGCCCCGGCGGATAGCCAGCGCGTGTAGCGTGTGAGCGTCGAACCCGCGAGGGTCATCATGCCGTCAAGGAGAATGCAGCCAAGCGCCAGATAGCCGCTGGGTGCCATCGAGAAGCCTTCTTCTTCCGAGTGCTTGACGTGCAGCACCGCCGTCTGCTGCAAGCGGGCGTACAGCGCACCGATGCGCACGAGCAGGTCACTTTCAGAAATAACCGCCTTGTCGTAGCAGCACAGCATCGTCTGAATGCGCGGATTATAGCGGCAGCTTTGCAGCCCCGGAATGCTCAGGAAAATCGCTTCGCCTTCAATCGGCTTTTCCAATTGCAGGCGAAGTCTACCGGGCAGGGCGCTGAGCACCGTCAAATGCACCGCGCCGATGTTGTCATTGTGCATTCGTCACCCCTCCATCGGCGGAAACACCATCAGCCGCAGCGAGTTCGCCACAACGAGAATGGTGGACATGTTGTGCATCAGCGCGCTCGCCAGCACAGAGATGCCGCTTGCCGCGCCGAGAATCAGCCCGACGGTATTGATGCCGATGACCATTGCGAAGTTCTGCTGCACAATGCGCATTGTCGCGCGCGCCAGGCGGCGCAGTTCGGGAATCATCATCGGATCATCGCGATTGATAACCACGTCGCTTGTTTCCATGGCAATGTCGGTGGACTTGCTGCCCAGTGAGATACCGACATCCGCATACGCCAGCGCGGGCGCATCGTTGATGCCGTCGCCGACCATGACGACGCCGTTGCCCTGCGTTTGCAGCTTCAAGACAGCCTCCGCTTTCTGTTCAGGCAGCAGCTGCGCCTGATAGCCGTCCACGCCGACCATTTCCGCAACAGCCTGCGCCTGTGCCGCCATATCGCCCGTCAGCAGCTCAATGTCGCCCACGCCGTCGTAGCGCAGGGCGTTGATGGCGCGGCGGACGTTCGCGCGCGGGTTATCCATGGCGTACAGCACGGCGACAATCTTGTCCCCCACGCCAACGTAGTTCGGGATTGCGCCGTTCGCATCGGGAATCGCGACATCCGCGCGGACACCGTTTTCCTTCATGTACTTGAGGTTGCCGACGCGGATGCACTTGCCGTCGACTTCCGTCCGGCTGCCGCGGGAGACTTCGGTCACAATTTCGCCATGCGGGGGAATTTTCGCTCCGTGCGCTTGCCCGTAGGTCAGAATTGCGCTTGCCAGCGGATGCGTGCTGGTTTCCTCCGCCGCCATCGCCAGCGAAAGCACTTCCGCCTCATCCATCGTGTCGGTCAGCATCGTCATGCCCGTCACGCGCGGACGTCCCTCGGTAATCGTGCCGGTCTTATCCAGCAGAACAGTATTCGCGCTGCTCATCTGCTCGATGTACGCGCCGCCTTTAATCAGCACGCCGCGCTTGACCGCCGTGTTAATCGCGGCAGAGAACGCCGTCGCGGTCGAAAGCTTGATGCCGCAGGAATAGTCAATAACAAGCATCTTCAGCGCCTTCTGCGGATTGCGCGTCACGAGCCAAACCGCCGCGCACAGCAGGAAGTTCAGCGGCACGAGGTAGTTGGAGAACTTATCGGCATAGCGCTGGATGGGCGCTTTCTTGAGTTCGCTCTGCTCCACCATGCCGACGATGCGCGAGACAACCGTCTGGTCGCCGACGCGCTGCGCCTGAATCTGCATATTGCCGTTCTTGACGACCGTGCCCGCGAACACCTCCGCACCCTTGCGCTTTTCCGCCGGAACGAATTCGCCCGTGATGGCGCTCTGGTCAACAACCGCGCTGCCGGACACCACCGTGCCATCCACCGCGATTTTCTCGCCCGTGTGCACCTCGATGGTATCGCCCGCTTCGAGTTTACCAATCGGCGTTTTCTCCAGCCGCCCGTCCGAGAGCACCTTCCAGACCTCGCCGTCTTCCACCGACAGCATCTGCTTGATGGACGACCGCGTGCGCTCGATGGTGTAGGACGTCATCAGTTCTGCAAGGTCAGACAGCGCCAGAATCATCAGGGCGGAATGCGGCGTACCGAGCAGCAGACTTGCGACAATCGACGTAACCGTCAGGAAATCGGCGTTCGGGCGCATATCGCGGCGCAGACCCGCCGCCGCGCTCCGTGCCATCGGCATCGTCAGTCCCAGACTGGTCAGCGCTTCCAGCGACGTGAAGCTTGCCATCGCGCCGCCGAGCAGGCTGCCAGGCAGAATCGTGTGACCGAGCACCACTGCGCCCGCGTTGAGCGCCAGCCGCTTTGTCAGCTGCTTTGTCGTCATGGACACTTCCGGCTCTTCCGGCTTGCTGCCTGCCTGACGATTGCGGTAGGCGTTCATGGCATAGCGCGCCATCGTCACGTCCACGCCTTCACAGAGAATCGACGTATCCGTCGCGGTCGGATCGAAGCGCAGGAGGATGCCGCAGGTAATCGGCGTCACCTGCACGCACTGCACACCCGGTAGGTTGGCAAGCATCTGGGCGATTTCTTCCTTCTCGTCATTCAGGAAGTTCAGCCCTTCTACTCTGAGCCGCAGCCGCCCGCGAAGGCTATGCGCCACCTGACTCTTCATCCAGTTTTTCTGTGTTTCCCGATTGAACATGTTATCCCTTCTTTGATTTGGCAATTCAGATTCAATGATTCATGCTTTTTCGCGTCGATTGCGCAAACCCTTGCCGTAAAAAGGCTCAACTAACAGGAGTGTGCACCGAGGGTTTCCAAAGGGCGATCGCGGACTTCGTCCGTTTCCATTGCCCTTTTGTCGCCTCCGCAGAGGCGAACCCCCCTGCTTGCGGAAAAGACCAGCTATGGTCGGAAGTCAAGCAATCCGGTCGCGCCCATCTGGCGCGACACAGCATAGGTGTTGGAAAGAGCAGCTTGGGGGCGCATCTGCGGATGCGCAAAGTTACTGGCAGGGACGCTTCGCTGCCTGCGCCCTTTGTTGTTTTTTCCCTTTGGAATGGTCACCCGTGGAACTGTTGGGGCGTTGCCCCAAACCCCACAAGGGACGCTGTCCCTTGACCCTGCGAAGGGGCAAAGCCCCTCTCGACACCCATTGACTGGCGCCCGGCTTGGGCGTTTTTCCCTTACAAGTCTTTGCCGTTACTTTTTTGTCTGTCCCAGCCGCAAGGCGAGGCGGCGGCGTGCCATCGTCGCCAGTTCTTCCTCCCCCACATCGCTCCTTGTCCAGTCAACCTCCTGCGCCAATTCCAGCCCCGTATCCACCGCCGTCGC
>SKEF01002625.1_pt1 | contig 13505 bp, 8 predicted proteins | sample 4826691 | NCBI WGS metagenome assembly SKEF01 (sample SAMN11008816, study PRJNA524170) | human gut metagenome | biome: Human fecal sample; material: Feces; isolation source: fecal sample from pouch patient p23, p27 | host: Homo sapiens | place: Israel: Tel-Aviv | collected 2016-08-24
TCCGTTTTCCGTTCTTCATTCTCCGGGAAATGATCTGACCGAAGCCTCCCTGCTCCGGCTTCTTGCCGAAACCAACCATGGCACACTCGTCCTTTCCCAGGTGGACCGTTTTCCGCTTTCCATTCAGGATCTGCTGGTCAATGTTCTTACCAATGTTCATGGTAACTTCTTTTCCGCACCGGAAACCCGCCGTTTCGATGTGCGTATCATTGCTATTGCGGATGATAACCTTTATAAAAAAGTAGAAAAAGGAACCTTCCTGCGGGAGCTTTTTCACCTTTTAAGTGCTTCCGAGCTTCAGACAGTCCCGATCCGCAGACGCAGGGAGGATATTCCCGATCTTCTCAATTACTTTCTGCTTCAGTTTTTCCACAACACCGATATGACCTGCGACCGGATCTTTTCGGAAGGGCTTCTGCGCTTTCTGAAGGAATATGCGTACCCCGGAAATATTCATGAGCTGTACAATCTGTCCTGCAGCCTGTTTACCCGGTACAGCAGCCATAAGCTGCAGCTTTCCGATCTGCCGACGTACCTCCGCTCCCGCCAGATGGCTGACGTTTCCCTCACCGCCCTTCAATATCAGGTTCTTTCTTTCGTATCGACGCATCCGAAAGCAGGCCGCCTGGCAATCAAAAACGGACTGGCCGACGGAGAAACCTTTGTATCCGAAGCGGCTCTGCGCACCGTACTCGGAGAGCTTTCTTCCGCCGGTTATCTCATCGTGCACCGGACAAAAGGCGGATGTGAAATTTCCGAGCTGGGGCGTATGGTTCTGGAAAAATAATTTATTTCAGAAATCCCGGTATTTCCAGAAATTCTGCAAGGCTGCGGTATCTGGCTCCGTCCAGGCCTCTTTTTTCCTTTGCGGTTACCATAGAGTTCAGGATCGCTTCCTCCACAGCCTCTGCCGCTGCTTCAAATGCCTCGTTGATTTTTTCTTCTTTTATCCGGGCACACACTTCCACCTCACATGTACTCTTTGTGTCTACGCGGTTTGCTGTTGTAAATCCGATCATGATTTCACCGCTTCCGTGGCCGGTGTAGGCTCCTGTTCTGGCGATTCCGACTCCACAGCGGCGGATAATCCGGTACAGCTGCCGCTCCGATACCGGAAGGTCTGTTGCCAGAACCGTCATAATCGATCCCCGGTCTTCGGCGCTGCTTCCGCATTCTTCCTTCCGGATCCGCTCCAGAATCTTCTCTCCTGCCGGTTTTCCACTGATTTTCAAATCTCTGGTTGCCCCGAAATTTGACTGTACCAGAACACCAATGGTATATGTTTTTCCGTCAAGCACCAGCGTGCGGGATGCCGATCCGATTCCCCCTTTCAGCCCATAGCAGATCGTTCCTGTTCCGGCACCGATATCACCTTCCGCAAAGTCTGTATCCGCCTGCTCCAGTGCCTGATACAACTCTTTTTCCCCCACTACCCGGTTACAAATCTCATTGATCCTTGAATCATTACATTCTCCGACAACCGGATTGATGGAAAAAACATCTTCCCCTTCTTTTCGGGTCTGCTGTATCATCCATGAAATCATGGCATCCGCCATTTTTCCAACATTCAGTGTATTGGTCAGGGCAATGGGCGTTTCAAGAGTTCCAATCTCCTGTACCTGCACAAGACCGCACGTTTTCCCAAAACCGTTATGCACGTAGGCAGACGCCAGGTACTTTTTCAGAAACGGATTGCCTTCTCCCGGCACAATCACCGTCACTCCGGTATGCTGATTTCCACTTTCCACCGTCGCATGGCCTACCCGCACACCGGGCACATCCGTAATTTTGTTTCGCGGTCCATTTTCATGATGTCCGATCCGATATCCGTAATCACTGATTCTTTTCTGTTTCATCCTGTTTCCTCCTCTTTTTATGATGTACTCCCGGAATTTTTCAGCTCACGCAAATACAGGCACAAAAAAGACTCCGAAGATACATTTTTCTCTCACTTTACGCTCTCTTCTCTCTTCTGTCCATACCTCTTCCCACAATTTTTCTTCTTTTCTTTATATTTTTTCCATTTCTTTTAGAATTTGGACACACTTTGCTCACATATTCCTTTTATAATAAAGCTCGGATAGTTGATAAACCACTCACTATCTCCCCCCTCATAAAAAGATGGCGATATACTTTTGTATATCGTCATCTTTGTTTTTACTGACAAAAACGCCCCCGGGCGGAAAACGTAACCACTTCCGTTTTCCGCCCGGGGGCATTCTTTCTTCCTTTTTGCTCAGGCCTCTGCAGCAGCTTCCTCTGCTTCCGCTTCTGCCATCGCCTGTTCGTACTGTTTCAGGATAATGGTCTGAATTTTTTCTCTGGTTCCGGAGTTGATCGGATGTGCGATATCGCGGTACTCCCCGTCCGTAGCCTTACGGCTCGGCATTGCGATGAACAGTCCTTTTTCTCCTTCAATCACCTTGATATCATGTACAACAAATTCGTCATCGATTGTGATAGACACAACCGCCTTCATTTTTCCTTCTTTTGTTACCTTGCGTACTCTCACGTCTGTAATGTTCATAAATTTTTATGCCCCTTTCACCCCATAATCAGATGGCGTATCTTTCGTTTTTTTCGACAACAATTTTGATGCCGTCCTCCCCACAGTGATAGGAGTTTGCACGGATGGTGTCCCTGCTCTCCACAATACAGTTTTCAATGTGAGTGTTGTCTCCGAGATATACATCATTTAAGATGATAGAATTTTTAATCACACAGTTGTTTCCAACATATACCTTCTTGAACAAAACAGAGTTCTCAACCTGTCCGTTGATGATACAGCCGCTGGATACAAGAGAATTTTTCACTGTGCAGCCAGGATTGTATTTTGCCGGCGGAAGATCGTCGATCTTGGAGTAGATGCCCGGATACTGTCCGAAGAAGTAATCTCTTACCTCCGGTTTGAGGAAATCCATGTTGGTTCTGTAATAGGAATCTACGGTAGCAATGTTGCTCCAGTAGGTATTGATCTTGTATCCGTAAATCCGTTTCAGGTTTTTGTAACGGATTAAAATATCCTTTACAAAGTCGTAGCGGTCTTCCTGTGCGCTGCGCTCAATCATTTCGATCAGCTGGCGACGGCGGATGACATAGATACCGGTAGAGATCACGTTGGAGCTCGAAACCATCGGTTTTTCCTCGAACTCCTCGATGCGGCAGTCCTCATTCATCTTCAGGACGCCGAAGCGGCTGGTATCTGCTTCCTTGGAATCCGTGCATACCACGGTAACATCCGCACGTTTTGCAATATGGTATTCCAGTACCTTATTGAAATCCAGTTTGTATACGCCATCTCCCGATGCGATGACTACGTACGGTTCATGGCTGTTTTTCAGCCATGTCAGGTTCTGACTGATCGCGTCTGCCGTTCCACGGTACCACCAGCTGTTATCTGATGTAACGGTTGGAGAAAATACAAACAGACCGCCATGTTTTCTTCCGAAATCCCACCATTTGGAAGAGCTCAAATGTTCATTTAAGGATCTGGCGTTGTACTGTGTCAGGACAGCCACCTTCTGAATATGAGAGTTTGCCATGCTTGACAGCGCAAAATCGATACTGCGGAAGCTGCCTGCGACCGGCATAGCTGCAACGGCTCTTTTATTGGACAGCTCTCTCATTTTGTTGTTGTTACCGCCTGCAAGAATAATTCCCAATGCTCTCATATTACTCACCGTCCTTTTCTACAATTGCTCCGCCGGACGGAAGTGTGCCATCCGGGTAATCCTCAGGGGAAGTTTCGCCGGAAATGCAGACATTCTTTCCAATGGTTACGCCATCCGGAATGACTGCCTTTTCTCCAACGGTCACAAGTCCGAATCCGTAAATATTCGGTTTTAAGACGTTCGGCGCTTCCTCGCCAACGCCCATCACAACATGTTTGCCGACATGTACGTTTTCTGCAATAATGGCCTTATTGACCTGGGTTCCCTCGCCGATTGTGCTGTGGCGCATAATAATAGAATCTCTTACAACAACACCCTTTTCAATGCGCACATCCGCACCGATGACGGAATTATGTACCTCTCCGTAGATTTCAGCGCCCTCGCCGATAATACAGCGGTCGATGACAGCGTCCCCGGAAACATACTGCGGACGGATGATATCACCTTTGGTATAGATCTTCCAGAACTCCTCATATAAATTGAATTCCGGAATAATATCGATCAGCTCCATATTTGCTTCCCAGTATGAGCCAAGCGTTCCGACATCTTTCCAGTAGCCGTTGAACTCATACGCAAACAGACGTTTTCCGTTGTCGCGGCAGTACGGCAGAATGTGTTTTCCGAAGTCACAGCTCGGCTGATCCTTCAAGGCTGTCAGAGATTCCTTTAATGCTTTCCAGCTGAAAATATAGATACCCATAGAAGCGAGGTTGCTTCTCGGGTGCTCCGGTTTTTCTTCAAATTCGGTAATTCTTCCGTTTCCGTCTGTGATCATGACACCAAAACGGCTTGCTTCTTCGATCGGTACCGGCATACATGCGATGGTCACATCTGCGTGGTTTGCTTTGTGATAGTCAAGCATCACCTCGTAATCCATTTTGTAAATGTGGTCGCCGGAAAGAATCAGAACATATTCTGGATTGTATGTTTCCATATAAGCCATGTTCTGGTAAATTGCATTTGCAGTTCCTGTATACCATTCGCTGTTTGTACTTTTTTCATATGGCGGCAGAACGGTTACGCCGCCTTCGTTTTTATCGAGATCCCACGGAATACCGATTCCGATATGGGTATTCAGCCGCAGCGGCTGATACTGGGTCAGTACGCCTACCGTATCAATTCCTGAATTGATACAATTACTGAGCGGGAAGTCGATGATTCGATACTTTCCGCCAAATGCTACTGCCGGTTTTGCCACTTTCTCCGTGAGCACACCGAGACGGCTTCCCTGACCGCCTGCCAGCAGCATTGCTATCATCTCTTTCTTAATCATGCAATCACCTCTTGTCGTATCTAAAGATTTGCAGTAACTGTAAGAATGTACGGTTCTACGCTTACCGTTCACCGGTTTTCCGCGAGCGGTAACCTTCACTGCCCCCTTTCAGGCTTTGCCTTGCAAGAAGGGGCTGCTTACACCTGAATCACTTTCGCACGCAGCGAAACAGCACCTGTCTCCCTGTGTACGAAACAGCAACCATGCTGTCGGTTCTGGTTTTTCATATCCACGCACTTCTTTGATAACTACAATTAAAATTATATCACACTTCCGTCTCATTGTGAACATTTTTTATAATTTTTCTTTTATTTTATCTTATATTTTATTGATTTTGACTATGCATTTTATTTGTGTCAAAAATCGTATCATGATTTTCTACAATTTTCGACAGCGTATTCATTTATTTTTACCAGTTTTTGTTACATTTCGTTCATTTTAGTTTGCAATATTTCTTTTTGCATATGTTCTGGTTTATAATACTTATCCATTGTTTTTTATTTCATTTTCGAATTCATCCGCTTTTTTTCTTTTACTTTTCCGGCAAATACGTGTATACTATTAGCCAGAACAGTTCCAGCCGGATTCCGGGGAACCGGCGCTGCATTTCGTTCTGTTCTTTCCTATATTAATTGAAAAATATGTATTGAGAAAATTTCCCCATTTTCAGTGAAAAGACACATTGAAGGAGATACCATGTACGAAGTAGATTTCAGTAAACCAATCCATATACATTTTATTGGCATCGGCGGCATCAGCATGAGCGGCCTTGCCGAGATTCTTTTAAAAGAAAATTTTACGATTTCCGGTTCCGATGCAAAGGAAAGTGACCTGACCCGCCACCTGACTTCTCTTGGCGCGCAGGTTTTCTACGGCCAGAAGGCGGAAAATATCATTCCTGGCACCGACCTTGTCGTTTACACCGCAGCGATCCACCCGGACAACCCGGAATTTGCCGCCGCCAAAGCTGCCGGCATTCCGATGCTGACCCGTGCTGAACTGCTTGGACAGATCATGCGCAACTACAATACGCCGATCGCCGTTTCCGGTACACACGGAAAGACGACGACAACTTCTATGCTCTCCCACATTCTGATGGCAGCCGACTGTGACCCAACGATTTCTGTCGGCGGTATTCTTCCGTCCATCGGCGGAAATATCCGTGTCGGCCATTCCGAAACTTTCCTGACCGAAGCATGTGAGTACACCAACAGTTTCTTAAGTTTCTTCCCGAAAATCGGCATCATCCTCAATATGGATGCGGATCATCTTGACTTTTTTAAGGATATTGATGATATCCGCCACTCCTTCCGTGCGTTTGCCCGTCTGCTCCCAACCGACGGCATGCTGATTATCAACGCCGATACGCCGAAATACGATTACGTGACCGAAGGTCTTGGCTGTAAGGTTGTCACCTACGCACTGGAGAACCAGGCTGCTGCTGACTATACCGCTGCCAATATTACCTACGATGAGCTGGATCACCCATCCTTCGACTGCATCTGCCGTGGCGAGCTGCGCGGTCGCTACACGCTGATGGTTCCGGGACTTCACAACGTTTCCAACGCCCTGGCTGCCATTGCACTGGCCGATGAACTGCAGCTGCCGGAAAACGCCATCCACGAAGGCTTTGCCACCTTCCGCGGAACCGACCGCCGTTTCCAGTATAAAGGTACATACCACGGAGCAAAGGTGATCGACGATTATGCGCATCATCCAACCGAAATCCGTGCAACGATGGAAGCCGCTGAAAACTGTGCGCACAGAACACTGTGGTGCGTCTTCCAGCCGCATACCTACACCAGAACGAAAGCGCTGCTCGATGATTTCGCCGCCGCTCTTTCCCTGGCAGACCATGTGGTTCTCGCCGATATTTACGCAGCCAGAGAAACCGATACGCTCGGCATCTCCTCCAAAGATATCCAGGAGCGCATTGTAAAACTCGGCACTGCCTGCGAATATTTCCCATCCTTTGCGGAAATCGAAAACTATCTGAACGAAAATCTTGCCGAGGGCGACATGCTGATCACCATGGGTGCCGGAGACGTTGTAAAAATCGGTGAGGAGCTTCTTGCTTCCGAAAAATAAAATCATTCTTTCGCTTTACCTGCTCCCTGTGGAAAATGGAGTTTTCCTTTTTTCCACAGGGTCTTTTTTTGCTCCGAATCCACACAATCTGTCTTTTCGCCAAATAGTTACGCACATTTTTATTCACAGCTATTTTCCTGTATTTTCGCCTGTTTTCAGAGTTATCCACATTGTCCACAATTTTATACACATTTTTACGATCCACACAATGTGGATTCCCTGTGTATAACTTTGTTTACATAACGATATCACCAGAAAGTCCTATACTTCCCTGTTTTCCTCCATTTTTCAACATTTTTGGTAGATGATAATATTTCACAAAACGGATTTCTCCACATTATCCACATTGTCCACAGTCCTTTTTCATCCACCGTGCCTTTTTCCCGGAATGTTTTTTCCGCAAAACACCTATTCACTTGTCGAAAATACTGTGTTATACTTGGTTGTGTATGAGAAGGCAAGACGTATAATAAAAAACAGATCGCTAAAAGTAAAAATCTGCCGCACGATAAGAACAGGATGGTGTAATTTTGAGTATGCTGACATTAAACAATGACTGCCTGGCCAGTGTGACTGCTGTGCCGGATCTTTTTCTGGAACAATATATGCCCGCAGCCAACGGAGAATTTGTAAAAGTGTACCTTTATCTGCTGAAGCTGGTCAAAGACCATCAGCAGGATTCCACTCTGTCATCGATGGCAGATTTTTTTTCCTGCACGGAAAACGATATCGTCCGGGCGCTGAAATACTGGGAGAAGCAGGGACTCCTCTCGCTCTCCTACACCTCCGGGGAAAGCGTTCCGACCGGAATCGCCTTTCTGCCGCTTGTCCGGAAGGAAGAAAGCGGAATCCTTCCAACACCGGAATCCTCGATTTCCGGCCCGATTGCGGCTGCACCGGCTGTTTCTGCTGTATCCGTTGAAATCCCGCAGACGGAACAGACCCCGGCTCCATCACCACAGCCGGCCGTTTCTGCCCCATCTGCCTCTTCTCCGGCAGATGATCTTTCCAGTTCCGGTATTTCCGGACAGTCAGCAGAAAAAAAACACGCTCCCGGCAGCCGCGAAGAACTGCAGCACGTTCTTTACGTTGCGCAGACGTATTTCGGTCATCTTCTGTCGCCGACGGAAATCGAATGCATCATGTTTTTCTATGATGATCTCCACTTTTCCGCGGATCTTCTGGAATACCTGGTGGAATACTGTGTTTCGAAGGGAAGCACCAGCATCCACTACCTGAAAAAGGTAGGACTCGCCTGGCAGGAAAGCGGAATCCGCGATGTTGCCTCTGCCAAACAGGAGACCACGACATTCAACAAACATTACTACACAATTTTGAAAGCATTCGGCATCCGCAACCGCGCACCGGTGGAAAAAGAAGCCGAGATGATGGACCGCTGGCTGAATACCTACGGTTTTACGATTGATCTTATCACGGAAGCCTGTCAGCGCACCGTTTCCAAGATCGGCCAGCCGAGCTTCCAGTACGCGGAAGGCATTCTCTCCAAATGGAAGGAACAGGGCGTCCGCTCCATGGCAGACGTCGAACAGCGCGATGCGGAGCACCAGAAAAGGAAGAAAACCGCTTCTGATCAGAATGCGGCACGAAAAACCGCTCCTGCTGCTTCAAGTAACCGCTTCAACAATTTCCATCAGAGAGAATACGACTACCAGAAGTTAGAAGAACAGCTTCTGAAATAACGCCCGGAGGACGAAACAACTATGGCACTGACAAACCCGCAATACGATGCGATTATGCGCATGTACAACGAACGGCAGCTCCGCCACCAGAGAGAACAGCAGGAGCACATCCGCATTGCTTATGAAAAGATTCCGCGCCTTGCGGAAATCGACGCCGAGATTGCATCCCTCTCGGTTCGGAAAGCAAAAGCGATGCTGAACGGAGACGCTTCCATGGATCTCGACCTGAATGCTGCCATCCGTGACCGTTCCCAGGAACGCGCGGCGCTTCTTTCCATGCACGGCTACCCGGCAGACTATCTCGAGCTGACGTATGACTGCCCGCTCTGCCGCGACACCGGCTACATCAACGGCACGCAGAAATGCGCCTGCTTCAAAAAAGCTGCCATCGATCTTCTGTACCGGCAGTCCAACGTGGAGGAGCTTCTGAAAACCGAAAATTTCAGCCAATTCTCCCTGGATTACTACTCGGACAGCCTGACCAGTACCGGAACACCGCTCACTTCCCGCGAGGCCGCTGCTGCCGCGTTCGAAAAAAGCCAGGCGTTCGTCCGCAATTTCGGCTCGTCGTTTGAAAATCTCTTCTTTTACGGCGACACCGGTGTCGGAAAAACGTTTCTTTCGCACTGTATTGCCCGCGAGCTGATCGAGCAGTCGTTCTGTGTGATTTATTTTACTGCATTTGATCTGTTTGACCTGTTTGCACGCTACACCTTTTCCAGTTCAGAAGAAGCAAAAGACGCTCACGCCAATATCTTTGACTGCGATCTTCTGATCATCGATGATTTAGGTACGGAACTGACCAACAGCTTCGTCTCTTCCCAGCTCTTTCTCTGCATCAACGAACGCATCCTGCGGAAGAAATCGACGATCATCTCCACGAACCTGCCCCTTGACCGCTTCATGGAGACGTACTCGGAACGTACCTTTTCACGAATTTCAAGTAACTACACCATCATTAAACTTTTTGGAAACGATATTCGGATCCAGAAAAAACTTTTGGGAGGAACCAAAGCATGAGTAAGGGAACTGAAGGACATTTTGACACACTGCCAATCGGAAGACTGGGACTGATCCCGCTGAACAGCAGCGCCGCACTTGGAAAAAAGGTCGACGATTATCTGGTCAGCTGGAGAAAGGGACGCGGCAATGAATTTGCGGAAAAATATGTCGCTGCCTATGAAGGATATGAGCGTGACAGCTACATTATCCAGTCTCAGGTTCCGCGTTTCGGTTCAGGCGAGGCAAAGGGTATCATCAACGAATCTGTCCGCGGTGACGATATCTACATTCTGCTCGATGTCTGCAACTACAGCCTGACCTATTCTCTGTGCGGCTACACCAACCACATGTCTCCGGACGACCACTTCCAGGATCTGAAGCGTGTCATCGCAGCCATCGGTGGAAAAGCCCGCAGAATCAATGTCATTATGCCATTCCTGTATGAGAGCCGCCAGCACAAGAGATCTGGAAGAGAGTCTCTCGACTGCGCACTTGGTCTGCAGGAGCTGACTGCTATGGGCGTAGAAAACATCATCACCTTCGACGCTCACGACCCGCGTGTCCAGAACGCGATTCCGCTGCATGGATTTGAAACCATCCAGCCGGCTTACCAGTTCATCAAAAACATCCTGCGCAATGCACCGGATATGAAGCTCGACAAGGATCATCTGATGGTCATCAGCCCGGATGAGGGCGGTATGGGCCGTGCTATCTACATGGCAAACAACCTCGGTGTTGACATGGGTATGTTCTACAAACGCCGCGACTACTCTACCATCATTGACGGACGCAACCCGATCGTTGCCCATGAGTTCCTCGGTGCTGATGTCAAAGGTAAGGATATGATCATCATCGACGATATGATCTCCTCTGGCGAGAGTATGCTGGAAGTTGCCAAACTCTTAAAGGATCGTGAGGCACGCAACATCTACATGTGCTCGACCTTCGGACTGTTCACCAGCGGACTGGAGAAATTCGACAAGGCTTATGAGGAAGGACTCTTCACAAAAGTTCTGACCACCAACGTCGTATACCAGACACCGGAGCTTCTCTCCCGCGAATATTACATCAGCTGCGACCTGAGCAAATATATCGCTCTCATCATCGACAAGCTGAATCACGACGCCTCCATCAGCGGACTGCTGGATCCGGCGGATCGTATTCAGAAAGTCATTAAGAAATTTAAGAATCACGAGAAGATCTGATATTCCAGGGTTCAAAGTTCGAAAGCTGTTCGTGCTTGCACGATAAAGCGTTCGAATTTGGAACCCGCCAAACATGAGGAAGTAGCGCCAGCGGATTCCGAATGTTTGCAGAATCGCGGAACAATTCGTGAATATCCACAAACGCCGAAACTGTCACGAAAACGGTTTCGGCGTTTTTTTATATTTTTAGCAAATTCTTGCTAGTTTTTTCTTTTTTCGGCTGTATAATGAAATTACATTGTACGACGAAGGAGGTATCACACATGCAATTTGGACATTTTGATGATGCGAAAAAAGAGTATGTCATCACAAGCCCGAAGACTCCGCTTCCGTGGATCAACTATCTGGGATCTGAGAACTTCTTTTCTCTGATTTCCAACACCTGCGGCGGATACAGCTTCTACAAAGATGCAAAACTTCTGCGTCTGACCCGTTACCGTTATAACGATACGCCGCTCGATCAGAACGGACGCTACTACTACATCAAGGACGGCGATACCGTCTGGAACCCGGGCTGGCAGCCGACCCAGACGCCGCTCGATTCCTACGAGTGCCATCATGGCCTTGGCTACAGCCGCTTTGTTTCTTCCAAAAACTTAGTTGCCGCTGAACTGACCGCTTTTGTTCCGCTGGCAGATTCCTGCGAAGTAAACCGTCTCATGCTGACCAACAACGGCACCGAAGAAAAAACACTGGCTCTGACTTCTTTTGTAGAGTTCTGCTTCTGGAACGCCGTGGACGATATGACCAACTTCCAGAGAAACTTCAGCATCGGCGAAGTTGAGATCCAGGGTTCTGAGATTTACCACAAAACCGAGTACCGCGAGCGCCGCAGACATTACGCCGTTTACGCTGTTAACTGCCCGATCAACGGATACGATACCGACCGCGACGCTTTCCTTGGCGCTTACCGCGGAAATGACCGCCCGGAGACCGTTCTGCGCGGCACTGCAGGCAACACCGTTGCCAGCGGATGGGGTGTGATCGGTTCCCACCACATCGACGTTACCTTAAAACCAGGCGAGTCCCGCTCCTTTATCTTCGTTCTCGGTTACTGCGAGAATGCAGCAGACGACAAGTGGGAAGCTCCTGGCGTAATCAACAAAAAACCGGCAAAAGAGATGCTCTCCCACTATCAGACCGACGAGCAGGTTGACGCAGCACTTGCAGAGCTTGCTTCCTACTGGGAAGGCCTGCTGGCAAAATATGCGCTCTCCTGTGCAGATGAAAAACTGGGACGCATGGTCAACATCTGGAACCAGTATCAGTGTATGGTTACCTTCAACATGTCCCGTTCCGCATCCTACTTTGAGTCCGGCACCGGCCGCGGCATGGGCTTCCGTGACTCCTGCCAGGATCTGCTCGGCTTCGTTCATCTGATCCCGGATCGCGCAAGAGAGCGTCTGCTCGATATTGCCGCTACCCAGTTTGAAGACGGAAGCGCATACCATCAGTACCAGCCACTGACGAAAAAAGGAAACATGGATATCGGAAGCGGCTTCAACGATGACCCGCTCTGGCTGATCGCCGGATGTGCCACCTATATCAAAGAGACCGGAGATTTCTCTATTCTCGACGAGCAGGTTGATTTCGACAACGATTCCACCAAGGCACAGCCTCTGATGGAGCACCTGAAACGTTCCTTCGACTTTACCGTAACCCATCTCGGACCGCACAAACTGCCGCTCATCGGCCGTGCAGACTGGAATGACTGTCTGAACCTGAACTGCTTCTCTGCAGAGCCGGGCGAACCGTTCCAGACGACAGGACCTTCCGAGGGACCGGTTGCTGAGTCCATTTTCATCGCCGCTATGTTCGTGAAATACGGCAAAGAGTACGCAGCCATCTGCCGCCGCAGAGGCAATGAGGAAGAAGCTGTTTACGCAGAAAAAGAAGTCGAAAAAGTTTACCAGGCAGTCCTTGATGCAGGCTGGGACGGCGAATGGTTCCTGCGTGCTTATGATGCAGCAGGCGAAAAAGTCGGCTCCAATGAGTGTGAGGAAGGTAAGATCTACATCGAGCCGCAGGGCTTCTGTGTTCTTGCTGAAATCGGTGTCAAAGAAGGACTGGCAGAAAAAGCCCTGACTTCTGTCCAGAACATTCTGGAAACCAAGTACGGCGTTGTTCTTCTGCAGCCGGCTTACACCAAGTATTACCTGAATCTTGGTGAGGTTTCCTCCTATCCGCCGGGATACAAAGAGAATGCTGGTATCTTCTGCCACAACAACCCATGGATCTCCATCGCTGAGACCGTTGTCGGCCACGGAAACCGCGCATTTGATCTGTACCGCAAGATCTGCCCGGCTTACATTGAGGACATCAGCGAGATCCATCGCACCGAGCCGTACGTCTACTCTCAGATGATCGCCGGAAAAGACGCTGCTCATTTCGGTGAGGCAAAGAACTCCTGGCTGACCGGTACTGCCGCATGGACTTTTGTCAATGTTTCCCAGTACATCCTCGGCATTCAGCCGGATTACGACGGACTGACCTTAAATCCGTGTATTCCGTCCAATATGGAAGAGTTCAAGATCCGCAGATACTTCCGCGGTGCATGGTATAACAT
>SKEF01002635.1_pt1 | contig 13476 bp, 13 predicted proteins | sample 4826691 | NCBI WGS metagenome assembly SKEF01 (sample SAMN11008816, study PRJNA524170) | human gut metagenome | biome: Human fecal sample; material: Feces; isolation source: fecal sample from pouch patient p23, p27 | host: Homo sapiens | place: Israel: Tel-Aviv | collected 2016-08-24
GGCACAAGGGTCGCGAAAACTTTTCGCGCCAAGGTGCGATCGGACTATACGCGAAAACTCGAGGCCCCTTCGGGGTTTCGCTTGTCTCCCTTGCGCCCGCAGGGGCAGTCGGCGGGAAACGGGTCACGAGGCGGGGCGAAAGGGGCTCCGCCGAACGACGAAGGAGGTCGAAATGAAGGATCTGAAGGAACGCGCAATCAAGGCAACGAAGCTCTTCCTCGAGCGCCGCGGCTACGGGGTCGTCGAAACGGGCTGGGAATGCCCGGCGGGCGCGATCGACGTGGTAGCGATGGAGGACGATATCCTCGTGCTCGTTGAAGTGTCGGCGAGAACCGCCGACGAGGGCGGCTTCCCGGAGGGCAGCGGCCTCGAGGGGCGCAGGCGCCGCGAGACGGCCGCCATCGCGTACCTGGCGGAGCATGAGGACGTCGACCGCCCCGTCCGCTTCGATGACGTGAGCCTGGTGGTCTTCGGCGAGGGCAAGGCCTTCCTTCGCCACCACATCAACGCCCTCTCCGACGCGGTTCCTGTTGCCGGCAGCTCGCTTCCCTCGGAGGTCGCCTAAGGCCTCCTGACCCCTCCGAGGGGCGCCCCCGGCCTTCGGGCCGGGGGCGGATTGAAAGCCCTCGCGCCGCTCGTCGCGCTGAAAGAAGCGCATCGGCATGCTTCGATTGCAATCGGACCTCGCGTCCGTTATTCTTCCGTCATGAGAAAGGGGCTGCCGAATCGGCAACCCCTCGTTCATCGGTGAGGCTCTAGTGGCGGCTAGGGTCTCACTTCGTCTTTACGCGCACATGCGTGGTTTTCGTACCTTTGCGGACGATGCGGCCGGTCGTGGATACCCGATAGACCGGAACCCTGATTCTGACTCTCGCCATTTTTAATCACCTCCCTTCTTCAGCGGTTGATCCCAGGAATTAATGCATCCTGTGCTTGTGGTTCGCTAGCGTCTTTGCGGAAGCGCTCTTCGTCCTCTTGGCTGTGCCGCTTTTGGCCAGCAGCGATGCCGCTTTCCCGACTTTGCCACCGTGGTGAACTCGTGCCATTCGATTACCTCCCTTCAGATTGGTCGCTTCTTGGATGTATCTTCAGACGGAACCGTCGAAGACCCGTCATCTATGGGTTGCGCGCAGCTGCGTCTTTGCCGCAGCTAAGCTCACCTGGTATCTGCTCGCGATTGCATTTGCGTCTAGGTTGACGATGCTCTCGTAAGGCATAAGAATCTCGCCGGCAAGAGCATTCGCCTGCCATTCCGAATCCTCGAAAGCCTTGTGCGGAACATCCTCCCGCATGAGCCGAACGCCGAGCCCCTCGTGCAGAAGCAGGTGCGATATTTCATGGGCGACCGTGTAGCGGTCTCTTCCGCGGCCGTCACATGCGCCTTCGTAGACATCTTCTCGAAGCAAAATCCGATGCTTATCCGGATAGGTCATTCCGTGATCGATGCCAAGCTGGTCCTTCGAACAGATTTCGTACTCGAAATCCTGATAAAGTGCCGGCAGGACATGCTCGAGCATTTTCATAATGGGAAACGGGCCTTCGCCGTTATAGCGGAGATGCCCATGGATTGCGCGGGCGAAAGCGCGCAGGTCCCTTCTGCCGAGAGGGGGGACTTTCATTCCTGTCACATATCCAGACACATCATTCCTTTCCCTTGTTCAGGATGTCCCATATCCTGTCCTTGTCTTCATCATCCAGGTCGGAAAACCTTCGCGCGAAGGCGATGGCGGTATTTCGGTCTCCCTTCGAGAGCGACGAGGCGTCTATCCCGATGCTCCATCCGTTTGCTTCGGATACGCAGGAATAAAGGCTCTGCTCCAGCTCGTCTGCAAGCGCGTAAGCCCGTCCTACCTTTTCGGCAAAACCCTGCGGGGGCTTCCTTCTCCCCGTTTCGATTGCCGAAAGGGTCGAACTCGGCATGTCCAGCCTTTCCGCCATGTCGCGAAGGAGCTGGTCGTTGTCGAGCCTGAGCTTTCTGAGAAACTTTCCCAGTGGCGTTAGCATGGTTTCTCCTTTCAACTTCTAATAGTGTAGCATAGTTCTACATTTTGTAAATCTATTTTCTAGTTTGTATACTCATATCTCCGGGCGAAGCAAGAGGCCTATTCCGTGTACACAGTCCCCGGAATAGCTCTTGGCCGCCCCGCCTGGCGCCGGTTCCGAAGCTCTCGGAGGAGGGCCGGGACGCGTCCCTTCCCTCGGAACGAAACGCCCTGGACCGGGGCGGCGGGAGCGCAGCCCGCCTGCGGCTCCGCTACGCTCCATGCGGGGGATACCCCGCGCCCCTGGGCGTCGGCCCGCCCCCTAATTCCGAGGTTCGAGGAGGCGAGCCGGAAGATGGAAAGGCACCCGAAGCAGCTTCACGTGCGCATGTCCGACCGGGAGATGGAGTCCGCTAAAAGTCTCGCCCGCGAACTCGGCATGACGGTCTCCGACCTCGTCCGGGTCCTCTTGCAGCTGCCCGCGGAGGAGGCGCGAGGCGGGGCGAGGCTCGTCGTGGTCGACCGCACGACGGCGGCGCGGCTCTCTCGCGAGATGACGCGATGGGGACACCACTACAACCAGGCGGTCCACGCGCTCAATGCCATCGCGTACTACTTGAGGGCGAACGACATGGAGACCTCAGAGGTGGTCGAGGAGCTTTCCCGGGCGGAGCGCAAACTCGCCGAAATGCAGCCCGGGGTCGAGTCGCTGAGACGGGCGGTTGTGGAGCTCTCCGGAAGCGTCCTCGCCGGGCTGGGGAGGTGAGGGGCGTGCCCATGCTCAAGACGATATCGGGGCACACCTCGACCAAGGGGATCAGGCGGTACCTGACGAAGGAGGGCCGCGCGCTCGCCGAGGACTACATCAACCTCGAGCCTCCCGCGCCAGGGAGGCCGTTCGACTGGGCTGACGTAATGGATAAGACTAGGCGCCTATACGGCAACGACTCCGCATGGCGAGGGCGGCGCGCCCGCACCTACAAGCACTACGTCGTCTCCCCGGATCCCAAGGACCGCGTCTCGCTCGACGGGCTGCGCGCCCTCGCGACCGGATGGGCAAAGGAGTGCTTCCCGGACCACGAGGTCGCCATCGTCTACCACGACGACAACGCAGGAGGTATCCCGCACGCCCACGTCGTCGTCAACAACACGAACCTCGAGACGGGCCGCAGGCTCCAGGACCCGGACCCGAAGGCGCTCGCGAGGTCCTTGCAGGGGGCAGCCGAGAGCCTCGGCATGTCGCCGCTGGAGGCGGTTCCGCGCTCGGGCGTCGCCGCCCGGGCGGAGCGCCGGCATCCGAGGCCCGCCGCCAGAACGCGCCGCGAGGAATATGTCGGATGCGCCGAAAAGGAGCTCTCCGACCGCGGGGAGTACTCATGGGTCGCCGACATACGGGCCAGGGTGAGGGTGGCGCGCTCGGTGGCGAGGAGCGAGACGGAGTTCAGGAGCCTTCTCGGCTCGCTGGGCGTAACGGTTTCGGAGAACTCTCCCCGCGCGCCGAGGCGAGACTGGGTGTACGCGTTCGCCGACCGGCCGTCGCGCAGGGTGGGCGGAGAGCGGCTGGGGCTGTCCTACAGCCGGGAGAGGCTGGAGCCCATCCTACGAGTGGGAGGAATCCGCAGGATAGCGGAAGCCGGGGAGAGGGCGATAGCCGCAGCCGCCCGAAGCGCCGTAGAGCTGGGAGACCTCGAGGAGCTCAAAACGCTGTCCGAGGCCGTGGCGCTCGTCGAGTCGTCGGGGGCGATGTGCGTCGCCGACCTCGACCACCTTGCGGAGAACAGCCGAAATGCCGAGCTCGCGGCTTACGCGCGGCGCATCGGAATGCTCCCGGAGAGGCAGCTTGAGCTCCGACCGGAGGCCAAGGTCCTGAAAGGCTGCCGCTGGCAGGTCGGCCGGCACCGAGAGCCGCGCAGAGACGATCCTGCGGAAATAGCGTGGCAGTCGCGAAGGCAGGAGAGGGGCAATCAGAGATGATCCTTAAGGTATATTACTCCGGTGGCCGCATCGACGTATTCGACACGGATCGTCTTGTCGAAGGACCGCCACAGCCCGGAAACCTGCTCACCAACTACACGCTGGATCTCTCCGACGTTGAAGGGGATTGCCTGTGGTTGAGGAGCTACTACCACGAGGCGGCGGACTCTTACAAAGAGGAACCAGGGCCGACGGGGCTTCCTGTCGCGCGCAGGCGGGACGGATGGAGCTTCCTAATCGCCGACGCAGACGATCTGGAGCGGCTCAACCGCCTGACTGTCGACGGGGAGACGGTGCTCATAAGAGTCGCTGAAGATTTGGTAGATGCTTCTGCGCTTTCCTGGGCATGGGAATACTCTGAAGACATCGTTCCCAAGGCGCTATCCGCTTATAGGTTTTTTTCGGAATGCGCATGCAATAAAAGTAGATCAGACGTGTTTGAGGCAATAGGCATTCCTGCTGTTTGCTTTGACTCAATACTCGTAAAAAGTCAAATTAATTCCGACGGAGAATCACGCTTCTGACATTCTGTCGAGGAGGGCGTAGGCAGAAACCATCTATTGCCTGCAAAGCGTTTTCGTTTAGATGACGCAGCGTACCGGCTTGCAATTTGCCGTATTTCGCAGGATTCACGAACGCTGCGTTCGGCTGTTTATTTCAACGGTAACTGCCTCCATGACGTAAAGCGTCCTTAGCATATCGACACATCGGCTCGCCATCTCCACAACATACATGCTGAGACTATCGTCGAAGGAACCGTCATTGCGAATGACTTGTATTAGTTGGTCGGTATGATTGACCTTAAAGGAATTGTGGTCGAACGCGTTGCGGAGGTCGACGTTCCAGCAGCGATCCCCAACGAGAGAAGTATACGTGTCGCTGCCGGCCTGCTCGAGTATCTTTCCCTTTGGCGCTCCGGTAAGCAATTTTTCAAAAGTCCTTGCCGGAGCTCCCTCAGCCATCTGGTCGTAATTGCCCCGTTTGAAAATGTTGTCCATCCCTATGAGGATGCGCATAAAATCGCCGAGCGACTCAACGCAATCGCTGTATAGCGCTCTGAGATCATCCATGTAGCAGAGATAGCTGCCAAAGCGGGACAAATCGTAGCCCTTTTCAGAGGCAAGATAAGTGAAGCCCGGGATGAGGTAACTAAACCGTCGAGCGAAATCAGAGAACAGGCCGATGCACGACTCCACCATCGTGGGCATTCCAATATTATGGTCGCTGTAGAACGAGGCCATTTCGGAAAGTCGCTCTGCATCCAGCTCCCTGACGGTAAGGCGTGCTTCGCCAGCCCTGTTAAGGGTTCCCTCGTCGATTAGCACGGGAAGGGAACCCCCGAGCAGATTATGGACAAGCTCGAGCGTCGGAGCTTCGCCCAAGGACTCGCCCAAAAGGGCTTCTGCCTGTGCTTTGCGACCACTCATCACCAACCGGAGAGCCGACTCCCTGCTCGGCCAGCGATTAGAGTAGTAATCCAAAGCGCGCACGATCTGCTCGGTGTAGCTGCTAAGCGTGTCGAATCCCATGATGGAAACGGCCTCAAAAAACGGATTGCTCCCTACAAGAACGTCGAGGCTGCTTAGGGACTGGAGCTCCATTTTCCTAGTCAGCAGCTCCCCGGAACATTCGACCAGATGCAAGCTCGACGCCGCCGACCCTGTCGGATCAAACTCGTGCACGGTCGCTGGCGCTCCGGATTCCAAAACGAACAGTACGTTACCGGCTTCTGGATAATGATGAACGAATCCGCGAATCGGCGACCCGCATCCCCCGCAATAGAACCGAACCGGGTACTCTGAAAGATAGCCTGCCTGGATTCTCACCCTATGCGAAGAGCCGCAAGCGCTACATTCTACGCGAAAATTAAAGTTCATTGATTGCTCCGTCAGTTGATCGGGTTGCTGCTCTTCATTCTATTCGACTCTAGAGAGAAAACAGGCGGCCGCCGAAGTGGACTGATTCGCTTCGGCGGCCGCCTCCAAACTACGCCGACGGGGCTGACGGCTTATCTAGGCAAAACGTTTCGCCAGCGAAAAGACAGTCGGGGCCGCGTCTGCACTGACGGAAGAGGACGGCTAGGGCAACAAGTCTCTTTCGCTTTCAGCCCCCACCTTGATGCAGGCGTAGGCGACAAGCGTGCAAAGCCCCATACCCATTCCAATCAGGTGCAGCAGGAAGGCCATCCTATTCGCCTCCTTCTTCGCTTTCATACGACTTCTCGGAGGCGGACCCGTCCGGACGGTGCGCCATGAGCGCGGCGCCGGCCGCCGTCAGGGCGGCGCCCACGAGGCAGGCAAGGGGGACAAGCGGCAAGGAGTCGCCTGTCTTGGGCAGCTTGCCGGCGGGGGTCGAGGGCTCGTTCGGCGTTTCACTGGAAGGCTCTTCCGGCGTCTCGGAGGGAGGCTCGACCAGGCTCACGCTCTGGTCTTCGTCGTTGGGATCCTTGTGCTCTGCGACGACCTCGCCGTCGAGCGACAGCTCCTCGAACACCACGACGGTATGCCCTGCGAGATCCGTCCCATCAAAGCGGAAAACGACCTCGACCGACCCGTCGGCCTCCTCGGGCGTGAAGCGAACCTCGACCGTAAGGGGCGCGCCGTCTTCCTCCACGGGCTTCGCCGTGTCGCGGTCAACCAGCGTGCCCGCCAAGACGTACTCCGTCCCGGGCTCGAGGTTCTCGTAGCGTACCTCGTCGACTATGGTCACGTCGTCGTCGGCGTGGGCCTCGTGGTCCCCGTCGTCGCCGTCGGTCGCGGTTGTCCCGATCTCGGGAGAAGGCTCCGTGAAGCTCACGGTCTGCCCCTCGTCCTCGAGGTCCTCATGGGAGGCGACCAGATCGCCCTCGGAGTCGTAGAGCTTCTCGAAGACGACGGTGCTCCTGCCTTCGAGGGAGCTGGCGTCCAGTTCGAAGGAGACAACGGCGAACCCGCTTTCCCCTTCGGCGACGAAATCCGTCTCCGCCATGATCGCCCCGCCGCCGGTGTCCAGGGGCTCGCCCGTCTCCGGGTCCATGAGGACTCCCTCGACCCTGTAGGCCTTTCCTTTCTCGAGACCGCTGTAGAAGACCTGGTCGTCGATGCGCGCGGTTCCGTCGGCGGACGCCATGTGGTCCCCGTCGGCGGCGTCGGTCGCCACCGTCCCGATCTCAGGCGCCGCCTCGACGGCCACCGTCTGGTCGGCGTCCAGGATGTCTGTGTGCTCGGCAATTACCTCGCCGTCGAGCAGGATCTCCTCGAATACCACTATGTCGATCCCGGCAAGCCCGGACGCGTCGAACTCGAATTCCACGTCCACCGTGCCCGAGGGGGAGATGGGCGCGAATGACTTCTCGGCGACGACTTGCTCGCCGTCGACAACGAGGGGTTCTCCCGTTGCCTTGTCGACCAGTCCGCCGCGCGCCGTGAGCTCCTCGAGGGGCACGTTGGCGTACGAAACCTCGTCAACGATGACAGCGTCTCCTGAGGGCGCGATGGAATGGTCGCCGTCGGCCGCGTCGAGCGCCACCGTGTCGATTCTCGGCTCGGGGACGTCGTCCACTGTCCCCAGGTCTATGTCCATCGGTGTCTCGGTGGTGTCCCGGTTCACGTTGAACGTGTCGGACCAGAGGGCGTACCCCTCGTTCGCCTCGCAGCGCATCTCTTCGATCGTGTACTCGCCGTAGGGAAGCGCGCCGAGGGAGTCGTCGGGCGCGGCTTGCGAGCCGTGCTCGCCCGTTCCGAACCAGATACCGGAGCCCTCGACGATGTCCTCCGAGTCGATGTAGTCCTCGTAAATGAGGGCGTCGTTCGCGTTCGCCGACTCCTCGCGGCTGCGCCATTCCGAAGACGTGGACAGCATGCCGTTCCTGTCGGTGACGGCGACATGGGCCTCGCCGGTGGTGACGTTGGTGATGAGGAACGGGACGAGCCCGAGCTTTTCTCCGTGGACGGTTCCCTTCTTCTGGAGATGCATGTCGTGGCGCACCACCTGGTCGCTCCACAACAGCGCTCCGCCGTCCACGTCCGAGGTCACCACGATGCCGTCGCCGCGGACTTCGAACGTGCGGGGCTCGCCGTCGGTGAGCAGATAGCTCTCGTTGGTCGCCGTCTCGGCGACGGTGTAGGTGCCGTAGGGCAGCGCGTCGGACGCGGTCTGCGCGGTGTAGGCCTGGGCCTCGGAGTTCCACGCCGTCTCGATGACGGCGACGACGCTGCCCGTGGGGTAGTAGGTCCCGCCGACCATGACGCCATGATCGGACACGTTGGTGATGGTGAACTCGATCCCCTCGAGAGAGGTTCCGAGGTATCCGTCGTCGGCCAGGTTCGAGTGGTCGGCGCCGCCGAGGGCCTCGCTTTCCCCGAGTTCGAGGTCGTTTTTCTGCACTTGGACGCCCCCGCGGACGACCTCGTTGAGGATGCCGTCGGCCTCCACGAGCTGGTCGAACTGCCCGTCCTCGCGGATCTCGACCACGTGGCTCACTATCCCCTCGCCCGTGTAGCCCTCGGGCGCTTTCGTTTCGACGACCTCGTAGGTGCCGTAGGGCAGCGCGCGCACGCCGGTGCTGGCGGTCCAGGCGTCGAGGGAGGCGTTGTATTCGGTCGAGAGGACCGCGACGACCCCGTCGGGGGCGATCATCTCGCCGTCCTGCAGCTCCCCGTCCCCGTTCCCATCGTACCAGACGGCGGCGTCGGAGCGGTTGTAAAGCGTGAACTCGGCGCCTTCGAACGTAGCGTCGCCCTGGGCGTAGTTCCAGAACGTGCCGTCCTCGTGCTCATAGCGCTCGGCGTCGCCCTTGCCGATGATGAGGCCTCCGCGCTGCACGAGCTCGCCGAACTCGCCTTCGGACGACACCTCGATGACCGCGTCGCCCGCCTGGGCCATCTCGGCGGTCACCTCGATGCGGTGGACCTTCCGGTCGAGCAGGTATCCGTCGGAGGGGGACACCTCCCTGATTTCCACCTCCCCGAGGGGCAGGTCGTCGAACACGATGGAGCCGCCGGCGGTCGTCCCTTCGACGGTCTCCGTCTCGCCGCCCCGCTCGAAAGAGGCCTGGTAGACCGCCCCGTCGAGGGTGGCGTCGCCCTGGGCTGCGGGCGCGCCGGTCTCGGCGTCGACCTTCTTCAGCACTATGCGCGCGGTGATGGGCGGCTCTTCCGACGAGAAGGTGTAGTCGTTGTCGGGGGAGATCTCGTGCACCTCAGGGTCGAGGGCATATCCGGGGGAGGGGCTCACTTCCTTGGCGTAGAACGTGTCCCTTGTCGCGCCCAGGCTCTCTGACTCGCCGGAGCCGTCGGCACCGGTCGTGATCGTAGCTACGCGGTCGGAGTCCGCCTCGGCGTCGGCCGCGGATCGGTAGATGCCGTAAACCGCGCCGGCGAGCGAGTAGTCGGGGTCTTGCTGCGCCCATGACTCCGAGGCCGCCTTGGCGACCTTGACCGTCGTGCTGTACGTGAACGAGAGGATCACCTGCGTCGACGCGCCCGTGTAGAGCATGAAGGGCTCGAAGGACGAGGGAACCTCGCCCGTCCGGGAGGCGATGAGCCTGCCCGTCGCGCCCTCGTTGGAGACGGCGCCGGAGTCGTCGAAGCCCAGGACGTTCCAGGCGACCCAGTCCCGGAACGCCTCGGAGCAGCCGAACATCGCGTAGTTGCCGTCGCTCGAATAGGTGTCAGCCATGAGGATGTGCGCGAGCGCAGTGTACCGGTCGGGGGTCATGGCGCTCCCGTCGACCCAGCTGCCAGGCCAGAGGGACGCATCGAACCCGGGCGATCCGTACGAGAACCACATGTCGGCGGCGAGCTCGGCGGTGCGCCCGCTCGCCGCAGAGAGGGCCTGCTTGGGATACGATCCCGCTCCCGGGGTCGCCATCGAGGGGTTGCCGCACCATGCGGCCTGCCCGTCGACCTCGAACCAGTTGGTGAAATACGAATCGTAGCTGATGATCCTGCCCACGGTCAGGCTTCCCGACTCCGCCGCATGGGCGCGTTGCGGGACGGCCGCAGGCGCCATCATGCCGATTGCGAGGAGGACGGCGAGGAGGATCCGCGCTGCCGACCCCGCCCTCGTTGCCTTGGTTGCTTGCATAGTCCTTCTCCTATCTGCCGTCACGAGCGAAAGGGCGGGCGGGGCCGCCCCTCTCCATGCTCTCCGAGGCGACCTTCGCCCCCGCGGCCCGCTCCGCCAGCCCCCGTCCGTCGCGCGAGGCCTCCTCTGCGTAGTGTCTCCTCGCCTCCGAGAGCGCGTCCCTTATCTGGGACGGCATAACGACCATGGTCTCCTTCTCCCGCTTGCCGTCCTCCCCGACGATCGGTCTGCCCTCCGCGTCAAGGACCGACCTGCTCAGGCGCACCTCCCGGTCCGCGAGGAGTGGCACGTCCCTCCAGTGCTCCCCGCGGAACCTCGAGGGGTTCACGTAGAGCGGGCTGAACTCGTAGCCGCCGACATCCCTGCCGTCAATGACGGTGTCGGGAGGCAGGCGGACGACGTTGAACGACCTCTGCTCGCCCGTCCTTCTGTCCGTGTACTGGATTCCCTCGCGGACGAACGCCTCGTGGAGCGAGATGTAGACGTTCTTCTTCTCAGTCATTTCTTCTCCTTTCCGATGCTGTCTTTCGCGGCCGTGCCGTTTCCGCCGGCCGCCTTCAGGGGGAGCGCGCCGAGGTGTCCATCCGAATCACCCGCCCAGGATGTCGCGCGCCCACGCTCCGCTCTTCACGAGCGAGAGGATCAGGAGCACGCACATCGCAAGGTACTGAAGCGCGTAGGACAGCCCTCCGACGATGGAGTCGACCACCGGCGCGCCGACGCTCGCCGCGTTGAGCCCGCCCAATACGATGGGGAACGAGACGAGGAGCACGAGGATGATGATCCCGGCGAGGCAGACGGCGGCGAAGTTCTTCAGGTATCCGACGCCCATCTGCCTTGTCTCGTCGAGCGAGACGAGGGCGAGCGGGATGGGGCTGAACGCGGCCATCACGTAGATCTGGATGGCTCGCGCCCAGCTGACGACGAGCGCCACCACGTAGGCGACGATGACCACAAGCCAGCTCACGAGGGCGACGACGAGCATGGCGACCAGCGCCGCGACGTCGTCATCCGTCGTGGTGATGGATACCGCCTCGAGGTCGAGCTCGGATCCGGTCCCGAAAAGGCCCGTCACGCGGTCTATCGCGAGCTGGACCACCTGATAGACCGCCTGCATGAGGTCGAAGCTGTTCTGAATCAGGAACAGGAACACGGCGAAGAAGACGAGCATGAATACGACCTCCTTGACACCGGGCATGCTCGCGTTGCCGTCCATGCGCTGCGACACCTTAATGAGCTGGACGGTGAACACGAACGAGAGCATGCCGCAGCCGATGGGCAGGATGGCCGCCTCCCACACGCCGCGCACGATGTCATACATCGTCACGTCGCCCGCGCTCCCGAGCATCTGCGCGAAGTCCGCCGCGAGCACCCCGTCCGTGCCGATCGACCTGAGCATGTCGGTCTGCCCGGCGAATATCCAGTTGCAGGTGTCCCGCAACACCCCGCACAGCCATGCGTTGATGTCCTCCGCGATCCCCGCGAACGCAGGCGCCGGGAGGGCGAGGGATGCGGCGCACGCGAGGACGGTAAGGGAGAACGCGAGCGAGAACCCGCGGCTTCCGACGGCCTTCGCGATCGTCTCTCTCATCGTCGTCTCCTAACCGAGGACGGAGAACTCACCGGAACGGTAGACCGCGGTGACGATCGTCGAGGCGTCGTCGTCCAAATGAAACGTGGCGCTGACGCGCCCGCCGGAGATGTCGACGAAAACCTCCCCGTCGAAGGAGGCGCTCGTGGCGGTGGGCGCGTGTCCTGTGGCCCACTCGGAGATCGCCGCCGCGAGCTCGTCGGTTCTGCCGTCCACCAATGACGGGTAGGGCTCGGCGAGCCCTGTCACCTCGACCGTCCCGCCGGACGTCGCCGTCCGGACGTATCTCCCGGAAAGGGAGAATCCGTCGCACGCGACCGAGGAGGCTTCGTCGTTCTCGTCCAGGACGATCGTGGCTGACCTGCCCGCCGCGTCCCCGTCTTTCAGCAGCAGGACGTCGAGCCAACTCTGGGTGCCCGAAGACCCCGACCCCTCCACCTCGAACGCGGTCACCGAGACGGAGGTCCCGTCGGATTCGACGAAGGATCCCTCGCGGAAGGCGAGCGTTTTGCCCGAGCCGTCGGCTGCGGTCCACGCGCTGCCCCGCAGTTCCTCCAGGACGGCGGATGCCTCGTCGGGCCCCTCCCCAGCTTCGGTCCCCGTCTCCGGTTTCTCCTGCTCAGCGGGCTGCTCGACCGAGGCTGCGGGAGGGTCGGCATCGGCCTGATCCGCGGTATGCGCGATGGAGCAGCGCACTGCTGTCGTCGCGACGACTATCGCGACCATACCGATGGCCGCGGCGAGCATCATCTTGTTCTTCCTCTGCATGGGAGTCCTCCTGTCTCTTGGCTATCTGTAGCGGACGGCGCAGGTGAAGTAGGCGATCCCTGTCTCGCGCCTGCACACGTCCCCCGGCCTGGGCTCGTGGATGTACTCGTCTCCGCCTACATAGATGGCGACGTGGCCGGGGCGCCATAGGATGTCCCCCGGCTCCGCCTCCGAGAGGGGGACGCGCTTTCCCGACGCGGCCTGGTCCTCGGAGTAGCGGGGTATGTCGATGCCCGCCTGCGCGTAGCACCATTGGGTGAGCCCCGAGCAGTCGAGTCCGACCCCGGGAATCGACCCTCCCCACACGTACGGCACCCCCAGCTGGCTTTCCGCCGCGGCGACGATCGCGTCGCCGTCGGCGACGCCCGTCCTGAAATCCTCCAGGCTCATCCCGTCGAAGCGCCTGAGGTCGTATTCGTCCATCGCCGCTTTGAGCGCCTCGACGTAGCTCGAAGAGGTCGCGTACCCCGCATCCTTCAGTCCCTCGGCCATCCTGTCCGAGTCGCACGAGGCTATGGCCTCCCGGATGAGGGCGTTGTCGACATAGGGGGGGCCGGACAGGAGGACGCGCGAGCGGAACACGATGCAGTCGCGATGGCTCTTGAACGTCGTGAAGTCGGCCATAACGCCCACGATCTGGCCTCCGACCTCCTCGCTCGTCGCCCAGGAGCTCTTGCCCGCGACTTCGGGGCACCCGAGGAACGAGGAGGACCACTTGATGCCGAAGAGGTTCTTGTCGCGCTCGGCGAGGGCCGAGAGGCCGTCGCCCTGCCCGCTCTCGCAGATGATCTGCGCGAGGGTGCAGCCCGCCGGATGTCCGTACTCCTCCTGGCACTCGAGCGCGGCCTCCACCATCTCCACCGTCATGTACGGAGGCAGCCCCTCGAGCGAAGCCTTCGAAGCCGCGTCGCTCCAGAACCCGAAGACCGCGCTCGCAATCTGGGAGACGGCCAGCGCTGCGAGGACGAAGCACAGCACGCCGGACAGGATCCCCGCAAGGGGACCGGCCGCGGCTGCGGCCGCAGCCGCGGCCTTGCCCCCTCCTCCCTTCGCCGCGGCGCGGGCGGCGAAGGCCCTGCGGGGCTCCCTCCCGAC
>SKEF01002646.1_pt1 | contig 13440 bp, 8 predicted proteins | sample 4826691 | NCBI WGS metagenome assembly SKEF01 (sample SAMN11008816, study PRJNA524170) | human gut metagenome | biome: Human fecal sample; material: Feces; isolation source: fecal sample from pouch patient p23, p27 | host: Homo sapiens | place: Israel: Tel-Aviv | collected 2016-08-24
TGCCGTAAGTGCCAGTCCGGCACTTACGGCATGATTCCGACAGACTGATTCATAAAAGACAAGAACATGAAACATATCCTACTTTCCAGTTTTCTTTTCCTTGCCACCTCATTGACCCTCAACGCACAATCGACCAAAATGAACATCGGATACGTTGACGGTGAGGTGAACACATCAGGGACAGACGGTTTTTCCACCAACAGTAAGGACACTTGGGTTTCGGGTGCCATGTATCTACCCAAAGAGAAACTCCAATTGCTCACAGGCAACCACATCGACTCCATCCACGCCGGATTGGCCTCTCGTCTGAACGTTGACTCTCTGCGCGTCTGGGTGCGCACGAGCCTGTCGGGCGAAGATCTTGCAAGCGGAGCCATCAGCGGACGAAGCGGCAGCAATCCACGTGCAGCCAAAGGTTGGAACACCATCGGACTTGACCAACCGTACGTTCTCGACGGAACGGCCGAGGGACTGTACATAGGCTATAGTTATCACCAGAAGGGCAACACCGTGGCCCTGTCTGTAGTCAATCAGCCACAGACCAACGCCCTCTTCGCAAAGTTGGGCACTGAAGCCGAATGGCAAGACCGCAGTGAAGAGGGAGCATTGGCCGTTGAAGCATTTGTCTATGGCGACCGACTTCCCAAGCACAACCTCACCCTCAGCTCGCTGACACCTTTTCCGATATTTGTCATTGACAAGGAAACACTTACCGTCAGCGCACAGGTACGCAACAACGGCGTAGAGACAATCACTGGATTTGACGCCGTTTGCCGCGTGGACGGACAAGAAGAGACCTATACGGCCCACATCAACGAAAGTATTCCCTATGGCGAGACCCATCAGGTGGAATTCACTATCACGCCAGCTATCACGTCTGCCACACCAGAAACACGCGAACTGACTGTCACCATTGACCATTTGACAGAAGGAGCGGACATTGACATGAGCGACAACACGCTCTCTGCATCCTTCGAAGTCATCGCGCATGATTTTACACGCAACGTTTTGTTGGAGGAGTTCACCACCGAGAAGTGTCCCAACTGCCCGCGTGTCGCTGCTTACTTACACGATGCGCTTCAAGATGAGCGTATTGCCGGACGAGCTATTGCCCTCTGCCATCACTCTGGCTATTACACAGACTGGCTAACCATCGCCTCTGACAACGACTACTTATGGTTTTTTAATTCAACCTCATCGTACGCTCCTGCAATGATGTTCGACCGTACAGTCATGGACGATAGTTCAAGCCCCCTCTGCGTCCCCGTGTCAGCCGACGAGATTGTACTGCGCACACAAGAGCGTATGCGTCAAACAGCCTTCGTCTCCCTCAACATCGATGCCGAGGTGGACAACGACAATGCCAACCTGCTCCATGTCACCGTGAAGGGAAATCGTCTGAAAGAAGATTTCACGGCTCACGCACCGCGCATCAGTGTCGTGCTCTATGAGGACAACATCAAAGCCCGCTCTCAAGCCAGTGGTGGCGACGACTATGTCCACCAGCATGTCAGCCGCTGCGTGAACAGCACCTGGGGTGACGTCATCGAGTGGGATGGCGACGCATACACCTATACCTGCGATCTCACGCTGAGAGAAGACTATGTACGGGGCAATCTGGGCGTGGTAGCTTACGTTTGGGATTACGACACGGAAAATCCCGCCCAGTGTGAAGTGGCTAATGCCGCAAGCATCACTTGGGACAAAGTTGCCAACAACATTGCAGCTTCCACGCTGGAGGACACGACGTCCGCACGCTTCTACACCCTGGATGGTCGCGAAGTAAGTGAGACCCCACGCACTCCTGGCATCTACCTCGTAAAGAAGGGAAGCCAAGTGAGGAAAGTACTTGTAAAGTAATTCTCTTATATACTAGAAGTTGTGTTTCCTGAGTAGGGGTGCGGAGTAGATCCGCACCCCTTTTTTCATTACAGCCTTGAAGCGAAGAGATGGAGTTGCCCCAAAGCACAAGGGACAGAAACTGGGACTGATCCTTTTTCATTATCTCCTGGTAAGATTTTTCCGACATACTCCACAATAAAAATCGCGCATACGCGTTTTTATATAGTTACGCCTAAAAATATATATCGCAAAAATCAATATCAAGGTATGAAAAAATCACTTCTTTTCGCCGCAGCGCTGCTCGCTATGGGCACGCAGGCGAAGGCCGACGAAGGTATGTGGACGCTCTACAACCTCCCCGAGGCCGTCTATCAGCAGATGCGGGCCGAGGGCTTCGAGTTGAGTCAGGACCGTCTCTACGGTGCTCCCGACGCACTGAGCAATTATGTCGTCAACTTCGGCGGCTACTGCTCTGGAGTTGTCGTCAGCCCCAACGGTCTGGTCTTCACCAACCATCACTGCGGCTTCTCTGCCATCAACGCCCACTCCACCGTGGAGCACGACTACATGCTCAATGGCTTCTATGCCAAGACCTACGAGGAGGAGCTGCCCAACGAGGACCTCTTCGTCTCATTCATGAAGCATCAAGCCGACATCACCCCCAAGGTGACTGCTATGCTCAACGGCCAGACCTACGAGCGCAAAGGCGAGCTCCTCGACTCGCTGGAGAACGCCATGACCGACTCGGTGAAGGCTATCGATTCCACGCTCCACGTCGTCGTGAAGCCCTTCTATGAGGGCAACAAATACTACGCCATGACGTACCAGGACTTCACCGACGTGCGCCTGGTCTTCACCGTACCCAAGTCGATGGGTAAGTTTGGTGGCGAAACCGACAACTGGATGTGGCCGCGCCAGACTTGCGACTACTCCGTCTTCCGCATCTATGCCGACCCGAAGACCAACGGTCCTGCAGCCTACTCCAAGGACAACGTGCCCTACCACCCCACACAGTGGGCTCCCGTGAGCCTCCAGGGCTATGAGCCGGGCAGCTTCGCCATGACCATCGGCTACCCGGGTTCCACCAACCGCTACCTCTCCAGCTACGGCATCCAGGAGCGTCGCGACATCGGCAACGCCATCCGCATTCAGAGCCGCGCCATCAAACTGGGCATCATGAAGAAGCACATGGCCATGAGCGAGAAGACGCGCATACAGTATGAGGACTCCTATGTGGGAGCAGCCAACTACTACAAGAACTCCATCGGTATGAACCACTGTATCGACTCCATCGGACTGATCAGCGACAAGGCTTCCTTCGAGCGGAAGATTCAGCAGTGGCTCGCCTCTGGCGCATCGAAGGACCCGTATGTGAACGTCGATTTCGACGCACTGAAGAAGGCCTACGCCGACTGCGCCGAGCCCGCCCACGCGCTGGGCTATGCCCAGGAGTCGTTCTTCGGTGTCTCAGAGCTCTTCAACCGCGGACTGCGCCTGTGGACCATGCGCGGCATGGAGGTCAAGGGCGGCAACGACCCGAAGAAGCAGTATGTGGAGTTTGAGGACAATAGCGATGAGTGGAACCTTGCCCTCGACAAGGAACTGACTACCGCCATGCTGAAGAACTACTACGAGCAAGTGCCGCAGAAGTACTGGCCCGCTTTCTTCAAGAACACGGTACAGGCGAAGTTCAACGGCGACTTCGCACGCTACACGGAGTGGCTCTACAAGAAGTCGGAGCTGCTGAAGAAGGGCAAGAAGTTCATGATCAAAGACATGGAGAGAGCCCAGCAGGATCCCGCAGCTGTGGCCATGAACGACATCATCGTTGTGTACAACCAGATCATTGGCGAGTATCGCCCGCTGAAGATCGCCATCGAGGCTCAGGAGAAGAAACTCTGCGAGGCTAAGGTACAGATGGAGATGGATCTGCCCCACTATAGCGACGCCAACTTCACGATGCGTCTGAGCTACGGCCAGGTAGGTGGTTTCCGCATGGGCAACCATGACAGTGGCTACTACACCGACGCTGCCAGCATCGTCACCAAGATGGACCGCGCCGCAGAGGTCGAGGAATATGCCGCACAGCCCGTGATGCGTGAGCTGATGACGGCTTCCGACTACGGTCGCTACCTGGACAAGAAGACGGGCAAGATGCAGCTCTGCTTCCTCACCAACAACGACATCACCGGTGGCAATAGCGGTTCACCGATCTTCAACGGCAAGGGCCAGCTCATCGGTCTCGCCTTCGATGGCAACTGGGATAGCTTGGCTTCGGACATCAACTTCGACCGCCAGCTTGCACGCTGTATCGGTGTCGATGTGCGCTACATGCTCTACCTGATGGACAAGTGGGGCCATGCCGACCGCCTGTTGCAGGAGATCAATCCGCAGTAAGCCAGTTGAAAAAAACTGACGCAAGACAGCGGGGAGACAGTTTGCCAGAACAAGGGCAGGCGGTCTCCCCGCTTTCCATTGTCCTTACGCCCAAAACTAAAATTTCCTAAAATGGACGGTGTTGTAAGGGAAATTTTGTACTTTTGCCGATTATTCAGCTATTATGGTCAAGATAGAGGTCATCAACAAGGGGCGGCAGCCGCTGCCCGCGTATGCTACGGCACAGAGTGCGGGCATGGATTTGCGCGCCAACATTCCCGAGTCCTTCACCCTCCAGCCCCTGGAGCGTCGCCTGATCCCCACGGGGCTCTACATCGCGCTGCCCAAGGGCTATGAGGCACAGGTGCGGCCCCGCAGCGGACTGGCCTTGAAGCACGGCATCACGGTGCTCAACTCTCCGGGAACCATCGACTCCGACTACCGTGGCGAACTGATGGTGCTGCTCATCAACCTCTCGCAGAATCCCTTCACCGTCAACGACGGAGAGCGCATCGCGCAACTCGTCATCGCACGCCACGAGCAGGCGGTGCTGACCGCAGTCGAAGTGCTCGACAAAACGGAGCGCGGAGCTGGCGGCTATGGCCATACGGGAGTGGAGTGAGCACAGTAAGCGAATAGGATTTCTCATATTATATATATAAGGAGGAAATAACACATGGGCAATATATCTTTCCTGCGTCAGTGGCCGACGGCACGCCTGATGATGCTGACGGCATTGATGGCCGTGGCAATGCCCAAGGCAGTGGCACAGACCGAGCAGGACGAAACCGTGGTCCGCACACTGAGCGACAACGACCAGCGGCGATATCGCTACTTCTACCTCGAAGCCCTTCTCCAGCAGGAGCGTGAGCATTTTGCGGCAGCTTTCGACCTCTTCCGCCATGCCTTGGAAATCAACCCCAACGCTCCCGAGGTGCACTACGAGCTCGCCGGATTCTACTTCATGCTCAAGCAGCCCGAGAAAGCGCTGGCATGCTACGAGAAGGCCGTGGCCCTCGACCCCACCAACAACAACTACCTGGAGTATCTGGGGCAAATGCTCATCAACCGCAAGGACTATGCGCGCGCCATCACGGTCTATGAGCGTCTCTACAAGGGCAACAAAAGCCGCACAGACATCCTCCAACTCCTCTACCAGCTCTACGGCGAAGAAGGGCAATACGACCAGATGCTCGACGTCATCGACCGCATGGAACGCATCGAGGGAGTAAGTGCGCAGACGGCCCTCACCCGCATGCAAATCTACGACATGCAGGGAGAGAGCGAGAAGTCGAAACGGGTGCTGATAGACCTCGTGGAGAAAAATCCATACGACAGCAGCTACAAACTGATGCTGGGCAACTGGCTGCTACAGAACGGCCACACCAAGGAGGCATACAAGGTCTGCCAAGGGGTGCTCGCCGAGGAGCCCCACAACGTCTCGGCACGGATGCTGCTCCTCGACTACTACGCGGCCACCCACCGCAAGGAGAAGCGACAGACCCTGCTGAGGCAGTTGTTGCGCGACAAGGACACTCCCCAGGAGAGCCGCTACGCACTCATCTTGCAGGCCACACGACAACTGAAGGACGAGAATACCGACCAGATAATGGCTATCTTCGACGACGCCCTCTCCGTCCCACAGGAAGACGCGGGTATCTACTTGGTAAAAGCCATGCTAATGGCGAGACACGACTTCCCAAGGGACGAGGTCAACGCAGTTTATCGCCAGGCACTGGCCGTGGAGCCAGACAACGAGATGGCGCAAGGACTGCTCGTGCAGAACCTTGCAGAGGAGGAGCGGTTTGGCGAGATCGTCGATCTGTGTAAGACCTCGCTGCAATACACCCCCGACAACCAGCAGCTCTGCTACTTCGAAGGCTTCTCTCTGTTTCAGCTCAAGAGAAACGACGAGGCCCTTGCCTCTCTCCAGAAGACCGTCGAACTGCGCGATGAGGAGTCAGATTCGGGCATGATGGCCGACTGCTACTCCCTCATGGGGGAGATCTACCGCGAGAAGGGTATGAACAAGGCTTGCTACGAGGCTTACGACAGTTGCCTGCACTATGCGCCGGACAATGTCGGGGCACTCAACAACTACGCCTACTACCTCTCCCTCGACTCTGCCGCCGACTTGCAAAAGGCCGAGCAGATGAGCCTCAAGGCGGTACAGAAGGAACCGGACAACGCAACCTTCCTCGACACCTACGCCTGGATTCTCTTCAAGGAGAAACGCTACGACGACGCAAAGACGATCGCCGAACGAGCCATCGCGAGCGACTCCACGCTTAGCAGCGTAGTAGTGGAGCATTGCGGTGACATCTTCTACATGGCGGGAGACACAGACCGGGCCATGGAGATGTGGCAGAAGGCAGCACAGGAGGACGAGAACAACGCCATCCTGCGACGGAAAATAGAACTCAAAAAATACATAGAAGAATGAAAACAAGACATATCCTGCTCTTCACCTCGCTCATGATGGCGGCCGCAGCCTGTGGCACGCAGCGGCAGGTGGGCGGAGAGGTCCCTGCTATGGAGAAGGGACACACCGTCCATGCAGACAAGGACAAAGAGGCCACAGGCCTGCGCTTTATGCAGCGCGTGGCTGACAATGCCCTCTACCAAAAGAACCTGGTGTCGAACCTCACCTTCACCCTGGAGCGCAACGGAAACGCGATCTCCGTACCGGGCATCCTGAGAATGCGCAAGGACAACGTCATCCGGCTCCAACTGCTCATCCCCGTGCTACGATCAGAGGTGGGACGCATCGAGTTTACACCCGAGGGGGTGCTCTTCGTGGACCGCTACCACCACCAGTATGTCAAGACAACCTACGACGAGGTGGACTTCCTGCGCGACAACGGCATCACGTTCTACTCCCTCCAGTCGCTCTTCTGGAACCAACTGCTGCTCCCTGGAGAACAGCGCGTGGGAGAGGCACAGCTCAGCAGATTCACACCAGAGATAGGGAGTGCTGACAATGTGCCCGTAAGACTCCACGATGGCAAGCTCGACTATGAGTGGACGGTGTCGAAGGACCAGGCGCAAATTCTCTCCTCGCTCATCACATACAAGAGTATCGCCCACGGCACCTCGACACTACGATGGAACTACGGCGACTTCAAAGCCTTCGGTTCGAAGCAGTTTCCATATTCCCACGACGTAACGGCCCAGACCGAAGCGACGGGAAAGCAGATGACACTCCGCGTGATGCTCACACTCAGCGACGTCAAAGCCGACGCCAACTGGGAGGAGCGCACCTCGCTGTCAGGAAAATATCAGCAAGTGCCTTTGGAGGAGGTGCTTGGCAAACTCATCCAGTTCTAAATGAAACAGTTGATTCTATACCTTATCGTCGCCCTTTGCTGCACGCTGGAGACCGCCACGGCACAAAGCACGCACACGCGACGCAAGAAGCATGCGCCGACGGAGGCCAAGGGCAAGACGCCCGCACGCCATACGCCCACCAAGAAGGCGCAGCCGGCACAGCCACGGCACAAACGCGGACAAAAGCCCGCGCCACAGCAGAAAAAACCTGCACCACAGAGGAAAAAGGGTACGCCGCGCCAGAAACCTGCTGCGCAGCAACCGAAATACACAGCGACCAAGGAGATCAAGGGCTTACAGCAGGAGAACCAGCGTATCAAGCAGGAGATCAAGCAGCACGAGGCCGAGTATCAGGAGAAGCAGCGCGACGTTGACAACCGTCTGAAGCGCATCATCACACTTGACACGGAGATCGGGCAGCACCAGCGCGACATCGACCACATCACCCACGACATCGATGGCATCGACAACAACATCGGTATCCTCAAGTCGCAGCTCGAGAACCTGGAATTGCAGTTGGGCGAGCGCCGTGCGCGCTTCATCCGCTCCATGCGCTACATGGCGCGCCACCGCAGCATCCAGGACAAACTGATGTTTATCTTCTCTGCAAAGAGCCTCTCACAGATGTACCGCCGACTGCGCTTTGTCCGCGAGTATGCGGCCTACCAACGGGCGCAGGGCGAAAAGTTGCAGCAACAGCAGCAACAGATCGACGAGAAGCGGGCGCAACTGGGACAGATCCGACAGCAGAAGAACAACCTCCGCTACAAGGGACGACAGGCACAGGCCGCCGTCACCCAGAAGAAGGCTGAGCAAGAGAGTGTCGTCGCGTCGCTAAAGCAAGACCAGCAGGTACTTCAGGGCGTGATCACTGAACGCAGGAAGAAGCAGCAGGCCCTGGACGCACAGATCGACCGCCTGATCAACATCGAGATTCAAAAGGCGCGGGAGCGCGCAGCCGCTGAGGCGAAGAAACGCGCAGCGGAACGTGCGGCTCAGGCCAAGGCACGTGCCGAAGCCCTCGCGAGGAAGCGCGCAGCGGCACAGAAAGCTGCCGAGGAGAACGCCCGCCGTGTGGCCGAGGCCAAACGCCGAGAGGCGGAGGCGCAGCGACGCGCAGCAGAGGCAAAGCGCAAAGCCAGGGAGGAAGCCGAGAAGGCAGAACGGGAGCGCAAGCGGGCCGAAGAAGCGGCTCGAGCAGCCACCAGGGCACAAGACCGTGCCAAGGCAGAGCAGCGTGCACGCGAAGCTGAACAACAACGAAAGAAGGCGGAGGAGCAGAAGCAGCGGGCCGAGCAACAGGCCCGGGAGGCAGAGGCCGACCGTCAGGCAGCAGAGCGCAAGGCCGCAGCCGAGAAGCAGCGCCATGATCGCGACGTCCGCGCGGAACAGCAGCGAGCTGATGCAGCCAACGATGCCAACCTTTCGTCAGCGGATAGGGCGATGACGGGTAGCTTCGCCAACGCCAAAGGCCGACTGCCCATGCCGCTGGCAGGAAAGATCGTCAGCCACTTCGGCAACTACAACGTCGAGGGTATGTCCAACGTGAAACTCAGCAACTCGGGCATCAATATCAAGGGTGCCGCGGGAGGAGCAGTGAAGAGTGTCTTCAAAGGTGAGGTGAGTAGCATCTTCGGCTATGGTGGCACGATGGTCGTCATGGTGCGCCACGGTGCCTACATCACCGTCTATGCCAACCTGCGCAACGTGAGTGTGCGACAGGGACAGAAGGTCGGCACGGGACAGACTTTGGGCACGGTAGGATCGGACGGCGTACTGCAGTTCCAGCTCCGTAAGGAGACTGCCAAGCTCAATCCGGAGTCGTGGCTCCGATAAAAGAAACAGACAACAGAACGCATGATTTAGAACAGCGATTGGGAAGCAGCCATGTTTTCCAATCGCTGTTTTGATACGCACCCAAGGGTATAAACGGTCGTGGCGCAGTAGCAGCAAAAATGGTGTTTTTTGGCAAACGAACGGCCGATTGGCGCAAGGGGCGGCCAAGGCTATTTTTCACCCCTTTTTATGGACTTAACTTCATAGGCCAACGAAGTTAACTTCATAGGCCGACGAAGTTAACTTCATAAGCCGATGAATATAACTTCATCGGGCAATGAAGGCAACATCCTTTTTTGGAGTAGTTTTTGCCCTGGCCAAGAGGTGGAGCAAAATAGCCATGTGGGTCATCATTTTTCTGGACTGACACCCTGGCCTCAATGCCTCATAGAGAGCTTATGGATCGCTACAAACCGCATTACGAGAGACGCTTTTTTGCGGTCCAAGACAAAATAGTCTCCCAATAATTTTCAAATTCGGTTAAAATGTGGTATTTTTGCATAGTAATCAAGAATACGCTATGCAGTTGAATAGTCATCTTTCCGTTCTCGTCCACGAAGTGGCCAAGCACTACGGCGCAAAACCAGCCATCACATTTCGCAATTTTGGCAGTTTGAAGTGGAAGAGCGTCTCGTGGAACCAATTCTCGACACGTGTCAAGCAGGTCTCCAACGCCTTGTTGAATTTGGGCGCAAAACCGCATGACACGATAGCCGTGTTCTCACAGAATTGTATCCAGTACCTGTACACGGACTTTGGAGCCTATGGAGTGCGCGTCAGAACAGTACCCTTCTATGCTACGAGCTCCGAGCAGCAGATACAATACATGATCCAGGACGCCAGCGTGCGCTTCTTGTTCGTCGGAGAGCAAGAGCAATATGACAAGGCACACAGGGTCATCGCCCTCTGCCCGACACTGGAGCGCGTGATTGTCTATGATCCCAGTGTGCGCATCAGTAGCAACGACCCCAACGCCCTCTACTTCAGCGACTTCATCAAGCTCGGCGAGAACCTGCCAAGACAGTCGGAGGTGGAGAAACTGTGGGCTGAGGCCAGCGACGACGACATCTGCGACATCCTCTACACCAGTGGTACGACGGGCGAGAGCAAGGGCGTCATCCTCACCTATGGGCAATACCGCGCAGGCCTGGCAGCCAACCAGCAGTGCGTGCCTATCAACGACCAGGACCGCGCCATCAACTTCCTGCCGTTCACCCATATCTTCGAACGCGCATGGTCGTACCTCTGCATATCTGTCGGCGCACAGCTGATCGTCAACACCTATCCGAAGGAAATCCAGGACAGTATGCGCGAGACCCATCCAACATGTATGTCGGCGGTGCCGCGATTCTGGGAAAAAGTCTATACTGCTGTCAAAGGACGCATGGAGAGTTCGTCGCCCGTGCAGCGCAAGCTGATGCAAGCCGCCATGTCCGTGGGACGGAAGCGCAACGTGTACTACCTTGGACGCGGAAAGCGCGTGCCTGTCCATCTGGAGTTGCAATACCAGGTGTACAACCGCACTGTGCTCAGCCTGATACGAAAGCAGCTCGGTCTGGAGAACCCGCATATCTTCCCGACGGCAGGAGCCTATGTCTCACCGGAGGTGGAGGAGTTTGTCCACTCCATCGGCATTCCCCTCGATGTCGGCTACGGCCTCACCGAGAGTCTGGCTACCGTGTCCTGCGACCATTTGGGCAAACCGTTCACCGTCGGATCCGTAGGTCGGCCCATTGAGGGCATCGAGATCAAGATCGGCGAGAACAACGAGATTCTGCTCAAAGGCCCAACCATCACAAAGGGCTACTTCAAGCGCGACGCAGCCAATGCGGAGGCATTCGACGCCGACGGCTTCTTCCATACGGGCGACGCAGGCTACATGAAGGACGGCGAGCTGTTCCTCCAAGAGCGCATCAAAGACTTGTTCAAGACCAGCAACGGAAAATATGTCGCCCCACAGATGGTGGAGGGCTTGCTGCTGGTGGACAAATTTGTCGATCAAGTGGTCGTCATTGCAGATCAGCGGAAGTTTGTCTCCGCCCTCATCGTGCCGGAGTTTGGCACGCTGGAGGACTGGGCGAACAAAAACGGGGTGGTCTATAGCTCGCGAGAAGAATTGTGCGAGAACACCACCGTGCGCGAGATGATGAACGAGCGCATCATGACGCTCCAGCAACAACTGGCTCCCTACGAGCAGATCAAGCGGTTCAAGCTCATCAGCCGCCATTTCTCCATGGAGAACGGAGAACTGACCAACACGCTGAAACTGCGCCGAAGAGTGATCTACAAGAATTACGCGGAGGATATTGACAAGATGTACGAGGAGTAGCCTCCACACCATCATACAGAGAAAACTATGATAACAGCCGAACAACTGAAAGATGTGCAACAGCGCACCGAGGCTTTGCACCGGTACTTGAACATCGATCAGAAGCAGATAGAATACGAGGAGGAACAACTCCGCACACAGGCGCCTGACTTTTGGGACGACCCCAAGCGCGCAGAGGCGCAGATGAAAAAGGTCAAGGGCATCGAAAAATGGCTCAAGGACTACAAGGAGGTGAGCACCCTCACCGACGAACTCTCACTCGCCGTGGATTTTTTCAAAGACGAGATTGTCAGCGAAGAGGAGGTGGACGCCCTCTACAACAAGGCGGTCAAAGCCATCGAGGCACTCGAACTGCGCAATATGCTGCGCCAGGAGGAGGACCCGATGGACGCAGTTCTGAAGATCAACTCCGGAGCAGGAGGCACGGAGAGCCAGGACTGGGCCCAGATGCTCATGCGTATGTACATGCGCTGGAGCGAGGCACAGGGATATAAAGTGACAGTCACGAATCTTCAAGAGGGCGACGAGGCCGGCATCAAGAGTGTGGAGATGACCATCGAGGGCGAGTATGCCTATGGCTACCTCAAGAGCGAGATTGGCGTACACCGCCTCGTGCGCGTCAGTCCGTTCAATGCACAGGGAAAGCGCATGACGAGTTTTGCCTCCGTCTTTGTCACACCATTGGTGGACGACACCATTGAGGTCTATGTCGATCCGGCCAAGGTGAGCTGGGACACGTTCCGGTCGAGTGGTGCTGGTGGACAGAACGTCAACAAAGTGGAGTCGGGCGTTCGCCTTCGCTATCAATACGAGGATCCTGACACAGGCGAGAAGGAGGAAATCCTCATCGAGAACACCGAGACACGCGACCAGCCGAAGAACCGCGCCAAGGCCATGCTGCTTCTCAAGAGCCAACTCTACGACCGCGCTCTGAAAAAGAAACAGGCCGAACAGGCCAAGATAGAGGCTGGGAAAAAGAAGATAGAATGGGGCAGCCAAATCAGGAGCTACGTCTTCGACGACCGACGCGTGAAAGATCACCGCACGGGCTATCAGACTTCGGATGTCGATGCGGTCATGGACGGCAAGATCGACGGCTTCATCAAAGCATACCTCATGGAGTTTGCCGCTGCCGACGCAGAGAAGGAATAAGCCAAGGCTATGGGGTGAAACCGTGTGTGTACAGGGAAGTCCAAGAGCACTTCCTTGATCAAGTCATAAAAGAGAAATCAACTAAAATCGAAATAGCATTATGAGCGAGAAGAGCAAATTGAACCGCAAGCAGCGTGAGGAGTTGCAGGAGAAGAAGGCACAGAGGGTCATCGCGTTTATCTTTGGCGCATTGATTTTCTTGGGACTTTGCTTCTTGGTTTACACCACCATCCTTATGAACTAACAACGGAATCGCAGATTCCAACCAGCATATACCGATGAGTGGACTGGAGATAGAGCGCAAGTTTCTTGTGCGCAAGGATGCCAAATGGAAAGAGCAGGCAACGTCGAGTACGCATATCAGACAGGGGTATTTCGCCTCTGTCAACACGGTGCGCATCCGTATCCGCGACGACAAAGCCTACCTGACCATCAAAGGTCCGTCGCTGGACGGCGGCCTGAGCCGCTATGAGTTTGAGAAGGAGATAACGACCGACGAGGCCGAGCACCTACTGCAACTCTGCGAACCGGGCATCATCGACAAGCGCCGCTACCTCATTCCCTACGAGGGCCACACC
>SKEF01002648.1_pt1 | contig 13437 bp, 9 predicted proteins | sample 4826691 | NCBI WGS metagenome assembly SKEF01 (sample SAMN11008816, study PRJNA524170) | human gut metagenome | biome: Human fecal sample; material: Feces; isolation source: fecal sample from pouch patient p23, p27 | host: Homo sapiens | place: Israel: Tel-Aviv | collected 2016-08-24
CTAATATAAATACCATAACAAAAGCAGAAATTTGCGTTTTCGCGAGACGTGCAGATTTCTGCTTTTGTAACCCACTAAGCGATATCATAATTACCAGAGCTTGTCGGAATGGAAAGTTGTCGGAAGGATAGAAACTCGCACCACTGGTGCGAGAAATTAGTTGGAACAATAATATTATCATTATGGAAAAATGCAAGGATAACTTGCAGCGGGAATTTTATATTCGAATGACAAAAAGATATGGCTGGACGAAAAGAGTTTTAGCTAATTCTGTCTGAAAACGGCGGATAGAGTCGAAAAAAGAGAAAAAGAATCGGTAAAATTTTGCTTAAATTACCAAAAATAATTGCTGTTTTGGGGCGGTTATGGTATATTGTGACTATACATACATTTATGTGGCGCTACATGGGGACATAAGAGTGAGACATAAAAGAAAGGTAACTATTCAGAACCCCATCTCGATTCCGCTTGCGCTGCATCTCGATGTTGCTTCTCGCCATATGAAATTCCAGAAAGCCGCGCATTCATGCAAGCGTGATTCACGATTTTCTTCTCTTTCGCATGGCGTTGAATAGTTACAAATAAAGAATAGAACAGGAGAAAAAAAGATATGTATCTGGAAGAGTATAAGAGATGGCTGGAAGCTGACCTGGAAGACGCAGACCTGAACCCGGAGCTGGCACGGATTGAAGGAAACGATGAGGAGATCAAGGATCGTTTTGCAGTATCTCTGAAATTCGGAACCGCAGGACTTCGTGGAGTGCTTGGCGCAGGAACAAACCGTATGAATATCTATGTAGTACGTCAGGCAACACAGGGTCTTGCAAACTGGGTAAAAACACAGGGCGGAAACCAGACGGTAGCCATCAGCTATGACAGCCGTATCAAGAGCGATGTATTCGCAAAAACAGCAGCAGGCGTTCTGGCAGCAAACGGAATCAAAGTCAGAATTTACGACGCACTGATGCCGGTACCGGCACTTTCCTTTGCAACCCGTTACTACAACTGCAACGCAGGTATCATGGTAACTGCATCCCACAACCCGGCAAAATACAACGGCTACAAAGCCTACGGCCCGGACGGATGCCAGATGACCGATGATGCTGCAGCAATCGTATACGCAGAGATTCAGAAAACCGATATCCTGACCGGCGTAAAATATATGTCGTTTGCACAGGGAGTAGAAGAGGGACTGATCCGTTTCGTCGGCGATGACTGCAAGAATGCACTGTACGAAGCCATCGAATCCCGTCAGGTTCGTCCAGGCCTCTGCAAGACCGCTGGACTGAAACTCGTTTACAGCCCGCTGAACGGATCTGGTCTTGTACCGGTTACCCGTGTATTAAAAGACATCGGCATCACTGATATCACCATCGTTCCGGAGCAGGAGTATCCGAACGGATACTTCACCACCTGCAGCTATCCGAACCCGGAAATCTTTGCTGCACTGGAAAAAGGCCTGGATCTTGCAAAAGAGACCGGCGCAGACCTGATGCTGGCAACCGACCCGGATGCAGACCGTGTTGGTATCGCCATGAAATGCCCGGATGGAAGCTATGAGCTGGTAACCGGAAACGAAGTCGGCGTTCTGCTTCTCGACTACATCTGCGCAGGCCGCATCGAGAAAGGAACCATGCCGGAGAAACCGGTTGCTGTAAAATCCATCGTGTCCACACCGCTGGCAGATGCAGTTGCAGAGCACTACGGCGTAGAGCTCCGCAGCGTTCTGACCGGATTCAAATGGATCGGCGATCAGATTGCAAACCTGGAGGCAGACGGCGAAGTAGACCGCTTCATCTTCGGATTCGAGGAGAGCTACGGATACCTGGCTGGCCCGTATGTAAGAGATAAAGACGCAGTCATCGGCTCCATGCTGATCTGCGAGATGGCAGCTTACTACAGAAGCATCGGAAGCTCTCTGAAACAGAGACTGGAAGAGATCTATGCCGAGTATGGCCGCTACCTGAACAAAGTAGACAGTTTCGAGTTCCCGGGACTTAGCGGAATGGACAAGATGGCCGGTATTATGGATGGCCTTCGAAAAGAGCCGCTGACCGAGATCGCAGGTTCCGCTGTTGTCAAAGTAACCGATTACGAGAAACCGGAAGAAACAGGACTCCCATCCGCAAACGTTCTGATCTACAAACTGGCAAACGGTGAAACCGTCATCGTCCGCCCGTCCGGAACAGAGCCGAAAATCAAAGTATACTACACAACACTTGGTAAGGATCTGGCAGAGGCAGAAGCAGAGAAAGAAAAACTCGCAGAGGCTTTGAAACCGATTCTGGCATAAAGAAAATAAAAGAATAGAAGGGCGTGGCTTTGGTCACGCCCTTTTTTGAACCGAAATTTCTTTTGAAAAGTGTAAGATTTTCTGCAAAATGGCGTGATGATAGATGAAAGGGGGATTTCCATATGGAGGATACTCATATTGTCCAAATGTACTGGGACAGGAACGAAACAGCGATCAGCGAGTCTGCGATGAAATATGGTACATACTGTACGTCCATTGCACAGAATATTCTGCGGAATCCGGCGGATGCAGAAGAATGTGTCAACGACACCTGGCTTCACGCGTGGAACGCTATGCCGCCGCACCGGCCGTCTCTGTTATCCACATTTCTTGGAAAAATAACGAGAAATCTTTCGTTTGATCTGTATAGAAAAATGCATCGCAAAAAACGCGGAGAAAGTCAGATGGATGCGGTATTGGACGAGCTGGAAGAATGTGTTTCGGGAAAAGATGATATCGAGAGGCAGTGGGAGATGAAAGAACTGATCGCGGAGATCAATCAGTTTCTGCAGAAGCTGCCGGAGGAGAAACGATGCATGTTTGTCCTGCGGTACTGGTATGTAGACAGTATCGGTGAAATCGCGGAGCGGCTGGGAAGAAGTGAAAATTATATTTCAGTTTCATTAAACCGGATCCGTGGAAAATTGCATACACACTTGACGGAAAGGGGGTTCGAATTATGAAGAAAGAAGAATTGTTTGAAGTGCTGGGAAATCTGGAGCCTGGTATGGTGGAAAAAGCACGGAGTGATCGCCACCCGCGAAGAGGCGTATGGAAAAAATGGACGGCCGCGGCAGCCTGCGCGGTGATCATCGGCGGAGCTGTGCTGGGGGTTACGACATGGAGAAACGGACAGGAGAGTTCGGCAGTCCGTTACCCGTCGGGGCTAAAGACGGTTATGGCAGCTTATCCGGCATCTGTGGCGCAGACGATGGATGCACAGGAATTTATGGAAAGTGATGCGCACTGGGACTGGTGGAATTCCTACAGGGAACTGACGACAAAATCAGCGGAACTGCAGTCGGGAATGGATGCGTATTATCAGAACCTGATGAAACAAATGCTGGTTTCAGAAGATGAAAATACCGTCTGCTCGCCGATCAATCTGTATATCGCGTTTGCGATGCTGGCGGAAACTTCGGATGGAAATACGCGGCAGCAGATTCTCGACATGCTTGGCGCTCAGGATATGGATACGTTGCGGGAAAATGTTTCTTCACTCTGGGAAAGCAATTATGCAGACACGCCCGCGCTGAACAGTGTGTTGGCAAATTCGCTGTGGCTGGATGGTGAGGAAACATACAATGACACAACGCTGCAGCGGCTGGCGGAACAGTATTATGCATCGACCTTCCGTGGGACTCCCGGATCGGAAGAGATGAATCAGGCTCTGCGGACCTGGACGGATGATAATACCGGAGGGCTTTTAAAAGAATACACCGAAAATATGGCGATCGCCCCGGAAACGGTATTTGAACTGGTATCAACCATCTATTATAAGGCGATGTGGCGGGAGAATTTCTGGGAAGTAAATACAGAGAAGGAAACCTTCCACGGAGCTGCGGGAGATACCACTGTGGACATGATGAAGAAAACGGAATGGATGGATGTCTACCAGGGCGAACATTTCCGTGCAGTCAGCCTTAGCCTTCAGGACAGCGGCTCCATGTATTTCCTGCTTCCGGATGAAAATACCGATGTCAATGAACTGGTATCGGATCCGGATCTGATGAAGGTTATACGGCGGGATGAAAGCAGTGATAACTGGTATTCCCCTATGGTGAACCTGTCTGTTCCTAAATTTAAAGTATCGGAGAAAACAGACCTGATCGAAACGGTGCGCGCACTGGGTGTAACGGATGCACTGGATGCGGATCTGGCAGATTTCAGCCCATTAACAGGGGACAAAGAGAATTTATACCTGAGCAAAGCAGACCACGCCGCCATGCTTGAAATCGACGAAAACGGAGTAACCGGAGCAGCGTATACAGAACTCGGCGTTTCAGAAACCGCAGCAGAAATACCGGACGACGAAATCGACTTCGTACTGGATCGTCCATTCCTGTTTCTTGTCACGGGGCAGGACGGATCGATTCTGTTTTCGGGAGTTGTGAGAAATATTGCAGAGACATGAAAAAAAGGAGCCGGACTGTCCGGCTCCTGTGTCTGAGACACGTTACAGTATCTCTTCGGTGCTTATTTTTGCTCTGCGTTCCTTTGTCGGAGCAGAAAAACAGACAAAATCAGTACAGCAGGGAAAATGCAGCCGGCCAGCATACCTGCCTTCAGATCGTCGCCGGTGTTTTGTGTGACAAATCCAATAACAAATGGGCCAATGGAACCGCCCATATCTCCGGCCATGGCGAGAAGTGCAAACAGTGCAGTTCCGCCGAGTGGAATTTTAGAGGATGAAATACTGATGGTTCCCGGCCACATAATTCCTACAGAGAAACCACACACAACGCAGCCTATAAGATTTAAAAGAGGATATGGTGCGAGAGCTGCAGCCAGATAACAGATCAGGCAAAGTGTACCGGATGCGATCATAAATTTTGTTAAGTCAATTTTTTCCCCGTATTTACCATAGAAGGTTCTGCTGATGCCCATCATCACAGCAAACAGGCACGGTCCTGCAATGTCTCCAATGCTTTTTGAGAGACCTAATGCAGACTCGGCATAAGCGGAAGCCCATTGCGCCATCGAAATCTCGCTTGCTCCGGCGCAGACCATAAGAACAAGGGAAATCCAGAAAATGGGAAGACGGCACAGCTGACGAATGGTAAGTCCTTCTTCGCTTCCGGTCAGTGATTCAATCGGGCAGGAAAGAAAATTAAACGTATTGTACAGTGGAAGTACAGCCCAGATACATGCGAGGATCGGCCAGCGTTCCATACCAAAAACTGCCAAAAAAGCAGTGGAGAGTAAGATGACGCCTACAGACCCCCAGCAGTAAAAGGAATGAAGCAGACTCATAACGCTGTCCTTATTGTCAAACGGACAAGCTTCTACGATTGGGCTGACAAGAACCTCAATCAGTCCGCTTCCGGCGGCATAGATCATGGCACTGAGCAAAATTCCTGCATAGGCATTTGGCAGAATATTGGGCAGAAAGGCAAGTCCAATCAGGCCGCAGGCGGAAAGAATCTCAGAAGCAACGACACACCTGCGATAACCGATTTTATCGACATATCTGGCACAGAACAAATCGACAAGAAGTTGTGTGAAAAAGAATACTGTCGAGATAAACGCAATTTTTCCAAGAGAAATATGGTAAGTTCTGTGAAAGGTAAGAAATAGTAAAGGTGCAAAATTTGCAGAAATTGCCTGCGTGATAAATCCAAGATAACAGGCAATTAAGGTTTTGTGGTAGTTCTTTTTCATAGTGATATACTCCGTTTTTTAAAATGGCAGAACTGCTGCGGCCGTAGTGTTCGTTTCGTTGCCGTTCACCGTGTTCCATGGAGCGACAACGATTCTTTTTGTATAATAACGTAAAATAGTGTCGCTTTCACTGGAATATATCGTCTGTTTATTGTATAATATCGTAAAATAGAGAGGGGCGTGCCTGAAAAACGGAGGCGGGGAAAGATGGAATTTAATACATTTTATAACAAGATCCAAACGGATGAAAGCATGATGGAAACGATACAGCATGGAAACAGTGAGTATCCGTTTCAATTGTATTACGACGATCTTGCGTTGTTTGATTTTCATTGTGTAGAATGGCACTGGCATGTGGAGTTTGAGTTTGTTTTTGTACAGGAGGGAACAGCAACCTTCTGGGTTGGCGAAAAGCAGTTTTCACTGGGACAGGGAACGGGCATTTTTATTAACTCAAAGATTTTGCATCGCTATTTTTCTGAAGGCCATGCGATTGTGCCAAATTTCGTTCTGAAACCGACATTTCTCGCTCCGGCAGGCAGCCTGATTTACAAAAAATACATTGCACCGATACAGGCGTGTAAGGTGGACTGCATTGTCTTTTGCAGGGAAATAAAATGGCAGGCAGAAGCACTGGAGCTCATGCAGAAAATTCTCAAAGCGCAGGAATCAGACAAAGACCGGGAACTGGTTACTTTATTTCTGACGCAGGAATTGTGGCACTTGCTTTATTTGCACATGGATTCGGAAGTGCTGCAGAAAAAAAGAGAAAATACGGCATCCTCACAGGGAAGAACACAGCTGATGATGCAATATATTCATCAAAATTTCCGACAGAATCTTACCTTGGAGGATATTGCCGGGCAGGCTATGGTGAGCAAGAGTACGGCATTGAATCTGTTCCGAAGATATCTTCACGATACGCCGGTGCATTATCTGGTGAAGTATCGTCTGCAGGAGGCTGCAAAGCTTCTGGCCACGACGGAGAAAAAGATAACTGTAATTTCCGGCGAGACGGGATTTGAAAATATGGATTATTTTTGCAAGACATTTAAGAAATATTATGGGAGGACACCAACGGAATATCGAAGAAAAAAACAAATGGATACGGATGACAGAGAATGGATCGTTCAAGATGTAGTGTAAGAGGAAACGGAAAAATTACATTCTGAAAAAGGAGCGGAATCTGGTGTGGGTTCTGCTCCTTTTTAAATGGAAAATTATGGAATATACTTATTCGGCACAGCCAAAAACTCTTCTACATATTGTTCCAGTGCCGCAAGCAGTTCTTCAAGCGGAAAGACCTTCAGATCCTGCGCAGCTTCCGGCGGGACGGAGAGGAAGTGATGGAGGAGGTCAAGTACCTGTTGGACGTTCTCATACTGAATTTCTGTGATTCCAGGGTTCGTGACGTTAGGATTGAGATCGAGCGGGATGCAATAGCGGTTGACAAGATATGTATTCATTCGTGTATAGTCCCCGTAATAATACTCCTCCGTGAGATATCTGGAAAAAGGAATGGATGTCCGCGATTTTTTGATATAAACCGTTGCAATCTCATCTCTCATATCTGTAATTTCCCCATCCGCATTATAAAATTCCACAATCTGAGGAATGAAATCCTTAAAAAATTTCCGGTCAATATAAAGATGAAAATAATATCCCAGTGCGCTCGAATCTGGCAGAAGTGAACGGTATTTCGCTGTAAACCGTGTAAGATCCGGGAATACCATCATTTTTTCGCGGTAAAGCGGATCGCGGAAATGGGAGGATTCTTTCTGCTGCGTCGCATCCGGCAGAAGATTTCCGATTAGGAAATCATTTACCGATGAAATCGGATATGGAAAATCCGGGTGGGACGGGAGGTGCTTTAACAGCATTTGGGCTGCGGTGAGATGTAAAATAAAACCTGGCATGGGAATGAAGATGTCCTTTCGTATTTGCTTCTAATCTAAACAAAATGGCAGCGTTTGTCAAATTCTATTTGAGTGGCGTAAATTCTAAAAAAAACATAAACACCGGCAAATTTCTTGACATGGAAATTTGCCGGTGTTATTATTTAACACGCGTAAATAAATAACACTGTTAAGCATTTGCGGCAAAAGGAGGGGGAAACATGAAGGATGCATTTGAAAAACTGTTTCGTGCGGTGCACCAGTTTAAAAAACTGAACGTATCAGACCTGATTCCGGGACTCAGCAGTTCCGAATTTTCCGTTATGGGTGCGATTTTGCAAATGGGAGAAAACGGAAAAATTACAAGCTCAGAGCTGGCGGCGAAGACCAAAACACTTCCGCCGGCTGTGTCGCGCACACTGCGCGGGCTGGAGGAAAAAGGATATGTAGAGCGGAGCGTTGACAAAAAAGACCGCAGGAATACATATATCAGTCTGACAGAGAAGGGCTGGAAAAAGGGGGAAGAGGTACGGGACAGAATGCAGGACTTTGGCTGCTCTGTGATGTCACAGTTAAAGGAAGAGGATATAGATCAGCTGGTTGATTATCTGGATCGTATCTATGAGATCGCAGAAAAAGAAATTGACACCCGAAAACGACAGAATTAGTGTGCCGGCAAGCTGGTACACAAAAAAAGACAGAAAGGGGAAAAAATGAGTAAGATTTTCAAAAACATGCTCCCGTACTGGAAATCGATTCTCGTGATTCTTGTGCTTCTGTTTGTCCAGGCGTGGTGCGACCTGTCGCTCCCGTCGTATACATCCGACATCATCGATGTGGGCATTCAGAACAGCGGCGTCGAGCACGTTACGCCGAAACGGATCACCGAGGAAGAATTTCAGACGGCCGAGTTTATCATGACGGATGATGAGGTGGATTTATGGGAAAGCCTCTATACGAAAAAGGACGGCTATTATGAACGGAACAAAGCTTCTGAAAAAGAACTTGATGAAGCAGACGATACACTGACCGTTGCACTGCTGATGAATTACCAGATGGGTGCGATGGAGGAGGATACCTTTAAACAACTCATGGCACAGCAGACCGGTCAGGATGCGTCGGTGTTTGAAAACATGACGATTGAGCAGATCGGCGAGATGATGCATGTGGAGCTGAAGAGCTTCCAGCAGGAAAAAGAGGATGACGATGGAAACAAAGTCGAAGTCACCTGTGTGGATGTCCGTCCAATCTTTGCAGCGATGCTCGAGAGCGGACAGATGGATAAAGACACCGTGCTCTCGATGCGCGACAGCATGGAAAAAACGCTTGATACGATGGGAAGCTCCCTAGTAAAATCGATGGGCATTGCGTATGCAGTTTCCGCAGACAAAGCGGCGGGTCTCGATGTAGACCAGATTCAGAAAACGTACCTTCTGACTGCAGGCCTCAAGATGGTCGGCATGGCACTCCTGATGGGTGTGGTAACTGTTCTCGTCGGACTGTTTGCCTCCCGCGTCGGCGCCGGAATCGGCCGCGATCTGCGCGAAAAAGTATTCAAACGGGTTGTCGGATTCTCCAATGCGGAGATGGATCAGTTCTCCACCGCATCGCTGATTACCCGAAGCACGAACGATATCCAGCAGATCCAGATGGTCTCCGTCATGGTGCTGCGAATGGTTGCCTACGCTCCGATCCTTGGCATCGGCGGTGTGCTGAAAGTCATGAAAACGGGAGCCGGTATGGAATGGATCATTGTTCTTGCGATCATCGTCATTCTCGGATACGTGATGCTGCTTGTCTCCCTTGCGATGCCGAAATTCAAGCTGATGCAGAAACTGGTCGACAACATCAACCTCGTATCGCGTGAAATCCTGACCGGACTCTCTGTCATCCGTGCGTTCGGAAGAGAGGACAAAGAGGAAGAGCGCTTCGACGGTGCGAATAAGGAACTGACCAAAACAACCCTGTTCACCAACCGCGTTATGACCTTTATGATGCCTGGTATGATGATGATTATGAACGTGCTGACCGTCGGAATCGTATGGTTCGGTGCACATAAAATCGATGCCGGCACGATGCAGGTCGGTGCAATGACTGCATTTATTACCTACGCCATGATGATCGTCATGTCTTTCCTGATGCTGACAATGATGTCAATCATGCTGCCGCGTGCCGCTGTTGCCGCCGGCCGTATCGATGAAGTCATTCAGACAGAATCCTCCATTCAGGATGTCAAAAATCCGGAGCAGCTGGAGGTTCATAACGGAGTTGTCCGCTTCGATCACGTCAACTTCCGTTATCCGGGCGCCGAGGAGGATGTGCTGCATGACATCGACTTTGTTGCCGAGCCTGGCAAGACGACAGCGATCATCGGAAGCACCGGCTGCGGTAAATCGACGCTGGTCAACCTGATCCCACGTCTCTATGATGTGACGGGCGGAAAGATTATGCTCGACGGAAAAGATATTCGAAACATTACGATGAAGGATCTGCGCGATGAGATCGGTTTCGTGCCGCAGAAAGGTGTGCTGTTCTCGGGAACGATCGCATCCAACCTGCGCTTCGGAAAAGACGATGCGACGGATGCGGAGATCGAAAAGGCAGCCGCAATTGCGCAGGCAACCGAGTTTATCGAGGCAAAAGATGACAAATACGAAACCGCGATTGCACAGGGCGGAACGAACGTATCCGGCGGACAGAAACAGCGTCTGGCGATTGCGCGTGCGATTGCAAAAGACCCGAAAATCTTTATTTTCGACGACAGTTTTTCTGCACTTGACCTGAAAACGGATGCGGCGCTTCGAAAAGCACTGGCGGAGAATGTCAAAGACAGCACCGTGATCATCGTGGCACAGCGGATCAGCACGATTCTCCATGCGGAGCAGATTCTGGTGCTCGATGACGGAAAAGTAGTCGGAAAAGGTACGCATGAGGAATTGCTGAGAAGCTGCGAGGTTTACCAGGAGATTGCGAAATCTCAGCTGTCAGAGAAAGAGCTTGGACTGAAGGAAAGTGAGGTGGCTGACCATGAGTAATGAAATGAACCAGCAGCCGCGCAAAAGAGGACCGATGGGACGGATGGGCCGCGGCATGCAGCCGGGCGAGAAGCCGAAAGATCTGAAAAAATCGATCAAACAGCTCGCCCAGTACATCGGAAAATATAAAATTGCGATTTTTATCGTTATGATCTGTGCCGCATGCTCGACGGTGTTCAACGTTGCCGGACCAAAGATTCTCGGAAAAGCTACGACCGCACTGTCCGAGGGACTGATGGAAAAGATCCGGGGCACAGGAAGCATTGATTTTGCAAGAATCGGAACGATTCTGCTGTTTGTACTTGGCCTGTATCTGATGAGCGCCCTGTTCAGCTTCATCCAGGGATGGATCATGACGGGCGTGACGCAGAAGGTGTGCTATCAGCTTCGAAAAGAGATTTCGGAGAAGATCAACCGTATGCCGATGAAATATTTTGAGAGCCGCACGTACGGTGAAGTGCTCTCACGCATCACAAACGATGTCGATACGCTTGGCCAGGGACTGAACCAGAGTATCACGACGATCATCACCTCGGTGGCAACGCTGGTCGGCGTTCTGATCATGATGCTGAGTATCTCTCCGCTGATGACGCTGATCGCACTTGTGATCCTGCCAATTTCTATGGGGCTGATCGGACTGGTGACGAAGAAATCCCAGAAATTCTTCCGTGACCAGCAGGAATATCTGGGTCACATCAATGGACAGGTTGAGGAGGTTTACGGCGGCCATCTCGTCATCAAGGCATTCAACCGCGAGAGGGATACGATCGAAGAGTTTGAAAAAACCAACAATATTCTTTACGATTCCGCATGGAAATCCCAGTTTTTATCCGGTATGATGCAGCCGATTATGATGTTTGTCGGAAATTTAGGCTACGCCTGCGTGGCATTGACCGGCGGACTTCTGGCGATCAAAAACGTGATCACGATCGGTGATATCCAGGCATTTATCCAGTATGTGAAAAACTTTACCCAGCCGATCCAGCAGATTGCGCAGGTTATCAACATGGTACAGTCGATGTCGGCGGCATCCGAGCGTGTCTTTGAATTCCTGAACGAGGAAGAGGAAGACCAGATTGTCGAGAATCCGGCAGCAATCGAGACTGTGACAGGAGAAGTCACCTTCGACCACGTACATTTCGGCTACAACCCGGAGCAGATCATCATCAACGATTTCAGCGCCAAAGTAAAACCGGGCCAGAAAACCGCGATCGTCGGCCCGACCGGAGCCGGAAAGACGACGATGGTCAAACTGCTGATGCGCTTCTACGATGTCAACAGCGGAGCCATTCTGCTGAACGACCACAACATCAAAGACTTCAACCGCAGAGAGCTGCGCGATGCCTTTGGTATGGTCCTGCAGGATACGTGGCTGTTCAAGGGAACCATCATGGAAAACATCCGCTACGGCCGGCTCGATGCGACAGATGAGGAAGTCATCGCAGCAGCAAAAGCCGCAAGAGCCCACCACTTCATCCAGACCCTGCCGGGCGGCTATCAGATGGAACTGAATGAAGATGCCAGCAATGTGTCGCAGGGACAGAAACAGCTGCTGACGATTGCACGCGCAATCCTTGCTGACAACAAGATTCTGATCCTCGACGAGGCAACCTCATCCGTCGACACAAGAACCGAAATCGAGATCCAGAAAGCCATGGATAACCTGATGAAGGGCAGAACAAGCTTCATCATCGCCCATCGGCTGTCTACGATTCGCGATGCGGATCTGATTCTCGTCATGAAAGACGGAGACATCATCGAGCAAGGAAATCACGAAGACCTGCTCGCGGCAAACGGGTTCTATGCAAATCTTTACAATTCGCAATTTGAGGATGTCGTGGCGTAACATACAGCAATTCTATTTAAGAAGAAAGAGATTCCTGAAAACGGGAGTCTCTTTTTTGGGGAACAATTATGTAAAGAAAAATTTCATGAGTTTTCACCAAATTTTGCCGGAGATTTTTGGAATGCAGCCAGGTGTATTTCATGGTATGATAGTAGCAATATTTTCAAAAGAGAGGTATTGAATGGCAAAACTTGAAATTGTAAAGGACAGCGAGGGGAATAAGATCGTACTGATTCCAGAAATTCTATTTTTTAATAAACAGAACATTGAATGGGAATTAGTGGAACAATATTTGGAAAAGTATGTGGGAGAAATTGTGGAAATAGCCGAAACAAGAGAAGTCGTTTATATTGGGAAAAAATTTCCAGATGAATATAGCGGCTCTTTGTATACAAGAAAATCCAAAGGTGCCAGAGCCAAAGCAAAAGCTAATGCGGCACAGGGGATAATGGAAATGATTGAGATTGCAGCACAAAAGGTATTCTGTGAGAATCGAAAAGAAAAACATTCACAGGATGCACAGAAAGGCTGGTATTATTATCATACAAGATTTGCATTACCATTGTATAACAATAAAAATAAAACGGAAGAATATAACGTTTATACAGCATGTCTGGTAATTAACTGCGCATCGAATGGAAAATTGTACTTATATGATATTGTAGATATAAAAAAAGAAGCGAGTAACCCACTCAAGACTGAAAACAGCCAAGTGGTACAAAACCGCTTCTTTTAGTATAATATCATTTAGAATGAAATAAGTCAACTCAAAATATTGAGCTGTTCTTGGAATCATAATTCGAGAAAGAATCCATACATTTCAGCATCTGCATCAGTCAAAATGATTCGGGTGCTGTTTTACGTTGCGGCTTATCCCAAATACTGCGGGTTATCCCAGATTGCTTGAGGTAAAAGAAAAAATTTGGTATGCTGTTGAGAAGTAGAATCTTCGATAAGAAGCACGGGGGAAAATAATGAATTTAATTT
>SKEF01002668.1_pt1 | contig 13355 bp, 6 predicted proteins | sample 4826691 | NCBI WGS metagenome assembly SKEF01 (sample SAMN11008816, study PRJNA524170) | human gut metagenome | biome: Human fecal sample; material: Feces; isolation source: fecal sample from pouch patient p23, p27 | host: Homo sapiens | place: Israel: Tel-Aviv | collected 2016-08-24
AGATGATGCCGTAATCGGAGACATTGACAGGTTCGGAGAGGAAGCAGGAGGAGACGTCTGCCACCAGGGTTTTGCCCTTGGTATTCGGCAGTTTTTTGTATTTGGTACCGTAAATGGTGTTGTTTTCGCAGATATAAACATAGTCGGCATCCGGGCTGATCGGAAGATCGCTGCAGTCCGGGATGTAGGAAAATGTTTTATCCTCAGAGGAGGCAATTTTGTTTGCCTTTCCGTATTTCTGTGCCTCTGCGTATGCTTTCTTTGCCCACTGGCCTGTTACGATGTAATCTGCGACACCGTTTTTCATCAGGTTCATCGGGATCATGGAAAACTGCAGGGATGCACCGCCCTGGAGAAACAGAACTTTGTAATTTGACGGGATTCCCATCAGATCACGAAGATCTGCTTCTGCCTCATCGATGATGTTCTGGAATACTTTGGAACGGTGGCTCATCTCCATGACGGACATGCCGCATCCGCGGTAATCCAGCATTTCCTCCTGGGCTTCTTTTAACACTTCCTCTGGCAGAACCGCCGGTCCTGCGGAAAAATTATAGACTCTGCTCATTTTTCTCATCCTCCTGTTTCTCTTTTCTGCACCAGATTACTCCGCACTTCGTGCTCCCGTAATCTGCAAAATATTCGTACTCCGCTCATTTTTCTCCGAAAAATGGCTACTTACTCATATTTTGCGGGTCCCAAGTTCAAAAATCTTCCTGTAAGCTCTGCTTGCGTCAGACTTTCGAACTTTTGCCCCTGGTGTTACTTTATCTTACTAGGAAACCACCGATAGTAGACCGATGGTTTCCATTGTAATCACATCTGTGCGATTCATGCGGTAATACGGTATTGCTTTACCACGTTGAAACTATGATACCTCTTTGTCAGAAATCTGTCAATCCTTTTCTTGTTCCTTTTTTGCCAGATCCTCTGCATCGAAGACATCCTCAATCGGAGCTCCTGCCGGTACCATCGGGAATACTTTTTCGTCGCAGTCGATCCAGACATCAATGAGCGCCGGTTTTCCGCCCTCAATTGCCTCACGGATGGCAGGACCCATCTCCTCTTTTTTCGTCACGCGGATGCCCTTTACGCCGAGCGCCTCAGCAACCTTGACAAAGTCTGCCTGATCCTGGAGAACGGTATTGGAATACCGTTTTCCGTAGAACAGCGTCTGCCACTGGCGTACCATGCCGAGTACGTGGTTGTTGACAACAACCTCGATGACCGGAATGTTGTGTCTGGAAAGTGTTGCCAGCTCATTCATGTTCATACGGAAACAGCCGTCACCTGCGATGTTGATGACCATTTTGTCCGGGCGTCCCATTTTTGCGCCCATGGCTGCTCCAAGACCGAATCCCATCGTTCCAAGACCGCCGGAGGTCAGAAGCGTTCTCGGGCTCGTATAGCGGTAATACTGCGCCGCCCACATCTGATGCTGTCCGACATCGGTCGTGATGATGGCTTCCCCGTTCGTCGCCTTGTAGATCTTCTCAATCACGAGCGGTCCGGTAAGGCCTTCTTCATGCTTCAGCGGGAATTTTTCCTTCATCGCCTCGATCTCGGCAATCCACTCGTCATGGTGCATCGGCTCCAGCTTCGCATTCAGCCGTTTTAAGACCTCTTTGACGTCTCCGATGATGCTCGACTCGACAACAACATTCTTGTTGATTTCTGCCGCATCCACATCGATCTGAACGATTTTTGCGTTATTGGCAAATTTTGCAGCGTTTCCGGTGACACGATCGGAGAATCTTGCGCCGAGCACGATCAGCAGATCGCACTTTGTCACGCCGTAGTTCGATGTTTTCGTTCCGTGCATACCGAGCATGCCGGTGTACAGCTCATCCGTTCCCGGGAACGCACCTTTTCCCATCAGGGTGTCGCAGACCGGTGCCTGGATGCGGTGTGCCAGTTCGCGCACTTCCTCGGACGCGCCGGAGATGATACTGCCGCCGCCCACGAAAATATACGGGCGTTTCGACTCCTGAATCAGGGATACGACGTGATCCAGGCCTTCTTCTGTAATTCTCTCAGTAAACGGTTCAATTTTCTCCGGAGTCTTCGGCTCGTACTCATACGTTGCCGCTGTGACATCCTTGGTAATATCCACCAGTACAGGGCCCGGTCTTCCGCTCTTTGCGATCGTAAACGCACGGCGCAGCGTATCTGCAAGAACGGTGATATCTTTTACAATCACACTGTATTTTGTGATCGGCATTGCGACACCCGCAATGTCAATCTCCTGAAAGCTGTCTTTTCCAAGCAGTGCCTTTCCTACGTTGCAGGTAATCGCTACCATCGGCGTAGAATCCATGTAGGCGGTTGCAATTCCGGTGACAAGATTCGTTGCGCCCGGGCCGCTTGTAGCCATGCAGACGCCTGTTTTTCCAGTAGCACGCGCATATCCGTCCGCCGCATGCGCAGCACCCTGCTCGTGTGAAGTCAGGATATGGTGGATTTCCGGATGACGGTAAAGTTCATCATAGATATTTAAAATGGTTCCGCCCGGATAGCCGAACACGGTATCCACACCCTGCTCCTTCAGGCACTCGATAACAATCTGTGATCCAGTTAATTCCATGTCTGTATGATTCCTTCCTTATGTTTTTCGCTTTGTGTATGAAATCTGTTTATGAAATCAGCCATCCGAGAAAAAGCGCGTTCGGACGGCTGATATGATTTTATGATTTACGCGGGCAACGAGCCAAAGTCCGTGCTTGCACGAGACCTTGGCGACTGCCGCGATAACTATGAGAAACTCGCAGAGCGTGTTTCTCATAGTTTTTCTGAATTAGAACTCCAGAATAGCTCCCTTATTTGCACTGGAAACCATCTTTGCGTAGCGTTTCAGATAGCCTGTCGTTACCTTTGGTTCTCTCGGAGTCCATGCAGCTTTTCTGCGTGCCAGCTCTTCGTCCGATACGACAACCTCCAGCTTGTGCTCCGGAATATTGATACGGATCAGATCACCTTCCTCAACGAGTGCGATCGGACCGCCCTCTGCTGCCTCCGGGCTTACATGACCGATGGACGCACCGCGGGATGCGCCGGAAAAACGGCCGTCCGTGATCAGGGCTACGGAAGAACCAAGTCCCATACCTGCAATGGCAGAAGTCGGATTCAGCATTTCACGCATACCAGGACCACCCTTTGGTCCCTCATAACGGATGACAACAACGTCGCCTGCCACGATCTTGCCGCCGCGGATTGCCTCGATGGCATCCTCCTCGCAGTCAAAGACTCTGGCCGGGCCTTCATGAACCTGCATCTCCGGAACAACAGCAGAACGTTTGACAACTGCGGTATCCGGTGCCAGGTTTCCTTTCAGAACGGCGATACCGCCGGTCTTGCTGTATGGATTCTCAACCGGGCGGATGATCTCAGGATTTTTGTTGACACATCCTTTGATGTTCTCCCCTACGGTCTTTCCGGTTGCGGTCATGCACTCTGTGTGCAGCAGATTCAGCTTGTTCAGCTCATTCATAACGGCATAAACACCGCCTGCCTCGTTCAACTCCTCGATGTAGTGGTATCCTGCCGGAGCCAGATGGCAGAGGTTCGGGGTCTTCTCGCTGATGGCGTTTGCCATCTCCGGATTCAGCTCTACGCCTGCCTCATGCGCAATGGCCGGCAGATGCAGCATACTGTTGGTGGAACATCCCAGTGCCATATCGACGGTCAGAGCGTTTAAGAATGCTTCTTTTGTCATGATGTCTCTTGGACGGATATCCTGTTTTAACAGCTCCATAACCTGCATACCGGCTCTCTTTGCCAGGCGCAGACGCTCGGAGTATACGGCCGGAATCGTTCCGTTGCCTTTTAAGCCCATACCGAGAACCTCGGTCAGGCAGTTCATGCTGTTTGCGGTGTACATACCGGAGCAGGAACCGCAGGTCGGGCACGCATTGCATTCGAAATCATAGACGTCTTCCTCTGTCATGGTTCCGGCAGCGTAGGAGCCGACTGCCTCGAACATGCTCGAAAGACTTCTCTTCTCGCCTTTTACGTGGCCGGCAAGCATCGGGCCGCCGCTGACAAATACGGTCGGAACATTGACTCTTGCTGCTGCCATCAGAAGGCCAGGTACGTTTTTATCACAGTTCGGGATACATACCAGGGCATCAAACTGATGTGCCATTGCCATACACTCGGTGGAATCGGCGATCAGGTCACGGGTAACGAGGGAATATTTCATTCCGATGTGGCCCATGGCGATACCGTCACAGACTGCGATGGCCGGGAACACGATCGGTGTTCCGCCTGCCATGGCAACGCCCATTTTTACAGCCTCTGTAATTTTATCCAGGTTCATGTGGCCCGGTACAATCTCATTGTAGGAGCTTACGATTCCTACGAGCGGTTTTTTCATTTCTTCTTCGGTCAGACCCAGCGCACGCATCAGAGAACGCTGCGGTGCCTGTGCGATTCCTTTTTTTACAGCATCACTTCTCATGATCTTTTCCTCTTTTCTTATCTTACAGTTTTATGCTAGAGTGTGTCTGAAAAACCATTTCCGCAATCTGCAAGCCTCACTCCAGTGCTTTTACCAGCAGATCTCCCATTTCGGAGGTGGATACTTTTTTGCATCCCTCGGACATGATGTCTACGGTGCGGTATCCGTCTTTTAAGATTTTCTGTACAGCATTTTCTACTGCCTCTGCCTCTTTATCGAGATCCAGAGAGTAGCGGAGCATCATGGCCGCGGACAGAACCGTTGCAATCGGGTTTGCAATGTTTTTTCCTGCGATATCCGGTGCGGAGCCGTGGCTTGGCTCGTACAGACCGAATTTTGTCTCATTCAGGCTGGCGGAAGAAAGCATTCCGATGGAACCTGCCACCATACTTGCCTCATCGGAAAGGATATCTCCGAACATGTTTTCCGTCAGAACCACGTCAAACTGGCACGGATTGTGAACAATCTGCATTGCACAGTTATCAACCAGCATATGCTCTAACGTAACGTCCGGATAATCTTTTGCAACATCCTCCACAACAGCTCTCCACAGACGGGAGGAGTCGAGAACATTTGCTTTATCTACACTTGTTACTTTTTTCTTTCTCTTTCTGGCGATGTCGAAGGCACGGATTGCAATACGGCGGATTTCAGGCTCGCTGTAAGTCAGGGTATCCGTTGCTTTTTTGATGCCGTTCTCTTCTACGGTGCTGCGCTCTCCGAAATACAGGCCGCCGGTCAGCTCACGCATGATCAGCATGTCAAAGCCCTCACCGATAATTTCTTCTTTTAACGGGCAGGCATCCTTTAATTCCTGATACAGGTACGCCGGGCGCAGGTTTGCAAACAGGCCTAACGATTTCCGGATTTTTAAAAGTCCGGCCTCCGGGCGCTTATCCGGGCTTAATTTGTACCATGGGGAGGTCTTGGCATCTCCTCCGATGGAGCCCATCAGAACAGCGTCACATTTTTTTGCTTCTTCTATGGTTTCATCTGTCAGCGGCACGCCGTGCACATCGATGGAGGCTCCGCCCAGCAGAAGGTTGGTATATTCAAACTTATGTCCATATTTCTCGCAGACGGCGTCCAGAACCTTTTTTGCCTCATCTACAATTTCCGGTCCGATTCCGTCACCGTGAATTAATCCAATACGGTATTCCATATCTTTCTCCCTCTTTTCTTCCGGCTGAAAAACCGTTCTATTTTCTCTGTGTCTATAGCATTTCTAAATTATACGCTATTATCGCCGTAATTTCAACACGAAATTTCTTTATCCCTAACGAAACGCAATAATCTTTTTGCTTTTTTGCTGTTTAAAAGAAAATTACGCGGCATTTTTCCCTCTTTTCCCCCGGTCTCGCCGCAGGGGCAATCCGGTCCGGAAGGCTTTTTACTCTACAGGAAAATTCCATAAAATCTCTAATGGGCAAAAAAACGCAGGTACTCATCCTTTTTTGAATACCTGCGCTTTTTACATACCTAGATCATGTTTATTTTTTCTTCTCTGTTTTCTCTTCAACGACTGCTGTTTCCGGTTTTTCAACCTCTGTGATCGCTGTTTTGCGCATCGGGATACGGCAGTTTTTGTTGTTTCCGAACTCTACGATGACATCGTCATCTGTGATATCGATGACTACGCCGTAGAAACCGCTTGTCGTTACGACTGCATCTCCGACTGCAAGGTCATTCAGCATTGCCTGCAGTTTTTTCTGTTCTTTCTTCTGCGGACGGATCATTAAAAAATACATCATACCAAACATGATGACCAGCCACATAATTAACATACCAGTGCTCATCACACCGCTGTTTGCTGCTGTTGTTGTTGCTAAAAACATTTTCTTTCCTCCTGTTATTCGAGAGTACATCCCGTTCTTTAGACACACCTATCATAATACACAATCTGGAACCGATGGGCAAGTCTTTTTTGGATATTTTCCCTATTTTCCAAAGATTTCATATATTACAATTCCGACCCCCGTCTCGATTGCACTGCGCCACATCTCAATATGGCTTCTCGCATTTCGCATGGCCTTGAACAGAGCTTACTTTTTGTCGTATTCCTCAAATCCGGCAAGCTTCGCACGTTTGTAGGAGGCAAAATTGCCCTCATCGAGTGCGTTTCGGATTTCTGTCATCATATTGTTGTAGAAATACAGATTGTGCAGAACACAGAGACGCATGCCGAGCATCTCTTTTGCTTTCAGCAGATGACGGATATAAGCTCTGCTGTAATGGCGGCATGCCGGACACTGGCAGCCTTCCTCGATCGGGCGCGGATCCAATTCGTATTTCTGGTTGAACAAATTCATTTTTCCATGATTTGTATAAACGTGACCGTGACGTCCGTTCCGGCTCGGATATACACAGTCGAAGAAATCAACGCCGCGCTCTACACCCTCGAGAATATTGGCCGGTGTTCCGACACCCATCAGATATGTCGGTTTTTCTTTTGGCAGATACGGGACCACTTCATCGAGAATATGATACATCTCCTCGTGTGTCTCTCCTACCGCAAGACCGCCGACGGCATATCCGTCAAGATCCATCTCGGAAATCCGTTTTGCATGATCGATACGGATATCTTCATAGATTGCTCCCTGATTGATACCAAACAGCAGCTGGTGCTTGTTGATGGTATCCTCTCTCTGGTTCAGTTCCTGCATTTTATCCTTGCATCGCTGCAGCCATCTTGCCGTACGGTCCACGGAATTCTGCACATAACGGCGGTCTGCCACACTCGATGGGCACTCGTCGAAGGCCATCGCAATCGTGGATGCCAGATTGGACTGGATCTGCATACTCTCCTCCGGTCCCATGAAGATCTTTCTTCCGTCTACGTGGGAGTGGAAATAAACTCCCTCCTCCTTGATTTTCCGCAGGCCTGCAAGAGAGAATACCTGGAATCCGCCGGAGGCGGTCAGGATCGGTTTATCCCAGACCATAAACTTGTGGAGTCCGCCCATCTTCTTTACAACCTCGTCGCCCGGACGCACGTGGAGGTGGTACGTGTTGGAGAGCTCTACCTGCGTGCCGATCTGCTGGAGATCCTCAGTGGAAACGGCTCCCTTGATCGCTGCCGCGGTTCCGACATTCATGAATACCGGCGTCTCGATATTGCCGTGCACGGTTTCCATGTGGGCGCGCTTCGCTCTTCCTTCCATTTTCAGAATTTTATACATAACGCTTTTCATCCTTTCTCATGATCCCTGCCGCCTGTTTTTCATGCAGGGTATACTATTTTTAGTATACAGGCAAAACCCGTTTTTGACAATGCCTGAATTTTCTTTTTTCTGCCTTTTTCCCTCCTGGTTTCTCCATTTTTCACAAGGACTTTATACTTTTTTCGTAAGACATCGCCCTTTTTCCAATTGTATTTCCTTATTTTTTGTCGTATAATGTGTTGAGATTGTTTCTTATTATAAAAGGAGTTTGATTCATGACTGATAAAAAATATACTCTCGGAATCGACATCGGTTCCACCACTGTTAAAATTGCGATCCTCGACGAAGAGAACCAGCTTCTCTTTGCCGATTACGAGCGCCATTTTGCAAACATTCAGGAAACCCTTGCCCACCTGCTCGGGGAAGCACACGAAAAGCTGGGCGAACTGACCCTGCAGCCGGTCATCACCGGTTCCGGCGGACTTGCGCTTGCCAACCACCTCGGCATCCCGTTCACGCAGGAAGTTATCGCGGTTTCCACTTCGTTAAAAGCACTCGCTCCGCAGACCGACGTTGCCATCGAGCTCGGCGGTGAGGATGCCAAGATCATCTATTTTGAGGGCGGCAATGTGGAGCAGCGTATGAACGGTATCTGCGCCGGCGGCACCGGTTCTTTCATCGACCAGATGGCTTCTCTTCTGCAGACCGATGCAACCGGACTCAACGAATACGCGAAGCATTACCAGGCGATTTATCCGATCGCAGCACGCTGCGGTGTATTCGCAAAAACCGATATCCAGCCGCTCATCAACGACGGTGCAACAAAAGAGGATCTTTCCGCTTCCATTTTCCAGGCAGTTGTCAACCAGACCATTTCTGGTCTTGCCTGCGGTAAACCGATCCGCGGCCACGTTGCCTTTCTCGGCGGCCCGCTGCACTTCCTCTCGGAATTAAAGACAGCATTCGTCCGTACCTTAAAACTGGATGACGAGCATACAATCGTACCGGACAACTCCCACCTGTTTGCAGCCATCGGTTCTGCGATGAATGCAGACGGAAAAACCGAGATTTCCCTTCTCGCACTGAAAAAACGGCTCGAAGAGAAAGTTGCTATCGATTTTGAGGTTGCCCGTCTTGAGCCGCTGTTTAAAGATCAGGCCGAGTATGACGAATTTCTGGCGCGCCAGAGTGTCAACAACGTCGTGACCGCCGATCTTTCCACCTACGAGGGAAACTGCTATCTCGGTATTGATGCCGGTTCCACGACGACCAAAGCTGCACTCGTCGGCGAAGACGGTGCTCTTCTCTATTCCTTCTACAGCAACAACCACGGAAATCCGCTCGGCACATCGATCCGCGCGATCCAGGAGATCTACTCCAAACTGCCGGATTCCGCACAGATCGCCTGGTCCTGTTCGACCGGTTACGGCGAGGCGCTCATCAAAGCTGCACTGATGCTGGACGAGGGTGAGGTAGAGACGATTTCCCATTATTACGCTGCCGCATTCTTCGATCCGGAAGTCGACTGTATTCTCGACATCGGCGGCCAGGATATGAAATGCATCAAGATCAAAAACGGCACCGTAGACAGCGTACAGCTGAACGAGGCATGTTCCTCCGGCTGCGGTTCCTTCATCGAGACGTTCGCGCAGTCCCTGAACTACAGCGTGCAGGATTTCGCGCATGAGGCGCTGTTTGCAAAACACCCGATCGATCTTGGTACCCGCTGTACCGTATTTATGAATTCCAAGGTAAAACAGGCGCAGAAAGAGGGCGCATCCGTCGCCGATATTTCTGCCGGACTTGCCTGCTCCGTTATTAAAAACGCATTATATAAGGTAATTAAAGTTTCGGATGCCACCGAGCTGGGACGCCACATCGTCGTACAGGGCGGTACGTTCTACAACGACGCTGTTCTCCGAAGCTTTGAGCGGATCGCCAACTGCGAAGCCATCCGCCCGGACATCGCCGGCATCATGGGTGCGTTCGGTGCGGCACTGATCGCAAGAGAGCGCTACTCCGCCGATCAGGAGACCACGATGCTCTCCATTGAAAAGATCAACGAGCTGAAATATTCGACCACGATGGCAAACTGTAAGGGATGTACGAACAGCTGCCGTCTGACCATCAACAAATTCTCCGGCGGCCGTCAGTACATCAGCGGAAACCGCTGCGAGCGCGGTATCGGAAAAGAGAAAAACAAAGATCATATTCCGAACCTGTTCGAATACAAATACAAACGGATCTTCGGCTACCAGCCGCTGCCGCAGGATGAAGCGATCCGCGGAGAGGTCGGCATTCCGAGAGTCCTCAATATGTTTGAGAATTATCCATTCTGGTACACCTTCTTTACGCAGCTGAAATACCGCGTGGTACTCTCTCCGACCTCGAGCCGCAAGATCTACGAGCTCGGTATTGAGTCGATTCCAAGTGAATCCGAGTGCTATCCGGCCAAACTGGCGCACGGCCATGTGACCTGGCTCTTACGCCACGGTGTGAAGTTCATCTTCTACCCGTGTATCCCGTACGAGCGCACCGAGTTCCCGGAAGCCATCAACCACTACAACTGCCCGATCGTTACCTCGTATGCGGAAAATATCAAAAACAACGTGGACGAGCTGCAGGACGATTCCATTACGTTCCGCAATCCGTTCCTTGCGTTTACGAGTGAAAAGGTGCTTGCCGATGGTCTTGTCAAAGAGTTCTCCGGTCTGCCGGAGGATGAAGTCCGTGCTGCTGTTCATGCCGGATGGGAAGAGCTTGGCGCTGCAAGACGCGATATGCAGAAAAAAGGCGAGGAAACGCTTCAGTATATGAAAGAAACCGGCCGCAGAGGCATCGTGCTTGCCGGCCGTCCGTACCACATCGATCCGGAAATCCATCACGGTATCCCGGATATGATCAACTCCTACGGACTGTGCGTGCTGACGGAGGACTCTGTTTCCCATCTGGCACCGCTCGAGCGTCCGCTCCGTGTCAATGACCAGTGGATGTACCACACCCGTCTGTATGCAGCTGCAAACTATGTAAAGACACGCGACGATCTTGACCTGATTCAGCTGAACTCGTTCGGCTGCGGTCTCGACGCCGTTACCACCGATGAGGTTTATGAGATTCTGACCAGAAGCGGCAAGATTTATACCTGCCTGAAGATCGATGAGGTCAACAACCTCGGCGCTGCCAGAATCCGTGTCCGCTCTCTGCTCGCTGCCCTCCGTGCACATGATCGGAAACAGGCGGTACGCGAGATTCTTCCGTCCTCGATCCAGAAACCGGTCTTCACGAAAGAAATGCGGAAAGACTACACCATCCTCTGCCCGCAGATGTCACCGATCCACTTCTCGCTTCTGCAGCCGGCGTTCAACGCAGCCGGATACAATCTGGAAGTGCTTCCGAACGACAACAAAGAGGCGGTTGATGTCGGACTGAAATACGTCAACAACGATGCCTGCTATCCGTCTCTGATGGTAGTCGGACAGATTATGCAGGCGCTGCTCTCCGGCAAGTATGACCTGAACAAAGTGGCTGTCATCATGAGCCAGACCGGCGGCGGCTGCCGTGCTTCGAACTACATCGGATTTATCCGCCGTGCGCTGGAGAAGGCCGATATGACGCAGATTCCGGTCATCTCGATTAACTTGAGCGGTCTGGAGGAAAATCCGGGCTTCAAGATCACGCCGGATCTTGCGATTCGTCTCTGCTATGCAGCAGAATTCGGCGATATCATGATGAAATGTATTTACCGGATGCGTCCTTATGAGCAGAAAAAGGGCACGACAGACCGGATTCACAAGAAATGGGAGAAGATCTGTATTGATTTTGTTTCGGCAAAACATTTAAGCCATACCCGCTTTAAACAGATCTGCCGCACGATGATCCGCGACTTTGACCATATTCCGATTACGGATGAGAAGAAACCTCGCGTTGGTATTGTCGGCGAGATTCTCGTTAAGTTCCTTCCGGCGGCGAATAACCATCTGGCGGAGCTGCTCGAAAGTGAAGGTGCGGAGCCGGTTGTGCCGGATCTGATTGATTTCTTCTGCTACTGCTTCTACAATACGAATTTCAAGGTGGAGCACCTTGGCTTCAAGAAGAGTTCTTCGATGCTCGGAAATACGGGTATCAAGCTGATCAACTGGCTGCGGAGTGCGGCTGTTGCAGAGTTCAAGAAGAGTGAGCATTTTGATCCGCCGGCTGACGTACGGGATCTGGCCAAATATGCTTCTCCGATCGTCTCCTGCGGCAACCAGACTGGTGAGGGATGGTTCCTGACCGGCGAGATGATGGAGCTGATCCACAGCGATGTTTACAATATCGTCTGCATCCAACCGTTCGCGTGCCTGCCGAACCATATTGTCGGCAAGGGTGTTATTAAGGCGATCCGCAAGGAGTATCCGAAGGCGAATATTGTGGCGGTTGACTACGATCCGGGCGCTTCGGAGGTTAACCAGCTCAATCGTATTAAGCTGATGCTTTCTACTGCGAATAAAAACCTGAAGCAGGAGCCAAATGGCGAGAAAGACGCGTAAAATTACATAATATATTTTCTGAACATCAAAATAAATCCCCGGCCGGAAAGCTGTTATCAAGGCTTTCCGGCCGGGGATTCGTTTTGCTTTTGTTTTGTTGTTTTTAACGGTAAATCCGCAGAATACGCAGGACTTTTACCAGTTTGGTTCCCATTGGCATGCGGCGCATTTCGGCTTCGGTTGTGCCGGTTACGACGACGAAGGCGATCAGGTAGACGACAATGGCGATCAGAATCGCGATCAGCATGCTGATGGACGGGCGTTTGGTGATGGCAAAGAGGCCGTAGTAAACAACCCAGGTTACGACTCCCATGATGGCGGCTGCGATCAATGGTTTTACGTAGGTGTTTTTGAACTCGTTGCGGAAGTTCAGGTGTTTGCGGATCGAAAGGTTATTCAATACGCACATGCTCAGCGAGAACAGGATTCCTGCGAAGACAACGGCATAGATGTTTGTCTTCGGGAAGACTGCGAGGATCAGAGCCAGGACGACGAGGTCCATTCCGAGGGAAATGGCTGCGTTATGCAGGGCTTTTTTCTGCTGGCCGATGGACTGCAGGACGCTGTTGGTGATGGTGGACAGGGCCGAGAATACGACCGAAACGGCGCCCATCATCAGCAGTTTTCCGGAAAGGCTGGAGCTTGACGGGAACAGGACTCCTGTGATCGGGAATGCGAGTACGCCAAGGCCGACGGCTGCCGGGATGGAGATGAACATCGTCAGGCGGATGGTCTCGAGGATTTTGTCGTTTGCCTCATCAAGGTCACCGGTTGCATAGCAGGAGGACACCTCCGGCATCATGGCGGATGCAGATGCACTTGCCATGGCAAGCGGAACGTTGATCAGGGTGACGTAGTAGTTGGAGAACTCTCCGTATGCAGCGTTCAGTGCTTTCTGGTTTTCACCGTGCCATCCGAGGATGGTGAAGAACAGGTAGTTGTCCAGGTAAGCGTTGCAGTTGTAAATAAAGGTCGTAAAGATGACCGGCGTTACCATCAGGAAAAGGACCTGGAAAATTTCACGGTAGGATTCTTCACGGTGATGTGTGTCTTTGGCAGCTTTCCGCAGAATTGTTTTCCGGTTTACGCCGTAAACGATCAGCATAAAGCAGAGGCCTGCCAGGACACCGGCTCCTGTTCCGAGGGTTCCGCCGGCGGCACCGAATTTGGCATGTTCGGTATCGTTTGTCGCGAACTGCTGGATGAAGA
>SKEF01002679.1_pt1 | contig 13298 bp, 8 predicted proteins | sample 4826691 | NCBI WGS metagenome assembly SKEF01 (sample SAMN11008816, study PRJNA524170) | human gut metagenome | biome: Human fecal sample; material: Feces; isolation source: fecal sample from pouch patient p23, p27 | host: Homo sapiens | place: Israel: Tel-Aviv | collected 2016-08-24
ACCACGAAGAGTGCCAGCAGGTGAAATGTGAGAGTTTTGTTACTTTTCATTTATATTGGTTTAGTTATGGATTTTGCTTTATTATGTGCCAAAAGCGATTGCAAAGGTAGTGTATTTTGGGCAAACTACAAATGAAAAGCAAATAAATTTTCTAATAAAATACGCTTTTAGGGCCAGAAGAGGGTGTCAAGCCTCGTGTTGTCGGGGGACTTGACACCCTTTTTGAGTTTCGACGAGAAACTGTTGTTGATTCAAAATGAGACGGTTAGGCGTCCCGTCTAGTTATTTCTCTCCTGTTAGTTGGGCGATAGTGGCGCGTACCCGCTCCTCCGTCGTGTAGAGCAAGGTGTCTTCGTCGGCGTTGGGGTCTCCCATGAAGACCTCGGGATTGCTGTATTCCATTTTGCTTTTCATCGGCTCGCGGGCAGAGAAGTGATATTCCTTGATGTCCGTCTGTTCGTAGAGGCTGCGTATGTTCTGCTCGTTCACGCCACAACCCGCCAAGAGGATGATGCGCCCTGCGGCTTGCTGGTGGAGCTTTTGCAGTAGGGGAGCGCCTTCGATGGCCTTTGGTTGCTGGCCAGAGGTGAGGATGCGGTCGAAGCCTAAGTCGATCAGTTGCTCCAAAGCCTCGAAGGGATCGCGGCAGCGGTCGAAGGCCCGATGGAAGGTCAGGGACATCCCCTGTGCTTTTTCGACCAGACGGCGGTTGGCCTCCATGTCGATAGTCCCGTCTTCGTGTAAGCATCCGATCACTACGCCGTCGGCCCCCAGTTGGCGCGCCACCTCTATGTCGGCCTCCATGCGCTCCAGTTCCAATGGTGTGTAGAGGAAGTCGCCACCGCGCGGACGGATGATGACGTGCAGGCGTGTCGTCGTCAGCACCCGACGTGCCACCATGATCTCGCCATACGACGGCGTTGTGCCACCTTCGGGTATTCCCGCGCACAGTTCCACACGGTCCGCGCCTCCAGCCTGGGCAGCCAGGCAACTCTCTACGCCATTGGCGCAAACCTCAAACCGAAATAATTTTCTCTCCATGTCTTTGTATTGTTTTTCGTGCAAAAGTACGGCGATTTCGCCCTTTCTCCAAATAAAAGTCGTATTTTTGCATCCTCAAAGCGGATGACCGCTGCCAAAACTTCGAATTCAAACAAAACAAAGATAGAATGGGAAAGATTATTTTGACGGGCGACCGCCCCACTGGCAAGCTCCATTTGGGACACTATGTCGGTAGTTTGCGTCGTCGCGTGGAACTTCAGAATGCGGGCGATTATGACCGTATGTTCGTCTTCATGGCCGACGTGCAGGCTTTGACAGACAATGCCGACAACCCAGAGAAGATTCGTCAGAACATCATCGAGGTCGCACTGGACTACCTCTCTGCTGGTCTCGATCCGGAGAAGTGTACGCTCTATATCCAGAGCTGCATCCCCGAACTGGCGGAGCTGACTACCTATCTGATGAATCTTATCAGCGTCTCGCGCGTGCAGCGCAACCCGACGGTGAAGACTGAGATCAAGATGCGCAATTTCGAGGCCAATATTCCCCTTGGCTTCTTCTGCTACCCCGTGTCGCAAGCTGCCGATATCATGGCTTTCAAGACCACTGTCGTGCCTGCCGGCGAGGATCAGGAGCCGATGCTTGAGGTGACACGCGAGTTGGTCCGCCGCTTCAACCAGATCTATGCCCCCGTCTTTCCCGAGCCAGAGATCATGTTGCCCGAGAACCAGACTGCACGCCGTCTGCCTGGCACGGATGGCAAGGAGAAGATGAGCAAGAGCCTTGGCAACTGCATCTATCTCTCCGACGACAAGGATACGGTGTGGAAGAAGGTGAAGACCATGTACACCGACCCGACCCACCTGAATGTCAGCGATCCAGGCCATGTGGAGGGAAATGCCGTCTTTACCTATCTCGATGCTTTCTCCACCGACGATGACTTCGCGGAATTCTGGCCCGAGTTCAGCTGCCTCGACGAGTTGAAGGCAGCCTATACGGCAGGTGGCATTGGCGACATGAAGTGTAAGAAGATGCTCAACAAGGTGCTGGAGCGTATGCTGGAGCCGATCCGCAAGCGCCGTCATGAGTTTGAGCAGGACATTCCGGAGATCTATAACATCCTTCGCAAGGGATCTGATGCTGCCCGCGAGGTGGCTGCCAAGACGATGGATGAGGTGCGCGAGGCCATGCGCATCAACTATTTTGATGACGCCGCACTCATTCAGGAGCAGGCCGAGCGCTTCGCTCAGAAATAGTATAGCGTACACCGATATCAACTACAAGGCGTTGCTCGCGCGTTCCTTATATATTGAATAGGATGCGCGGGCAACGCCTTGCTTTAGTTAATGTCTCTTCCTTTCTGGGGGAAGCGTATGTTGTAGGGATGGTCTTGTCAGAAATGCTCGCCGATTCTGCGCAGCGCCTCTTCGAGGAGAGGTCGGGGGCAGGCAAGGTTGATGCGAAGGTAGCCCTCGCCCGAAATGCTGCCATAGAGCGTGCCACTATTGACCTTGACGTGCGCCCGCTCCATGATCTCCTGTGCCAGGGACTCTGCGCTCAAGCCTGTTTGGCTGATATCTACCCATGCGAGATAAGTGCCCTCGCTGTGCATCACCTGCCATTTTGGCAAGTGCTCACGGCAGAACGACCGCAGCACTTCGAAGTTGTCGTGAATATAGAGGTTCAACGCGTCGATCCAGTCTTCGCTTTCGTTGTAGGCGGCCTGAATGGCAACAGGTGCAAAGGGATTGACGTCGCAAATCTCGAAGATATTGACGACACGTTCGATCCGTCTCCGCCACTCCGTATTCTTTGTAACTATATTGGCCATTTGTAGTCCTGCGATGTTGAAGCTCTTCGACGGCGAGGTCAGGGTGATGCTGTTGTCGAGACATGCTTCGCTCACGCTGGCAAACGGCGTGTAGGAGTAGCCAGGCATGACCAGTTCGTTGTGTATTTCGTCACTCACTACCACGACGTGGTGGCGTAGGCAGATCTCGTTCATCCGCTCCAGTTCCTCGCGTGTCCACACCCTGCCCGTCGGATTCTGTGGGTTGCAGAGCAGGAAGACAGTGGTCTTTTCGTCGGCACACTTGCGCTCGAAGTCGTCGAAGTCCATCTTGAAACGGTCGCCCTCGCGCAGAAGGCGGGTCTCCAGGATCTCGCATCCCTGATTGCGTATGCTGGAGAAGAAGCAGTTGTAGGCCGGAGTCTGGACGAGCACATTCTCGCCAGGAAGTGTCAAAGCCTTGATGGTGGCCGATGCGGCAGGCACCACGCCCGTCGTGTAAAGGATCCAGTCGCGCTCGATCGTCCATCCGTGGCGACGTTTGAACCACTGGATGACCGACTCGTAGTAGCTGTCTGGTACGAGCGTATAACCGAAGACAGGGTGTGCGGCCCGATCCTTGATGGCCTTTTGGATGGCAGGAGCGACGGCAAAGTCCATGTCTGCCACCCACATCGGTATCACGTCGTCCGCAGGCATTGCGTCCCATTTGACGCAGCCTGTGCCGCGCCGTTTCACGGGTTGGTCGAAGAAGGAGTGCTCTATCATCGGTTGGATTCGAAAGTTAATGAGTTGCCGTCGTCCGAAGTGCTGGCGACGTGTCCTTTGGCAAACTGATCCATCGTCAAGCGACCAATGTTGTCGGCCTGGATTCTGCCGCTGATAGGATTCTTCACCTCCGTGATCGTTCCCTTGATGCGTGCCTCCACATTCGCGCAGTCTTCGAAAGCGCGGTCGCAGGCTGCGTCGAAGGTGCAGTCTTCCAGTACGATGCCATCGCTATAGCACAGAGGTTGCTCGCCGCTGATATGGCAGCGCACGAGTCGGATGTTCTTGCTGTGCCAGGCGAGATACTCGCCATGGAGCTCGGAGTCGTAGATGACGACGTTGTCGCACTCCCAAAAACTGTCCTTCGTAGTGATCTTCGCATGGTGAATCTCCACGTTCTGACAGTATTGGAACACATATTTCGCGTCGCTTACCAGTCCATCCACATAGATGTTCTTTGAGAACATGAACGGGTAGGTACCTTGGTGCAGTTCCAAATTCTTGATCTTCAGGCCGTCGATGCGCCAAAATGTCTCGTCGGCATCGGTTATCTTGACATTCTCCAGCGTCACGTTCTTCATCTCGCGGAAAAACTTCGGGCCGTCGATGACACAGTCTCTCATCACCATGTCGTCGCTATACCAGATGGCTGATCGTGATCCAGGGGCAAAATAGCAATTCGTGATGAGGCTTCCATCCACATGCCACCACGGATACTTGCCGTAGAACTTGGAGTTGTGGCACTCCACCTGCTTGCAACACTTGATGCCTGACTCGCCATCGACTATCTCTATGTCCTCCAGGCGCACGTCGTGGACACCGAAGAGCGGACGCTCGCCGCCAAACTTCTGGTTCTTTATCGTTTCCATAGGTCTTTTGTTGTTTTCTCTTTTTCTTGTTTTGGTTGGGGGAAAACTCCTGCCGCAGACCTTCCATCTCGTGGAAAGGCGCAGCCAGGGCCTTATCGGTTGCAAAAGTACAAAAATCGTGCCAATCAGGCAAAGCATAAATTACGGAAAAACCTACCCATATTACGGTAAAGGGGGATTCCTTGCCAATCTTTCCCCTATGTCAAAAAAATGTCGTACCTTTGCACTCCGTAATATAGTAGAGTACTTATTAGCATTTTTTAATTACATTTGGATTACTAGCCCTATCATGGCTTTTATCGAGACAAACAACATCAAAGGTGATATCTTCGGTGGCATCACCGCCGGTATCGTGGCACTTCCGCTCGCACTGGCATTCGGTATTCAAGCTTTTGGCGGTGTTGACAGTCCTGAGGCTTCCAGCATGGGAGCCTTGGCCGGACTCGTCGGTGCCACCCTGCTCGGTTTCTTCGCAGCCCTCTTCGGTGGCACCCACTCCCAGATCTCTGGCCCTACGGGACCGATGACCGTCATTACGGCCTCCATTGTGAGTGGAGCATGGACCAGCTCGCAGGGTAACATCTCCGCCGTCCTTCTTTCCATGTCGCTTGCCGGCATTTTTTGTGGCCTGTTTCAGGTGCTCTTCGGACTTATCCGCATAGGCAAGTATGTCCGCTACATTCCCTATCCCGTACTCTCGGGCTTCATGAGCGGTATCGGAGTGATCATCATCCTGCAGCAGCTCTATCCGATTATTGGCAAGAAGTCGCCCGCCAGCACGCTGGACATGATTCTCAACTTCCCCGCTGCCATCGCCGAAGGTATTAGCGTGCCTGCGCTGCTGCTGGGTCTGGCCTGTATCGCGCTCATCATCCTTGTGCCGAAAGTGACCAAGAAGGTGCCCGCCACGCTTGTGGCCCTGGTGGTCGTCACGGTGGTTTCGCTCTTCACGGGCCTCGACTCGGCACTCACCATCGGCAACATCCCGGCCGGACTTCCCATGCCCTTCTTCACGAAGGTGCAACTGGACGGTATCGATTGGATGGTCGTCGTCAAGGCTTCCCTTGTCCCGGGTCTCACACTGGCTGGTCTGGGCAGTATCGATACGCTACTGACGTCGGTTGTGGCCGACAATATCACCAAGACCAAGCACAATTCCAACCAGGAGTTGATAGGCCAGGGTATCGGCAATGCCGTGGCGGGTCTGTTCTGTGGTCTTGCCGGCGCAGGAGCTACGATGCGTACGGTGGTCAACGTGAAGTCGGGTGGCCGCACGCAGCTCAGCGGTATGATCCACGCCGCCTTGCTCCTTGCCATTCTCCTCGGACTGGGCTCGCTCGTGAAATACGTACCCCTTTCGGTGCTTGCCGGTATTTTGATAACGGTAGGATGGGGCATCATCGACTTCCGCGGATTCAAGGACCTGAGGCGCATACCGAAGTCTGACGCCTTCGTGATGATCGTGGTCTTCCTCATGACGGTCTTTGTGGACCTCCTCACGGCAGTAGGTATTGGTATGGTCATCGCCTGCGTGCTTTTCATGAAGCGTGCCGGCGACCTCGTGGAGGATGGCTACAGTTCAAAGGAGTTGAGCACCTTTGACAAGGAGTCGCCCTGGGAGGACGAGAAGGATATGCCGAAGGACATCCACCACCATATTTATATAGAGCGCCTCGACGGTCCGATCTTCTTCGGAAGTATCACGGGATTCCAGCGCGTGATGCACGACATTCCCAAGGATGCGAAGATCGTCATCATCCGTATGCGCCGTGTCCCGTTTATGGATCAGAGTGGTGTCTATGCCATGGAGACAGCCATCAAGGATCTCCAGGCACAAGGCGTGAAGGTGCTCATGACCATCATCCAGCCCCAGCCCCGCTATATGCTGGAGAATCATCGCATCATCCCGATGCTCATCCCGCAGGAGAACACCTTCGAGACCTTCGAGGATTGTACGAACTATCTCAAGACGCTGTAGTCGCCCTCGCGCCTTGATGGCAGAAAGCCACGCCCTGTCAAGCGGTCAAACTGGTGACCGCTCGGCAGGGCGTGAACTGTATAAAAGACCAGCACAAAAGTAGCTGAAGTTGTAGTGGGCTGACCATTTTGTTTGCACACTTGGCGAGAATTGAGCCAAAAAGTCGCTTTTTTGGCCGTATTATTTGCAAGGGTCGTGGATTTTTGGTATTTTTGCCGTCGCAAAGACAAAATAATACCTTTGGGTTTACCGAATAACCAAAACACATTAAGAATGAAAAGTGACATTGAGATTGCACGCGAGACCGTGCTGAAGCCGATTACGGAGGTTGCTAACACGGTAGGTATCGCCGCCGACAAGTTGGAGCATTACGGAAAGTACATTGCCAAAGTACCATTGGAGTGTATTGACGAAAGCAAGGTGGATCGCTGCAATATGATACTGATGACAGCCATGTCGCCTACGAAGGCTGGCATCGGCAAGACCACGGTGAGCGTAGGCCTCTCCATGGCCTTGAATCGTTTGGGCTATAAGTGCGGCCTTGCACTTCGCGAGCCTTCCATGGGTCCGTGCTTCGGTATGAAGGGCGGTGCTGCTGGTGGTGGCTATTCCCAGGTGCTGCCGATGGACAAGATCAACCTCCACTTCACGGGTGACTTCCATGCTATCACGGCGGCCCACAACCTCATCGCCGCGCTGCTTGACAACTATATCTTCCGTCATCAGGGAGAGCCGTGCGAGCTGAAGACGGTCTATTGGGGCCGCGTCCTGGATGTCAATGACCGTGCGCTCCGCAAGATTGTGATTGGCTTGGGTGCTGGCAATGGCGTGGTGCGCGAGAGCGGATTCGACATCTCTGTGGCCTCGGAGATCATGGCTATCCTCTGCCTGGCAAAGGATTTGGAGGACTTGCGCCGTCGTTTGGAGAACATCCTTTTGGGTATCACCTGCGAGGGCAAGCCGTTCTACCTCCGCGACCTGGGCAGCGTGGGATCTATCCTTGTCATCCTGAAGGATGCGCTGCAGCCCAACCTCGTCCAGACGACCGAGAACACGCCCGCCTTCATCCATGGTGGTCCGTTCGCCAACATCGCCCACGGCTGCAATAGTTTGATTGCTACGAAGATGGCCATGAGCCACAGCGACTATACCGTGACGGAGGCTGGCTTCGCCGCCGACCTGGGTGCCGAGAAGTTCCTCGACATCAAGTGCCGCATGGGTGGCATTCGTCCGAAACTCTGCGTGTTGGTCGTGACGGTTCGCGGCTTGAAGTTGCAGGGTGGTATGGCCGACGACGCAGCGCCCGCAGAGCAGCTGGAGGCCTTGCGCAATGGTCTTGCCAACATGGAGCGTCATATCGAGAACCTCCAGAATATGGGCCAGACTGTCGTCGTGACGCTCAACCGCTATGCTACCGATACGGACGAGGAACTGAAGATCGTCGCCGACCGTTGTGCCGAGGTGAAGGTGGGCTATGCGCCCAACGAGTGCTTCGTCCGCGGCGGAGAGGGTTGCGAGGAGTTGGCCCGCGTCTGCGTCAAGGAGATTGCCGAGTGCCCGTCGAAGGAGATCCAGTATCCGTACGAGCTCGAGGACAGCATCACCACCAAGGTAGAGGCTTTGGCCAAGAAGATCTACCGTGCCGGACGTGTGGAATATACCGCCGCTGCCAAGAAGGCCCTCAAGCGCATCAGCGAGTGGAACTTGGAGGGACTTCCCGTCTGTGTCGCCAAAACACAGTATTCCTTCAGTGATGATGCGAAGAAGCTCAACGTGCCGGAGGGCTATACCTTCACCGTGCGCGACTTTGTCATCAACACTGGTTCAGGTATGATTGTGGCCATTGCGGGTGACATCATGCGTATGCCGGGTCTGCCCAAGCGTCCTCAGAGTGAGGTCATCGACATCGTCAATGGTGAGATCGAGGGATTGGCATAAGCCTCCTTTTTGATCATCAGTAGATAAAAAATGAACGGTCTTTCCGCAAGTTTTCGCTGCGGAAAGGCCGTTTTTCAGTCGGATGCACATAGTAGAGAATAGCCGTTCCTGTGTACTGATGACGTAGGCTTGGGTTGACTCCTACGTGGTGTGGGATGTGGAGTTGTTGCCTCCACCTCATCAATGGAGGCCACTGCCGCGTCGGAGAAATATATTTTCCTGACGTTCGTTCACGCCAATCACTAGCTTCCGTAACACCCCCATGTCTGCCACAAATGCTGTTGGCGCATGGAACTCAGGTCCTGCTTCTGCCAAGTTGTCAGCCGCGAGACGCCTGCTTGTCAAATGGCACAATAGTTGTTTTGAGATAGGCGGACAACAAAGTCCAAGCAACATTAAAGTAGAACAAAAATAAAAAAGAAATATTATGGGAAAGATTATTGGTATCGACTTAGGTACAACTAACAGCTGCGTTGCAGTGTTCGAGGGCAATGAGCCCGTGGTGATCACCAACAGCGAGGGCAAGCGCACGACTCCGTCCGTGGTAGGCTTCGTGGAAGGTGGCGAGCGCAAGGTGGGCGATCCTGCCAAGCGTCAGGCTATCACCAACCCGAAGAAGACCGTTTACAGTATCAAGCGTTTCATGGGTGAGACCTATGACCAGAGCCGCAAGGAGGCCGAGCGCGTTCCGTTTACGGTGGTCAACGAGGGTGGCTATCCTCGTGTACAGATCGATGATCGCAAATATACGCCGCAGGAGATTTCTGCCATGGTGCTTCAGAAGATGAAGAAGACTGCCGAGGACTACCTTGGCCAGGAGGTGACGGATGCCGTCATCACCGTGCCGGCCTACTTCAGCGACTCTCAGCGTCAGGCCACGAAGGAGGCAGGTGCCATCGCAGGCCTCAATGTCCGCCGTATTGTCAACGAGCCGACAGCAGCCGCCTTGGCCTATGGTGTCGATAAGTCCAATAAGGACATGAAGATTGCCGTCTTCGACCTCGGTGGTGGTACTTTTGATATCTCCATCCTGGAGTTTGGTGGTGGTGTCTTTGAGGTGCTCTCTACCAATGGTGATACCCACCTTGGTGGTGATGACTTCGACCAGGTGATCATCGACTGGCTCGTCAACGGCTTCAAGGCCGACGAGGGTATCGATCTCTCCAAGGACCCGATGGCCATGCAGCGCCTGAAGGAGGCTGCCGAGAAGGCCAAGATCGAGCTTTCAAGCACGACTTCGACCGAGATCAACCTCCCGTACATCACGGCAGAGGGTGGTGTGCCAAAGCACTTGGTCAAGACCCTCACGCGCTCACAGTTTGAGCAGCTGGCTCACGAGCTGATCCAGAACTGCTTGGTTCCTTGCCAGAACGCTATCCGCGACGCTAAGCTCTCTACGTCCGACATCGACGAGGTGATCCTCGTAGGTGGTTCCAGCCGTATCCCCGCCGTCCAGACCTTGGTGAAGAACTACTTCGGCAAGGAGCCTTCCAAGGGTGTCAACCCCGACGAGGTGGTCGCTGTCGGTGCAGCTATCCAGGGTGCTATCCTCAACAAGGAGAGTGGTGTGGGCGATATCGTCTTGCTCGACGTCACCCCGCTGACCCTCGGTATCGAGACGATGGGTGGTGTGATGACGAAGCTCATCGAGGCCAACACAACCATTCCGTGCAAGAAGAGCGAGGTCTTCTCTACGGCTGCCGACAACCAGACGGAGGTGACCATCCACGTCCTGCAGGGTGAGCGTCCGATGGCGGCTCAGAACAAGAGCATCGGCCAGTTCAACCTCACCGGCATTGCCCCGGCTCGCCGTGGTGTGCCTCAGATCGAGGTGACGTTTGATATCGACGCCAACGGTATCCTCAACGTCTCTGCCAAGGACAAGGCTACGGGCAAGGAGCAGAGCATCCGCATCGAGGCTTCAAGCGGTCTGAGCGATGATGAGATCAAGCGCATGAAGGCTGAGGCTGAGCAGAACGCCGAGAACGATAAGAAGGAGCGTGAGCGCATCGACAAGCTCAACCAGGCCGACTCGATGATCTTCACTACCGAGAACTTCCTCAAGGACAACGGCGACAAGATTCCGGCCGATCAGAAGCCGGCTATCGAGGAGGCTCTCAGCAAGTTGAAGGACGCCCACAAGAGTGGTGATGTATCCGCTATCGACACGGCCATCAACAACCTCAACACCATCATGCAGGCTGCCTCTCAGCAGATGTATCAGCAGGCTGGTCCTCAGCAGGCTGGTCCTCAGCAGGGTGCAGGCCAGCAGGCAGGCCAGCAGGGTGGTCAGAATACTGACGACAACATCCAGGATGCCGACTTCGAGGAAGTGAAGTAAAGTCTGGTAATCAAGGATAAATAAACATAGGACGGGCGCAACTCAATGGGTTGCGCCTGTTTTTATGTTGTAGGAGCAGTTGTAATTTCCGTGGGCCGCTCGTGCGTATGCGTTTACGAAAACGTTAAACGTTATAACGTTAAGACTACAACACGGACAATGCTTCTCAAGGGTTCGTGAAGGAACCTGTTCCTGTAACGGTGTTGATAGGCAGCAAAATGCTAATGTTTCCCTCCTGGTCATAACCTCTACGATATTTGTTTATCCCCAATCGGTCATTAGAAAAAGCTTCTTGCTATTTTTAATGACCGATTTGAGGTTAACTGCATCACATGTTAGTCTTTCAAGCAAGCCAGCGGAATGATTTTGACACCATCCGGACGAGTGTAGGCCATTTCTCCACCTGTGATAACCATCAGCAAGTCGGGTTCACGTAGTTTGATTTGTTTTTCTGTAATATTATGTTCTTGCACCAGTCTTTTGATTTCTTTCAGATGTTCCGCTCCTTCTTCTATTTCTCGACTACCTAGTTTGAATTCGATTAGAGCGTAGCGTCCATCATCAAGATGCAGAACGGCATCTGCTTCCAAATCATATCTGTCATGATAATATGAAATGGAACCACCAAGTGATAATGAATAGGCTTTCAGGTCACGTATTGCCATACACTCGAACAAGAAACCAAATGTTTTCAAATCTGTATAAAGAGCCTCTGGTGACAAACCTAATGCAGCAACAGCAATAGACGGATCAACAAATTCACGTTTCAAACCTCGTCGTATGGCTGATGCGGAACGGATGGCAGGACTCCATGCCTCAATGTCTTGAATGACAAACAAACGCTCAAGTGCATCAATGTATGTATCGAAGGAAGTGGTGCTGACCCCCTCCAAGTGTTCGTTGACATCTCGGTATATCACGCTCTTTTTGGCTAGCGTCGAGATGTTGCGTGCATAACTCTGAAGTATTGTACTTGCAACCTTTTCATTTCGCTTGATCCCATCTATTGACGATACATCGGCACTGCATACAGTCTTCACATAGTTCTTGGCTATTTGCAGTTTGGCTTTGTCGAACTTTGCGTATAATGATGCGGGCCATCCGCCACGACAGGCTGCAAATATCAGTTTCTCGATAGACATGTCTGACGTCAAACCATCAATGTCCAAATCCTTGTTGTCAAATAGCTCTTTTAATGAAATAAGGCCGTTCGATTCCAAGGATTCATAGAGACTCATGGTGAGCATTTGCATCTTTGCAATTCGTCCACTGCCTGAATGTTTGATAAATTCACTTTTCTTCTTCGGGTCAATTGAATTAGAACCAGTCATAATGAATTGCCCAAACTCATTTCGCTTATCAACCATAGCTCGTACCGAATCCCATAGCACAGGAGCTTCTTGCCATTCATCTATAAGACGTGGCGTGTCACCAGCCAGAAGAAGTGAAGGTTTTACCCTGATTGTAGCTTGGTATTTGTCACGCATGTCAGGATCCTGCAGGCTGATAGTGCTATTAGCCTGTTGTTCCGCAGTTGTTGTCTTGCCACACCATTTGGGACCTTCTATGAGTACAGCTCCCGAAGAGGCAAGTAATAAGCTCAAATGCTCATCGGCAGTCCTTTTGAGATATTCCATATTGTTCGCTATATAATGATGCTGCAAAGATACAGGTTTCTTGTGGATTCTGCAAGGCGTTTGGTGTTTTTGTGGCATTTTGTTTGGTGTTTTTGTGGCAATTCGTTTGGCGTTTTTGCGCAGTTCGCTATTCCGTGTGAGCCGCTGCGGCAGCGCAAGTTCAAGATAAAACTTTCTTCCCAGGTACAGGCGCATGCGTTTTCGAAAACGTCAAAGCAAAGAAGCCAAAACAAAAACGTTAAACGTTATAACGTTAAGACTACAACACGGACAATACTTCGCAAGGGTTCGTGAAGGAGTCTGTTCCTGTAAAGGTGTTGATTGGCAGCATAGTGTCAAATGCTAATATATCCCTCCTGGTCATATCCTCTACGATATTTGTTTATAGCATCAATGAGGTTTTGAAGAGCAGGAATATGGGTTGCTAGGTTTTTGAATTTTTGGTATTGCGCATTGTACCTTTGCTCTGTGCCATTATTTGCCAATCTCTGTTCTATATCCTTTGGGATAAGGAATGAGCTGCGCTCTCCTAAGTGGGCATGGAATTCCGTGAGGAAAATGCTTATGCCGGCCAGATCGAAATCTCCGAAATGTATGTAGTGGTTTGGTATGGAGCACAACCAGGAACGGAGGTCTGTGGATTGTGGATAGCGGGAAACGAACAGAAGACGATGGAGGCCCAGCTCGGAAGAGAAAAGGGCTCGCTGTTGGCGAATCTTTCGGAAGTTTTCCATATTTTCGATTCCCACCACAATGACATCCTCTGGAATCACAAATGTCTTCCAGTCCGCAACAAACAGGAAACTGCCTTCCTGAGGATTCACCACCCATGGCGATCCGTTCAGCCGACACGCAATAGGTTCATAGCAGTTTATGGGAAATCCTGGACATGATCGGACGACCGCCAGTTTGGAGTTGCCCGTATCTCTCGCCATCGAGGCACGCGAGTCGGAAACATCGATTTCCAGCATGCGGT
>SKEF01002683.1_pt1 | contig 13291 bp, 9 predicted proteins | sample 4826691 | NCBI WGS metagenome assembly SKEF01 (sample SAMN11008816, study PRJNA524170) | human gut metagenome | biome: Human fecal sample; material: Feces; isolation source: fecal sample from pouch patient p23, p27 | host: Homo sapiens | place: Israel: Tel-Aviv | collected 2016-08-24
CCTCTACGGCGTCACCATGCAGGAGGACGGCGTCTCCAAACTGCTCAAACTCGATTTGGAACAGGTTGACGCGGAACTGGTTTCGTAGGTATAATAAGACGGAGTTAAACCTCTCCGTCAATGCTTCACGGACAGGCTTCCCTTCGTCCAACCTCTCAGTCTGCTTCGCAGACAGCTCCCCTGGTAGGGGAGCCTCTGGCGAAGAGGAAAAGCTTTCCGAAATGCCAAAGCCCCCCTCGCTAGGGCAACGACGACGACCGCCGCCAGTGGCGGAAACAGGGAGGAGTTGTTGGGGCCGCGGTCAGCAATACGCAAGCAAAGCGAAGCGGATGCTGGGTACCGCAACCCGGACAATGGCACGGCGTCAGCCGTGACGGAGAGGTTTAGCCCGGAAGAAGAAATCGATACAGGAGGGAAATACCCAATGGTATATCGTATCTATGTTGAAAAGAAACCCGGCTTCGACGGCGAGGCCCAGAGCCTGCGCAATGAGCTCGTCTCTCTGCTGGGCATCAAGGAGCTGAACGGCCTGCGTCTGCTCAACCGCTACGACGTGGAGGGCATCGACGAGGCTCTGTTCGAGCAGTGCGTCCCCACCGTGTTCAGTGAGCCGCCGGTGGATAACACCTACGCTGAGCTGCCCGTCTCCGACGGCGTGTCTTTCGCCGTGGAGTATCTGCCCGGCCAGTTCGACCAGCGCGCCGACTCTGCCGCCGAGTGCATCCAGCTCATCAGCCAGGGCGACCGCCCGCTGGTGCGCTCTGCCCGCGTCTACCTGCTGGAAGGCACCCTGACCGATGAGCAGGTGGCTGAGATCAAGAAATACGTCATCAACCCGGTGGAGGCCCGCGAGGCTTCGCTGGACACCAGGGCTACCCTGAAGATGGAGTATCCCATCCCCACCGAAGTGGAGGTGCTGGACGGCTTCAACGAGCTGGATGAGGCAGGCCTGAAAAAGTTCATCGACGAGAAGGGCCTCGCCATGGATCTGGGCGACATCAAGTTCTGCCAGGAGTATTTCCGCTCGGAAAAGCGGGACCCGACCATCACCGAGATCAGGATGATCGACACCTACTGGTCGGACCACTGCCGCCACACCACCTTCGGAACCATTCTGGATGAAGTCCAGATCGACGATGCCGTGGTGCAGGAGGCCTTCGACCGCTACATGGCCATGCGCGCCGACCTTGGCCGCGAGAACAAGCCCCGCTGCATGATGGATCTGGCCACCATCGGTGCCAAGGAACTGAAAAAGCAGGGCATCCTGAAGAACCTCGACGAGTCTGAGGAGATCAACGCCTGCACCGTGAAGATCAAGTGCGACGTCAACGGCAAGGACGAGGACTGGCTGTTCCTCTTCAAAAACGAGACCCACAACCACCCGACGGAGATCGAGCCCTTCGGCGGCGCGGCCACCTGCATCGGCGGCGCGATCCGCGACCCGCTGTCCGGCCGCAGCTACGTCTATCAGGCCATGCGCGTCACCGGCGCAGGTGATCCCCTCAAGCCCGTCAGTGAGACCCTGCCCGGCAAGCTGCCCCAGCGCAAGCTGGTGACCACCGCTGCCGCCGGTTATTCCTCCTATGGCAACCAGATCGGCCTTGCCACCGGTCAGGTGGATGAGATCTATCATCCCGGCTATGTGGCAAAGCGGATGGAGATCGGCGCTGTTGTGGGCGCAACGCCCGCTTCCCACGTCCGCCGCGAATGCCCTGCTCCCGGCGACGTCATCGTTCTGCTGGGCGGCCGCACCGGCCGCGACGGCATCGGCGGTGCCACCGGTTCCTCCAAGGCCCACAAGCTGGACAGTCTCGAGCACTGCGGTGCTGAGGTCCAGAAGGGCAACGCCCCCATCGAGCGCAAGCTGCAGCGCCTGTTCCGCCGCGAGGACGCCTGCAAGATGATCAAGCGCTGCAACGACTTTGGCGCCGGCGGCGTCTCTGTCGCCATCGGCGAGCTGGCCGACGGCCTGTATATCGACCTGAACAAGGTCACCAAGAAGTATGACGGCCTCGACGGCACCGAGCTGGCCATCAGCGAGAGCCAGGAGCGTATGGCCGTGGCTCTGGCCCCTGAGGACGTGGACAAGTTCATTGCCATCGCCACCGAGGAGAACCTTGAGGCCACCCCCGTGGCAAAAGTCACCGAGGAAAAGCGCCTGAACATGGTGTGGAACGGCAAGTCCATCGTCAACATCAGCCGCGAGTTCCTGAACTCCAACGGCGCTGAGAAGCACCAGAATGTCCACATTGAGAAGGGGACTGTCTGGCAGCCCCAGTGGGCCGGTGTGACCTTCGAGCAGAAGATGAAGAACATGGTGGGCGATTTGAACGTCTGCAGCAAGAAGGGCCTTTCTGAGCGATTCGACTCCACCATCGGCGCGGCCACCGTGCTGATGCCCTTCGGCGGCGCATGCCAGCTGACCCCCCAGAACGCCATGGTGGCCAAGCTGCCCGTGGACGGCGAGACCAACACCTGCTCCGGCATGGCATGGGGCTACAACCCCTACCTCATGAGCGCCAACCAGTATGTGGGCGCACGGATGGCCGTCGTCGAGAGTGTGACCAAGCTGGTGGCCTCCGGCTTCCGCTATGAGGACGCCTACCTGACCTTCCAGGAGTACTTCGAGCGCCTTGGCACTTCCCCGGAGCGCTGGGGCAAGCCGCTGGCCGCTCTGCTGGGCGCACTGGACGCACAGATCGGCCTCGGCATCGCCTCCATCGGCGGTAAGGACAGCATGTCCGGCTCCTTCGAGCAGCTGGATGTGCCTCCCACGCTGGTGTCCTTCGCCACCGCCATCGGCAAGGCCGGCCGCGTCGTCTCCACCGAGTTCAAGAAGCCTGAGAGCACCGTCGTCCTCATCCGGCCCATCCTGGACCCCGTCACCGGCTGCCCCAATTTCTTCTCCCTGAAGGCCAACTATAAGAAAGTTGAGCAGATGATGGAAGATGGCATGGTGGCCGCTGCTTCCTCTGTGGGCTATGGCGGTCTGGCCGAGGCTCTCTTCAAGATGGGTCTGGGCAACCGCATCGGCTTCAAGATGATGAACAACATGACCACCCACGATATGTTTAAGCCCATGTACGGCTCCATCGTGCTGGAGATGGTCTCTGACGCCCCGGCTGGTGAGCTGCTGGGCGAGACCACCGCAGACTACACCTTCGAGTGCTGCGGCGACAAGCTGGATATGGCTCAGCTGCAGGAGATCTGGGAGAGCAAGCTCGAGCCCGTCTATCCCTACCGCAAGGCCGGCCCCGCCGTCGAGAAGATCAACGGCAGCCTGACCGCCCCCGCTGCGCCCAAGATCGGCGTGGCAAAGCCGAAGGTCATCATCCCGGTCTTCCCGGGCACCAACTGCGAGTATGACACCGCCCACGCCTTTGCCCGCGCCGGTGCGGACCCCGAGGTGCTGGTCATCCGCAACCTGACCCCCGCTGACGTCACCGCCAGCTGCGAGGCACTGGTCAAGGCCATCAACGAGAGCCAGATCGTCATGCTGCCCGGCGGCTTCTCCGGCGGCGACGAGCCGGATGGCAGCGCAAAGTTCATCGCCTCCTTCTTCCGCAATCCTGCGGTCACTGAGGCAGTCCGCGACCTGCTGCAGCACCGTGATGGTCTGATGCTGGGCATCTGCAACGGCTTCCAGGCCCTCATCAAGCTGGGTCTGGCCGCTTACGGCGACATCCGCCCCATCACGGCCTGCGACCCGACCCTGACCTTCAACACCATCGGCCGCCACCAGAGTATGCTGGTGCGCACCCGCATCGCCTCCACCGGCAGCCCCTGGCTGTCCAAGTGCAGCGTGGGCGACCAGCACACCGTGGCCATCAGCCACGGTGAGGGCCGCTTCGTGGCACCTCAGAGCGTGCTGGACACCCTCATCGCCAACGGCCAGATCGCGACCCAGTACGTCGATCAGGACGGAACCCCCAGCATGGACATGAAGTACAACCCCAACGGCTCCGTCCTCGCCATCGAGGGCATCACCAGCCCGGATGGCCGTGTCTTCGGCAAGATGGGCCATTCGGAGCGCAGCGGCGAGTACCTGTACAAGAACGTCACCGGCGACAAGTACCAGCCTATTTTCGAGGGCGGCGTGGACTATTTTAAGATTTGATGGTAAAATAGGAGAAAACCTCTCCGTCATTGCTTCGCAATGCCACCTCCCCTAACGAGGGGAGGCTTTGGCATTTCGTAAAGTTTTCTCTCTTCGCCAGAGGCTCCCCTCGGTAGGGGAGCTGTCGAGCGGAGCGAGACTGAGAGGTTGAGGTTTCGTAAAACTTACCCAAGGAGGACATCCTAATGTCTCAGCATGACCGTTATATCAGCCCCTTTTCCACCCGTTATGCCTCCGATGAGATGCAGTACATCTTCTCGGACGACAACAAGTTCCGCACCTGGCGCCGCCTGTGGGTGGCGCTGGCCCGGGCCGAGATGAAGCAGGGCCTGACCAATATCACCCCCGAGATGGTGGCCGAGCTGGAAACTCATGTGGACGACATCAACTATGAAGTCGCCATCGAGCGGGAAAAGCTGGTGCGCCACGACGTCATGAGCCATGTCTACGCTTACGGCCAGCAGTGTCCCAAGGCGGCAGGCATCATCCATCTGGGTGCCACCAGCTGCTATGTCGGCGACAATACCGACATCATCGTGATGCGTCAGGGCCTCGAGCTGGTGCGCAAGAAGCTCATCGGCGTGCTGGCAAAGCTGGCAAAGTTCGCCGAGGAGTACAAGGATATGCCCTGCATGGCCTACACCCACTGCCAGCCCGCCCAGCCCACCACCGTGGGCAAGCGCGCTACCCTATGGGCCAACGAGCTGGTGATGGACCTCAACGAGATCGACCACCGTCTGGCAACCCTGCAGCTGCGCGGCGTCAAGGGTACCACCGGCACCCAGGCTTCCTTTATGGAGCTGTTCAAGGGCGACGCCGACAAGATCCGCGCCGTGGATGCTTCCATCGCTGAGGAGATGGGCTTCGACTGCGAGGCCGTCATCCCGGTGTCCGGCCAGACCTACAGCCGCAAGGTGGACGCCTTCATCCTCAACGCACTGGCCGGCATCGGCCAGAGCTGCATGAAGTTCGCCACCGACCTGCGCCTGCTGGCCAACTTCAAGGAGATGGAAGAGCCGTTCGAGAAGAACCAGATCGGTTCCTCCGCCATGCCCTACAAGCGCAACCCCATGCGCTGCGAGCGTATCTGCGCCCTGAGCCGTTACCTGATGGTGGATGTGCTCAACCCCAGCTTCACCACCGGCACCCAGTGGTTCGAGCGCACGCTGGACGACAGCGCCAACAAGCGCGTTGCCATGGCTGAGGGCTTCCTCGCCGCCGACGCCATCCTGAACATCATGCTCAACGTCACCGACGGCATCGTGGTCTACCCGAAGGTGGTCCGCAGCCGCCTGATGGCTGAGCTGCCCTTCATGGCCAGCGAGAACATCATGATGCAGGCCGTGGAAAAGGGCGGCAACCGTCAGGAGCTGCACGAGCGCCTGCGCCAGCACGCCATTGCCGCCGGCAAGCAGGTCAAGGAAGAAGGCCTGCCCAACGACATGGTGGACCGCATTGCTGCCGACCCCGCTTTTGGCCTGACCAAGGAGGAGATCGTGGCAGGTCTGGTGCCGGAGAACTTTGTGGGCCGTGCACCCCAGCAGGTGGAGGAGTTCATCGCCAACGTGCTGCAGCCCATCTTTGACGCCAACCCCGATGCCGTGGAGCAGCACGCATCCCTGAGCGTCTGATGACAGTATAAATTGCAAAAAGGAGAAGCCCACGGGCTTCTCCTTTTTGCGTTTGCGCCTTGCACGATTTTGTCTGCCATGCTACACTGGTAGCAGAACATAAAAAGGAGTACCGCAGATGCGATTGGATAAATATCTGGCCGAGACGGCCCAGTGCACCCGCAGCGAGGCAAAGGCTCTGCTGGCCAAGGGCCGGGTGCAGGTGAACGGTGCCGTCTGCAAAAAAGGGGACACCCAGCTCAAAGAAACCGACACCGTGGCCGTGGACGGCAAGGCCCTGAACTACCGGCAGTTCGTCTATCTCATGCTCAATAAGCCGGAAGGCGTGGTGAGCGCATCCACCGATAAGCGGGACACCACTGTGGTGGATCTGGTAGGGGACGCCTACCCCCGGCGGGAGCTGTTCCCGGCAGGGCGGCTGGATAAGACCAGTACCGGTTTTGTGCTGCTGACCGATGACGGCGGCTTTGCCCACGATATCCTGTCCCCACGGCACCATGTTTCCAAGACCTATACCGTGACTATCGACACCCCACTCACGCAGGAGATGTGCACCGGTTTTGCGGCGGGGGTCACACTGGCGGACGGCACCGCCCTTTCGCCCGCCGAAGTGACCGCCCTTTCTCCCGATGGGCTTACCGTGCGGGTGGTGCTGCGGCAGGGGGTGTACCACCAGATCAAACGGATGTTCGGTGTGTACGGTGCCGGGGTGAATGCCCTGCACCGGGAGGCCATTGGCGGCCTTGCACTGGATGCGCAGCTTGCGCCGGGGCAGTGGCGGGAGCTTTCTGACGAAGAAGTGGGAAAAATTACCAGATAAAACGCTGCGCTTTTCACGCGGTTTTCAAAAATGTATCACAATTTACCGGTAAAATAACGGTAAGAACCACGCAAAAAGGCACTTTTTTGGCAAAAAATGGTCCCGAAAGATAATTTCAACAAGAAAGAATTATTTTTTTTGTTGAAATCTGTTGCAAAAGTAAATTCTTTTGTGTAAAATATAGATTGTAATGCGGCTAAATTGTTTAAAATCACAACCCATGCCGCCGCGGCTTGCACAAACGAGGAAAAGGGGTATCCATTTATGGCCAATAGAGTATTTCAAAGCGTGATCTACCAGATGAAGGACGCGATCAATCGGGTGGTCGGCGTTGTGGATGAGACCGGCGCTGTCATTTCCTGCTCGGAGCTGAACCTGATCGGCGAGGTGCGCGAGGGCTATATGGCCGAGCGTCTGACCGCAGGCGACCGCTTTGTGCGCGACGGCTATACTTACCAGCAGTTCTCCAACGCCAAGCATAACGATTATGCCGTGTTCGTGGAGGGCGTCGATGAGACTGCAGGGCAGTTTGCCGGTGTGCTGGCCATCAGCCTGCAGAGCATCAAGCAGTACCACGACGAAAAATTCGATAAGTCCAACTTTATCAAGAACGTGGTGCTGGACAACATCCTGCCCGGCGATATCTACGCCAAGGCACGGGAGCTGCATTTTGCTACCGATGTCTCCCGCGTGGTGTTCATCGTGCGGGTGATCAGCGGCGGAGATATCTCTGCCTACGATGTGGTCAGCAGCCTGTTCCCCGATAAGCAGAAGGACTTTGTGTTCAATATCAGCGAGACCGATACTGTGCTGGTCAAGGAGATCCGCAAGGGCATCGACCGCACTGATATGGAAAAGCTGGCTGCCAGCATTGTGGATACCCTCTCCGGCGAGCACTACATCAAGGCCGTGGTCGGCATTGGCACCCCCATTGCCAACGTGAAGGATCTGGCTACCTCTTTTAAGGAAGCTCAGATCGCCATGGAAGTGAGCAAGGTGTTCGATACCGAAAAGCAGATCATCCGCTACGATAACCTGGGCATTGCTCGTCTGATCTACCAGCTGCCCACCACCGTGTGCGAGATGTTCCTGCGCGAGGTGTTCAAGCAGGGCAGCATCGAAAGCCTGGATCAGGAGACCCTGTTTACCATCCAGCGCTTCTTCGAGAACAACCTGAATGTGTCCGAGACCAGCCGCGGCCTGTTTGTGCACCGCAACACGCTGGTGTATCGTCTGGAAAAGATCAAAAAGCTGACCGGTCTGGATCTGCGTGAGTTCGACGACGCTATCGTCTTTAAGGTAGCGCTGATGGTAAAGAAGTACCTGTCCAACAACCCGGCCAAATACTGATATTTCGCTGTGCGGGCCTTGCCCCGCCGGCGCCGAACCGGCCGCTCGAAACCGATGCTGGCCGGTTCTTTTTGCAGCATGGGCTGCGGACGGGCTGTCTTGACCGTCAAAAATCTTGATGTCAGGAGCTAATACGATTCCATGATCGATTTTGAACACGTTTCCAAAGAATATAAAAAGGGCGGACGCCTTGCGCTGGAGGATATCAACTTCCATGTGGATGAAGGCGAGTTCGTCTTTCTGCTGGGTCACTCCGGCGCGGGCAAATCTACCCTGCTCAAGCTGATCCTGCGGGAGGCACTGCCTACCTCCGGCAAGGTGACCGTGCTGGGCAAGGACGTTGCCAAGCTGCGCCGCCGCAAGATCCCTTACCTGCGCCGCCAGATGGGCATCATCTTTCAGGACTTCCGCCTGATCCCCAGCATGACCGTGTACGAGAACGTGGCTTTTGCCATGCACGTCCTCAACGTGCCCCGCAGGGAGATCCGTCCCCGCGTGGAGTACATTCTGGAGCTGGTGCATCTGGAGGATAAGGCCAAGTGCTACCCGGATACCCTTTCCGGCGGCGAGCAGCAGCGTGTGGCTGTGGCGCGTGCGCTGGTGCATAACCCCAAGCTGGTCATCGCGGACGAGCCCACCGGCAACATTGACCCGGAACTGAGCCTGGAAATGATGCAGCTGCTGGAGCGGGTGAGCAAAATGGGCATCACGGTGCTGGTGGTCACCCACGAGCACGAGCTGGTGCACCGCTTCCATCAGCGTGTGGTCACCCTGAGCCATGGCCGCATCATCTCGGACGTGCCCGCAGACCCTGTGGCTGCCGCCGAGGACGATCTTTCGCTGGATGTTGCCGCCTTTGATGCGGACGATGCGTCCACTGCCAAAAAGGAGGTGGCTGCCGTATGATGCGTCCTTCTACCTTCTTCTTCCTTACCCGGCGCGGTGTGCGCAATCTGGGCAAGCACTGGGCTATGACCATTGCCTGCATCGCTTCTTTGAGCGTTTGCATGACTCTGAACATCTTTGCCAGCTTGGCCGAGGTGAACGTGGGCAACATGGTGGCCTATCTGGGCAGCCAGAACGAGACGGTGGTCTATCTGGATCCCGCGTGCGATGATGCCACCGCCGCGCAGGTAGGCGCGACCCTTTCGGCCATGCCGGGAGTCAGCGGGGTGCAGTACGTTTCCAAGCAGGATGTGCTCAACACCTACCGCGGCTATATGCAGGATTATTCCTCCCTGTGGGATGAATTTGAGACCGACAACCCCTTTAAGGCCAACTACCGGGTCACCCTGAGCGACCTGACCCAGATGGAGAGCATGAGCGTGAAGATGCAGGCCATCCCGGGCGTTGTCAGCGTTACCGCCCCGGTGGAGATGACCAATATCTTTGTGGAGATCCAGAAAGCCGTCACCAAGGGCGGCCGCATGATCGTGATGGTGCTGATGGTGGTCAGCATCATCACGGTGGGCAGCACCATCCGTCTGAGCGTTTTTGCCCGCCGCCGCGAGATTGAAATCATGAAGTATGTGGGTGCTACCAACCGCATGGTCACCCTGCCTTTCTTTGTGGAGGGTCTGACCATGGGTTTGATCTCCGGCATTCTGACTGCGGGTGCAAGCCTTGGCTGCTACAGCTATGTGGTAAATGCCGCCGGTGGTCTGGGCGGCATCTGGCAGATGCTCATGGGCCGCGCACTGGTGCCGGTGGCCAATGTGCTGCCGACCATCGTGGTAACAAGCCTGCTCAGCGGCGCCATCGTAGGCGGCGTGGGCAGTATGTTCTCTATCCGCAAACATCTGAATGTGTGACCGAAAGGAGCCGCGTTTTATGAGTAAAGCAATGCACGCAAAGCCCTTCCGGCTCACAGGCCCTTATACCGCCCGGCACGCCCGGCCGGAAAGCCCCCGCAGCAAGCTGATCCGTGCGGTCAGCCTTGGGCTGGCCTGTGTCTGCCTGCTGCTGACAGCTACGGTGTACCCGGCCTCGGCGGCTACCAGCAATACCAGCATGGCCAGCTTGCAGAGCAAGCTGGATAAGCTTTCCCAGTCTATCAATCAGCACAAAAAGGAGCTTTCGGACGCCAAAAAGAAGGAGTCCGCCGCCAAGGCGCTGGAAAGCGAACTGAAGGAGCGGGTCACCGTTCTGCAGGATCAGATCGGTGTGCTCAGCAGCCAGATCGCCGCAATGCAGAACAACATCGGCGAAAAGGAACAGCAGATCGGTGTGATGCAGACCCAGATCACGGACAAGCAGACCCAGATCGAGCAAAAGCAGAACGAGATCGATGACCAGTGGGATGATTTCAAAAAGCACATGGCAGCCATGCAGGAGCTGCGGGACGGCGGCAGTGTGGCCATGCTCAGTGCAGTGAATGACCTGTACGAGCTGCTTACCTTCAACGAGGTGATGCAGGATATCTCCATCAAGGACACCGAGATCATGAACAACATGAAGTCTGCCAAGCAGGGGCTGGAGGACGATAAGGCCGCGCTGGAAGAGCAGAAGGCCGGTCTGGAAGCCGAAAAGGCTGAACTGCAGAGCCAGAAGAGCGAGCTGGACAGCCAGAACGCCCAGATGAAGGGCAAGCAGAGCGAGCTGAACAACGGCATCTCTGCGGCAAAGCTCTCCGCTGCCGAGGCACAGGCGGCGCAGCAGAAGGCGCAGGCAGCCATCGAGTCCGACGAGATGAACTACGAGGCTGTGAAAAAGGAGATCCAGAAGCTGATCGCCGCAGCCTCTGCCAGTAAGCCGCAGCTGAGCTTTAACGGCTTTGCCTGCCCGCTGAAGAGTTACAGCCGCATCTCCAGCGAGTACGGCTGGCGTAAGAACCCCGTCTCCGGCGTGAACAAACTCCATGCCGGTACCGACTTTGCAGCCCCCAGCGGCACGCCCATCTACGCAGCCGCCAGCGGCTATGTGCAGGTGGCAGGCTGGTCCACCGGCGGCTATGGCAACTACGTTATCATCTACCACGGCAAAATGTCCGATGGCAATACCTATACCACCCTGTACGCGCATATGCGCTCGGTGGCTACCAGTGCGGGCAAGTATGTGAAGCAGGGTGAACTGATCGGTTATGTGGGAACCACCGGCAATTCCACCGGCAACCACCTGCATCTGGAGGTGTGGAAGGGCGGCTCCAAGGCCAACGCCGTGAACCCCCGCAGCTGCATCCCCATCCCGCACAACTAACAAGCAACGCAAGGAGTCTGGTTGATCTATGAACGAACAAAAACGCAAGCGCGTGCTGCGCATCGGCTGTCTGGTTCTGGCAGGGGTGTTTGTACTCTCGCTGCTGGGCAGCATCCTTATGATGCTGCTGCTCTGACCGGGAGGAACGAACCATGAACCGTAAAATTTCTTTGGGTATGGCAGTCACCATCGTGATCCTTGCCATGACCGTGACCTTTTCCATCACGATGCTCATCGCCATGCGTCTGTTCGACAGCACGGTCAACAGCGTAAAAGAAAAGGAAAGTATGTACAACAAGATCGCTGAGGTGGACCGCTACGTCCGCAGCAATGATTACTACACCATCGACGAGACGATGCTGTATGACCGCCTGACCGCTGGTTATCTGCTGGGTACGGGCGACAAGTACGCCCGCTACTACACCGCCAACGCCTACACCGAGCTGATGAACATCCAGAGCGGCAAAATCCTGGGCATTGGCGTGGAGCTTGGCATCGACCAGACCGGCTACGCCAAGGTGACCCGCGTCTACGACGGCTCTCCCGCGCAGGAAGCAGGCATCGCCGTGGGTGACTACATTACCACCGTAGGCGATACCGATGTCAAGAGCCTGTCCAGTGCAGATGCCGTGTACAAAGCCCTGCAGGGCGAGGCCGGTACGACCGTTACTGTGACATGGCTGAACAGCGCTGCCGCCAGCAAAACGGCTGAGCTGACCCATTCCGGCTACACCAGCACCACCGTGGACTACCAGCTGCTGGACAATGTGGGCTACATCCGCATCCGTCAGTTTGATGGCACTACGCCCAGCGAGCTGGACTACGCCCTGCGCACCCTGACCGCAAACGGCGCAGCCAGTCTGGTATTTGACCTGCGGGATAACGGCGGCGGCATTCTGGAAGATGCAGTCAGCTGCATCGACCTGATCGCCCCGGAGGGCACGGTGGCCTACGCCGAGGATAAAAACGGCAACCGCACCGTCATCGGCAGCAGCGATGCCGAAAGCTCCGTCAGCCTGCCCATGGTCTGCCTTGTAAACGGCAACACTGCCAGCGCAGCCGAGTTGTTCGCAGCCACCCTGCGCACCATGAACGGTGCCCGTCTGGTGGGCACCACCACCATGGGCAAGGGCACCATCCAGAGCAGCCCGCAGCGCCTGTCGGACGGCAGCGCCGTGGTCATCACAGTGGCAAAGCTGGTCTGCGGCGACGGCAGTTGCTTTGACGGTACTGGCCTGACCGTGGATGTGGAGCGCGCCCTGAGCGCAGAGGAAGCTACGAACTTCTACGACTACACGCCCCAGACCGACCCGCAGGTGCAGCGCGCTGTCAGCGCTGCCCAGCAGCTGAGCGGCACTACCACGCTGGCAGGCGCAAGCTCTGCCGCCGCAGCGGACAGTGCCGCAGCTTCTGCGGCAGCAGAGGATACCGCCCCTGCAGAGACTGCGGAAGGGGAGACCGCCGAAGGCGAGACTGCTGCGTCTGAGCCGGAAACGGCTGCAAGCGCAGCGGAGTGAGCCCGCAGATCTGAACCATAACACCAAAAAGGCTGCTGCGTTCTGCAACAGCCTTTTTCTGAGAAAGGAATTGACCCTATGCCGGAACTGACCGACCTTTCTGTGATCCGTGCCCTGTGCGAAAAATACGATTTTGCACTTTCCAAGGGCTTTGGGCAGAACTTTATCATCAACCCGGGCATCCCCACCAAGATCGTGGATGCCAGCGGGGTAGACAAGCGCTACGGTGTCATTGAGATCGGCCCCGGCATCGGTGTGCTGACCAAGGAGCTGGCTAAGCGTGCCGCCAAGGTAGTGTCCATCGAGGTGGACGAGCGTCTGCCGCCCCTGCTGGCCGAGACCATGGCCGGGGTGGACAATTTCAAGCTGGTGCTGCAGGATGTGCTGAAGGTGGACCTGAAAGCCCTCATCGCCGAGGAGTTCCCGGGGATGCCGGTGGCAGTGTGCGCAAACCTGCCCTACTACATCACCAGCCCCATCGTGATGAAGCTGCTGGGCGACCGTCTGCCTATCAAGAGTCTGACTGTCATGGTGCAGAAGGAGGCCGCCGACCGTCTGGCCGCTGTGCCCGGCACCCGCGCTTCCAGCGCCATCAGCTGCGCAGTGAACTACTACGCCACCTCCAAGCTGATGTTCACCGCCGCACCGGGCAGCTTTTACC
>SKEF01002685.1_pt1 | contig 13284 bp, 7 predicted proteins | sample 4826691 | NCBI WGS metagenome assembly SKEF01 (sample SAMN11008816, study PRJNA524170) | human gut metagenome | biome: Human fecal sample; material: Feces; isolation source: fecal sample from pouch patient p23, p27 | host: Homo sapiens | place: Israel: Tel-Aviv | collected 2016-08-24
GATTTAGGCACACTCCATCAAACGCACGCCCGTTGTCCTAAATCGCCAAAACTGCCGCGCCAAACGCCCTAATGTGGCAATATGTTGTCTGCATATTGCATCAATGCAACCTCAGAAAGAATGCGAGAACCCGTGTCCAGTCCGTTTACCAGCTTTTTAGCCCAGCACTTTGACCAGATCAACGACTATCTGGCCACGTTCTTTGACGGACAGGCGACCTCTGCCGATATCGAGCGCTACCTGTATACCCCGCTCTCGACATTTACGGCCAATGCCGGCAAGCGCCACCGCCCGCTTATCTGCATGCTCGCCGCCACCGCGGTAGGCGGCAGCTTTGAGAGCGCCCGCAGCGCGGCGGCAGCTATCGAGCACTTTCAGTCGGGAGCGCTTATCCATGACGACATCGCCGACAACGGACAGCTTCGTCGAGGTAAGCCCTGCATGCACCTTACCGAGGGCACGGGCCTTGCCATCAATTGTGGCGACCTGGCGCTCACTATGGTCACCAAGACGGTTCTCGACGACCCCACGCTGGAGTCCGACGTGAAGCTGCGCGTGCTCCACGAGCTTACCGAGATGATCGTCCGCACCATCGAGGGTCAAGCGCTCGACCTGGGTTGGGTCCGTGACGGGCGCTTTGATATCTCGGTTGATGACTACCTGGACATGGCGACGCACAAGACCGCGTTTTACAGCGGAGCCACGCCGCTTGCCGCCGGAGCCATTATCGGCGGCGGCAGCGATGAGCAAATCGAAGCGCTGCGCGCCTTTGGCCTGCACACGGGCCTTGCCTTTCAGATTCAGGACGACCTGCTCAACCTTGTCGGCACTAAGGAAGCCGCCAACAAGGACTTCCGCACCGACATCACCGAGGGCAAGCGCACGCTTGTCGCCGTACACGCCCTCTCTGATGAGCGCCACCACGACGAGATCGAGGCGATTCTTTCCTCGGGCACCGATGATCCCGCGCAGCTCGCACGCGCCGTGGAGATCTTCCAGGAGACCGGCTCTATCGATTACGCCCACACTTACGCGCTCGACCTGACCGCTAAGGCCAAAGCGGCCATCGAGAACGTTGAGCTTGATCCGCACGCACGTGAGCTGTTCCTCTCCATGGCAGATTTCTTTGTGGAGCGCCTTAACTAACGGGGGTTATAAAACCTGTCAGCAGCGTATTTAGGCACAACTTGCTACACTGTTGAGTGCATGTTTATGCATCCCTTTGCGTTGTCTATCCGACAGACGCTCAAATAGTACGAATGGTACGCCGAAAGGGGTTCGTTCATGGAACCTATTACAACGGGCATGCAAGGAGCAGCCGTCGAGGACGTGCAGTCTCGTCTCCTGCAGCTCGGCTACACGATTGATGCCGCCGAAGTCACCGACAAGTACTTTGGAGCCACCACTGAGCAGGCCGTCAGCACCTTCAGGCTCGACAGCGGCCTTGCTGCCGGTCATGCCGTCGATATCCCCTGCTGGAGCGCCCTTGTAGACGCTTCGTATAAGCTGGGCGACCGCACCCTCTATCTGCGCATGCCCAATTTCCATGGCGCCGATGTGCAGGCCCTGCAGCGCGCTCTCAACGTTTTGGGCTTTGCCTGTGGTGAAGACGACGGCTACTTTGGTCCGCATACCGAGGCCGCCCTGCAGCAGTTCCAGGAAAATGTCGGCCTGTTTGCCGACGGCATGGCCTTCCAGGACACCTACGCCTACATCAACCGCCTGCACCATGTGTGGGAGGGCAAGCCCTCGGTCACCGAAGCCGAGTCCCGCATCGGTTTTGCTCGCGCCGCCAACGTGCTCGAGCGCTTCCAGATTGCCGTTATCGGCGAGGACCCCATCGCACGCAGCGTTGCGTCGCGCATGTGGAATATCGCCACGGCAACGACCGACAACAGCGGCATGATGCTCTGTGACTCCGAGGTCCCAACCGACGTTGACCTGGTGCTCGAAATCGCAAGCGACGAGCTGCCCGCCGACGCCGCACCGCGCGCCACGATTGCCCTCGCCGAGTGCCACAACCTGGCCCAGCGCATCCGCACCGCCAATGTCGCCGCGCAGCAGAAGCCGGCTCGCATTCGCATTGAGCTCACGGGCATGACGCGCTACAACGGCACCTTCACGGCCAGCGACGCGCAGACACTCGCCGTACGCCTGCTCGATGGCGTTTGCGATGCCCTCGCAGATTAGGTAAACTAAACGAGTTGCTTTTGGGCAACACCACACATTGGGACGTAGTTCAACGGTAGAACTCCGGTTTTTGGTGCCGGCTGTTGGGGGTTCGAATCCCTCCGTCCCAGCCCTTAAGAACACAGCGCTCCAGGCCCTTATGAACCTGGAGCGCTTTCTTGTGGGCAAGCGGAGGAATTCGAACCCGCAAGGAATCTACCTATATAAGACAGACGCCCCAGGCCCATAACGACCAAGAGCGCCTTGCATCTAGAATTATCAGCCCTGTTCCGAAAAGCGACCCGCATGCGACAACCAAGTAGCCGCAGGCCCCGGGAGAGTGGGGACACCGGCTTAGGTTTATCGCGAGTTCCGCACGAACAGGAGGCCACTTAATGTGGCCTCCGTCGTGAGCAGGACTGTAGAGCAGGAAACCTAAGCCGGTGTCCCCGCTCTCCCGGGGCCGAACGCCCTAGTTGTTCAGCATGCGGTCGAAGCTTCCCGAGTCGCCATCCCGATAGTCTGCGGTCATCAGAATCTCCTGCGGAATGCGCCCGCCCTCGCGCAGCACGTTGCGGAACTGCACGCGCGTAACCATGGGCAGATCCTTGATCGTCGCTGCCAGGTTCTGCGGCACGCCCTGGTTGGCAGCCGCGGGCTCGCACTCGCCGCCGGCCTTCACGCGACGCTTATGCTCGGCGAGCATGGCGCGGTACATGCCGGCATGCAGGCGAATCTCAACCACATTGGCATTGCGAGCCTGCTCGACGATGCGCGCGCCCTCGCGATCGATATCGCCCACGTAGTAGACGTAGTTAAAGCGATAGCCAATCTCGGCCAGATAATCATCCAGTGCGTGCGAGACGCTCGCCTTGCAGCCGCCGCCAAAAATCACGCCGCCCACCTTGATGCCAAAGAGCTTGGCGTGCTTGCGGCCACGCAGCAGCTTGACGATCTCGTCGTAGGTGTCCAGGTTCTCGACCATAATGAACGGCTTGTCGGCTCCCAGCGTAAAGAAGCCCGTAAAGTGCACGGGGCGATTGGGGGCGACCTTGATCGCCTGCATGCTGATGCCCTTTTCGGTCATACGCCTGATCAGGCGCTCACCGTGCTTGCCGTCAAAAGCCTTCTCGTCGTTAAAGATCTGGTAGGCACGCTGGCGGCGCGAGGCAACCGGCGTATCGGCACCTCGGTTCTGCTCGATCCAAGCCTGGATGATTGCGATTTCCTCGGCAATCTTGCGGTTGGACATCTCGTTGTGCTGAGTGCGCTGCGGAGCCTTTTTGCCGTCCTTGCCCTCGACCTTTACGATCTGTGTCTGCTGCTCCTTGATCTTGGAGAGCGCCATAGGCGTGGGGACAACCTTGAGCAGCTGCCTGCCTAAAACGCGGGCAAGGGCAAACGCCGAGACCTCGCCGTGGGCGGCCGACTCGGGCTGCCGGGCAGCAGTATCTACTGCGGCAGACTCCGGCTTCTTCTGAGACTTGCGCTTAGAATCGCCTTGGGAATTGCGCTCGCGCTTCGGCATAGACGCCTGCTTCTGCGGACGATCGGACTTGCTCTCCTTCGCTGACTGGCGCTTAGGCTGCCCCGAAGAAACCTCGGCCTTCGCATCCTCGTTCTGCGGCGTGGTCTTCTCGGTTGCAGTCTCGGCATGGGAACTGCGGCCTCCACGATGGCGACGGCGGCGAGGCTTGCTCGACGCGCTCTGCTCCGTCTGCTCATCAGTAGGCTGCTGGCCCTTGGCCTCGGCATCAACCTCAAGCTGCGGCTCAACAGGCTTTTGCTCGCGAGCCACCGGCTCAACGGCCTTCTCGTCCTGGGTGGTCGAAACCGACTCGCCCTTCTCCTGACGCTTTACGGGATACGCACGTCCCGCAAAACCGCGGCCGGGACGACACGAACCCGGAGCCTTCTTGGCAGACTCCTCAACATCGTCTGCAACCTCAGAAGACTCTTCAACCTCACGCGCGGCATCCTGCGCTGCAGCCTTAAAGTGAGCACCGCGACGACGCTTGGGCTCTTGGGCCTCCACGGGCTTTTGCTCCTTCGTGGGCTTCTGCGACTCGGCAGCAACCTCGGGCTCAACAGCCTCGGCATCCGTCTCGCCCTTTCGAGCAACGGCGCGACGGAAGCGCTCCTGCTGGGCGCGGCGCTGTGCATCGCGCTTGCCGCCCCCGCCAAAACCGCCGCGTCCTGCCTTGGCCGTAAAGGCACGCACGACGTTCTCATCGAGCAACTCATCGGTATCGACATGCTCACGCGGAGCAGCTTCTTCCACAGCAGGCACGTCAGCGGAATCCTCGACGACAAAATCCTCGACGGACTCGGCAGGTTGCTCCTGGGCATCGCGGATCTCGGCATTGATGGTATAGAACGCCGGGCGCCCGTTAATGCCGCTACCCTCGATCTTGGTCACGATATTTGCCGCGATAAGCTCATCGCGCATCGCCTTGGTGTCACATTCCTTATCGACGGAGCGGAAAATTTGCGCCAGCGCGCTCGACTTGATCTTGAGCGCCTTGCGGCAGAGCAGGTCGTAGGCAACCAGCTTGGCACGCTCGGCAGAAAGCGACGTCTGGCTGCTCAGACGTTCAGCCAGGGCATCGACATTATTTTGGTTATCGGAATATACCGTCTTGGCCACGGGGCCCCTTTCATATGTACACATATACGTCTATATGGTACAACGCACGCCCTTATCCACGCAAAACATCTGCGAGAACACTCGAGCGTCACCCGCTTTTGCATGAAAAAAGGACCGAGCCCGCGAAGTCGCGGACCCGGTCTTTCCGAGTCATATAGATGTGACGTTCAACTCGTCAGGTCGACTAAGCCTTGGCGGCCTCGGCGTCGGCAGGAGCCTCAGCGGCAGCGGCGCGGCCGTACTCGGCCTTGCCCATCTCGGACCACTCGGGCTCCTCGTCGGGCATGGAACCGGCCTCCTTGCCGAAGAACTCCTTGAGGCAGTTAACGGCAACGATGAGGCCCAGGACCATCAGCAGGACGGCGAAGACAAGCTGCAGGCCCTTGGTGGCGGCGACGGAGACGGCGGCCGTGGTGGCGGTAGCCGGGATGGTGCCGAAGAAGCCGTAAGCCTGGACAGCGGCCATGCAGCCCATGGCGCTCTGGACCAGCGAGGTGAAGGTGCAGCAGAGCAGGAAGACGACGGGCACGTAGAGCATCCAGCCCTTGCGGCCGGTACACTTGCAGAACACGGCGAGGGTGATCATGGTCATGCCGCCGAGCAGCTGGTTGGAAGCACCAAAGAGCGGCCAGATGTTGGCATAGCCACCAAAAGCGAGGGCGAGACCGGGAAGCAGGGTGACGACCGTGGCGAACCAGGGGTTGCCGAGGACCTTCATGTAGCCGGCCTTGGACTCGATGGCCAGGGCGTCGTTGGTCTGGGCAAAGAACTCGGAGAACGAAGTGCGGGCGATGCGGGCGACGGCGTCGAGCGAGGTCAGGGCCAGAGCGGAGACGTTCATGGTCATAAAGACGGTAGCGAGCGTGCCGTCAACACCGAAGGCCTGCATACCGCGGGAGATGCCAGCGGCGAAGATCTGGAACGGGGTGGAAGCGACACCGGCGTTGAGGGCGCCGGTACCGGCGGTGTTCATGTCGGAGAACATGATGCCGGCGACGATGATGGCAAGGATGCCGACGAAGGACTCGACGATCATGGCGCCGTAACCGACCTTGACGGCGTCCTGCTCCTTCTCGACCTGCTTAGAAGAGGTGCCGGAAGAAACGAGGCTGTGGAAACCGGAGAGAGCACCGCAAGCGACGGAGACGAACAGGACCGGGAACATCATGCCGGAGGCAGTGGAGAAGCCGGTGAAGACCGGAGCGGTGATAGTGGCCTGACCGTTGACGCCCAGGACGACGATGCCGAGGACAGCGCAGACGATCATGACGATCATCATGATGGAAGTGAGGTAGTCACGCGGGGTCTTGAGCATCTGGATGGGCATAGCGCCAGCGAAGACCAGGTAGACCATGACGACGGCGAACCACTGGAACTTATCCAGGTAGACCGGGAACTGCATACCGACGGCGAACATGAGAACCATGAGGACAACGCCGGTGACGAACTCGGCAGCGCCGGTGAGGTTGAACTTCTTCTGGGCCCAACCAAAGGCGATAGCGACGAAGGTGAACAGGATGGAGATGGTACCAGCGCAGCCGGCGGCATAGGACTTGGTGAAGTCGATGGCACCGGTAGCAGCACCAGAAGCGTCAACGGCCGGGGTGAACATGAACGTCTTGCAGACCATGTCGGTGAAGGCGGCGATGACGATGATGCAGAACAGCCAGCAGAACAGCAGGAACAGGCGACGGCCGGTCTTGCCGATGTACTTCTCGATGAGCTGAGCGAGCGACTTGCCGTTGTTCTTCATCGAAGCGTACAGGGCACCAAAGTCGTGGACGGCGCCAAAGAAGATGCCGCCGACGAGGACCCAGAGCACGACGGGCAGCCAGCCAAAGGCCATGGCGACGATCGTACCCGTGACAGGACCAGCACCGCAGATCGAGCTGAACTGGTGCGAAAACGCGGTGAAGGCGGAGACGGGCGAGAAGCTGTTGCCGTCCTTCATGCGCTTGGCCGGCGTGAGGGCCTCTTTGTCAACGCCCCACTTGTTGGCCAGCCAGCGGCCGTAGCCCAGATAGCCGCAGGCGAGCACCGCCGCGGCCACAACCATGAGCAAAACTCCGTTCATTACATTTCCTCCTCTAAAAAGAACTTCCTAGACATAAAAAATGAGGGCCGTCGGTTGCGCTCGACGGCCCTCATCTTCATCAGCCGCCCGTTATCGTACGGGCTAGCTGTATGTGCTAACCCGCATCAGATAATTACTACGCTGATAATGTTTAGCTGATGCGTGAACATGTCTAAGAAATCCTCTTCAATCATGATGTGAACGATCCGTGCGTGTTCACATCCCCCAGTGGTTGAAAAGGAGTATGAAACTTTAGTTACCTAAAGTCAACGCAAATATGTAATGAATTTTCAACTTTTTTTGAATTTCTCGGTATAAAACGCCGCTGACCTCGGACTTTACCGAACGACAGTTTTTGCTTGAGAGATGCCCCTGAGAGCCGCGGGAGCCGGGCGGAGGGGCCGGATATAAGGTTTATCGCGAGTTCCGCACGCAAAGAAGGCCACTTAATGTGGCCTTCGTCTTGCGCAGGACTGTAGAGCAGGAAACCTTATATCCGGCCCCTCCGTCCGGGGACCGCGCCGTACCAGCTACAGCGTCATGTTCGGATCGGCGTCGACGTCGAACGGCGAGATTTCACCTCGGTCGAATTTACGGCGAGCGACCTCCGCGATCATGGCGGCGTTATCGGTACAGGCAGACAAGGGCGGCACCGTTACGCGAATCCCCTGACGCCCAAGCTTCTTGATCATCATCTCGCGCAGATGCGGGTTGGCCGAGACGCCGCCACCGATGCAGTATTCCTTGCATCCGGTAGCGTGCAATGCGTTTTTGGCCTTCTTGTACTGCACGTCAAAGACAGCTGCCTCAAACGAAGCTGCCAGATCGGGCAGGTGAATCGTGCGCCCGGCCTTGGTCTCCTGTTCAATGTAGAGCGTCACAGCGGTTTTAAGACCCGAAAGCGAGAAACGATAATCTCCCCTGCTGTTAAGCGCGCGAGGAAAATCGATTGCGCGGGAATTGCCCGTCTCGGCCAGCTTGGAAATGATGGGGCCACCGGGATAGCCCAGACCCAACGCCTTGGCTACCTTGTCGAAGGCCTCGCCCACAGCGTCGTCGAGCGTCTCACCGAGCACCTCGTAGTCGCCCCACGCCTTCACGTGCACGAGCATGGTGTGCCCACCCGAGACAAGCGTGAAGATAAACGGCGGTTTGAGGTCGGGTTGCGCCAGCAGGTTGGCAAACAGGTGCCCCTCCAGATGGTTGACGCATACGAGCGGCTTACCGGCAGCGTAGGCAAAGCCTTTGGCAAAGGCAACGCCCACCACGAGGGCGCCCACCAGGCCCGGACCGCGTGTCACGCCCACTGCGGCAAGCTCGCTGGGAGCAATGGCTCCACCCTCAAGACCAAGCGATGCTGCGGCATCCTCGAGCGCCGCATCCACGACACTCACAATCACCTCAACGTGTTTGCGCGAGGCGATCTCGGGCACCACGCCGCCAAAGCGGGCGTGAAAATCAATCTGTGTCGACACCTGGTTGGCCAGCATATTGCCATCCGCATCGATAATCGCCACGGCCGTCTCGTCGCAGGAACTCTCGATAGCGAGCACTAGGCGGCGGCGCTCAATTTCGGCACGCTCCCCCTCGGAGCGCCCAGGCGCAGGCAGCGGCCACACGCGCTGCTCTGCCGCCGTCGGCTCGGGCGAAGCATTGTCGACCGGAAGTACCAGGGGCAGCGGGGCCGTCATGACGATGGCATCCTTGCCGGCACCATAGTAGCCGCGGCGACGGCCAGCCTCGGTAAAGCCCAGAGCGTTATAGAGCGCAATCGCTCCCTCGTTGCCGTCCTCGACCTCGAGCGAAGCCGTGGTGCAGCCGAGCATCTGGGCATCATAGCTCACATGCGACAGCAGCTTGCGGGCAATGCCCTCACGGCGATGTGCCGGGTCGACGGCGACATCCAGAATCTGCACATCACCGTCCACGACCATACCGCCGGCAAGGCCCAGTAGCTTGCCGTCGTCGTGTGCTACCCACCAACTACGCGGCGCAGCGACGTCCTCGCCCAGTTCGGACAGGAACATGCCCGGCGTCCACGCCTCGTGTCCGGCACCTTCAAAGCAGGCAGCCTCCAGCGCGCTCGCGCCCTCGGCATCCGCCGCGCCCATGGGACGGAACTGCAGATGACGACCGGCGAGCTCATCGGCAACGCCCGTAATTCCACTCTGCGCACTCTCGGCAAGACCAAGACGCTTGCGCTCGTTTTCCTCGGCATCCGAAAGGCGCGTGTAAATCGGCAGGACGCGAGCCGGATCGCCGTCACCCGCAGCGTGCGCGAGCAGCAAGCCCTCGCCCGAAGGCCACCACAGGTCGCGCTCCACGCAGCGGGCGGTCTCGTCCTCACCCAGCAGCTTGCCATAGCGCACGAGACCGTCACCGGTCAGCTGAACCTGGTCCCAGTCCGCTGCTTGGCGCCACTCATCGAGCGCCACGGCGGCCTTGACCACGTGTTCGCGCTCAAATTGACGCTCGGGACCCTCATCGACCAGCATATACAGCGCCGGATATACCTCACCGCGCATAGCATCGGCCAAGATACCAAGCTTGCCGCGCACGCCAGCCTTCCACGCCGTCCAAGCGCAAGCGTCGAGCGTCGACACGCCCAGCAGCGGAACATTGGCACCACGCGCGAGGCCCTTGGCAGTGGAGATGCCGATGCGCACACCCGTAAAGGACCCCGGGCCGCGACCGACCACATAGCAACCAACATCGCTGCGATCCAGACCGGCTTGAGCCAGCACGCCATCAACGGTATTCACGAGCTCAACGTTGGCGTGACGGCGACACATGTGGTCGCCACTCACGAGCTTCGTCTCGCCCGTCTGCCCATCAATCCAGCTTGCCGCGCAGGCAAGCATGTCGGTCGAGGTATCAAGCGCCACCACCAGCGCGTTGTCGTTATGCAAGCTCATCTTGTACAGCCTTATCAATCAAATGGGAAAGCTCCATTGCGCGGTCACCATGCGCCTCAAGCGTTATCGTTCGCACATCGCTGTCGCCCTCATCACGCTTGAGCGTCACCGAAAGATACTCATCCGTCAGCTCGTCCTGGAATTGTTCGCCCCATTCCAGCAGGCAAGCACCCTCATAGCCCAGCACATCGAAAATGCCCGTATCCTCGAGCTCGTAGGCATGCTCCAGGCGGTATAGATCAAAGTGAAACAGCGGAATACGACCTTGATCGTGAACGGCCATGAGCGCAAACGTAGGACTCGTAACCATATGCCCATCGCCCAGCCCGCGCGAGACGCCCTTGGTAAAGTGAGTTTTGCCCACTCCCAGGCCACCGGTCAGGATAAGCACATCGCCGTCCTCAAGGCACGGTGCAATTAGCTCGCCAAAGTACTCCGTATCGGCAGCGCAAGTCGTTTTGTAAGTACCTACCCCCAGGCGCTCCAGGGACATATATGCTCCTTATTATTCCGAGGCGTCCTCTAGTGCGGGATGTCGCTCCAGATAATCGCCCAGCATCTTAAAGTCTTCCTCCAGCAGCTCCTGCCACGCCGGATTGCGTAGCGCTGCTGCCGGATGAAAAGTGGGCATTACTACAAAATGCCCCATCTGGTGGAACCTGCCGCGCAGCTTAGTAATGCCAATCTCGGTCTTAAGCACAAAGTGCGTCGCGGGGTTGCCGAGCGTCACGATAATATCAGGCCAGATGCTTCGAATCTGCTCACGCAAAAACGGCGAGCAAGCCAGCACTTCCTCGGGACGCGGATTGCGGTTTCCCGGCGGGCGGCACTTAAGCACGTTGGCAATGTAGACGTCTTCGCGTTTGAGCCCCGCCAGCGACAAAATGCCGTTGAGGTCCTCGCCTGCCGCCCCCACAAAAGGCTCACCCTGCAAATCCTCATTGCGGCCCGGCGCCTCACCAATAAACATCACGCGAGCGCGGGGGTTTCCCACGCCAAACACGATATTGTGACGCGACTGGTAGAGCTGGCAGAGGTGACAATCGCCCAGAACGGCCTCAATTTCCTCGAGTGCGACCTCACGTGGTGCCTGATGGGTATGGCCGGGGATGTGCATGACGCCCATAGCGGCTCCTACACGTAGACCTTGTCGAGACGCATGCCAAAGCCGCAGGCGACCTCGTAGTTAATCGTTCCGCGCAGTCGGGCCATCTCGTCCATAGTGATCTCGGCATCGCCATCGCGGCCGACAATAATCATCTCGTCACCATACTCGGCCTCGGGAATCTCGTGTGCCGGGTTGGACTGAATGGCGACCATAAACTGGTCCATGCAGATATTGCCAACCTGATGCACGCGCTCGCCGCGATACAGCACATCCATACGATTGGAAAGCGTACGCGATAGGCCATCGGCATAACCGATCGGCAGCGTGCAGATCTGAACGCGCGTACGCGGTACGCGGTAGGTAAAACCGTAGCCCACGCCCTCACCCATCGCAGGGTGTGCCACGCGCGTCACACGCGCATGGACGCTCATAACGGGATCAAGCTGCATCACGCGGCCACTCAGCTCGCACGGCTGCATTCCATACAAGCCAACGCCGGCGCGAATCATATCAAAATGCATCGAAGGGTCGAGCATCGAGGACGGCGTGTTGGCGCAGTGCACGATACCGCACTCAAAGCCCGCATCCTTAATGGCCTGAACGGCCTCGGTAAAGCGCTGACACTGCAGTTTGTAGTCCCAGCCCGAAGGTTCATCGGCCGTGGCGAAGTGCGAAAATACGCCGTCGCACTGAATACCGCGATGGAAATTTATACCACGGACAAAGTCGAGCACCTGCGTGTAGTGAACGCCGATACGATTCATGCCCGTCTCGATGGCGAGATGATACTTGCCCACTTTGCCCGCCGCGACGGCACATTCGCCATACGCAAGAGCAAAGTCAGACGTATAGACCGAGGGCATGATATCAAACTCGAGCAACGTCGGAATGGCCTCGATAGGCGGCTCGCTTAGGATGAGGATGGGTTTCGTAATCCCGCCCTGTCGGAGCTCAACGCCCTCGTTAACCGTCGCCACGGCAAACATGTCGGCACCGGCCGAATACATGATCTTGGCGCACTCAACAGCTCCATGGCCATAAGCATCGGCCTTGACCACGCAGCACAGGCGCTGACGTGGATTCAGCAAGTTCTTGTAGGCCCTCGTGTTACGACGGAGCGCCCCACGGTCGATCTCGACCCAGGACCAGCGCGTCAAATCGGCTTTATTCATGATTAGTCATCCGACCCTTCGTCCATGATTCCCAGATCTTCGAGCGCATCCTTTGCCGCCAGCTCCATGGCAGGACCGATCAAGTCGATAAGATCGGTCGCGATAACGCTCTTCTCACCATACTCCGTCGCCGCGGCAAAACCGGCGTAGCTGTGAAGTGCGACGGCGTACGAATACAGCAACTCCCAACGATCCATCTCGTCACGCATGGTGGCAAGCGTGCCGGCCAAAATACCCGCGAGAACATCACCCTCGGTCGCGATAACGCTCTTCTCACCATACTCCGTCGCCGCGGCAAAACCGGCGTAGCTGTGAAGTGCGACGGCGTACGAATACAGCAACTCCCAACGATCCATCTCGTCGCGCATGGTGGCAAGCGTGCCGGCCAAAATACCCGCGAGAACATCACCCGAACCGGCAGTTGCTAGAGAAGCCGGACCCGAGAGCGGCAGCAACACACGCTCAACGCCACAGATAGCCGTCGTCGGCCCCTTGGCAATGACCACCAGATTGTCGGAGCCTGCAGCCCAGACAACCTTCTGCGCGGCCGCAATCGCGGTACCAAGGTCGTTCACCTCGTCACCGGCAACCAGACGCGAAAGCTCACGATAGTGCGGCGTCATAACCAACGGCTGCTCGCGACGATACATCTCGGGATTACTATCAATACCGTCAATGGCAATCTTAGCAAGGCAGTTGAGTGCATCGGCGTCCAAAATAAGCGGCACATCAAGCTCGAGCAAGCCCGAAACCACCTGCATAGCGCCGGCAGATGTCGTCATACCGGGACCGCACAGTACGCAGCTGTACTTCTTTGCAATCTCGCACACCGTCATGCGCGCAGCGGCGCCAAAGGAGCCGCGGGAATCAGACGGAATAGCAAAGACGGGAATCGAAGGAAGTGCCATGCGAATAAGATTGGCGCAGGCGTCAGGAGCCGCGACTGCCACGTAACCAGCACCCGCGCGAGCTGCAGACTTGGCCGCCATAATGGCAGCACCAGGATATTGCGCAGATCCGGCGACAATAAGCACAGAGCCACGGGAATACTTATCGATATTCGTAGGTAGTGGAGCAAAGTAATCAACTAAGTCACCGGGCTCGACAATCTCGGCGGCGTGGTCGACATCATCGATGACCTCGTCAAGACGGTCGTAAAGATTGCCGCAGATCAAATCGCCAGCATACTCAGGGCCATC
>SKEF01002690.1_pt1 | contig 13258 bp, 10 predicted proteins | sample 4826691 | NCBI WGS metagenome assembly SKEF01 (sample SAMN11008816, study PRJNA524170) | human gut metagenome | biome: Human fecal sample; material: Feces; isolation source: fecal sample from pouch patient p23, p27 | host: Homo sapiens | place: Israel: Tel-Aviv | collected 2016-08-24
GTCATAATTGGGGTTCGTGATGGGGTGGCCGCCGGAGGAATATCCTGCGTACCCGCTGTACCCCAGGTCACTGCCTGCACCCGCGCTGCTGCGGCGCTGGGTGCTCTGCCCGCCGCGCCGGTCATCCCGGGCCTGATCGTAGGCCCGGCGGCCCTTGCGGTTCCGGCTGTTCCGGTCATTCTGCGGCATCCGGCTGCACCTCCTTTCCTCTGTTTTTTCCTTCCGTTACGGGGTCTTGACCAGCTTGAGCAGGGCATCCGCAATGCGGTCCAGGCTGTCGTCCACCGACAGGCTTCGGGCATTGCGGCCCATCTCAGCCAGCTTGCCGGGCTGGGCCAGCATCCCGGAAACGGTCTGCACCAGCTTTTCGCCGGTCAGGTCTTTTTCCTCAATGACCACAGCAGCGCCGGCCTTCTGCAGCTCCATGGCGTTGTAATACTGGTGATTCTCGGCCACGTTGGGGCTGGGGATGAGCACAGCGGCACGGCCCACAGCCTCCAGCTCAGCCAGTGTCAGGGCACCGGCGCGGCTGATGACAAGGTCCGCTGCAGCCAGCAGCTCGGGCATATTGTTGATGTATTCCTTCACCACAAGGCTCTCGCCGGGGGCAAAGCCCTTTTCCTTTTCCAGATCCTGAAACAGCTGCACGCCGTACTGGCCGGTGGCATGGAGATGGAGGACGGGCTTTTTGTTCTTCTGCTCCCAGGCGCAGAGGTCGGCCACCACCTCGTTCACGCGGCGGGCACCCAGACTGCCGCCGAAGGAGAGGATCACAGTGCGGTCGCCCGCGCCCAGTTCGGCACGGATGGCTTCCCGGTTCTTCGCCTGGGTGAACACCTCAGGCCGGACGGGATTGCCCACCACGATGGTCTTTTCGGGTGCGCCCAGCTTTTCCACGGCGGCGGGCACGGCGGCGAACACGATGTCCACATCCGGGGCCAGCAGCTTGTTGGTCACACCAGGAAAGGCGTTCTGCTCATGCAGGGCGGTCTTGATGCCCTGTCTGGCGGCGCAGCGCACCACCGGGCCGGACACATAGCCGCCGCAGCCAATGACCAGGTCGGGCTGGATGTCCTTCATCATCTTTTTGGCCTTGGGGCCGGAGAGTGCCAGATTCCACAGGGTAATGATATTCCGCTTGATATTGTTCAGGCTCAGCTTCCGCTGAAAGCCGGTGATCTCGATGTGATGGAAGGGATAGCCCGCCTGTGTGACCAGACGGTACTCCATGCCCTCTTTCCGGCCCGCAAAATGGATCTCGGCGGTGGGGTCGGCTTTTTTGATGGCTCCCGCAATGGCCAGAGCCGGGTTGATATGGCCGGCAGTGCCGCCGGCTGCAATGAGTACACGCATCTTGGTTCCTCCTTACTGTTCTGTCTGCGCTCTGCGCGCGGCATCCAGCACAATGGTCTTTGCCTTGCGCTGGCGCTCCCGCTCGGCGTGAGCTTCCTCCCGTTCCAGGCGGGCCCGTTCGCCGTTGCGCCCGATATTGACCATAACGCCCATCTCGGCCAGCAGCAGGATCAGGCTGGTGCCGCCGGAGGAGAAGAAGGGCAGCGAAATGCCGGTGTTGGGCAGGGTGTTGGTAACAACGGCGATGTTGCAGAACACCTGCCAGGCGATCTGCGCCATGATGCCGATGCCCACCAGCGTGCAGAACCGGTTTTCGGCATGGAAGGCGATCCAGAAGCCCTGCACCAGAAAGAGGACGAACAGCACGATGACGATCACCGCGCCGACGAAGCCCAGTTCCTCGCACACGACACTGAAGATAAAGTCGTTGGTGCTCTCCGGCAGCCAGAGCTGCTTTTCGATGCTGTTGCCCAGCCCCAGCCCCGTGGCACCGCCCGAGCCGATGGCGTACAGGCTCTGCTTGGTCTGGCTGGTCATCCGGTCAAGATCCTGCGTCCAGCCGTCCAGACGGCTCTGCAGGTAGTCGATGGAGTCCACGTGCTTCAGCAAAGTCTCCAGCAGGAACAGCGCAGCACCGGCACAGCCCCAGGTAATGATGCCGCCGCTGCCGCCCAGCAGCAGGATGGTGCCCACAATGGCCGTGGTCAGCAGGATGCCCGACATGTGGGGCTCCAGCACCAGCAGGATCAGGACAGGCACCAGCCACAGGATGGGCCGGATGAGCTCCACCACGATGCTGTGGTGGACCCACTTGCGCAGGGGCACCTCGCCGAATTTGACCTGCGGGGTCCTGGCGGCGATGTCTGCCGTGAGCAGGATCATCTCAAACTTTGCCACCTCGGAGGCCTGTAAGGTCAGGCCGCCGAAGCTGATCCACCGGCGGCAGCCGTTGATGGGGCTGCTGAACAGCACCAGCACCAGCAGGATCAGGCAGACAACATAGCCCAGCTTGACCATTCTGCGCAGGAAGCGGTGGTCAAAATAGGAGAACAGGAACATCATGCCCAGGCCCAGCACCGTGCAGAGCAGCTGGGATTTGATGTAATGGAAGCTGTCCCCAAAGCGGAGATAGCCCGTGGTATAGCTTGCACTGAACAGCATGACCAGCCCGAACACCATGATGATGGCCAGGGTCGCCATCCAGTTGAGCAGGATGGGCGGCCAGGGACCGGGGTCCCGCTGAAAGACGGAAAACGGCTCTGCTTTTTTTCTGCGGAGTGTTGCCAAACTGCACCCCTCCTTAACTGATTTTTGCCAGCTGAACGGTCAGCGCCACGCCCAGCATGGCAATGACACAAAAGGTATAAAAGATCTGTTCCGCGCTCTGGCCCCGCAGCTCCAGCCAGCGGTGGAGCGGTGCCGAGCGGAACAGCTGCCTGCGGCCCCGGCTGGCCTTGCAGACCAGGATCTGCAGGGCCACCATGCCGCCCTCCAGCCAGAAGGGCAGGGCCAGCGGCAGGGTGAGGTCAGGCCAGCCGATGCACAGGGGCACGCACCCCAGCATCCCGGCCAGAAACAGGCTGCCCACGCTGCCCAGCCGCAGCTTTGCGGGCGGGAAGTTCCAGAGCAGGAAGGCCATCAGGGAACCGGCCAGTGCGGCGGGCAGAACGCCCAGCGGGAACCAGCCCAGCAGGGTCATCACCCCCATCAGGCCCAGCATGGCCGCAAAGGACGTGCCGCAGACGATGCCGTCCATGCCATCGGCAATGCGGGCGCACTCGGCCAGTGCGACCAGCACCCCTTCCCACAGCAGCGGGGCGACAATGCCCAGATCGACATAGCCCACACCCGGCAGGGTAATCCCGGCTGCAAGGCAGCCTTTGGCTCCCAGCAGCACCAACACCACGGCACCGGCAGCGGCTTCCAGCCCAAGGCGGGTGTGCCGCCGCAGGCCCAGCACAGAACGGCTGCGGATGCGGGCCAGATCCTCCAGCAGGCCCACACCGCCAAAGAGCAAAGCTCCCAGCAGCGCTGTGAGCAGCCGGACCGAGAACAGGCTCTCGGCCCCCAGCAGCTCAGGCTGAGCCACACAGGCGGCTGTCCAGCCCACGCCCACAGCAGCCAGCACCCCCACCATCAGGCAGAGCCCGCCCATGGTGGGGGCCTGCGGCGGGCGCTCCGGCTCGGCATCCGGTGCTTCCTGCTTGGGTGATGGTGCCTGCCGGGCCTTGGGCTCATCCCAGCGTCCCTGGAACGCCCGCAGCAGCGGCACCATCAGATTCCCGAGCGCCGCCGTGAGGAAGAACCCCAGCGTTGAGGCGGCGATCAAGGCGAAACGAATCATAGCACGATGTTACTCCTTGTAAAAGATCTCCAGCACTTTTTCCAGTGCCATGCCGCGGCTGGCCTTGACCAGCAGGGCATCGCCTGGCTGCATTTTGTTCAGCAGAGTCTCGGCGGCCTGAGCGTAGGTGTCGGCATGGAGGGTGGGCAGCCCCTTGGCAGCAGCCACCACGGCAATGCGCTTGGCCTGCTCGCCATAGGTGACGAGGTAGTCCACCTTGTTCTCCACGGCCTGACGGCCCACCTCCTCGTGGGCGGCGCGGCTGATATCGCCCAGCTCCAGCATATCGCCCAGCAGGGCAAAGCGGCGCTTGCAGGGATACTCCCTGAACATGGCCAGCGCGGCCTTCATGCTGTCGGGGTTGGCATTGTAGCAATCCTCAATGACATCCACGCCTCTGACGTGCACCACCTTCTGGCGCATCCCAGTCTGCTCAAAGTCGGCCAGACCGGCAATGACCCGGCGGGCATTCAGTCCCAGACGGGTGGCGGCGCAGTAGGCAGCCAGTGCGTTGGCCACATTATGCCGGCCCATGGCGGGGATCTTTACGAGGAAAGTCCCCTCCTCGTGATCCTCCAGCACAAAGCTCATGCCCTTTTCATCCTGCTGGATGGACAGGGCACAGACATCGGCGTTCTCATCGCCCAGGCTGAACCAGACCGGACGGACATGGTCGGGCAGGACGGCCTTGCGCAGGAAGGGGTCGTCCCCGTTCAGCACCAGCGGAGCACCCTCCGGCAGACCGGCGCAGATCTCCAGCTTTGCCTTGCAGATGTTCTCCTGACTGCCCAGGTTGCCGATGTGGGACACCCCGATGCAGGTGATGATGCCTACATCCGGGCGGGCGCACTTGCTCAGGCGCTCGATCTCTCCGGCGTGGCTCATTCCCATCTCCACCACGGCGTACTGGGTCTCTTTGCCGATGCGGAACATGGTGCGGGGCAGGCCCAGCTCATTGTTCTGGTTGCCCTCGGTCTTGATGGTACTGCCAAAGCCTGCAATGGCGGCGTAGGTCATCTGCTTGGTGGTGGTCTTGCCCACGCTGCCGGTCACGCCCACCACTTTGGGGTGGAACTGGCTGCGATAATTGGCCCCCAGCACCATCATGGCGTGGTAGCTGTCCGGGCAGATCACACTCTTCTCCTCCGGCACGCCTTCCACGGGGTGGTTCAGCACCACGCAGAGTGCGCCGTTTTCCAGCGCCTTGGCGGCAAAATCATGGCCGTCGAATTTTTCGCCCGGGAACGCCACAAAGATGCACCCGGGGCAGACCTCACGGCTGTCGGTGGTCACCAGCGTGACCGGGGTCTCGCACTGGGCCAGCGCATTGACGGCCAGGCCCTCCAACAGGATGTTTGCTGCAATTGCTTCCATACTCTCATTCCCCTTTATCCACAGATCAGATGTACGATGGTTCCCTGCTGGACGCTGGAGCCGGGTGCCTCACTCTGGCTCTGGACCGTGCCGGAGCCTTCGACTGTGCAGTTGAGCCCTGCGGCGTTCAGCATCTGCCGGGCAAAGTCCGCGCTCTTGCCGGTCACGTCCGGCACCTCGGCGTGTTTGCCCTCATAGGTATCGGTATACAGATAAACAGTGGTGCCGTAGGGCACCTCTGCCCCCGCGCGGGGGTACTGGTAGGTAACAAGGGCGGCGGTCTGGTCGGATTCGCTCTCGGCCAGGTGATGCTTCAAACCCTTGATGTTCAGCTGCACCTGCGCGTTGCTCCACTCCTTACCCGTCAGGTTGGGCACCTTGACGGTGGTGCCGCTGCGGTCCACGCCGTCGGTGGCAATGCCCAGATAGGGTGCGATCTCGCTGATGATGTTGCCCGCCACAGGAGCCGCCAGAATGGACGAATAGTCGGTGCGGGCATTGTTGGGGTCGTCCAGCATGACATAGACCAGGATCTCCGGGTCGTTGGCGGGCAGGACAGCCGCAAAGGATGCCACCTTCTTGTAGTCGCCATCGGCGCGGCGGTCCATGTTCAGCTGCTCGGAGGTGCCGGATTTGCCGCCGATGCGGTAACCTGCAACGTAGGCGTTGCCGCCGCCGCCCTGGGTGCCGTCGCCCACCTCAAACTCCATGATCTGGCGGATGGTCTCGCTGGCGCTCTCGCTGATGACCTGACGGCGGATGTTGGTGCCGATCTCCTGCACCACATTGCCGTTCTGGTCTGTGATCTTATCCACCACATGGGGGGTGACCAGATAGCCGCCGTTGACTGCCGCCGAGACGGCAGTGCACACCTGCAGCGGGGTCACGGCCATGGCCTGACCAAAGGCGGAGGAGGCCAGCTCCACCTCGCCCAGACGGCTCTTGCTGTAATACTGCATGAAGCTGGTCTCATTGGGCAGGTCCACACCGGTGCGCTCGGTAAAGCCAAAGGCATCAAAGTAATCATAGAACAGGCTGGAACCCACGCGCTGGCCCAGCTGGATGAAGTAGATGTTGCAGCTGTTGCGCAGGGCCTCGGCCAGATTCTGGGCCCCGTGCGCCTTTCTGCCGGCGCAGTGGTAGGTCTGCTTTGCCACGCTGTACGCACCGGAGCAGTTCAGGGTGGTGTAATAGGTCGCCTTGCCGCTGTCCACACCCATGGCGGCGGTGATGACCTTGAACACGCTTCCGGGGTAGTACAGCTCGGTGATGGTCTTGTTCTTCCACTGGATATCCCGGTAAGTACCGGTGTAGTCGGCTTCCTCATCCGCGATCTTCTGGCCGTTCTCATCCCGCAGGTAGTTGCCGTTCTCGTCTTTTCTGTAGATGGTGTACAGCTCCGGCTCAGCCTGCACCTGCTCCGTCAGGTAGGCCAGATTGGCGCTGAAATCCTGTGGGTCATTGGGGTCAAAGTCCGGCTTGGAGGCCATGGCAAGGATGGCACCGGTCTTGACGTTCATCACAATGGCGCAGCCGCGGTTCTCAACGGTGTTGGCCGCCACGGCCTCGTTCAGGTAGCGCTCCACCACCTCCTGAATGTTCACATCCAGCGAGAGCACCAGATTGGAACCGTCCTTGGCGGCGTAGGTGGTGGCGTTTTCATCGGCAATGGCGTTGCCGTAGGCGTTGCGCAGGGTGATGGTGCGGCCATTCACACCGGCCAGCGTGGACTCATAGGAGTTTTCCAGACCGTACACGCCCTGACCATCCGCATTGCAGAAGCCCAGCACGGCGGCGGCAAAGCGGCCGTAGGGGTAATCCCGCTGGAAGCCCTTGGAGGCCGACACCGACACCCGCCCCTTGCGGACAGTGGGGGTGCCGTCGTCGCTCTCCTGCTGGCCCAGACCCAGCTTGGCCAGGATCTTTTCCAGCGCACCGGCGGATTTTCCGCTCTTGCTGTGGGCCTTGTTGTAGGTCTTGACGTACTCCTCAATGGAGAGCTTGATGGCGTTGTTGACCTTGGTGGCCAACACCTGATAGGAGCTTTCGTTTTGGGAGAGGGCATCGCAGACCGCCTGATACTGGGTCTGGTACTCCGCTGAAGTGGTGTCCACGCTGTCCAGACTCTCGCCGTCGCCCGAAAGCAGGCGCAGGGTGATCTGGGTGCAGACCTCCTTCATGGCGGCCTCATCGATGGTGCGGGTCTCCGCCTTGGTGTCCTGATCGGTGGTGGTGGTATACAGGGCCGTGCTGTAAGAGGGGTCGGCCCAGATGGTCCAGACCACGCTGGGGGAAGCCAGCGTGATGCCGCTGGTGTCGTAGATCTCACCGCGGGTGGCCTGAATGGTGCTGTCCAGCAGCTGCTGCTCGGCGGCGTACTGGCGGTAGGTGGCACCGTCGCGGATCTGGATCTTGTACAGGCTGTAGATCACGGTCAGCGCGGCGGCCACCACAAGAAGCACGGCGGCACCAAAGCTGATATGACGCAGCCGGGCACTGAGCCGTGCGTGCGGGTCCGCACTGCGGCGGCGGGCACTGTTCTTTTTGGGATTGGAGGATGGTGTTTGCATTGCGTACTCCCGAAGAAAACCGAAAAAGCGTGCGCTGCCGCACGCTTTTCGTTGTTTGGTTTATTTTGCCGTTCTGACAGAGGCAAGAATGGTCATTGCCCCATCGTGGAGCAGATCCGACCACTGCCGCACAGCGGATGCCTTGCGCACCAGAACGCTGCCCTCATCCAGCCGGATGTAGGTGATCTGGCTCTGGTCGATCTTCATCAGCCCCAGGCGGGTGGCGGTCTCCTCAACACTTGTGATGTTGGTGCGGCTGTTCAGGGCACTGTTGTAGTATGTATACTGGCTCTGCTCGCTCACAAGCTCTGCCTTGGCGCTCTGGATCTGAGAATTCAGCTCCACCAGCTGTGCCTCGCTCCACAGCAGGCTTACCGCAAAGCCCACCAGCAAAGCCGCGCCCACCAGCTGCAGCGCGTGCTGCATGGCGGCCCGCACGGGGTTCAGCCGCTTTTTGCCGCCCTTTTCTACCCGCAGCGGGACTTTGGGCTGTGCCTGCGGCGCTCTTCTGCGCCGAACCTCTGTCATATCGTATGCTGCCTGACCCATGGTGATCTCCTCCTCACATCTCCGGGGCTTTGCCGCCCTCAGATCTTTTCCAAAACCCGCAGGTGGGCCGAGCGGCTGCGCCGGTTCTCTTCCAGCTCCTGCGTGTTGGCTTCAATGGGTTTGCGTGTGATCAGCTTTGCCTTGGCCTTGCCGCCGCAGACGCACACCGGGAACTCCGGCGGGCAGGTACAGGCGGTGGACCAGCGGCGGAACTTGTTCTTGACCAGCCGGTCCTCCAGCGAGTGGAAGGTGATCACGCAAAGTCTTCCACCCGGTGCGAGATGCGCAAAAATGGTATCCAGCCCCTCTTCCAGTGCGTCCAGCTCATGGTTTACCGCAATGCGCAGTGCCTGGAAGGTGCGGCGGGAGGGGTTTTTGTTCTTCCGGCGCTCCGCCGGGGGCATGGCGCTGGCCACGATATCCGCCAGCTGCAATGTCGTTTCAATGGGGGCAGTTTCCCGGGCTTCCACGATCCTGCCCGCGATCTGCCAGGCGAAGGGCTCCTCGCCGTAATCCCGCAGGATGCGGGCCAGCTCCTCCCGGCTCTCGCTGTTCACGAGATCGGCGGCCGTCTCACCCTCCTGGCTCATCCGCATGTCCAGCGGGGCATCTGCCCGGTAGGAAAAGCCCCGGGCCGCGTCATCCAGCTGATGGCTGGACACGCCCAGATCCAGCAGCGCGCCGTTGATCGTTTCAATGCCCAGCTGCTCCAGAGCTTGTCCGGCATAGCGGAAGTTGATCTGCACCACGGTGGCAGGCAGGCCCGCCAGCCGGGCCCGGGCCGTCTGCACGGCATCGGGGTCCTGATCCAGCGAGATGAGCCTGCCGCCCTGCTCGCCGTTCAGCCGCAGGGCGATCTGGCGGGAGTGCCCCGCGCCGCCCGCCGTGCCGTCCAGATAGGTGCCCGCCGGGTCGATCTTCAGGCCGTCCAGGCACTCGTTCAGCAGCACCGGGACATGCTCAAACGAGGCCGGGTCAAAGGGCTGTGCTGTTCTCTCTGTGTCCATGTTCCCAGCCTCCTTTCAAAACTCAGATAAGATCCTGCATCTGCCGCCCTTTTCTGCCCGGAGCTGCTGCCCGGGAAAGCGGCCTGCGGCCTGCCGGGAGTTTGTGGCCCGGTCAGCCTTGAGGATACAATTTTATTGTAACAAAACAGGCCCCTGATTGCAAGAGTTTCCCTTTTGTTTTTTCTCTCAAAATGTACCAAAAAAAGCCCCTGCAAGCCGTCGTTTTTGCTTGCAGGGGCCGGAAGCTCTCACCGGGAAATTTCACATTCCCGCATCAGAGCTGTTTCCGGGGGCTCTGGCGCAGGTTTGCACGGACATTTTTGACCTGTGCGGCGTTTTCCGCCATCGTCTCTTCCGTGGTCTTGAGCATATTATCACAGTAGTCGGTCACGGTCTGGCGGACAGTGCGGGCCTCGGTCTGGGCGGCGGAGACGATCTCTCCGGCGCGCTGCTGGGCCGCCTTGACGATCTCGGCCTCGCTCACCAGCACACGGGCGCGCTCCTCGGCCTTTTTTACAATGGCCTGCGCCTGTGCGTTGGCCGATTCGATGAGCTGGGCACGGTCGCTGACAATGGACTGGGCCTGCCGCAGCTCCACAGGCAGGTTCTGGCGGATCTCGTCCAGATAGTCCCGGATCTGCTCCACATCCACGATGCGCTTGCCGCCCGAAAGGGGCATTCCGGCGCTCTCCTCCAGCGTATCCTCAATGGTATCCAAAAGCTCGTTTACGTTCATTCCGCATCTCCCTCTCCGGCGCTCTGCCGGGGCTTACCATACTTCCACAGCAGGACTTTGCCGTATTTATACTGTTTTTTCAGGGTCATGCCGCCCACCTCGGCAGGCAGCACCAGGCCGGTCTCACTCTCGCAGATCACGATGCCGCCCGGGGCAAGGCATTTGTCCACGCCGGGCAGGATCTTTTCCAGCGTGCCGGTGTGGAAGGGCGGGTCCAGCAGCACAATGTCGAACTGCTCATGGCAGGCGGAGAGATACCGTGCCGCCTCGCCGATGTTGACCCGGCTGCGGTCAAACACGCCGCAGTTCTTGCAGTTCTTCATCACGATGTTCACGGCCTCCCGGTTCTCGTCCAGGAACACGCACCGGGCCGCACCCCGGCTCAGGGCCTCGATGCCCAGCTGGCCGCTGCCTGCGTAGAGGTCGAGCACCCGAGCACCGGGCAGGTCAAACTGGACGATGCTGAACATGGCCTCCTTGACCTGATCCATCGTCGGGCGGGTGATCTCGGTGCCGGGCAGGGCTTCCAGCCTGCGGCCCCGTGCTTCTCCTGCAATAACGCGCATGTATCTGCCTCCTTCTCCCGCTGTCCGGGCCCCCTGCCCGGCCAGCAGCTGTTTCGTGTTTTCGTATCTCCATATTATCGTCAAAACGCAACTCTTTGTCAAGGGCACGCGTTGCACTCAGGGTGCAATTGTGCTAAAATCAGGGCAAAGCGCCCCATGTGCGGCGCGTTTTGCCAAAAAAGGAGAGTATCTGCTTATGAAAGTCCTGCTCATCAACGGCAGCCCCCACGAGAAGGGCTGCACCTATACCGCCCTGTCCCTGATCGCCGGGGAGCTGAACGCCAGCGGCATCGAGACCGAGATCCTGAACGTCGGCACAAAGCCGGTGGGCGGCTGCATCGGCTGCGGCGGCTGTGCCGCCGGTAAGGGCTGCGTGTTCGGCGGCGTGGTCAACGAGGCCATCGAAAAGGCCAAGACCGCCGATGCCTTTGTGTTCGGCACACCTGTCCACTATGCATCCGCCTCCGGCAACATGACCAGCTTCATGGACCGCCTGGCCTACGCGGGCGGCAAGTATCTGGCCTACAAGCCCGCCGCCATCTGCGCTTCGGCCCGCCGCGCCGGCACCACCACCACGCTGGACCAGCTGGTGAAGTACCCCGAGTTCTTCCACATGCCGCTGGTCAGCGGTTCCTACTGGCCCATGGTGCACGGCTCCAAGCCTGAGCAGGTGCTGGAGGATGAAGAGGGCTGCGCCGTGATGCGGGAGCTGGGCCGGAACATGGCCTGGCTGCTCAAGTGCATCGAACTGGGCAAAGCAAACGGCATCACTCACCCCGAGAATCCCCGCCGCCCCATGACCAATTTCATCCGCTGAGTTTCCCCTCGCTCTCGCCTGCCCGGCGGGGGCGTTTCTGATTTTAGCAGCTTTTTCTGCAAAAACGGAAAAAACAAGGGAGCGAGTGCTTTTTTCGTTCACAACTTTGTGGTAGCATAAGGGTAAGAATTATTTTGTGCAGAGCGATGGAGACAGGCTATGGAACACTACGATTGGAACGACGGCTGGCTGTTTGCCCCCACCTTTGATCCCGCCATCGTCCGCCCCGAATGCACCGGGGTGGAGCTGGAGCCGGTGCGCTTGCCCCACACGGTCAAAACGCTGCCCTACAACTATTGTAACGAGAACGAATACCAGCGGGTGTCCGGCTACCGGCGGGAGTTTTTTGCGCCCAAAGAGTGGCAGGGCCGCACGGTGCTGCTGACCTTTGGAGCCGTGGCCCACGATGCCACCGTGTTCTGCAACGGGCGGCGGGTGTTCCACCACGGGTGCGGCTACACCGCCTTTACTGTGGACCTGACCGAATCGCTGCTGCTGGGCCAAAAAAATGTGGTGGCTGTCCGGTGCGACAGCCGGGAGGACCTGAACATTCCTCCCTTCGGCGGGCAGATCGATTTTCTGACCTACGGCGGCATTTACCGGGCCGTCAGTCTGGACGTGAAGGAGCCCGCCTACCTGCGCGACATCTTCATCGAGGCGCAGGCCGAGGGCGATTTCCGCATCTATTCCTCCACGGTGGGCGAGACCATCGGCTGCACCCTGCAGGCCGAGATCCGCAGCCCCGCCGGGAGCAGAGCCCTGTACAGCGGTGAGCTCAGCCTGCCCATTGTGGGCACTCTGAACGGCGTGCACCCCTGGAGCGTAGAGCACCCCTTCCTCTATACCCTGACCGTCCGGCTCATCCGGCCCGGCACCAGCGGCCTGCCCGACCGGGTGCTGGACGAAAAGAGCACCCGATTCGGCTTCCGCACCATCCAGTTCGTGGCCGGGGGCTTTTATCTGAACGGCCAGCGGGTGGAGCTGCGGGGCCTGAACCGGCATCAGAGCTACGCCTATCAGGGCTATGCCATGCCGGACAGCATTCAACAGCTGGATGCCCAATTGTTGAAAAAGCAGCTGGGCTGCAATGCAGTGCGCACCAGCCACTACCCCCAGAGCCCTGCTTTTCTGGATGCCTGCGATGAGCTGGGTCTGCTGGTGTTCGTGGAGATGCCCGGCTGGCAGCACATCGGGGATGAAGCCTGGCAGGCCCAGGCATTGCAGAACTGCCGCGAGATGGTCTGCCAGTGCCGCAACCACCCCAGCGTGTTCCTGTGGGGCGTGCGGGTGAACGGCAGTTCCGACAATGAGGCCTTTTACAAGCGCACTAACGAAGCCGTCCATCGGCTGGACCCCACCCGCCCCACCGGCGGCGTGCGGATCGCCCGCAAGAGCCAGCTGCTCGAGGATGTTTACGCCTACAACGATTACTCTTACTCCGGCCGGGGCCCGGGCTGCGAGCCCCGGTCTGCCGTTACGCCCGAGCTCCGCAAGGGCTACCTCATCAGCGAGTTCGGGGGCCAGCAGTTCCCGGCCAAAGCCTTTGACGACGAGCCGCACCGGCTGGCACAGGCTCTGCGCCACGCCGCCGTCCTCAACGATGCCATTGCCCAGCAGGGCGTGGCCGGTGCCCTTGGCTGGTGCATGGCCGATTACAACACCCACCGCGAGTTCGGCAGCGGCGACCGCATCTGCTACCACGGCGTGACGGACCTGTTCCGCAACCCGAAGCTCTCTGCCGCCGTCTACGCAAGCCAGAAAACGCCCCGCTCCCCTTCGGACGTGGTGTTCGAGGTCTCTTCCAGCATGGCGCTGGGCGACCACCCCGGCGGCTTTGCCGGGGCCTGCTGGGTGTTCACCAACGCCGAGAGCGTCCGCCTCTACCGGGGCAACGATTTCATTGCCGAGTTCACCCCCGACCGCCGGGGCCGCTTTGCCGCCC
>SKEF01002692.1_pt1 | contig 13252 bp, 10 predicted proteins | sample 4826691 | NCBI WGS metagenome assembly SKEF01 (sample SAMN11008816, study PRJNA524170) | human gut metagenome | biome: Human fecal sample; material: Feces; isolation source: fecal sample from pouch patient p23, p27 | host: Homo sapiens | place: Israel: Tel-Aviv | collected 2016-08-24
CATATAAATTGAATTTTAATTCAATTAGTGGCCTATGCCAGGTGAGGGAACCATGTCTGCGTTTTACCAGAAGCATTTTTTAAAGTTACTCGATTTTACGCCTGCAGAAATCACCGCCCTGCTCGAGCTGGCGGCAAAGCTGAAAGCCGATAAGAAAAACGGTATCGAAGTCCAGAAACTGGCAGGGAAAAACATCGCGCTCATCTTCGAAAAAGACTCAACCCGTACACGATGCTCTTTCGAAGTTGCCGCATACGATCAGGGTGCCCGCGTGACCTATCTGGGGCCCAGCGGCAGCCAGATTGGCCATAAAGAGTCGATCAAGGACACCGCCCGCGTGCTCGGACGGATGTACGACGGCATTCAGTACCGCGGCCACGGCCAGGAAGTGGTAGAGACCCTGGCGCAATACGCCGGCGTGCCGGTGTGGAACGGCCTCACCAACGAGTTCCACCCCACCCAACTGCTGGCGGACCTGCTGACCATGAAAGAGCATCTGCCGGGCAAAGCCTTTAACCAGATGACGCTGGTCTACGCCGGCGACGCGCGCAACAACATGGGCAATTCGATGCTGGAAGCCGCCGCCTTGACCGGTCTGGATCTGCGCCTGGTGGCGCCATCGGCCTGCTGGCCGGAGGCCGCGCTGGTGGAGACCTGCACCGCGCTGGCCAAACAGCAGGGCGGCAACATCACCCTGACGGAAGATATCGCCGCGGGGGTGAAAGGCGCCGATTTTATCTATACCGACGTCTGGGTCTCAATGGGCGAGGCGAAGGAAAAATGGGCCGAACGTATCGCCCTGCTGCGCGACTATCAGGTTAACAGCGCGATGCTGGCGCTGACCGGCAACCCGCAGGTCAAGTTCCTCCACTGCCTGCCGGCGTTCCACGACGACCAGACCACGCTGGGCAAACAGATGGCTGCCGATTACGGCCTGCACGGCGGCATGGAGGTGACTGACGAGGTGTTTGAGTCGGCGGCGAGCGTGGTTTTCGACCAGGCGGAAAACCGGATGCACACCATCAAAGCGGTGATGGTGGCGACGCTTTCACGCTGAAATCAGAAACTAAACGTGTAACGCTCGGCGACGATATACTGTTCTCCATAATGAATAGGCTGATGCTGGCTATCCAGAATTAGCGTTTTCATCAGGAATAACGGTTCGCCGGGCGGTTGCTTCAGCAGCGGTGCGCTGTCAGAATCCGCACGCACCATTTCTACTGTCGTTTCACCCGCATAGGTAGGCACGATCGCGTATTTTTCACGCAATAGCTGATACAGCGACCCGCTAAGATCCTCCTGCTGTAAAAAACCTAATCGTTTCAGAGAGTAGTAATTATTCTCTAACATTAACGGCGCATCGCCAGCGATCCTAAGGCGTTGGATATAAAGCACGGAATCATCGCTCTCAAGCTCAAGAAGCTGACGCGCATTACGATAGTCCTGCAGAATCTCACGACGAGTCACTACGCTATGGGTTGGTAGATGGTTAGCATCGCATGCGGCAGTAAAGCTAAGTAAGTGAACAACTTTACGCTCAATTTTAGGCAGACAGACAAAAGTCCCCTTCCCCTGCTTTTTTACCAAATAGCCTTCTGCTACCAGCTCTTTCACTGCGTTGCGCACTGTAATACGGCTGATATTGTAGAGTTCGCTGAGCTCAATCTCGGTGGGGATTTTCTCTCCTTCAGCGAGTTTCCCGGAAGAAATATCGCTGAGGATTTTATCTTTAAGCTGCCTGTATAACGGTACGGAAGTATTCTGTTGCAGTCCAAAATTCGACATAAAAGAGGTACCAGCACGGCCATTAATGCGAAGCAGGATTATAATCGAAGCGCGCACATCAAACTACGACGGCGCGCATATCCTTCAGACCCAGGCCGAAATCGCAGCAAAAGCAGCGCTAACTATCCACAGCACCGGAAACAGCGGCGCAATGGCCTTTAACCACTGACCAAACCCAATGCGCGCAATAGACAACCCAGCCAGCAATACACCGCCGGTAGGAGAGACCAGGTTCGTCAGGCCATTGCCAAATTGATAAGCCATCACCATCGCCTCTTTATTGATACCAACCAAATCGCCTAACGGCGCCAGCACGGGCATAGTGAGCGCAGCCTCGCCCGAAGATGAGGGCACAAAAAAGGTGATGACGTTATGCCCTAATAGCATCAGAGTGGTAAACGCATACTGCGGCAACCCTTCCAGCATTTCAGACAAACCAAATAGCAACGTATCGATAATTCGTCCGTTCTCCGCCACCACCAGAATACCGCGCGCAAGACCTATGACTACGGCGGCGTAGACAAACTCTTTGCACCCTTCGACAAAGCTGTCGGCCATCCCGCTAATGCCCATGCGCCCGACGATCCCGGAAAACAGCCCCAGAGCCAGGAACACAGAGCCGATCTCAACCATGTACCAGCCACGCGTGATTAACCCCCATGAGATGACGGCCAGCGCCAGCACAAAGGCGATGATAATTACCCGATCGGCGATGGAAAAATGGACCGACGTATCCTGTATCGACAAAAACTGCTCGCGGTTGCGACAATCATTTTCATATACCGGCGACTTTTGCGGAGTGCGTTTAACACGGTGCGCGTACCACATGGTGTAAGCAATCGCCAGTAGCGTGAAGACCAGCCATGCAATAGCACGTAGCCAAAGCTGCGGATTTCCCTGAATACCCGCTACGCCCTGGGCAATGAGTACAGAGAACGGATTGGTCATTGCGCCAACGTAGCCAATCTGGGTTCCCAGAAAAAGAATCAGGATCGCAGTCATTGAGTCATAACCCAGCGCGAACATCAGGGAGATAAAGATCGCATACAGGGGAATCACCTCCTCGCTCATACCAAAAGTCGCGCCTCCCAGGCTAAACAAGGTCATTGCGATAGGGATAACCAAAATTCCTTTACCTGCCAGGCGTTCAGCCAGCGCCACCAGACCCCGCTCAATTGCGCCAGTACGTAAAATAATGCCAAAAGCGCCACCAACAATGAGCACAAACGCCACTACGTCTGCGGCCTTGATAATCCCCTCCATCGGCGCGGCCAGTACGGCGGTAATACCCTGACGTAAATCGCCCTCGCTGCTGACTTTGTCCAGCAGATGATAAGACCCTGGGATCACTAATGTTTTAGTTTCACCGCCGGGTAAGGTCACTGAGTGATAATCAAAACTGCCGCTGGGAATACACCATGTCAGCAGCGCTACTAATATAATAATGAAGAAAATCAGAGCGTAGCAGTGTGGCATCGCCCACTTTATTTTTGCAATACGCATAATCCGCCTCGATAAGATGTTTATATTATGTTTGCCGTCTTTCGGCATTTTTAGAGTTACAGAAGGTCATGGGTAATACGGCCATCCACCAGGGTCAGTACAACGGTAGAAGTCCGTAACTCATCATTCGGGCAGCTCAACAAATTACGGTCAAAAACCGCGATATCCGCGCGTTTTCCCGGCTCAAGGCTACCGGTCATCTCTTCCATGCCGTGATGTCGAGCACTATTCAGCGTCCATGCCGTTAAGAGCTGTTGTCGGGTCATTCCGCGTTCGCGGTACCAGCCATTCACGGGTGAACCATCAGGGAACTGACGACTGCAGGCGGCATACATCGAGTCAGGAACAGAAGGAATAAACAGGGGCAGATCGGTGCCAATAGTCACCGTCACGCCAGCCCCAAATAGTGCGGCATAATCGTAGAATTGCGCTTCGCGCTCTTCCCCATAGCGTTCGCGCATATAGGCTTCGGCTTCGCAGGGGTTAATGAGCAGAATTTGTGCATAAACTTCGGCAAAAAGGCCGAGCTCAGCCATTCTGGGAATATCGTTTGGATGCGGACATTCCAGATCGCTCAGAGAATGTCTAACCACGCTCTGCGGGTGACGCTTACGGCATTCGGCAAAAATATCAATACAGCGGCGAATTGCGGCATCGCCCTCCGCATTCATACAGCAGTTGAATCCACGAGCATCAGCCAACAAAACCTGCTGGCGCAGGGCATTATAATCAACGGGTCGTTCATTGTTCGTGCCGGGACGATCGGCATAGGGGTAAATCATATCGCCGGTATGATCGGCAATAACGCCATCGACCATAAATTTAAAGCCATGAAACCGCAGCCATGGCGAATGAAAGCGGCGTCGGGCCTGTTCACCGAAAGCAAGATCGACAGGCGCAGATACGGGCTGAGAAACAATGCTTACTCTCAGCAATAGCGCATCCTCTTTTTCCAGTTCATCCCAGGCATTCATCAACTGCGGCGCATCGTTGAAACAAACGTCTTTTATTGCCGTGATTCCCTGCCCGGCAAGTCGGGCCATAAATGCCCGCATTTCTTTTTTTAACTGTGCGGTATCAGACAGCATCTCATCCAATAATGCGATTCTCGCCTCCGCGCTGCACTCTTCAGCGGTAAAGCCATAAAGCTCCACGGCGGCACGGTTCATCCAGCAATAGCTTTTGTCATCGTTAATGGCGACAACCGGTCTCTGCGGGAAAGCGTCATCCAATAGTCTGGCATCAGGCACCCCTCCCCAACGGGCAGCAGACCAGCCCCAGCCATAGAGGCTTTTCCCCTCAGGGAGAAGTTTTTCTGCATCCTGTAATAGTTCAAGGGCATGATTACTATCGCGGGCGGCATGGAGATCGACGCCACGCTGCATGCTCATATAGCCGGTAAAAAACGTGTGATTATCGCTAAATCCGGGACAAATCAGGCGATCGCCAAGTTCGATAAAGCGAGTTCTCTCACCTCTCCAGGTTTGAATATCTTCCCCATTCGCTATCATCGCTGCGATAGCGCCGTTTTTAATGACTACATATCCGCTAAATAGCTCATTTCTGGCAGCAGTAAAAATAGCATCAGAACGTAAAATCAAATCAGCAGCATCACTATGCATAATTCTTTCCTCACGGAAAAAGCGCAGGAATCCCCCTTTCCGCCCGGCTAGCGGACGGAAATCAGTACGGAAAAATGAGAGATGGCGTTATAGGTTAGTAGTGAGTCCCGTAGCCAAATGCCCCTTCTTTCAGGCAAATTTGTGCCGAGAAAGCTGCTGCTTTTTGCAGGCTATTGGTAATCGCTTCGCGCTTGTTACCCGTAGGTTGGGCCAGAAAATGGCAAATGAAAGCGGTAATAAAAGCATCACCTGCACCCATTGTATCGACGGGAGTGACGTAATCGGGCGCCTGCTGATACCAATCCTGCCCGTCAAATAAAATCGCGCCTTCATCTCCACGCGTCGCGCAGACAATGCGACTTCCGCTGGCCTGCGCTTGTTGCACAATTTCACGTGTTTGCGCCAGACTGTAGTCGGCGCATGAGAAGAAGGCGAAGTCGACGTAACGGCACAGCGGCAGCGCCTGCTCCAGTACAAAGTCATCTGAAAAATCGAAAGAGACAGGAATGTTGAGCTCGCGTAACTGAGGTAAGTGCGTCTCCATGTAGCTATAACAGCCGCTATGGATCAGATCAAACTCACGCAGGTATTGCTCATGCTGAAAAATAAAATCCATCGAAGTTGTCTTGCGAATACCCCCGGCGTTCGAACCAAGAAATATCCGTTCTCCCTCTTCGATTTTCAGCTGTGCGCAGCCGTTCTCTCCTGCCACCTGCAGACAGTGTGGCCACTTGACGCCAACTTTATCCAGCACCTGCATAACGTGTTCCGCAGCGGCATCATTACCAAAAATCCCCAGATAGGCCGCATTGTGCCCCAGCATGGCCGCATAAGCGGCAAAGTTCAGCGCATTTCCACCGGGATACATAGTCTGAGTATGAACATATTTATCGACGACGTTATCGCCAATTCCAATCACATTCATCATAATTCCCCTTAGTATTCCACCAGCCCCATATAGCGGCGGGTATCCAATGGATGCTGGCGAATGTCGGCAAGCGCAGAACGATATTCACACATGATGCTGTAAAACAGTACCGGGTTGAAAAACTCCACGACTGACGGAGGAAGAACCCCGATGCCCAGTTCTTTAGCATCAACGACTTCCACTTTTTCTGCATACTTGGTGAGGAAGGCCAAAGCTCGCTCATCCATCGCCCGCGTACGGCCTTCGTTCATCAATAAAATAAACGGCGTCTCTTTATTCGTAACTTCAAAAGGTCCGTGGAAGTACTCACCGGAGTGAATAGGTGCGGCATGTAGCCATTGCATTTCCATTAGTGAGCAGATAGCAAAACCATAAGCATGGCCATAAGAAGCTCCGCTGGAGAGGATATAGAAGAGCTTTTCATCTTGATATTTTTGGGCAAAACGCTGGCAGCGATCCGCAACCTGCTGACGGCCATGAGCAATGACGCCATTAATTTGGGTCATTCCCTGTTGGAAATCAGCGTAATTATTGAAACCTTCCACCTGCTGCAACGTATCAACGCACAGGTTGAGGATAATCGCCATCGGATTATCGACCACATTGGTATCGTTACCCCAGGCATAGAGAATGTTGTGACTGGCGTATTCGATCAACTGTGCCTGAGCGTTGTGAGTCAGCGTAATAGTATGCGCTTGATGCTGTTGAGCAAGCTTAGCCGCAGCGACGGATTCCGGCGTGTTGCCCCCGTGCGAACAGACGATAACCAGCGAATTCTCCCCTAACGTTTTCGGCGTCGCGTAGACAAACTCATTGGCGGTATACATGCCGACATGAAGCTTCGTCGCCTCGCTATCCAGGAAGTACTTAGCCGGATACATATCCACTAATGACCCGCCGCATGCAACAAGGAACACTTGGCGGATTCCGCCTTTGTCTTCTATCTCTTTAGCAACGGCATTAATTATTTCTTTAGTATTCATACAGTAAGAACTCCAGATCTCATTATTGATTGTTCAAATTAGCGGAAACAACATTAATACGTTATATAACGTATTAATGAGATCGCCATCAAAATTTGCACAATGCGCTCGGTATGAGCGTTTGGCTGAAGCAGCAAATGAGAGGGAATAAGAAGTAAAAAAGCGGGAATAGCCAGGAAAAACAAAGAATAGCAATTGTCACAATATGACAATTGCTAGCTCTGGGTAAAAAAGCTCGTCAACTAAACCATCAGCATCTTCACCACCGCTTTGCGCACCTTCGCCGGGGCGCCTACGGCGCACAGCGGTTTATGCACTTCGCCGGGATAAAACACCACAAAGTCCCCTTCGTTAAGGATCACCGTTTTCTCCTGCTGGCCTTCGGCAAGAAAAGCGATGTCTTTCTCCGCCAGCCAGTCGGTCTGCGGCTCTCCTGGCGGCAAGGTGCTGAAGGTCATCCCCTCGCTGCCGCGGAGCACAATCTGGATATCGAGATAGCGAGCATGGTATTCCGCGCGGCGCGCGGCCTGCGGCTCGGTGGTGTCTTCAGAAATCAGATAAAACAGGTTGTCGCCGTCGATATCGTGTTTACCCAGCGGCGTCGCCTCGCTGACCTGAGCGATAACGTGTTCGATAGCCTCGCGCAGCGCGGCAGGCAGCCATGGCTGCAGATGGTGGATATTGCCAATAATCATTGCTAACCTCAAATATAAAACAGCATTTCATTTTATCGTGTTATACCCCCATCGCGGCTGCCATACCAGTACAGTTTCACGCTTCTTTGCGCTGGCGCACTTTTCGACAGGCAAACGATTACCTGTTTGTGAATGAATCGCTTGATCGTCATAACGGTCTGCGTATAATGCCAGTCGTTTTGCCGGGAGGAAGCATGGCCAATTGCGTACGACATTCTGTCTTAGCGCGTCTCAATGCAGACGCTGGCCTGCCGTTTTTCTTTCCGTTGCTCATTGGATTCCCGAAGCCCCTTATTTAAGGGGCTTTTTTTTTGCCCAGGCGTCAGGAGATAAGCATGGCTAACCCGCTATATCAAAAACATATCATTTCCATAAACGATCTCAGCCGCGAAGACCTCGAACTGGTGCTGGCGACGGCGGCAAAGCTGAAAGCCAATCCACAACCCGAGCTGCTGAAGCATAAGGTTATCGCCAGCTGTTTCTTTGAAGCCTCGACCCGCACCCGCCTCTCTTTTGAAACCTCGATGCACCGCCTGGGCGCCAGCGTGGTCGGCTTTTCCGACAGCGCCAACACCTCACTGGGCAAAAAAGGGGAAACGCTGGCGGATACCATCTCCGTCATCAGCACCTACGTCGACGCCATCGTGATGCGTCATCCGCAGGAGGGCGCCGCGCGCCTGGCGACCGAATTCTCCGGCGGCGTGCCGGTACTGAACGCCGGCGACGGCGCTAACCAGCACCCGACCCAAACCCTGCTCGACCTGTTCACCATTCAGGAGACCCAGGGCCGCCTCGAAAACCTCAACGTGGCGATGGTCGGCGATCTGAAGTATGGCCGTACCGTCCACTCCCTGACCCAGGCGCTGGCCAAATTCAACGGCAACCGCTTCTACTTCATCGCCCCGGACGCGCTGGCCATGCCGCAGTACATCCTCGATATGCTCGATGAAAAAGGCATCGCCTGGAGCCTGCATAGCGCCATCGACGACGTGATGGCGGAAGTGGATATTCTGTACATGACCCGCGTGCAGAAAGAGCGTCTGGATCCGTCGGAATACGCCAACGTCAAAGCGCAATTCGTCCTGCGCGCCGCCGACCTCGAAGGGGCGCGCGCCAATATGAAGGTGCTGCACCCGCTGCCGCGCATTGACGAAATCACCACCGATGTCGATAAAACACCCCACGCCTGGTACTTCCAGCAGGCCGGTAACGGCATCTTCGCCCGCCAGGCGTTACTGGCACTGGTACTGAATAGCGAGCTGGCACTGTAAGGGGGAATGAGAGATGACACACGACAATAAACTGCAGGTAGAAGCGATCAAACGCGGCACCGTGATTGACCATATCCCGGCGCAGGTCGGCTTTAAGCTGCTCACCCTGTTCAAACTGACCGAAACCGACCAGCGCATCACCATCGGCCTGAACCTGCCCTCCGGCGAGATGGGCCGCAAGGATTTGATTAAAATCGAGAACACCTTCCTGACCGACGAGCAGGTTAACCAGCTGTCGCTGTACGCCCCGCAGGCGACGGTTAACCGCATTGATGATTACGAAGTGGTGGGCAAATCCCGCCCGAGCCTGCCGGATCGTATCGACAGCGTGCTGGTCTGTCCGAACAGCAACTGTATCAGCCACGCCGAACCGGTTTCTTCCAGTTTTGCAGTGAAAAAACGCGCTGATGACATCGCACTCAAATGCAAATACTGCGAAAAAGAGTTTTCTCATTATGTGGTGCTGGCCAACTAAATGCGGTTGGTATTGGTGGTAGGCCTCCCTATAATGGCTACCACCCTACGCTTCGTCCTTCAGGCGGCGTCTGCGCCGGCGATACAGCGCTTACCGCCTGGCGGCAACCTGAATGATTTTGCGTAACATTACTCAGTTCATCTGGAGATAACATGAGCAAAACTATTGCGACGGAAAATGCACCAGCGGCGATTGGCCCCTACGTTCAGGGCGTTGACCTCGGCAGCATGATCATCACCTCTGGCCAGATCCCGGTCGACCCGAAAACCGGCAGCGTGCCGGAAGACGTGTCCGCGCAGGCGCGCCAGTCGCTGAACAACGTGAAAGCGATCGTTGAAGCCGCTGGCCTCACCGTCGGCGATATCGTCAAGACCACCGTATTCGTCAAAGATCTCAACGATTTCGCTACCGTTAACGCCACCTACGAAGCGTTCTTCACCGAGCATAACGCCACCTTCCCGGCGCGCTCCTGCGTTGAAGTCGCACGTCTGCCGAAAGCCGTGAAGATCGAGATCGAAGCCATCGCCGTGCGTCGCTGATCGCCCTCGTCGGCATGAAAAAAGGCAGCCGCAGGCTGCCTTTTTTACGTGGGTCATCCGAAAACGCGTCCCTCACTGCCAGCCGTAGCGGCGGCTGTAGAAGCCCTTCACGGCCTGGGTCAGCACCATATAGCCCGCCAGGATCGCCACCAGCCACGGGAAGTAGCTCAGCGGCAGGGCCTGCAGCTGCAGGTAGCTCGCCAGCGGCGAGAACGGCAGCGCGATACCCACCGCCATCACCACCAGAGTCATGGCGAACAGCGGCCAGGCGGCCCGGCTCTGAACGAACGGAATGCGCCGGGTGCGGATCATGTGCACAATCAGCGTTTGCGACAGCAGCCCTTCGATAAACCAGCCGGACTGGAATAGGGTCTGCATCTCCACGGTATTGGCGTGGAACACCCACCACATCAGGCCGAAGGTGAGGATATCGAAAATCGAGCTGATCGGCCCAAAGAAGACCATAAAGCGCCCGAGATCGGCCGGGTTCCAGCGCTGCGGTTTGCGGATCTGCTCATCATCGACGTTATCAAACGGGATCGCCACCTGGGAAACATCGTACAGCAGGTTCTGAATCAACAGGTGCAGCGGCAGCATCGGCAGAAACGGCAGGAAGGCGCTGGCCACCAGCACGCTGCAGACGTTGCCGAAGTTGGAGCTGGCGGTCATTTTGATGTACTTGAGCATGTTGGCGAAGGTGCGGCGGCCTTCGATTACCCCCTCCTCCAGCACCATCAGGCTCTTCTCCAGCAGAATGATATCCGCCGCCTCGCGGGCGATATCCACCGCGCCGTCGACCGAGATGCCGATATCCGCCGCGCGCAGCGCCGGGGCGTCGTTGATGCCGTCGCCCATAAAGCCCACCACGTGACCTTCACGCTTGAGCAGCGTCACGATACGCTCTTTATGCAGCGGCGCCAGGCGGGCGAACAGCGTGGTGCGTTTGGCCAGCGCCGCCAGCTCGTCGTCGCTCATGGCTTCAATCTGGCTGCCAATCACCACTTCGCCAGCATCCAGTCCCACTTCATGGCACACCTTCGCCGCCACCAGCTCGCTGTCGCCGGTGAGGATCTTCACCGTGATGCCGCTGGCCTTCAGCGCCTTCAGCGCCGGGGCGGTGGTCTCTTTCGGCGGATCGAGGAAGGCGATGTAACCTTCAAGGATCAGGTCCGACTCATCGGCGCGCTGGTAGTCGCCTTCGCGGGCCGGCAGGTATTTGGTCGCCACCGCCACCACCCGCAGTCCCTGACGGTTCAGGGTATCGGTCACCCGGCGAATGCGGCGCAGCATGGTGTCGTCCAGCGGTACGATATCGCCGTTGTAGCGCACCTGGGTCGAGACGTTGAGGATCTCCTGCAGCGCCCCTTTGCAGATCAGCTGATGCGCGGCGTCATCCTCCTTCACCACCACCGACATGCGGCGGCGTTCGAAGTCGAAGGGGATCTCATCTACCTTCTGCCAGCGTTCCGCCAGCCCGCGGGCGGCATCCAGCTCAACCCCGTCCAGCACCGCGGTGTCGAGCAGGTTTTTCAGGCCGGTCTGGTAGTGGCTGTTGAGCCAGGCGGCATGCAGTACCCGCTCGCAGACCTTGCCGGAGACGTCGGTATGGTTCTCCAGCACAATCTTATCCTGGGTCAGGGTGCCGGTTTTATCAGTGCAGAGGATGTCCATCGCGCCGAAATTCTGAATGGCGTCGAGGTGCTTCACGATGACCTTTTGCTTCGACAGCTTCACCGCCCCGCGCGCCAGCGTCGAAGTGACGATCATCGGCAGCATCTCCGGCGTCAAGCCGACCGCCACCGACAGCGCGAATAGCGCCGCCTCCCACCAGTCGCCTTTGGTGTAGCCATTGATCAGCAGCACCACCGGGGCCATCACCAGCATAAAGCGGATCAGCAGCATGCTGACCCGGCTGATGCCTTTCTGAAAAGCGTTCGGCTCGCTCTCCTGTTCACTGACGCGGCCGGCCAGCTGGCCAAACCAGGTGCGGCCGCCGGTGGCGAAGACGATGGCCTGCGCCGAGCCGCTCACCACGTTGGTGCCCATAAAGCACAGGGTGTCGCACTCCAGCGGGTTTTGCTGCAGCGGATCGCGGCTGCGGGCCACTTTCTCCACCGGCAGCGATTCGCCGGTCAGCGAGGCCTGGGCGACGAACAGATCCCGCGCCTGCAGGATACGCAGGTCCGCCGGGATCATATCCCCCGCCGACAACCGGATAATGTCGCCCGGCACCAGCTGGTCGATAGGCAGCTCCAGCCAGCGGCTCTCCCCCTGCTCGTTCACCACCCGCAGCACGGTGGCGGTGTTGCTCACCATCGCCTTCAGCGCATCCGCCGCTTTGGTCGAGCGCGCCTCCTGGATGAAATTGAGCAATGTCGAGATCCCCACCATCAGGGCGATAACCCCGGCGGCGAACAGATCCTCGGTGGAATAGGAGACGATGCCGAGCACGGTCAGCAGCAGGTTGAACGGGTTGCGATAGCAGGTCCACAGATGCACCCACCACGGGGAGGGCTTCTGCGCCGGGATCTGGTTGTCACCATGTTTGAGGATTTTCGCCGCCACTTCGCCTTCATTGAGCCCTTCAGGGTGGCTGTCAAAGGCGCGCCAGATCTCCTGGTCGTCCATCGCCGCCACGTTCAGGCAATGCTGACCAAGCGATTCAGGAATGGGGCCACTCGCCAGATGGCGGGCGTCCGGCAGCGGATCGCGCTGGACTAAACGACGTGGCAGATGGCGGCTAAGCTGCGCGAACAGCTGCCGGGTATAATTTTTCAGCATAAACAGTCCCTCCGCGCTCGCCAAAGCGAACGCAGCGTTGCCGACGGGCGTAGCAAAACCTACCTGTCAGGCATGTTATTTTTATGGCAGGGACATCAAGGACGTCACTGCTTTACGCTTTCCGGTAAAGCAGTGTTAAACAGGCTTACCGGAAAGAAAGGTTGCTCCATCGAGGATGAGGAGTGGGATCGGGGTCCATAACTATCTCCGGTAAGTGAATATAAACGGCGCGAATTATAGCGCCCTCGCTGAGGATTGTGTGGCAATAATGGCGATGATAAACCCGCGCAACTAAACCGAACGTAAACCAGACTTTGCTCATTGCGGTTTGGTTGAGTAGCATTAGGCTCACTTCTACCATCCCTGACGAGAATTCCGCATGCAGAACCGGCTGACCATCAAAGATATCGCGCGCTTAAGCGGCGTAGGGAAATCGACGGTATCCCGCGTCCTTAACAACGAGAGCGGGGTCAGCGAACGGACCCGCGAGCGCGTCGAAGCGGTGATGCAGCAGCACGGTTTCTCGCCCTCCCGTTCCGCCCGCGCCATGCGCGGCCAGAGCGATAAAGTGGTGGCGATTATCGTCACCCGTCTCGATTCGCTGTCGGAAAACCTTGCCGTGCAGACCATGCTGCCCGCCTTTTATGAGCAGGGTTACGATCCGATTATG
>SKEF01002695.1_pt1 | contig 13221 bp, 14 predicted proteins | sample 4826691 | NCBI WGS metagenome assembly SKEF01 (sample SAMN11008816, study PRJNA524170) | human gut metagenome | biome: Human fecal sample; material: Feces; isolation source: fecal sample from pouch patient p23, p27 | host: Homo sapiens | place: Israel: Tel-Aviv | collected 2016-08-24
CTCTTCGTAGCGCTTGGTCAATTCCCGGGCCAAAACGGCTTGGCGCTCCTCTCCAAAAACCTCCGCCATCGTGGTTAAGGTTTTAGCCAACCGGTGGGGCGCCTCGTAAAAAATCATCGTTTCGCCCCGGTTCCTTAAGGCCGTTAATTCGGTCACCTGTTGCTGGTGCTTGCGCTCCAAGAAACCGTAAAAGTAGAAGGGCTGGGGGGAAAGTCCTGAAGCAATCAAAGCGGTGAGCGCGGCGTTGGCCCCGGGGAGGGGGACCACCGGAATCCCTTCTTTAACGCAAGCCGCCACTAGCTCCTTGCCGGGGTCTGAAATCGATGGCATCCCAGCGTCACTGCACTGGGCCAAGTTTTCCCCCTGCTTTAAGCGGGCCACTAGCTCTGGCAGCCGCTGTTCAGTGTTGTGTTCGTGAAAGCTAATCGCCTTGGTGATAATCTCAAAGTGGTTTAGTAGCTGCCGGGTGTGGCGGGTATCCTCGGCACAAATCAGGTCAACCTCTTTTAGCACCTTAATCGCCCGGAAGGTCATGTCGTCTAAGTTACCAATGGGAGTGGGTACTAAGTACAGCCGCCCCGTTTCGGTTGCTTGAAAACTTGCCTGTCTTTGCATCCCTATTTTCCTTTCTTACGCGGGTTTAACGCCGATTGACAAAAGAGGCACTCATCATCGCGACACTTTCCGTAGTATTCGTGACAGATATGAAAGCCCTCCTCGTAGATCTTTTGGAGCTTCTTTTGTGAAGCCGTCAGCCCACCGGCATCCTTTTGACTCTGTGATTCCAATAGGCGCCTTAGGTGGTCATTTTCAATTGACAAGGCGGCGTTTTCTTCTAATACCCGCGTCATCATCTTTTGCAACCCCTCCATGCTGACCACTAGTTCCCTGGTCTGCTGAATGGCCTGGTTCAAGCGATCATACAGGTTGCCCTTATCAAGGTGTTCACTCACGGTTGCTGCCCCTTTCCTCACTAAAGTCACCCTTCATCACCAAGAGGAGGCGGAGCGTTAATTGCTCCACCACGTTTTGAAAGCTTATGTTTTGATCAAGCAAGTGGCGCCCCTCTAAGGTTAGTTCACTAGCCACGAGAACTTGCTGGGCCGAACTTGACATGATCAGTTGGGCCACTTCTGCTTGCCACTGACGAAAGTGAAGCCGCTCTGGTTCGGTCACCCGGTTCTTTAATAAGAGGGCGTCGCGCCAAGCCATCGTCACTAGGTCCAACAAGACTAGTTGCTTTGCCCGGTCGCTACCCTGCTTTAAAAAACCAGTTTGGACGTCCACAAAGCTGAGTGGATCGCCACTAGCTACCTCCTTAAACCAGTCGAAAACTAGTTTCACGCTGGTGGGGAGCCAGTCGTCTTCCATCAAAGAGGCCCCCTGCTTGGCGCTTAGTCCCAGCCCCGCGGCCAGGGGGCCCAGGTATTCTGGTACCCCCGCCTCTTGCAGCTGCTCTGTAACCATTTCACTTGGCAAGGGGCGTAATTCGATTACTTGGCACCGGGATTGAACCGTCTGCAAAACGGCATTTTTGTTAGGAGTTAACAAAAAGATGTAGACCCCCGGTCCGGGTTCTTCGATAAATTTCAATAAGGAGTTAGCAGCCGAGCCGGTTAAGGTTTCGGCCCCCTCTATGATGAACACCTTTTTCTCCCCTTCAACCCCGGTTTTGGAAAATTCAGCCTTTAGATAGCGGACCTGATCAACCTTAATCTGACGCCCCTCGGGACGGGCGACCACCACGTCCGGGTGGTTCCCCGAAAGGATCCGCTGGCACTCTGGGCACGTCCGATCGGGATGCCCCTGGTCGTCTTGATGGGGGCAAAACAAGCGTAATGCGACCTCCGTTGCTAACGCGACCGTTCCCATGTTGACGTTGCCCACTAGGAGGTAGGCGTGAGCCAGCGCCCCCCGCTCAATTAGGCTGGCAAAGCGCGCCGTGATTTCAGGTTGTAGTGCGGTGGCGGTTAGCTCACGCTCCATGTTCTCTTCCCTCCGTCCTAGAAGTGTAAGAACTGCTCAACCGGTAAGACGAAGACGGTCGCGCCCCCGACTTGCACGTTAATTGGCATGGCGCCCGCCCCGTTATCCATGTGGGTAGGCGGCGTCATGTATTGCTCCCGGGACTCGGCGTTTTTCTTGATGATCTCTAAGACATCGTCAACACGATCGTCGGCGACCCCAATCAAAAAGGTCGTGTTCCCTTCCCGCAAAAAGCCCCCGGTACTCGAAAGTTTGGTGGCACCAATCTTGGCGTCGTTAAAGGCGTCGCGAAGGCGGTTGCTGTCTTTTGGTTGCACAATGGCCATAATCATCTTCATGACGGTTCCTCCTTAGTTGGTAAATAGGTCTGCGTAACGTGCGTGAATTGCGCTTTGTACGTCTTCAATTACCCGCGCTAATTCCTGATTGGCGTTTACCTTCACAATTCGTTCTGGGAAGCGCTCGGCCAGGGTTAAGTAGGTCTGACGGACCCGCCGGTGGAAGTTGGTGGTTTGCTCATCCAAGCGGTTAATTGTCTCCGCCCGTCCCTTTTCAATCCGGGCTAACCCGGTTTCCACGGGGAGGTCCAAAAAAATGGTTAGGTCCGGTAAGAGACCGTCAATGGCGTACTGGTTTAACTCCCAGATTCGGTCGATCCCTAACTCACGTCCCCCACCTTGGTAGGCAATTGAACTATCCAAGTAGCGGTCGCACAAAATTAGCTTCCCCGCTTCAAGTGCCGGTTTAAGGGTTTCAACCACGTGTTGGCGCCGGGAAGCCGCGTATAATAAGGCCTCCGTCCAGTCATCCATCGCCCCGTTTTGCTTATCTAACAAGACCGCCCGTACTTGTTCGGCGATTGGGTTTCCCCCGGGTTCACGGGTATAGACAACTTGATCACCCAACTGGTTAACTAGGCCCGTCCGGATCGCGGTTAAGACACTTGTCTTCCCGGCCCCGTCTGGCCCCTCAAAACTAATAAATCGTCCGCTCATCTCTTGGTGCGCCCCTATCTTATTGCATAATTACACCAGCGTTGGTCTTACCATGCAAGCCTCGCTTACGTGCCCGTTCGTACAAGTATAAGTACTTGCGCTCTTGCAGCTTAGTTCGCTCCTTGAGCTCGTTATTAACATGGCTTTCGTAAACGGCTTGCTCCGTTTCCTTTGCGTGATCCCAGCTGGCCTTGGTTTGGTAAATCAAGTTTAACAAGCATTGGTTACCTTCCTGTTCAACTTGATGTTGTGGTCGTTTGAAAAACATCTTACATCTCCGTTCGCCCTTGAACCGCCCGGAAGAGGGTCACTTCATCAGTGTAATCAATGTCCGCCCCCGCTGATAAACCATGGGCTAAGCGGGTTACTTTAATCCCGGCTGGCTTAATCAAGTGGGCCAAGTACTGGGCGGTGGTTTCCCCGTCTAAAGAAGCGTTGGTGGCCACGATCACCTCTTGGATTTCCTTATGCGCTTCAAGGCGCTTTAAGAGGCTCTCCAAGTTAATGTCTTGGGGGCCCGTCCCTTCGCTTGGCGATATCGTCCCGTGTAAGACGTGGTAAAGGCCGTGGTATTCCTTCATCCGTTCCATGGCCATAATGTCTCTGGACCGTTCCACCACCAAGACCCGGCTTTGGTCACGGGTCTTATCCTTACAAATGGGACACGGGTCGTCTTCGGTAATGTTCCCGCACACGTTGCAGTAGTGCAAGTCGCGCTTAACGGCCCTTAACGACTTGGCAAAGTTATCCACGTCCGCATCGGACATGCCCAAGGTGTAAAAGGCGAGCCGGGTGGCAGATTTCTCCCCGATTCCCGGCAGCTTCATGTAGCTATCGATTAAACGGGCAATCGGTTCTGGGTACTGCATTTGCTCACCTAAACCTTACATTCCTAACCCGCGGGTGTACTTGCCCATCTTAGCTTGGGTGGCCTGTTCAACCTTGTCTAAGCCATCGTTAACCGCCGCTACGATTAAGTCGCTTAACATATCCACGTCATCTGGGTCCACCGCCTCTGGGTTAATCTTCAAATCCTTGAGCTTCTTGTCCCCGGTTAAAGTCGCCGTTACCATTTCGTCCGGCGCTTGGCCAACAAATTCCATGGCCGCTAATTCTTCTTGTTCGGCCATCATTTGCTTTTGCATTTTTTGGGCTTGCTTCATCATCTTTTGCATGTTCATTCCGCGCATCATAATTCATTACCATCCTTTATTGTTAATCGTTTTTTACTTCAATTGCGTCCGGGCCAAACAACTTTTCGGCCTGACTGACTACCGGATCAGTTGCCTTGGGGGCCTCCTTTTTAGCGGTTCCCTTTTTTAAGTAACCATTTTCCACTAAGAAGTCTTGGCGCATTTGGGGCCACTTGTCCTTAGGCACGAAGACCACTTGGCGTTCGCTACCGGTCAACTGTTGTAGGGCCGCCCCCATTGCGTTACCTAGGTTGCCCCCGTTGGCCTGTTCAAAGAGGAAGTTATTATCAAAGGATACCACGACCCCCGCCGGACTGGCAGCCACCGGCTCAGAATTATTGATCAACGAGCTCTGAGCGTTATCTAATAAGGAAAGCATGTCTCCCCACAGGCCCTGTAAATTCTCTAACTCAGGCCGGGTTGCGTTGGTCAAGATTAAGTTAACCTGGGCTAAGTTAATCCGCAACGCCTGTTTATTACTAGTCGACCGGCTCGGCCTTGGCGCCGGTGTTTTCACCTCTGCTGGTGGGGTTTGGCGTAGCTGATTAACCTCTTGTTGTAAGGCAGCTACCGCCTGGCGAAGCTGCGTAAGTTCCGCTTGGTCAGCACCTGACTGGGTTCTTTCGTCCCCTCTAATCTGGCACAACCGGACGGTTAACACTTCTAGGTAGACGTCCGGGTGCGTCGTAAAGCGCATCTCCTGTTGGATATCGTTTAGGGTATCGATCATTTGATACAGAGCCGTCGAACTTGCGGCGCCGCTCAGTTGATCAAAATCTTCCTTACGCAGGCCCGTCGCCGGCAGGTCAATCAAACTTGGTGATTCCTGGTACAAGAGGACGTCGCGAATAAAGGAGATCAGGTCCTCAATGAAACGCTGACCGTCCTTGCCCGCCCCGGTGATCTTAGTAAGGGTCTCTAAGGCCGGGGCGCTATCACCCTTGGCTACTTGCAGGAAATATTCCTGCACCAGCTGCTTGGTCACACTCCCGGTCACCAATAAGGCGTCATCAATGGTCACCTGCTCATCGCCAAAGGACAGTGCCTGGTCGAGAATACTTAAGGCGTCCCGCATCCCCCCCTCAGCGGCGTTGGCAATCACCCATAGGGCGTCCTCTTGGTAGGAGACCTTTTTTTGATCCAGGATGTATTTCATCCGCTCAAAGGCGTCCTTTGCGCTAATTCGTCTAAAATCAAAGCGCTGAACCCGGGAAATGATCGTCAGCGGGATCTTGTGCGGTTCCGTGGTAGCCAAAATAAAGATCACGTTGGCTGGCGGTTCCTCCAAGGTTTTCAAGAGGGCGTTGAAGGCCCCGGTCGATAACATGTGGACTTCGTCAATGATATAAACCTTATAGTCAGCCTGGGTGGGGGCGTACTTGACCTTATCTCTAATGTCACGGATCTGCTCAACTCCGTTATTGGAAGCGGCGTCGATTTCAATTACGTCATTTAGTTGCCCCGCCGTGATTGCTTGGCAAAGTTCGCACTTGTTGCAGGGTTCCCCATCCGTTTGGTGGTGGCAGTTTACCGCCTTGGCAAAAATTTTCGCCGCCGATGTCTTCCCCGTTCCCCGTGGACCGGCAAAGAGGTAGGCGTGACTAATTTTTTTGGTGATGATAGCGTTTTTTAAGGTGGTCGAAACGATCTGTTGACCAACGAGGTCCCTAAACCGCTGGGGGCGCCAAACCCGGTAGAGCGCCTGATAACTCATCTCTGTTCCTCCCTGCTTTTGAAGATATCTTTATCCATTATACTAGCTTTTAATCATCTACCAAAAGAGATATCTCAAAATTCAAAGAGGCTGGGAGAAAACAATGTTTCTCCCAGCCTCCTGGTTAATTTCATTCAAACTTAGGGCACAAGGAATCGCAAACTTAGTGCTGCTCCCTTCCAGGCCTGACACGGTTCGTAAGGACGCCCTTGCCCTAAGGCCTAACGGCAAAAATAATCATACACTATTTTTCGGTCACTGACCAGCCTTTTGAGCCGCATTTTCTTCCTGGCGCCGTTTTTTTTTCGCCGTCTTTTGCCGCTTACGGATCGCCCGAAAGAACTCCTTGAGCATTTGACTGGCTTCTTCTTGCATTAGGCCCTGGTGAACTTCAACTTGGTGGTTCAAGCGGGTATCTTCTAATAGGTGGTAAAGGGAGGATACCGCCCCCGCCTTTTCATCCGGGGCCGCAAAAAAGACCCGATTAATCCGTGAATTGATGATCGCCCCAGAACACAACAATAGTCTTTCTATCTGACTGAGATAATTCACTTAAAAGTGATGCAACATCCTGATCTGTTTCGTACATCAAAGACAAATATTTGTTCAGATATTTATTTGAAGATGTATTCTTAAACTTAGCAACAATCTGCGGATCAAAGTTATCAAAATCACCGCCATAGTTGCTGTGATTCTGCATAGTAACATTAAACATAAAGAATGGTCCTTCTGTGTTGTTGCGCCACTCTAAAATACTCTTAAAATCAGCTTCATCAGAAACATAGTTGCGAAGCTTGTCCTCAAATGGAAAGCTTCCCTGGAAATAACGATAGTCAAAGCCCATAAGATCATATATAAACTCACGATTCCATCCCTTTGCGCGGTATGGATGTGTACCATATGTCGTATAACCATACTCCTCTAACTGAGGAACAATTGTGCTGATACCATCACGTATATACTGTAAATATGGAACTGATCCATTTGGGAAAAATGCCATGGAATTTCCAGTTAAAAATTCAAACTCAGAGTTTGCTGTATTTCCTCCAAGAACAGAAACATCAGTATAACCACTGATTGTATTGGCTACTTCACCTCTTAAGATGCTATGGACAAACGGCATATAATCTTTGTTTGTCTCAAACTCACCAAGCACTGCCGGATCTGAAAATGTCTCATCCATGATGGCAATGATATCTGGCAGTTCTTCTGGTGTCTCCACTTTTTCCACTTCCTGTTCATTTAGTAGAGATAATGCATACTCATCTGAGTAATTTTTTGGCTCTTCAATCTGAAGAAAATGGATGTCCAAAATGAATGACACAAAAAAGCCATCCTTACTGTGCATATACTTTGCATTAAACAAAGTATCATTTAATCCTGTATTTCTCTCTAAATTATCCTGCCATAAATATGAAATATAAAAATAAGCCGGAATACACATAGCCACAGTAAGAATCGGACGCAGGATTTTTTTATTCAGACGAATATTGGTTCTCACACCGACAATAAACATTAAAATAAACATTGCAATGTGCTCTGCAAGCGCCCAATCTACTGAAAAGACGTAGTTGTCTGCCACACTCATTGCTGTTTCAAAGGAATATATATCCCATGGAACAATAGGATTTGAACGAAACATAACAACAAAATAGTTGCCAACACCAATAATGGCAATTGCTGACACACAGATGGCCATTGAAATGCTAGTTCGCCCAGCTATAAAGAACACAAATAAAAATAACCAATAGTAAAATGCAATATTAAGCCGCTTTGCCAGCTCAATCATGGTACTCATCTGATGAGTCAGCGTCTCAAATGTGTAAAAACAGCCTAACGGGATGACAAGTGCAAATAGAATGCGGATCACTGGATGCACTGGCATATCAATCATATATATGGCGAGAGTGAGCACACAAATACCTGCAAGAATCGCACAATCTTTTGCAGAAAATTCACTGTAATACCAAGCCATGCCAATCAGAACGCCAAAACAAAGCAACAATATTGCCGCCTTGATCAGACGTGGTTTTGTCTTGCCGATATGTACCTCCTGCCGCCATGAAACGGCCTTTTCCTTAAAACTCATTCCTTTCTTTCTCCTTCCGCCTGAGTCTTCACAGGCAATCAATAAAAATCATTGATTACTTTAGCACAAATAGAGATGAATGTAAAGTGAACAATAGTCACAAAAGCTCATTCGGTGCTATGTTACGAAAGAGCATCGGGGACAGGTTACCGCGCCCATTCGCAAAACGCGCTTCGCGCTTACTCGCTGCTTCGCACAATGGTTTCACCACTGTTCACGGGACGCCCATTCACAAAACCGCACGTTACGTGCGTCGTTGCAAAACGTCTAACTGGATGCGTGAACTGTAATAACTACATTATATCGTTTTCAAAACCAGATAGCAAGAGAAATTTTCAAAATCCTAGTGACAAACACATAAAGATACGATATAATAAAGTTAACAAGTTAACAAACATAGGTTTTTTTAAGGAGGAAATGACTATGGGAGTAATTCAGAGATTTAAAGATATTATGTCAGCTAACATCAATGCTATGCTTGATAAGGCTGAGAATCCGGAAAAAATGATTGATCAGTACATGAGAAACCTTGAGGACGATTTAGGCAAGGTAAAGGCAGAAACAGCGTCAGTAATGGCTGAAGAAGCACGTGCAAAGAGAGCTTATGACGAGGCACTTGCAGAAGTTGAAAAGTATCAGAAATATGCAGAAAAGGCTGTTGCAGCAGGAAACGACAATGATGCAAGAGTATTTTTACAGTCAAAGAAGACAGCACAGTCTAAGCTTGAGGGCTTAAAGCTCACATATGACACGGCAGCAGCAAACGCACAGAAGATGCGTCAGATGCATGATAAGCTTGTAAATGATATTTCAGATTTAAGAGCACGCAAGGAAACGATCAAGGCGAAGGTAGCTGTTGCAAAGGCTCAGGAGCGTGTAAATCAGGTTGGATCATCATTAAGGGGTGTATCAAACAATATGTCAGCATTTGATCGTATGGAGGAAAAGGCAAATAAGATGCTTGATACTGCAAATGCTATGGCACAGTTAAATGAGTCTGCAGATACAAATGTAGATGATCTGGCACGTAAGTATGATCTTGATGATGTGGCAGGTACATCTGATATTGATGATGAATTAGCGGCACTGAAGGCAAAACTTAACTAACTACAAAAATAAGGAAGGTTGACGAGTATGGGATTATTTGGTGGACAATTCTCCAGTGTTGTAGAGTGGAAAGAATACTCGGATGATATTATTTTCTGGAAGTTTCCAAGCAGCGAGATCAAGAAGGGGAGCCGTCTGATTATTCGTCCGGGACAGGACGCGATCTTTATGTATAATGGAAGAATCGAGGGTATTTTCCGTGAAGAGGGAAACTTTGATATTTCTTCCGATATTATTCCATTTTTATCTACACTGAAAAGTTTTACATTTGGATTTAACACACCGCTGCGTGCAGAGGTGCTGTTTATCAATACAAAGGAATTTACAGTAAAATGGGGCACAAAAAATGCGATTAATCTGCCGGTTCAGGGCTTGCCTGGCGGTATGCCAATCCGTGCATTTGGTACATTTAGCTTCAAGGTTTCTGATGAGCAGGTTTTAATCGACAAAATTGCCGGCATTAAGTCAGAGTTTAACGTAGAGGATATCAAGGAACGTGTAATGTCTATGCTTGATATGCTGATGATGAAGTGGATTTCAAAAGAAGGAAAGGATATGTTTAACCTTCAGGCAAATGCATACGACATCGGCAAGGGTATTGCATCAGATCTTGATATGGAGATGGTAAAGATCGGAATTGCTATTACAAGCTTTACGATTCAGAGCGTTTCCTATCCGGAGGAGGTTGCTAAGATGCAGCAGAAGGCAGCAGCTCAGTCCATGATCGGAAATGTAAATACATATACACAGATGCAGATGGCAGATGCGCTTACACAGCCAAACACAGCAGCCGGCAGCATGGCAGGCAATATGGCTGGTATGCAGATGGGTATGGCAATGGGTCAGATGATGGGCCAGATGATGAACGGTAATATGCAGAATAATGCACAGCAAAATCAGGCAGCTCCAGCTTCAAATGGTACTGTGCCGAAGTTCTGTCCGAACTGTGGAACACCGACAAATGGTGCAAGATTCTGCTCAAACTGCGGTACAAAGCTTGCATAATTACAAAAATATAAAAAAGATAATGGAGGGAGACTGTGCGTACAGTCTTTCTTCCATTTTTATGGAGGAAAAACGTGTCCGATATTTTACAGTCATTAAATCCAGTTCAAAAAGAGGCGGCCAGCTGCACTGAGGGGCCGCTTTTGATACTTGCAGGAGCAGGCTCAGGAAAAACGCGTGTGCTGACGCACCGTATTGCATATTTGATTGAGGAAAAGGGAGTAAATCCATGGAATATCATGGCAATTACCTTTACAAATAAGGCAGCGCAGGAGATGCGGGATCGTGTCGACCGCCTGGTTGAGTTCGGGGCAGAGAGCATATGGGTAGCGACATTCCACAGCTCTTGTGTGCGCATTCTGCGAAGATATATAGACCGTCTTGGATATGATAATCATTTTACGATTTACGATACAGATGATCAAAAGAGTGTAATCAGAAAGGCAGTTAAGGAGCTTGACCTTGATCCTAAGCAATATAGGGAAGGACCGCTGCTTGGTGTAATTTCAGCGGCCAAAAATGAAATGATTGAGCCACAGGATTTTGAAACACAGGCTGGCGGAGATTTTCGAATGTGCCAGGAGGCAAAAATCTATAAAGCATACCAGAAAACATTAATTGATAATAACGCAGTTGATTTTGATGATTTGCTTCTTTTGACAGTTCGTCTGCTGCGCGAAAATAGAGATATTTTAGAAGCTTATCAGGAGCGTCTGCGCTACATTATGGTTGACGAGTATCAGGACACTAATTCAGTTCAATTTGAGCTTATTCGCCTGCTTTCTGGAAAATATCATAATTTGTGTGTGGTTGGAGATGACGATCAGTCTATCTATAAATTTAGAGGTGCAGACATTACAAATATTTTAAGCTTTGAGGAGACTTTTCCAGGTGCAAAGGTTGTCAAGCTTGAGCAAAATTATCGTTCCACAAATAATATTCTCGAAGCCGCAAACTCAGTAATTGCAAATAATGCACATCGAAAGGAAAAACATCTTTGGAGTGAAAATGGAGAAGGAAAAGAGGTTTCCTTTATTCACTACGAGACTGCTTATGGTGAGGCAGAAGATGTAATTGACAAGATACAGACGGCAGTTCATATGGGAAAGTATCAGTATCAGGACTGTGCAATTCTTTACCGTACAAATGCACAGTCACGCGCATTTGAAGAGAAATGCATTAAAAAGAGTGTACCGTATCGTCTTGTCGGTGGTGTGAATTTCTACCAGAGACAGGAAATCAAGGATATTTTAGCCTACTTAAAGACAATTGACAGCGGACGTGATGATCTGTCTGTTACGAGAATTGTCAATGTGCCAAAGCGTGGAATTGGGCAAGTGACGTTAAATAAGCTGGCTGTCTATGCTTCTGAGCATGGAATGCGGCTATTTCAGGCAATGGAGCAGGCAGAACAGATTCCAGGAATTGGAAAGGCAGCTGATAAGATAAAAGGCTTTGTCAATCAGATCATGGTATTTCGTGCGCTTGCAAAGGAGCTAGATGCAGCAGAGCTGATTGAAAGCATCTTAGAGCAGACTGGCTACTTAGAAGAGTTAGAAAAGCTTGAGGAAGATAAGGCACAGGCAAAGCAGGAAAATCTTGATGAATTTCAGAATAAAGCAGCTGACTATTATGCAAATCATGATGAAGCAGCGCTTACTGACTTTTTGGAGGAGGTAGCGCTTGTGGCAGATATTGACAACATGGACAGTGAGGCAGACAGTTTAACATTAATGACACTGCATAGTGCAAAGGGACTCGAGTTTCCAGTTGTCTATATGACAGGTATGGAAGAAGGACTTTTCCCAAGCTACATGTCAATGAACAGCGGTGATCCGGGAGATATCGAGGAAGAACGAAGACTTTGCTATGTGGGTATTACAAGAGCAATGCAGCAGCTGACGCTGACAGCAGCAAAGCAGCGTATGGTTCATGGAAATATTCAATACAGTGCAATTTCGCGTTTTGTTAAAGAACTGCCGCAGGAAAAGCTTGACTGGAAGGAAGAGACATTCGGAGGTCTTTTTAAGAAAGGACCATCTATGACTGCAAACTCACTGTCAGGCAGTTTGTTTGGCGGTTCATCTTCTATGTCATTAGGCAGCTCATTTAGTGCATCACAGGGAAGTCAAACGGCAAAAAAGACAAATTATGATAATGTTTTTGATTTAAAGTATGCAAAAGCATTCTCAAGTCCAAAGCCAGATAGTCTTGACTACAAAGAAGGCGATAGAGTTTCCCATATCAAATTTGGAAAGGGAACAGTGCTTGCAGTCGAAGATATGAAAAAAGATTATCAGGTAACAGTTGAGTTTGATACAGCAGGCGTAAAAAAATTGTTTGCAGGATTTGCAAAACTTAAAAAGATTTAATAAAATTTATCTAAAACGACAAAGATAAAGCTAGTAATTTTACAGATCATATGGTATACTATTCTAAGATTGATCTTTAGAAAAAAGAAAGGATGGGTTTTATGGCAAAGTTTGATGATCTGCTGCAGGCAGTAAAGGTTCATGAGGTTCTCAAGTCTAAGGAAGAGAATGAGAAAAAGTGCAAATTTTGTTATGTGATTGCAGCAATCGCTGTAATTGCAGCAATTGCAGGTGCAGCATATGCACTGTACCGTTATCTGAAGCCGGATTATTTAGATGATCTGGATGATGATTTTGATGATGACTTTGACGACGATTTCTTCGATGATGATGACGAAGAAGAGGAGAAAGAAGACGAGGCTAAAGAAGAGGAATCTGATGAGGCTGAGGAAAAATCTGAGGATGAAGAGTCTGATGATGAGGATGAAGACTGATCTGACATCAATAGGTAAGTAAATAAAAATGATATCCCCGCCGCAAAACGGCGGGGATTTTAGTTCAAGAAAAGGAGATGTGTATGAAAAAAGGCGAGATTTATGAGGGCCGCGTGCAGGAGGTCCTTTTTCCAGACAAAGCGATTGTCGTGACAGATGAAGGGGAAACTGCACAGGTAAAATATGGCATCCCAGGTCAAAAATTACGTTTTCGTGTAAAGAAAAAGAGAAAAGAAAAAATAGAAGGAATTTTGCTTGAGATATTAGAAAAGTCAGCTGATGAGACTGCCTGTCTTTGTGAGTGGGCAGGAAAATGCGGTGGATGT
>SKEF01002698.1_pt1 | contig 13217 bp, 5 predicted proteins | sample 4826691 | NCBI WGS metagenome assembly SKEF01 (sample SAMN11008816, study PRJNA524170) | human gut metagenome | biome: Human fecal sample; material: Feces; isolation source: fecal sample from pouch patient p23, p27 | host: Homo sapiens | place: Israel: Tel-Aviv | collected 2016-08-24
ATATTAATAATAAATACAATATACGACCACAAAATAAAGATTTAGGTTTGGTATTAAAACAATTAATAGAAGAAACGGTTAATGATGTGATAGATGATGAAATATCAGAAATCTTGAAGGAAAAACAAGGATCTTATCTTGAAGATTTAGATATAGATACTATCCGCAAAGAATATCGGGAGTTATTTATTCATTCTGCCTGGTATATGCTTTTAAGACGATGTGGGATAGAACCCGGAGACTATATGTATTTAGAGGATTTTCGGGCAATTACTGATTTTAATAATATCAATGTGATTTCTTGTTTAGGAACACCTGTAAGTGAGCAATGTTCTTTTGTATTGAAAGATATATCCCGGTATTTGTGGCAGAAAAATTTACAAAAAAACAGAGCAGAGTCTATTGTACAAAGCAATCAAAGGGAATATAATAAAGATAATAAAACACAGGAACAAAAGAGAGGGGTGAACAGAAATGACGTTGACATACACAAAGAAGGAGGACGGACTGCTGTATCCGGATCTGGAATTAAAGGAAGCTCCGAAGGGATACATCGGGAAATACGGAGTAATGAGAGCCGATTATCTGGAGCAGCATCGGAAATCAAGGTATACGGCGATGATGATGACCGGGGAAATCAATCAACATATGATAGACATTCAGAAACAGGCAGAGGAGAGAATGGACGAACTGATGCCAGAACTGATGAAGATAGCAGGAGCAACAGAGGAACTGAAGGCAGCCGATCAGATGAAGTGGGTCGGACTCGTAAACAACTGCAAACAGCAGGCGGAGGAGATAATCAAAGAAGAGATTATATACAGTTAAGCCTTTTCCCGGAAAATCCACAAGAGCAAGCTGAGTATGGAACAGCAGCAGGTAATACACCTGTTGCTGTTTTTGCATTCCCGGATAACTATATTGATGAATGCCTGAGAACAGGTGGTAACAATGAACTTTCGTTAGAGTATGTCCTGCTTGATCTGGCACAGGAAAACCCTCAAAAAATACTTGCAAAAGATTTAAAAGAAAACTGGAAAGGTGGAAAAGGGCTTGCAATGCCAGACGGCATAAAAGTGAGTGTCTGGTATAACGAAGAAGGGATTTCTTTTCGCAGAGGCAATGGTGCAAGAAAGAATCCTGAAAGGCTGTTATCATGGGAGGAAGCTGCCGAACGGATAGAAATTCTTTATAGAAATGGGCAGTTTACCACAAGAGAATTATCAGAAAATGCAATAAGTACGATTCGGGAAGAAACGGCAGGACTTATTGCATTTTTTTATAAAGAAGATATGGGACAGTCCCGATGGGGAAACATCCATAGTGAAGCTGTCATATCAATCATTGAGGAGTTAAAAGCGACTGCCAGTATAAAAAAGTTATACGATGAGATTTCACTTTTTGGAACAGCTAGAGCAGGTAGCATAAGCCAATGGCAGGAAAAAAGATGTGAGAATCTGGCAGAGAGACTCTATAAGTTAGGGAATCTGTCTCCTCTTGTTCCACAAAATGTACAGGAAATAGCTCCAATGGTATTTATCACAGCAGATGAGATAGATAGATTATTGCAGGAAGGAGGTATTGTTGAGGGAGGAAAAAGAAGAATACTTTCTTTCTATCAACAGGAGCCTGCGCCGGATACCAAAACAGCAATTAATTTCCTGAAACAGGAGTATGGTATGGGAGGTCATTCCCATTCTATATCAGAAAGCCGGAATTCAAACGAATGGCACGATGCCAAAGGATTTCATTTAGAAAAAGGAAACGTACAAAAGAAACTGACATGGAAAGAAGCAGAAAAACGTATCCGTACTTTAATAGAAAATAAAGAGTATCCGTATATACATCAGGAAGCAAAAACAGAAACAAGGGAGAACGTGCCGAATTTCGGTACACAGGAAGAAAAAAAGGCAGATACCATTCAGTTCCAGATTGATTTCTCTGAACATGATATTTTAAGCCACTATGATAAGGAGAAGAAAGCCTATGTTACTGCTAAAATATCTTTTGCGGCAGCAAACAGACTGTTTGCGGAGTTAGATGAACAGGAGATGGAGCAGCAGGAGAATGAGGGAGAAGGTTATTCTTATTACAAGACGGCATTTTCTATTTATGCAATTATAAATGGAGAAGAATATTCTTTCCAGGGAAGATATGACATAGGAAGTGAAGGAAAGTCCCTGATAGAACATATCCAGGAATATTATGATTACTGTCTGTCCCCAGATTGTATGTATAGACAATACTGGGAGGAAGATGGCATATTAGAGGAAAAGATAGAACAACTCACAAAGTATAATGAAAACTTTTTGCCGTATCTTGAAAACCACTTAGACCTGACACCTGTAGAACGGAAACAGATCACTGCGTTGATACATAAAGAAGAACCAGAAGTTTTACAGGATAAAAAGTATGAGATTATGGATACAGGTCGCATAGACTTTCCATTTGATGTACAGGAATGGACAAGGGAAAATAACGAGTTTGTTTTTTCTGGACGTAATAAATACTGTAAAAGCAGGGAAGAAGCCAGTGCATGGATAGAGGAACAGCAAAAAGAATCAAATCTTATTGAGGTGGCTGTTGAAAGCAGCGAAGATTATGAGGATATTGCCGGTTCTTTTGTCACAGCAGTCGATACGGAAGGAAACAGAAAGCCGGTTTATCGTCTGATACAAAAGGGGAATGACGGGTTAGAAACGTATCTTTCAGAAACGCCTCTCTTTTATAGTGAAAAGGAAGCAAAAAATTATATTAAAAGTCATGCAGATGAGATAAGAGAGATCAGTTATGATGAAATGATAAACTGGGCTGCAGAAATAAGAGAAGACAGGATTGCAGCAACAGAACTTCAGGAAGAAATCTTAGATACGGACAATATAGCCATCACTCCTGTTTCAAATGACAGAGGACAAAATTATCATATTCCGAAAGAAGAATTAGGGACAGGGACAACCCGTGAAAAATGCTGGAAAAATATCCTTGCGATTGAGACTGTAAAACAATTAGATCAGGAACAGCGCAAGGCAACAAGAGAAGAACAGGATATATTAGCAGATTATGTTGGCTGGGGTGGGATTGCAGATGTCTTTGATGTGAACAGATCACAATGGCAGGAAGAACGGGAACGGATACACACAGCCCTTACCCCGGAAGAATACCGTTCTGCAGAAGAATCTGTTTTAAATGCCCATTATACGCAGCCACTTATCATTAAAGCAATGTATCAGGTATTAGAAAATATGGGATTTAGCCGAGGAAGGATATTAGAGCCTTCCTGTGGGATTGGGAATTTCTTTGGTCTTGTTCCAGAAGATATGGATGGTTCTACTTTATATGGTGTTGAATTAGACCGAATGAGTGCAAAGATAGCAGGCTACCTTTATCCTGAAGCAAATATCCAGAATATAGGATTTGAACGTACCAACTATCCAGATGGATACTTTGATGTAGCGATCGGAAATGTACCATTTGGAGATTACCGGGTAAATGACTCAGTTTATAACAGTCATGGATTTTTAATCCATGACTATTTTTTTGCAAAAACTCTGGATAAATTACGTGCTGGTGGTGTTGCTGCATACATCACAACAAAAGGTACAATGGATAAAGAAAGTACAAAAGTCAGGGAATTTCTTTTTAAGAAGGCAGAATTACTGGGAGCTATCCGTTTGCCTAATACGGCATTTAAAAATGCCGGAACGAAAGTAACTGCGGATATTTTATTTCTGCAGAAACGGGAAAAAGAAATAGAAAATCCTGAATGGATCGCTGTTACAGAAGATGCACAGGGATTCCGTATAAACAGCTATTTTGTACAACACCCGGAAATGATATTGGGAACAATGCAGGAAATATCAGGACCATATGGAATGGAAACTACTTGTGTAGAAAAAGAGGGAGTTCCTTTAGGAGAACGGCTGCGGGCTGCTATATCACATATCACAGGACATATACCTGAAAGAGTGGAAGAAGAACGTGCCGAATTTCGGTACGGGGAAGAACAGCCGACAGATGCACCCGATGCTTCCGAGGTACGGATGTACAGCTATGTACTATCTGACACGGGAGAGGTTTATTATAAAAATGAATCTGGTCTGGAACAAAAAGAGACAGCGAAAACAGCAAAAGCACGTATCACAGGTATGGTCGCAATAAGGGACTGTGTCCGTGAACTGATTCGATTGCAAATGGAGGAAACAGAGGATGCAGATATAAAGATTTCTGCAGAGCAGGCAAGGCTCAATGCGCTTTATGATTCGTATACTGCCAAATGGGGGCTGTTAAATAGTACGGCAAACAAAAGGGCTTTCTCGGAAGATTCCTCATATCCCCTGTTATGTTCTTTAGAGAAATTAGATGAAGATGGAAACCTTGACAGAAAAGCGGACATGTTCACGAAACGTACTATCCGAAAGAGCGAAACGATCACTCATGTAGATACTGCAAATGAAGCATTGGCAGTATCACTGGAGGAAAACGGAAAAGTTGACCTTGCTTTTATGTCAGGTCTGTGTGGAAAATCTGCTGAACAGATCACAGAAGAATTAACGGGAGTTATCTTTAAAAACCCGGATACGCAGGTATGGGAAACGGCTGATGAATATCTGTCGGGAAATGTTCGGGAAAAACTGCGTGTAGCAGAGAGAATATCAGAAAATGATACCGGCTATAAAAGTAATGTAGAAGCATTAAAGAAGGTACAGCCAAAAAAACTGGATGCTTCCGAGATTGAAGTCCGTTTGGGAACGATGTGGATTCCTCTGGAAGTATATGACCAGTTCATGAGAGAAACTTTCCAGCCACCACAATATATTAAAGATATAATCAAGCTGCAGTATTCCAAATATACAGGAGAATGGAATATCGAAGGAAAAAACACGGACAGAAGTATTTTAGTAACAAATACTTACGGAACAAAAAGGGCAACGGCATATCGTTTACTGGAAAGTTCTTTGAACCTGAAAAATATCCAGATATTTGATACTTACACGGATACAGAAGGAAAAGAACATAGAGAATTAAATAAAAAGGAAACGATATTAGCCAGCCAGAAACAGGATATGATAAAAGAAAAATTTAAAGACTGGATTTTTCGGGATAGAGAACGGCGGGAAATGCTGGTTTCTATTTATAACGAAAAATTCAATTCAATACGTCCAAGACAGTTTGATGGAAGGCACCTGGAGTTTCCTGGCATGAATCCAGAGATCACTTTGAAACCCCATCAGAAAAATGCAATCGCCCATCAGCTTTACGGCAGAAATACCCTGCTCGCCCACTGTGTAGGAGCAGGTAAGACGTTTGAAATGGCTGCTGCTGCAATGGAAGCAAAACGTATCGGACTTGCTCATAAATCCCTGTTTGTCGTGCCAAACCACCTTACAGAACAATGGGGAGCAGAATTTCTTACTCTATATCCTGCTGCCAATATCCTTGTGGCAACAAAAAAAGATTTCCGCCCAGAAAACCGAAAAAGATTCTGTGCGAGGATTGCAACAGGCGATTACGATGCGATTATCATCGGTCATTCTCAGTTTGAAAAAATCCCTCTTTCTGCAGAAAGACAGCGTGCTGTTTTAGAAAGCCAGATTGATGAGATTGAAATCGCTATCACACTGGCAAAAAAAGAGCAGGGAGAAAACTATACTATCAAACAGATGGTGAAAAGCCGGAAAAGTTTAGAAGTAAGGCTGGAGAAATTGAATGAAAAGAAAAAAGATGATGTTGTTACTTTTGAAGAATTAGGTGTAGACAGGCTGTTTGTAGATGAATCGCACGGTTTCAAGAACCTATTTTTGTATACAAAAATGAGAAATGTTGCCGGGGTTGCACAAAGTGAATCCCAAAAATCAATGGATATGTACAATAAATGCCGTTATATGGATGAAATCACAGGTGGAAAGGGGATCACTTTTGCAACAGGTACTCCAGTTTCAAATAGTATGACAGAATTATATACTATCCAGAGATACCTGCAGTATGACCGTCTGCAGGAAATGGAGTTAGGAATGTTTGATAACTGGGCATCTGCATTTGGGGAGACGGTAACGGCTCTGGAATTATCGCCAGAGGGCAGTGGATACCGTATGAAGACCCGTTTTGCGAACTTCTTTAACCTGCCGGAATTGATGTCTGTTTTTCAGGAAGTAGCAGACATACAGACTGCCGACATGTTACGGCTGCCTGTTCCGGAAGCAGAATATGAAAACATCGTACTGCCTGCAAGTGAAGAACAAAAAGAAATATTAGAATCCCTGTCAGAACGTGCGGACAGGGTAAGAAACCGGGAAGTAGATCCATCGGAAGATAACATGCTCAAGATTACGACCGATGGACGTAAACTGGCATTAGACCAGCGTCTCATAAATGATATGCTCCCAGATACGGAAAATAATAAAGTTTCTGCCTGTGCAGAAAAATGTTTTGAGATATGGAACGAAACAAAAGAGCAGAAGTCAGCGCAGCTTATCTTTTGTGATTCTTCTACACCTAAAAAAGATGGGACGTTTAATGTCTATGATGCCCTGAAAGAAAAACTGATGCAGAAAGGAGTACCAGAACAGGAGATTGCTTTTATCCATGATGCCAATACGGATGTACAGAAAGCAAAACTCTTTACAAAGGTACGTTCTGGACAGGTACGTTTCCTGCTCGGTTCCACTTCGAAAATGGGGGCAGGAACCAATGTACAGGACAAACTCATCGCCCTGCATCATTTAGATGTGCCGTGGAGACCTGCGGATATAGAGCAGCAGGAAGGACGTATATTAAGGCAGGGAAATCAAAATGAAAAAGTGAAGATATTCCGTTATATCACAGAAAATACGTTTGATGCCTATTCCTGGCAGCTCATCGAGAATAAACAGAAGTTCATTGGACAGATCATGACTTCAAAATCCCCAGTCCGTTCCTGTCAGGATGTGGATGAAGCTGCCTTATCTTATGCAGAGGTAAAAGCCCTGGCAACGGGAAACCCTAAGATTAAGGAAAAAATGGACCTGGATATACAGGTAACGAAGTTAAAGATGCTGAAAGCAAACTATGAAAGTAATCTGTTCCGGCTTCAGGATGCGATTGCGGTAGAATACCCACAGCAGATTGCAAAATATGAGGAACTGACCGCAGCGTATGAAGCAGACATAGCCCATTTAGATACTGCCATGAATACGCCTTTTTCCATGGAGATACATGGGATCACTTATGATAATGAAAAGACAGCAGGTGAGATTCTTGTACAAGCGTGTACAAAAATGAAAAAGGAACATACAGATGCAGCAGACATAGGGACTTTTAAGGGATTCAAAATGAAGGTCTCGTATTCTCTTTTTGATAATAGTTTTTATGTAAAGCTGACAAGAGAATCCTCCGTTACTGTCGAAGTAAAGAAAGACCCTGTACGCAACATAGAACGTATCCTTACGGCATTAAGAAAAATGCCAGGACAAAAAGAGGTTGCAGAGGAACGTTTGGAAGGGGCAAGACAGCAGCTTGTTCAGGCAAGAGAAGAAGTGAAGAAACCTTTTGAAAAGGAAAATGAATTACGGTCTGTACAGGAACGTCTGACGAAAATAAATGCAGAACTGGATATGAAACCAAAGGAAGAACCAAAAAAGATGATTAAGAAGGAGGAACTGAAAAAATGTCTGTAAGATTAGAAAAAATGGGAGAATGTATCCTGCGATTAAGAAAAGAACGGGGATATAGTCTGGAAGAATTAGCTGGACTTACATTGTCATCGCCGGATGAATTAAGAAAGATTGAGAGTGGTACACAACAGCCAGACAAAATGACCCTTACCCTTTTAAGCAATGTTTTAAATGTATATCCTGACAGTCTGCAGAACGGAGAGATTCATTACCGTGCTTCACAATCCAATCTGATAAATCTTATGAAGGAAACATTAAAGTATCTGGAGGGAACAGAAGAAGGTAACAAAGAGATTGCGGAACATATTGAAAAGATGCAGAAAGAATATGATATACAGCGAGAGGAAAAGCAGGAAAAAGAAAAGATAGAACAGATAGAAAAAGAAGAACAGGTATTACCGAAAAGAGAGCCGGAAAAAGCTGCACCCAGATTATAAATAAAATGTGCCAAATTTCGGTACGGATAGGAGATGGATAAGATGGAAGATAAAAGCAGAGAAGTCGTAATGGCAATTTCTAACGCAGCAAGGTATATGGACCCATTTTTTAAATTAACAGCAATGGGGACAGTGCTGTTGATTCAGTATTTTGCCCGCATGGTAAAGGAAAAAAAGCTCAAGGTAACTGAATTTACTGACTTTCAGAAATTTCCCAAAGCAACAGATGGAAAATATGACATCATGAACGTCCCGGAGATTCCAGAAGGACAGTTATCAGAAGAATTAGATGCACTGGGTATCCATTATATGGTATTACCCGATCTGGAAAAAAATGATGGGATGCTGCAGGTAGCAGTCTACCAGCCAGACAGGGAAAATTTTGGAGCATGGTATCAACGGCATATCCTGTCGCAGATGACAGGAGGGGAAAAAGATTTACAGCAGTTAAAGAATCTTACTTCTGGAAAAACAACAATCATTTCCTTCCCTCTTGAAGAGGAAGAAGAAGTGGTAAAGGAAGATTTTGAAAAAATGGGGATAAACTATTCCCAGCTTCCAGACCTTCACGTTGGGGATGGTGAGATACAGGTTGTTGTAGCCAATGCTGACCTCCCTAAAGTCGAATCATGGTATAAATTATATCGGGAAGATTTATTAAAAAAGGGCATGATAGATGTGCCTGCTATGAAAAAAATGTCGATGGACAATTATATGCAGACAGGACAGCAGACAGAAGCAGAGTATATTGATACGGCTTCGCCTGAATTAAAAGCAGCGAATGCAAAGTATGAGGGAAAACAAAAAGGAAGAATAGAGCAACAGATAGAAGCAGCCGAACACAATGCCATGAGACAGGAATCCTCAACAGCATATCTGCGATATATCAATGACCCATCATATATCCCGGTCAGTATTGATAAAAGAACACTGGTTGAAAAATCAAATGTGATAAATAAGGATGGGCTGGAGAGATATAACCAGTTCTCGTGCAGGATACCAGGTACATACGGTAAAAATGAAAAGCAACTGGTCATTCCTAATGAACAGGTTTTTGAAAAGCAGAATGGCTCTTATATTGCTTTCCTGCAGAAAGATGAATCTCCGTTTGTTTTTGATGTGATAACAAAACAGGTAGACCATGAGATGAGAAAACTGACAGGAGAGGAATTTGTAAAACGCTATTTTGATAAAGTAGATAAAACTGTTGAACGAAAAATGACATCATTACAAAAATATAAGGAAAACACAAAGGCGAAAGATTTAAGTGATCTAAAGATAAAGATGCCGACTCCGCCGATCAAATCAAAATAATGTGCCGAATTTCGGTACAAAGAACAGGCAGTGATGCTATGCTGCCTGTTCTTTTTTATAGAAAAGGAGAAAGATTTTATGACACAGAAAAGAAAACCACCCTGGGGGATGTTTCTTATCGGCTTAGTTCTTGTACTTCTTGTTTCCTATTATGCAGCAGGGCTTTTTTCGCTGGATGGTGTGACAATGCAAAATTATCAGGATAAATTGACGTATATATTGCTGCACCCTTTCCGTAACTGGTTAAACAGTAAGACATCAGCAGTCATGGGGATTGCCCTGGTCGCATGGGCAATGTTTGTCTGTTATTACCTCACCTATTACCGTAATTTTCACCCGGATGCAGAACATGGTGTTGCAGAATGGGCAGACGTTGCTAAGACAGCAAAAAAACTCTATGGAAAAGGAGAAGAACCAGTTACTTTACTTAGTAAAAATATCAAGGTGAACGCAAAAGCCTTACCAAATATGCACATCCTCATCTTAGGAGGCTCCGGCGATGGAAAAACAACCTCTCTTTTGATACCGAATATCCTGCTTGCCAATATGACGAATATCATCTTAGATGTAAAAGGTGACCTGTTGAAAAATTACGGGGGATACCTGAAAGAAAAAGGTGTGACAGTAAAAAGCCTTAACTTTAAAGATATGTTACAATCTGACCAATATAATCCATTTGTATATATAGATAATTATACCGACATGGTAGAGCTTATCACAAATATCCAGACATCAGTAAAACCGCCAGATGCCCAAAAGGGTGACCCGTTTTGGGATGACGGTGTTGGTCTGTATCTGCAGTCTCTCTTTGAATATGAATGGCTTCAGGCGAAAGAAGAAAACCGTGTTGCATCCATGCCAGGAATTTTGGAACTGGTAAACAGGGAAACACAAAAGATAGATGAGGAAGGGACAACACAGTTACAGCAGGATATGTACAGATTACAAGAGAGGTATGGAGTAGATTATCCACCTGTGCGGGATTATAGAAAACTGAAGGAAGGAGCATCGGAAACAGTTCGTTCTATCGTTATTATGGTAAATGCACAGTTACGCCTTTTTGAAATCCCAGAAATCAAGAGAATCTTTGAAGGAACTGACGATATAGATATTCCATCACTTGGATTAGGAGTAGAGGGAAATCCAGAAAAAAAGACTGCCCTTTTTCTTGTTATGCCATCAGGGGATTCTTCCTATAATCTTTTTATCAATATGTTCTACACACAGTTATTCACTGTTTTAAAACGTATCGCAGATGATCGGAGAGATGGACAGTTACCTATCCATGTGCGGTTATGGGCAGATGAGTATTACGCTGGTCCAAAACCTTTAAACTGCGAAACGCTTCTGGGAGAGATACGAAGCAGAAATATGTCCATTGTTCCTATTTTGCAGGATATAGCACAGATAAAGACCTTGTATCCAAATGATAAATGGGAAATATTCACGGGAAACTGTGCAACAACGGTATTCCTCGGCAGTGGTGCTACTGCACATACAACACATCAGTGGATATCTGATATGTTAGAGGATATGACGATTGACAGCCGTTCCGAAAATTTAGGACATTCGCAGGGAGGAGGAAACCTGCAGATGAGCAAGGGTGGAATGAAGTTAATGACTCCGGGACAGGTCAGCCGGATGCCGAAAAATGATTGTATTCTGTTTCTGAAAGGAGAAAGACCAATCTATGATAAGAAAAACTGGTCATTTGATACAGAAGTATTTAAAGAAGCACAGGAGATAGCAGGGAAAAATGGTTATAAAAATCCTGTATATGTATCGTATGATGAAGAAAACAGGCAATACACTACAACCCGTTTCGAATCAAGACTAAATTATATCTCACAGGAAGATTATGAATTTTATGAAGAAAAATCAAAAAAAGATGATAGTATTCAGACTTTCCAAATGGATGAAGAAGCATTTCTATATCTTAACTTTAACGAAACTCCGCAGCCAAGTTTACGGGAATTAGAAAAAATGGTACAAGAGATAAAAGTATCGAAAATCAATGAGGAGGAAGAGGAGAAAAAGAGGGAAGAAGATACCGTAGAAGATAGAGAAAAATGGGATTTGTCTGGAGACATTATCGACTGCTTTCAGCGATATTCAGGCAAATTATCAGCAGAGGAGCAGGAAGAAATCATAAAAGGCATCGAAGAAGGACTTACGGATCAGGAAGTAAAAAGATATTTTATTCTGTATGGTGCAGATAAAATGCGTCAATATAGACGTGTTCTTACCGCAAGGAAAAACAGAACATAAATGTGCCGAAATTCGGCACAAAAAAGGCAGAGAGAATAATTTTATTCCTCTGCCTTTTTTTGTTAGAATATTTATAAAGTACTGCCTTTTAATCTGGTATCTGAAAATAAATATTATTTATCCCGATCACCAGAGTAAAAAGCAACACAGAATGTGATGTAAATTACTATTCATGGGGAAGTGCAAGAATCAGCCATATCCTGCGGAATCCCTTTTATAAGGGCGCACATCTGGTCTGCCGGACACATCAGAAAGGGATTCGCTCCAACACCTATGACATTATCCCTCGTGAGGACTGGGAAATTATCGAGGATTGCCATGAAGCAATCATCTTCCCGGAAGAATGGGAGCAGGTGCAGGAAATCATTGACCGCAGACCAACCATTATGAAGGGCAACTCCTGCCCCTTTTATAACCTGTTCCACGGTATCATTTATTGTGCGACTTGCGGAAAGTCCATGCAGGTGCGGTATGAAAAGGTTGGCAGAACCGGAAAGAACCGTTTTACCGGCGAACAGCGGGAACTGATTGATAAGGCGTATTATATCTGCCAGACCTATAACCGGCTGGGCAAGAACGCCTGTACCAGCCACAAGATCGAAGCCAGAGATTTATACAACCTTGTGCTGAAAGATATTCAGGAGATGGCAAAGACTGCACTCAAAGATGCGGATGCTTTTTATCAGCGGCTGAGTAGCCGGATGGAGCGCCGCTATCTTCTGGATGCCTCCCAGACACAGAAGGAATGTCAACGACTGGAAAGCAGGAATCGTGAAATTGATGAGATGTTCCTGAGCCTATATACCGATAAGGCAAAAGGAATCCTGACTGAGCAGCGTTTTATGAAGCTGACAGCAACACTGGAACAAGAGCAGGAAGCCAACCAGAAGCGCCTGCAAGACCTACTGTTGATGATGCGCCACTCTGACGAACAGGAAAGTGAAGTTCGCACCTTCATCAAAGAAATCCGGCGCTATGCAGCCATTGAAGAACTGGATGAAGCGGTGCTGAACCGGCTCATCAGCAAAATTTTGGTGGGCGAAGTCAAGAAGTTTGACGGACAGAAGGTACAGGAAGTCCGAATTGTTTATAACTTTGTCGGAGAAATTTCGGAAATGACAGCATAATTAGAAAACCCCTATCTCTCTATCAATGAGAGATAGGGGTTTATCAAGTTTTACATAAAATTACATTACCGATAAGCATACGATGAGCAGATGTTTTTTATTGCCTTTCGAGTATAGATGCGTTAAAATATACTTATTAAGCATGATGAATTTGGGAGGTGTTTTCGTGGAAATTAGAGTTCTTCGATATTTTCTGACTGTAGTAAGGGAAGAAAGTATCACAAAAGCCTCAGAAGTTTTACACATCACGCAGCCAACACTTTCACGTCAGCTTGCACAGATGGAGGAAGATATTGGTGTGAAGCTGTTTGATAGAGGGACACGGAAAATCAAATTGACAAATGAAGGAATCCTTCTTCGTCGTCGTGCAGAAGAAATTTTACAGCTTGTAGATAAGACAGAAAAAGAATTAGTGGCGCAAG
>SKEF01002700.1_pt1 | contig 13209 bp, 19 predicted proteins | sample 4826691 | NCBI WGS metagenome assembly SKEF01 (sample SAMN11008816, study PRJNA524170) | human gut metagenome | biome: Human fecal sample; material: Feces; isolation source: fecal sample from pouch patient p23, p27 | host: Homo sapiens | place: Israel: Tel-Aviv | collected 2016-08-24
TATTTATTTTCCCTTCTTCAAACATTATTAAATTAATAAAAAAAAGAAAGAGCCTGCGATTTTTCAACCACAGGTTCTTTCCGACATTTTTCGTTATGCTTCAATATCCTTTTGAGTATCTTCGATTAACTCATCAAGCATTTCTTTAGCCTCATCATATTCGCCTTTCTCTAATAACTTCTTGAGTTTTGTTAAGCTCCTCAAAAGTTTTCTGCTGTAAGCAATAAATTCTTTCATATTGTCTTCCATTTACCTGCCTCCTTTAGCAAGCCCTTTCTTTTGTGATAAGGACTAATATACCAATAGTATATACCATCCTTTCATTATAGACCATGTTTATTTGGCGTTTTCTCCTGCTTGGTAATAAGTTTTTTGTAAAGATCAATAGCTTCTTTTCCCTGAAAAGCATTGATAATTTCTACTGACTGATTCATTCGCTTCTTACCAACAAGCAATACTCCTGTTCCATCCTTTTCTGAGAAATTCGCACTTACTAAAATTGTATCAAGCATTTTTCCTCCTTCTTCCAATAAATTGGCTTTTCTGAATTTTCATTTGTGCCATTTGCTAAGCAATCATTACATGGGTCGAATTTTTCATCAAGTTCCTTATGCTCGCAAGTCTCACAGTACTTTTCGAAGTTAACTTCTCTATAAATATTTTCCGTATGTACCACCCCGCTTTACCATTTTACATATTTTGCTTCATTAAAATTCTTTTTCTCTTTCAACGCTTTACTAATTGCCAAATCAATTCCTGAACGAGATTTCAAATGATAATAATATAAATCTGTATATGGAGTATTCATTCTATCAATTCTACCGGCAGACTGAGCCATAATTTTGTAAGAATAATTTTGCGAGAAGAATATGATTGTATCCGTAGTAATACAGTTCCACCCTTCTGCTCCGGCATTATACTGAACTAAATATACCCAGGACATACCTGTTGGCACCGGCTGATGCTTATGTCCATTCCATTCAGCAACCTGTATGCCTCTGAATAATCCTTTCAGCAATTCTAACTCATAATCAAAGTTATAAAATATGATTGCTTTAGGATGTGTCTCTAAAATCTCAAGTAATGCTATTTGTCGTGATTGATCCAAGTTCACAATCTTTCTCCAAATATAACACAATTCAGCAGCATTCACTATCGGTTCGTTTTTATATGGATTCCACCTATTTCTTCCAATCTCTTTATAAGCTGCGATGTCGTATTTAACATAGATGTCTTCATGATGAGATTTCGTCTGACGCTTGAAATCCATTGTAACCAATATTTTATCTCTTAATCGAATCAATCTACCAGTATTCAAGTATCTATCTATTTTGGGATACTTACTAAATCGACTATATACAATATGTTCTCGTGTGAATTCCGTACGATTCTTAAAGAATCCATTAGCTATAAATACCGGAATATAATCTTGCCATGTATCCCCAGGTGTCGCAGATAATAATATCCAATGATTGGATTTTGCTATCTTTAAGAATGCTTTTACCCATGCCCCAGAGCCAACAACTCTCTGCTCATCAAATATAAAAAATGCATCTTTAATTTGAGAATATTTTTTTATATTATTCCAAGAATCCACCACAACTTTATTGCTATACAGATTAATATCATCGTGAATGGAAAGAAGGAAGGGCGTCAATTCACCCTCCCATTCTAACGTATCCCTTTTTCTCGCAGTTGTGATAATATATAAGTCTTTCGGCGGATCGTCCATAGGTACATATTCGTCCGTATCAATTTCTCCACCATTACACATATAGTAATATGCCAGTGCAGTTCGAGACTTACCACTCCCAACACCACCACATAATATGCATCCTTTACGCATTCGCTTAACCGCATCGATTTGATAATCTCGCAGACTTATTCCAGCCATTAGTATTCTTCTGGGAATAGAATTGTCGTCGCACTTCTATCCCACTCCGTAATAATCCATATGGTTCTAGCACCCATTTTGTACACAGCTAAGATACGCTCGTCATGAGTCACCGCATAATCATTCGCTTTGGCGTCTTCTTCGCATGTATCACCCCAATCACAGTTTACATATCTCTTATGCAATGAATTCATTACAAACTGTGCAAATTCTTGGTCTTTAGCTATTTCAGCAGCAATTTTTATTGTGGATACAACATGTCCAAGTACAAATTGTGTCATCTATTAACGCCTCCTATGCGAATGGAATCTCATCCGGTCCTTCCTCTTCAGCATATTTTTCTGCGAACTCATCTTCTTCGATTGTCACGTACATTGTTTTTAAATATGCCTTGATGCCTGTCTTACCATTTACTTCCCATGAATAAGGTCTGATGGTTAAGTCGACATTTCTAATCTCAGCGAAATCGAGAGTAGAAATAGATTCCTCATCCAACGGTGTTTTTACCCTTCTGGTAATCATAAACACTTTTGGTGGAACATTCTTAAAGCTGACTGCTACCTGGATATAATGAACTGCATCTTCGTCATCATTTCTCGGTGGCAGAATTCTTACATTCCATCCGTCTTCTGCTAATCTCTGAGCTGTATCCGGGTCTTCAATGATTACACAAAAGTTACGATTACCTGCTCTATTGTATTTTGTCTCTTCTCCTCTGAAATTTCTAAAAATGATTCTCGCATTTTCAATTATAATATTGTCTACATAGTTGTTTGCCATAATAATTTATTCTCCTTTTTCTTTAATCTTCATCAAATGGAACTTCGACAGTTTCTGTTGGTTTATTCATAAATTCTGGAACATATGGATCATCAGATACGAACCATTCAAAATCACCATACTGAGAAATGGTATCAACGGCTTCGTTAACCAGATTGTCATAATATGCTCGATCGATATCAGCTTCTTTTTCAAGCTGTTTTACCATCTCGGATTCAAGCCAGCGGAATCCTTTGGAACCTGTTGCCGCATAATACTTACCGTCTTTTTCCCTCATCAGTAATCCGCCATTACAACCTTCTTTAATAGGACAGAACTGCCCAACTCTTCCTATGAAATGATAATTATGTCCAGTCTCAATCAGCGGTGTCAGCTTTTTGCAGGTATCTTCAAATGTGGTATCCGATAAGAGTCCTTTTTTATAATCGCTTTCTGCCTTACTAAACTCTTTTTCATACTGCGATACATCTGGTAAGTTTTCATTCATGTCCAAATATAAAGAACTACTTACAGATTTTGTTTCGCACATGTCTTCGAATGCGATATTCTCTTTACTGAACAGTGTCTTGAACACATATGGTATCTGAAACTGAGTTCCAGTAGCTGTCCATTTGTTACCTTTTTTCTTATTGTCGCCCGGAACATATCCATACATCTTCTCACATTCCTCAGCGTCCTTATACTTAGCAATATAAACTGCATCGTTAACTAAACACATTCTGTCATACGTAGCCTCATGCTCAAATGTGTATCCATATCTTTCACCGAAATCCATAACAAACTGAATAATTTCCGGCGTTGCATCTGGGATTTTAATTGAGTCCGTTTTAATATGTGCGACCTTGAATCCTCGTTCCAGTACTGCATTCTTAAGATCAATCATGAATAACGCACCACGTTTCGCAACGATATTATCGATGTTTCTTGGGTCTCTGAATGGGTTATCAAATGATGCAGATGTTAAGCCATATACAGAATTGATTGCCGTCTTCAGCGCATTTGCTAAGTCTTTTGAGGTCATCTCACCATCAATAACTTTCTGAATATATGGCGTAAGTTTACCATCAAGCATATGATTCACAACATCCCACGCTTCATGTTTGATGCTTACACGTCCCTCTACAATATCTCTAAATGCTTTAGTGAATCGTGGTCCGAATAACACTTCTGCAATAACGCTGTGCGGATGCATAGAAGATACATCAAGTAAAGCGACGTTCCCGTACATTCCCGGAAATCCCTGTGCAAATCCACCTTCTCCGACTTCTTCGCCTCGATACATTGATTTTCCGTGATCAAATGTATAGCCCGGAAAATATGGTAATAAGCTTTCCGAATCAAATGGAACTTCTTCTTTGTCTTCATATTTCCATCCGTAATGCGGTCTTTCCATCATCTTAGGACAAGCTTCTTCCAGAAATTTACGCATTTCTTTATCCAATTCTTTAACCGGCTCGGCAAGATTGCGATAATGAAATTCGCTCTGTGGTTTGCGATTATTCCCAAATATAATCCTTTGTGTCAAGGTATTGGTTGTATCGTTTACCGACATATCAGCTAAATCAGATAGAATCTGTCTTGCTGTCCAATCCGCTTTTAAATAAGTAAAAGCCGCTTCAGTAGCAATAACATCGTTATCACAATACTCAGCGACTTTTGTCCATAATTCTTCCGGTACCGGTTGATCCCAAGGAAGTCCTAACTCCTGATGATGTGTACCAGCTTTTATTATCTTGATTTCTTCTTCAGTGAACCCTTTCTTCTGCAAGTCGGATTCCGTCTGATTTCCCATCTCAATTTCAAGTTTTTTCAAACTCTTTTTATTTCCGGCAGAAGCGAAATCGTATACATCAGTATAGGACACATTGTATGCCTCGCCAAAGAAACAATTTCTGCTTCCGCTAATAATTCTCTGTGAAAGATTGTATAACTGCTCATTTGTATATCCCATTAATCGGGCGTATATTATATGATTATCATACCGCCGGCAGTTAAATCCGATAAGCCGATATTGCATCAATTCCTCAATCTCACTAGGAGACGGATTAATCATTCGGACAACTGGATTATCAACACCTTCCATTTTCCAGTTTACAAGAAGTAAATTAGGAAATACCTCAATATCATAAAATATCTTTTTAGCTTCATTGTTTTTAACAGCTGGTGAGGCGTCCTCCGATTTAAACTTCATTTTATTAACAAGCTTGATACAGTAATCAGCTTGATGTGTGCTATTTGCTGCAAATGCCAATATTCCGTTTCGCATGTCTGTGACATCATAATTCAAATTACTGGCATAAGCATCGTCCAATATTTTGTAAATAAAATCGATACTTGGCTTAGTTCCCGGATGAATTTCCTTATTAAGATTTCTCTTGATTAAAGTTCTAAGTCCTTTCTCGCTTTTTACAGCATCAAAATTTATCACTTTTGTTTCTCCTTTCAGCGGCAACCCCGAACTAATCGTAGCTATTGGTTTTCCGTTGCACTTTGTGAATTTTCGTCGTAACGAACTCTTTCCTGTGAATACTTTCACTTCAACATGTTCTTCATATATCCGACCTAACATTCCCGGATCGCCAGTATAAATATAATGCAAATGAATACCCTGCCCACTTTTACTGAGTTCTGCATAAGTTGGAGGCCATTTGCTCGCAGCTTCGAGATTTTTCTCGAATGATTTATTACCGTTTTCGTCTGGAATATCAAAATCGATAACTATGTGATTTTCTGGAATTTTCACATAATGAAGTTTTGTTGTATCAAGTTCTTTTAATTTACTTTTAACCTCATCCCATTTTTTCAATGGTGTTTCATTAATGGATGCGTATTGAGCTGGACACTCAGAGCATTCTTTATCAAATATAGATTCTGTAACATTGAATTCAATAAGAGACTTCTTTTGTGGCTCGTCCTTATCAGACAAAGTCTCTTCCTCAAATTTTTCTGTCCGAAATCCACTATAATAGCTCCTTACCCGTGTTCCATCATCAGCATTAAATCGTTCTTGGAAATCTCTAAAATAATTTTTAAGCTCATCTTTAAATTTACGTTTTGGTAATGGATATCCAACTCTTGCGTCTTCACAATAAGTTTTATACATTTCCCAAGCTGCTTTTAATGTCGTTCCATCTTCTTTTTTAAATACATGATAGGAATCAATAATGAAGTTGTAGAAATCATTCGAAGCTCCGAGCATGGTAATTGGAATGTAACCGTCGTACATTGTTGGGTTAGATTCGTATACTTCTTTGCAGTGATACGCAATTGCTCCGAGTTCAAAAGTAATACGTTCCATAATAATGTCGTATTCGTCCTGGCTCAATTTATTCCCAGATGGAGTTACATCTATTAATCTTCGGATAAGACCTGATTTTGCATCTGTAATTTTTACAGCCTTATTTGTTCCCATAAACAGAAAGCATTTGAATCTATTCGCATATGTAGATTTGAACTTTTCATTTACTGTCATAAGCTCATGAGAGACAAGACTGTTCAAACGAGTATTATCTTCGATTCTTGATAAGTCACCGTCATGCTGTATAGCAACCAATGGATTGGATTTAAAAGCCTCTAAAGCGAACGAATTGCTAGCCGAACCTAAGGCTTTTGCGTCAAATACAGAATAGTATCCGTTAAACAATTGTTGAATGATATTCAAAATAGTTGATTTTCCAGTTCCGGCAGCACCATAAAGAACCATAAATTTCTGGATTTTTTTCGAAGCCCCGGACACAATGGCACCTATCGCCCATTCTATTTTCATTCGTTCTTCTTCAGAATATAACGTAGAAATCAAAGTATCATACGCAGATATATCTCCAGCTTCAAGTGGGTAGTCCAATCGTTTACTGGCATAATCAGTCTTGGATGTCTTTGTGTTTGAAAATATAAGTTCATCATCAAGCATATGAAAGCAATCCCTCATTTGCTTTTGACAATATTTATGCCATGTATCAATCATTCCGGATTCTGCATCCCACATATGTAAAACTTTAATTTCCGAATTAAAGCGTTGGCGATTCTCTTCCGCATATCTATCCAATTCGTGATCTATAAGTTCCAAAGCATCATGTTCGTCAGTAGACCATAAACCACGTTCTTCAATCCAGATAGCGTAAAAATCACCACCTCGAATCATTAGATCGGAGCTCTTTTTTATGATGAATTTTGGATAGATTTCTATTACACCACGCTTTGTACTACGTGTTGAAATCACCATAAAATCTATCATTGCATTTTTTACTCTCCCTTCTCTGCTTTGAGTGCTTCAATTTCCTTTTCCAGTTTTCTGATTTTTGCGTCCTGTTCATTCTGTCGAACATTATTTACAATAAAATTAGTTGTAGTAAGAACGGCGAACACAGTAACGCTTTTATTAAATGATTTCTGCTTTTTCATAACCTTAGCTACTGTGTGAAACCGTTTCTCTGTATTGTCCATATTTCTTAAAATATAAGTAAGTAATTCTCCCATTATTTTTTAGCTCCTTTCATCGTCTGCATAAAACTTTTCAGAGTCTCAAATCTCCATGTCCGGTCATCGTTGTATGTAAATACATAGTCCTGTTTATTTGCTCCGCGTACTCTAATACTGTTTTTTCCATTTGGAAACCATACCTCAGCATTTTCTCCTGCATATAGAGGCAATACGCGTTCAAAAATTTTATACACTTTTGAATGTACCATCTTCTTTTATACAACACTATCCAAATACCAGCATGCCTGATACCAGATTTCCACATCTCTCAGGTCATATCTGCTGTATTTTCCACGCTCGATTCTAAATAATCCCCCTTTTCCATTCGGAGAATAATCACGTTCGAGGAATTTTTGGATAATGTATTCTACCCTTTCTTCTTCAAAATAATCGTCGCTCATATCTTCCAGTCCAAGATTTTCAATCATGTCCCAAAACCACATTTTTGTACGATTTCCTACTTCTGGATCAGACATGATATGCTCCTCCAAACGAATTGCAAGTGCAATCATCATTTCAAGGACACTACAAGGCTTGTCGTCAAGATATTTGGATACTTTTACCTGTTCTAAATCATTCTCGTACCCAAAACGATATCTAAGTTCAACCCCATCATCAAATCTGTTTCCGTCCAAAGCGAGTCTGTATATAAACACTGTGCTATGCAGAAAATATAACAGTTTCTTATAACTTGGTTTGTTTGGACACACATCGCACACAAGCTGATACATCCACTGAAAATATGAGTCGTTAACTTCGTGTCGTGTCATTTTACCTCCATCCGATTGTAGTCTTAATTACTGTATACATCGGAGTAGAATTGATCTACTAAAAGAATTTCATAATCGCATCTTTTACTATCATTTCTGACAAAAACTGAATCATCTTCATATTCGCCAAAATGATTAAGAGATTCTTCGCCGACGGTCTCTTCTATATCCTCTACAATCTCATTCAATTCGTCAGTTAATACCTTATCTTTATAATAGGTAAGACTGATTGTGTCATAGTCCTCATATTCACCAAAGTCTTCTGGCGAAATAACATAAGGCTTATCATTGACATACTCCTCATCTGTCACCTTAACTTCCTCCTTAGAAATATCTGAATATCTCATGTATCCTCTCTCTTGAATCTTCGCAGCATATTCATCAACACTGATGTTCTCATTAGAGACACAATCTTCGTCAGATGTCTTAGCTGCGTTATCTTTCCATTCACTTTCCCTTTTTGCGAACACTTCTTTTACTGAATCGATCTCCTCTTGAGCTATCAATTCGTATTTCTTTTTTGTGTAGTACCAAGCACATATCCCACCAGATATTACACCTGCTGAAAAAGCAATAATTGTTTTATTCATCGTCATCTTCCTCATTAATCGTCATTACTGTTAATGCCAACCCACCAAATAATAAAGAGGCACTCAGAAGAATGCCTCCCATAATGTGTCTTTTTCGTTTACTGTTCAACACATAATCCATCGTGGATATAAAAATATCTAACCCATCCATATTATTAGCGCTCCTTTCCACCAAATAAAACAGCGATTCCACCAATAAAGCAAATACCAGCTGCTGCGGAAAAAGTTAATCCTATTAATGTCATAATCGTCACCCCTTTTTTATTCATAGCTTGAAAAATAGTGATTTTCGATTTGAAACATCGGTTCACCGTATTCGCTAAAATCTTCAGCATTGAAAAATATCACATAAGTATTTGTTCTGTTTGTAGCTTCTTCTATCACCAATTGTCTAACATCGTCCGTAACTGTACATCTGTCGACTCTTCCATTCCACATCGATGAAAACTGATTTGGCTGATATATGGTCTCATAAGCACTGTCTGGAAAATGTTCAGATAGAATCCGATTTAAAATTACATCTATTACCATTCTTTTTCCGAGTTCGCATTCTCCCTCAGCTTCAGCAATAGTCGTCAATGCAATCAATTCTATTTCGTCATCTGATAAATTAATATCTGGCTCTACTATATCCGCAGACACTGTTTCTATAACCAATGGCGTTGGGGTTAAAGTCTCAATATTATCGGATTTATCCCTAGCTAAAACGAACGATGTGCATATTCCAAAGACAATTGTAATGATAAGAACTACAAATATAACACCCGTTTTTCGTCGCATTTTTTTTTCTCCTTAAATCAAATGAAGAATGTCTCCGTCAACATTGAAGTCGAGTAAGATCACCGGTTCATAACCACCATCTTCTGTCTCACGATTAGTTTCCATGATGCCGAAATCTACATAATTATCACCAACATCGTTGTTCAGTTCGTCATACTTCCAACCAACAAGCTGACCTGTAGGGGTTTTGTCAATTCCAAGCATGTCATATACATCATTTAAGAATAAGAATCCATCAGCCACAAGCTTATCGTTTGCGAACTGCTGCTGAGCTCGAAGAAACATGAGATTGTACTGAGTTTCTCTTTCGTAACCCTTGCATGTTTCATCAAAGAATCTAGCATACTCACTGCATCCAGGATTGGCGATGCTTACAGTATTTTTACTTTTCTTCTCTTTTCCTGTCTCTGGATCAGTGACTGTTTCTTCAAATTTCTTTGCTTTAATGTCGTACTTAAGCTCTTTATCGACCTGCTCACCAAACTTATCAACAACTCTGCTACGATACTCTTTAAATGCCTGATCGGTTGTTGTGAGTGCTGCTGTCAAAGCTACATTTCTTTTTCTCATAATATTGTTAGCTGCTAAAATGCTTGTAGCCGATACAATGCCAACGGCAATCGCCGGAGCATACAATTTAGCCAGTTTTACGCCTGTCTGAACATATACGATTGTTGTATCTTTTTTAGCATCTTCTACAGAATATGTATCTGCCATTTCCTTATCTTCTGAGCATTTATGAATGGCTTCCAAATTATTTTTAGATTCCTCCATAATAGTGCTCAATTTTGTTGTCGCTTTACATGCCATTACAGCGCTGACAACTGCTCCGCCGAGTCCTGCTACCAGCAGAATTTCCGGGCTATGTTTTTTTAACTTAATACCAATTTTTCTTGTTTTTGCATTTACTGTTTTCATAAATGTTTCTTTTTTCATTATTCCTGATTCTCCTTTACATTGTTTTCTAAATGGTCAATTAAATGCTGTGTATACCACATTATCTTTTTTAAATCCTGCACTCCGTTTTTGTGTTTCCAACGGCAGGCATATTTGATAATATTACCCGTATCGGTCGCCTCTATCCCTTTGAGTTCAGAAGTAAAAGCTTCGATTACATCTATTACTTCCAAGCCAGATGCGGATTGATAATGTTGTGGATGGGATACCATTTTGTCATCTGATTCGTACACTTGCATCGCCTCCTAATTCAATGGCAGAGCTTTCGGTAACTTAATCATGTAACCCTCTCGTACATGCACTACATTTGCACTACGAATATCAGTCCAACCATACTTATTATCTGTATAGTTACCAGTGATACCAACAAGATCATAAAAATCAGCAACACTTACCAGACCGTATGTAGCAACCAGCTCATCCATTCTTGATAATACATCTTCAGCTTCGCCACGGTTATCCAATATCACATCGTCGTATTCGTATCCGGTTCTTGTTCTAGTACTTGAGCTATAATCTCTGCGATTATCTTCATAATATTTTCGATATGATACTTTAGAAGCGTTTGTACTCCTACCTCCGGATTTTCCATTAACGCCTAAAAAAGCTCTCACAGCATCCAAAATAATGTCTTTTACCGCAGGTACAACAATGTCTTCGAGAATATAACTTTTGACATTGTCAACATCTTCCGGAACGAATACATTTGTAATCTTCTGTAAGCCACTTTTTTTCTTAGCTTTTACCGAACCACTTACAATTTTTTCCACTTTCTTTTCTGGAACCTGTTCGCTTCGTTTTTCTTTTGATTTATGAGAATTTGATGCATATTCTCCCATTAAATTATTTTCTCCTTTCAAGCAACAATAATAACTTCTCCAGGGAGCGTGATTTTAGCACCCGGAACTCGATTGTTTTTCTTTTTAAACTGGTACACTAGATTACTTCTTGCTTTTCTTTCTGACACTGCGTACGTAGTCCCTTGCCATCTGTTAGATACGCAAGTACCAAATTCCATAACTGGACCATCATATAAATATTGATTCATGAAATCCCTCCCTGTAAAAATAAAAAGGGAAAGAACCTTGTTGTAGGCACTCTCCCCTGATTTTAGATAAAATCAATTTCTTTATTCTGTTTCTTCCCCACTGGCTTCAACGGAATTGTCTTCGACAACATTATCGGTATCATGTTCACCGGCAACCTTTTTTGCTGTACGATCTTCTGCCCAGTGTTTCAGTTTCTTAACTCCAGGTTCAACTACGAATTTGCAGATTAATCCTCCTGCTACCATAGCCAAACCGATTTTGGTTACTGAACTGAGACAGCTGCTGTTAGAAGTCGCTTTTACAATTTCCTCTGTTGCTGTTTCCATAACTTCCTCATTGTTCATAATTTCATTGTTTTCCATGATTGAATCCTCCTTAGATTTTAGAAATTTATTTTTTCTTCCATAATAGACTTTGTAAAAAATGCGTAGCTACATGAGATTACGAAAATCATATCTCGGAGCAACTCCATAATCCAGTACAAGACACGGTGTTCCATCCGATGCAATCTGTGAACTGAAATTCAGATCCAGATAACCACTGTCAATATTCCATCCTAAATCTTCACCAATTACTCTCAATGGTTCGAGTCCGATTTCATAGTAGAACTCATTAAGCGAGACATACATTTCGTTTCTTAATCTGACATCTAATTCGTTTTCAGCTTTCTTAATGGTTTCCATATCTGATTTAAAATATCTTCCGGATACAGAATCGTAGCACAAAGAGTCGCCTCGTCCGGTTATAATTACCTCTTTTGTATGAACTGGTGTTTGTTCAACCTTTTCCTTTGCAACAGCATCTCTGACCGACTGCTCTTTCTTTTCACCAATGGTTTCTACTACTTTCTTCTGATAATCTCTAAGTGTCGTTTCCGATAAAGTGTACGCTGTAGCAAGAGCCGCATTCCTTCGTAAATTGACAGAACTAGCTCCAATTAAACAAGCAATTGACAAGCCACCCGTTATAGCTGCTGGAATATAACATTTCCACGTGGTCTTTATAATCTCCGTCTTACTGAGGTTATGTCCCTCATACGGTGTACACGACTCATTAGCTTTTTTTAGTTCAGCATTATCAATTAATTTTAATGCTTTTGGTGTTGCTTTAACCGCCATCACTGTGGTCGAGATCATACCAGCAATACCAATACCAGTTAAAATCTCTGGACTATGCTTTACGGTTGCTGATTTTACTGATTTAACGACGGTTGGTATATTCAATTTTGACATTTCTTTTCCTCCGCTTATAGCGGGGCACAAGGCCCCGAGATTTTATTTTACCAACGTGAACTCAAGACGAACGCCACCAGAGACCGAAGCGCCGCTGTAATCCGCACCACCATCGGAGTTGACAGCGGCAAAGTAAGCCGAAGAAATTTCTCGCTTGGTAGAATTTCGTAACCATCCCCATTCGTAATCATTATCCAGATATGCAACTCTGTTACGTCTTTCTTTCATAAGCGGTAACTGCTCGTCATCATCTCTCACAAAAGTTTTACGACACCATTCGTCATCCCAGCCGAACACCTGTCCAACGGTCGGAATCGTGAGATTTTTAACTCTACCTTTTAACTCTTCTGGGAAAGCATTATATACAGATGTTTCAATCCATTCCTGTAACCCATACATAGGCTTTGATGCGATGTATTCGTCTGTGATAAATAAGATTTCATTTGCTGTAACTTTATGAGCAGTAGCCATAAAAGTTCCAAGCCCTTTCAGCTCTACACAAATTTTATCTCCAACTTTGATTTCGCTTGGCTTGAGTTCAAGAACTTTCTGTCTTACGGTTGGAATTGTAAAGATTGTTGACGGCTGTCCCCACGGAAATCTTCCAGAACGTTTTGTCGGTGCGGTTGCTTCATCACCCATATATTTTTTACAAATATCTTTGATTCCTGTTTTCTC
>SKEF01002704.1_pt1 | contig 13189 bp, 8 predicted proteins | sample 4826691 | NCBI WGS metagenome assembly SKEF01 (sample SAMN11008816, study PRJNA524170) | human gut metagenome | biome: Human fecal sample; material: Feces; isolation source: fecal sample from pouch patient p23, p27 | host: Homo sapiens | place: Israel: Tel-Aviv | collected 2016-08-24
GGCTGGGCTTCGGGTTCAAGTGGAACATGGGCTGGATGAATGATATGCTGGCGTATATCAAGCTCGACCCGGTCTACCGCAAGTATCACCATGATAAGCTGACGTTCTCGCTGATGTACGCCTTCTCGGAGAACTACATCCTGCCGTTTAGCCACGACGAGGTGGTACACGGCAAGCACTCGATGCTTGACAAGCAGCCGGGTGACCTGTGGAAGAAATTCGCGGGACTTCGCGCGCTGTACGGCTACACGATGGCGCATCCGGGCAAGAAGCTGCTGTTCATGGGCGGCGAGTTTGGGCACTTCATCGAGTGGAAGTACGACGACCAGCTGGACTGGTTCTTGCTGCTGTACGAGAATCATCCGCAGGTGCAGCAGTGCTGCAAGCGCCTGAACGAAATCTACCGCACGACGCCCGCACTCTACCAGATTGATGATAGCTGGGACGGCTTCCAGTGGATTCAGGCGAACGACAGCGATAACTCCATCGTTGCGTTCCTGCGCACGGATAAGCGGGGCAACTCGCTCCTGTGCGTGACGAACTTCACGCCTGTGTTCCATCCGCAGTACCGCATCGGGCTGCCGCAGATGGGTACGCTGACGGAGTGCTTTAACACCGACCGCAAGGAATACGGCGGCTCGAATCAGTACAACAACTGGGCGATTCGCACGGAAGAAGAGCGGCTTCAGGATTTCCAATACAGTTGCGATATCTGCGTGCCGCCGCTCGCGACGGTCTACTTCACCTACCAGCGCGACCCGCTGCCGGAGAAGGCGAAGAAAGCGCGCGTTATCCCGGAAATCGCGGATGTGCCGCCAAAAAAAGCATCCCAAACGGCAAAGAAACCGCAGCCCCTGCCGGAAAAGTCCGCCGGCAAAGCCAATTCCATTTCCATCGGCTGAATCGGCGCTCGCCGCAATCGGGGGAGGAGCGAAAGCGCTGTTTCACATACATCACCGTGCCACCTGATGCACCGAGGGCGGCGCGAATCCTGCACGGTCGGTGCGCTTCGCAAGAAACAAGGATGAAGGAGCGTGTTCTCATCATGAAAAAGAAGACCTGTGTTGCCATGCTGCTGGCAGGCGGACAGGGCAGCCGTCTGGGTGTCCTGACTAAGAAGGTGGCAAAGCCGGCTGTTCCCTACGGCGGCAAGTACCGCATCATTGACTTCCCGCTGTCCAACTGCACCAACAGCGGCATTGACACCGTGGGCGTGCTGACGCAGTATATGCCGCTGGAACTGAATTCCTATATCGGCTCCGGCGCACCGTGGGATTTGGACTTGTCCACCGGCGGCGTGTTCGTCCTGCCGCCCTATCAGACGGGCAAGACGGGCGACTGGTACCGCGGCACGGCAAACGCCATCTATCAGAATATGGCGTTTATCGAGCAGTATGACCCGGATTACGTCCTGATTCTCTCCGGCGACCATATTTATAAGATGGACTACAACGCCATGCTGCAGTACCACATCCGCAAAGGCGCGGATGCGACGATTGCTGTGCGCCCTGTGCCGTGGGAAGAAGCGAGCCGCTTCGGCATCATGAATACGGACGCGGACGACAACATTGTTGAATTTGAAGAAAAGCCCAAGCAGCCCAAGTCCAACAAGGCGTCCATGGGCATTTACATCTTCTCGTGGGCGAAGCTCCGCGCGTACCTGACCGCGGACGAGGCTGACAAGACGTCCGCCAACGACTTCGGCAAGAACATCATCCCCGCGATGCTGAACGACAAGCAGGTCATGGTGGCATACAACTTCGAGGGCTACTGGAAGGACGTCGGCACGATTGAGTCCCTGTGGGAAGCGAACATGGACTTGCTCAGCGTGCCCATGCCGATTGACCTGCATGACAAGAAGTGGCGCATCTATGCCAAGAATCCGGGCCTTGCGCCGCACTACATCGCCAAGGGCGCTGTCGTGAGCGATTCGCTGGTTACGGAAGGCTCGGAAGTCTACGGCTCTGTGCAGCACTCCGTGATTTTCGCAGGCGTGACTATTGAAGAGGGTGCAAGCGTCATTGACTCGGTTGTCATGCCCTATGCGGTCATCAAGCGCGGTGCGGTTGTCCGTCGGGCGATTGTGGCGGAGAACGCCGTGATTGGTGCGGGCTGCATGGTCGGCGAAGAGACGGGCAATATCGCCGTCGTCGGTCAGGGTGTCACCCTTCCCGCCGGTGTCAGCGTGACCGCGGGTCAGCAGGTGGACGAAAACACCAAATTCTGATAATCACAGCAGCGGAAAGGATGTAAGAAAATGAAAAACGTAATGGGTGTTATCTACACCGGCGAAAATGACGCCAATCTGCGCGAGCTGACCCTGACCCGCGCCATCGCGGCGCTGCCTGTGGGCGGTCGCTACCGCGTCATTGACTTCCTGCTGTCCTCGATGGTCAACGGCGGCATCAAGAACGTCGGCGTCATCATGCAGAAGAATTATCACTCCCTGATGGATCACATCGGCTCCGGCAAGGAGTGGGATCTGCACGGGAAGAATGACGGCCTCAAGGTGCTGCCGCCGTTCCTGACGCGCGAGAATGTTGGCGTGTACTCTGGTATGCTGGATGCGCTGCGCTCCAACACCAACTATCTCTCCCGCTCCAAGCAGGAATATCTGGTGCTGAGCAACTCCACCATCATCTACAACGCGAATATTGCGGAGTTTGTGGCGTATCATCAGAACAGCGGCGCGGACATCACCATCATGTACACCGCTGATCCGAACATGCAGCGCGATGAGCTGGGCTGCTATCTGGCGGTGGACGAAAGCGGCATGGTGACGGACATGGAAGTTGATCCGACGCATCCGAACCTGCCGCTGACGAGCATGGAGGTCGTCGTGATGAAGCGTGAGCTGCTGTGCACGCTGGTGGACAAGGGCGTGGCGCACGGCTATCATGACTTCAACCGTGATGTGCTGCTCCGTCTGGTGACGGAAGGCACGGCGCGCGTGAATGCGTGGGCGTACACTGGTCTGTGCTGGCGCATGGACTCCGTGCAGAGCTACTTCAAGTTCAATATGGATATGCTGGATACCCAGATTCGCCATCGCCTGTTCACGGCGGAGCTGCCTGTGTACACCAAGGTTCGCGACGAGATGCCCGCCCGCTATGGCGACAATGTGACCGTCGTCAACTCGCTGGTGGCGGATGGCTGCATTATCGAAGGCACGGTGGAAAACTCTGTGCTGGCGCGCGGCGTGCGCATTGCCCCCGGTGCGCATGTGAAGAACTGCATCATCATGCAGGATGGTCAGGTGCACAACGACGCTTCCATCGAAAACTGCATTCTGGACAAGCAAACGGTCATCAAGCGCAGCGCGCGGCTCATCGGCCCGGCGGCGTACCCGATTGTCATTGCCAAGAACGTTGTTATCTAACCCACGAATCGCCTAAATCGAATTGACGCGGTTCGGATTTGCAAACCGCGCCAATATGTGCTATACTGTTGGTGCGGTTTTTTGGATACGATTTTCAGATTCGCCTGAGCCATCTGCTCGCGCCTTTTTCCTTCCTGCGTCCGCTCGTTCCACTTAGCGTAGCGCTGCTACGCTGCGTTTCACTCCCGTTAGCAGGAAAGAAAAAATTCGCTTCGCATCTTGGCTCATTCTCATCTGAAAATCGTATCTGAGCTTAATTCGCTGAATTTCCCTGATTGTTTTTCCCTTGCCCCCGGCAGGAAATATTTCTGATGGAGGATAGAAACGATGAAGATTCTCTTTACGGCGAGCGAGTGCGTCCCGTTTATCAAGACTGGCGGTCTGGCGGACGTTGTCGGCGCGCTGGCGCCTGTTCTGGCGAAGCAGGGTCACGACGTGCGCGTGATGCTGCCCCTGTATGCGGCGGTGCCGAAGCAGTATGTTGACCAGATGACCCATGTGACTGATTTCGAGGTCGCACTGGGCTGGCGTCGTCAGTACTGCGGCATTGAACTGCTGGAAAAGGACGGCGTGAAGTTCTACTTTGTGGACAACAAGTTCTATTTCGGCCGTCCGTATATCTACGGCATGGGCGGCGACGAGTACGAACGCTTTGGTTTCTTCTGCCGCGCGGCGCTGAACGCCCTGCCGCTGCTGGACTTCCAGCCCGACGTGATTCACGCGCATGACTGGCAGTCCGGCATGGTGCCCGCACTGCTGAAAATTCAGTATGCGCACCTGCCGTTCTTCGCGAACATCAAGACCATGTTCACCATCCACAATCTGCAGTATCAGGGCGTGTTCGGCATCCGCGAAGTGCAGGACGTGCTGGGTCTGGGCGACAGCCTGTGGACGGACGACAAGCTGGAGTGCTACGGCTGCGCGAACTTCATGAAGGCTGCGCTGGTGTATTCCGACATCATCACCACCGTCAGCCCGTCCTATGCCGAGGAAATTCAGACGGCATACTACGGTGAGCGGCTGGATGGGCTGCTCCGCGCGCGCAAGCATGAAGTGTTCGGCGTGCTCAATGGCATCGACATGGCGGATTACAATCCCGCGACGGACGCGCGCATTCCGGCGGAATATACCGCGGATGACCTGTCCGGCAAGGCAAAGTGCAAGGCGGAACTGCAGGAAAAGCTCGGTCTGACTGTTGACCCGAATGTGCCGATTATCGGCATGGTGGGCCGCCTGAGCAGCCAGAAGGGGCTTGACCTTGTGGACTACATCATCGGCGACCTGATGAGCGAGAACGTGCAGCTGGTTGTGCTGGGCATGGGCGAGAGCCGCTATGTCAACCTGTTCTCGTGGGCAGAGGGCGAGTTCAAGGGCAAGGTCGCAGCGCGGTTTGCGATGGACCACGCGCTGGCGCATCAAATCTACGCGGGCTGCGACATGTTCCTTATGCCCAGCCAGTTCGAGCCGTGCGGCTTGAGCCAGCTGATTGCCCTGCGCTACGGCACAGTGCCGATTGTCCGCGAGACGGGCGGTCTGCGCGACACGGTGCTGTCCTACAACGAGTACACCGGCGACGGCAATGGCTTCACGTTCTTCAATTACAACGCCAATGACATGCTCAATGTCATCAACCGCGCCATCGATTACTACGAGAACCACAAGGACGTGTGGCACACGCTCCAGCAGCGCGGCATGACTGGCGATTACAGCTGGACGAACTCCTCCAAGAAATATATGGAACTGTACGAAGGCTTGGTGAGCGGGCGTTTCGACCATGACTCCGCATCGAATCAGGAGAAAGCATCTTCTGACGACGACGCGGAGGCGAACCCAGTGGTCGTCCCGTATCCGTATGAGAAGGAAGAACCCGAAGCGCCCGTGAAGCCCAAGCGCGTCCGCCGCACGAAGGAGCAGATTGCGGCCGACAAGGCGGCGAAGGAAGCGGAGAAGGCAGCCAAGGAAGCCGCGAAAGCCGCCGAAGCGCCTGCAAAGCCTGCCCGCAAGCGCCGCACAAAGGCGGAAATTGAAGCGGACAAGGCGGCAAAAGCTGCTGCGGCGGAAGTGACCGCGGAAGCCCCCGCGAAGCCCGCCCGCAAGCGCCGCACGAAGGCGGAAATCGAGGCGGACAAGGCGGCGAAGGAAGCGGCAAAGGCAGAAAAGCCCGCCCGCAAGCCGCGCGCGAAGAAAGCGGAAACGCAGGAATAATCCGCATCATCCGACAGGCGTTCTGACCTGAACCCAACAGGTCGGAGCGCCTGCCTTTTTGTGCGTGACGGAAATTTCCAGCGCGGTTTGTTACAATCTGCATGACACGCCGGGCGCTTTCTGCTACAATGGAGGAGAAGTACCACCACAAGGAGGATTTTCCCGTGCAATTCCGATACCAGCGGGCGCTGTGCCTGCTTCTGATGCTTTTCCTGATTTTGTCGACTGTACCCGGAACGTCCGGCTTACCCGCTGCGCTCGCCGAGGATACAGCGGATGTTGCCGTGCACTCCGCGCCGCTGGAGCGGAGCGCTGCCACACGCAACGGCATGGTGCGTGTGCGCCTGCTGTCCATTGGCAGCAATCCCGCGTCGCTCACGGTGACGGCAGTCGGCGCAATGGCGGTCAGCGGCGGGCAGACGATGGCGCTGTCTGGCGGCGAGCAGATCAGCATCAGCCACAGCAGCGCGACGGGCGAAATCCGCCTGACGCGGGGCAGCGAGACGGTCAGCATGGGGCGGGAGATGGCGCTCAGGCGGCGGCAGACGGACGGCGGATTCCGCATTGCACAGGCAAGAAGACCGCAGAATGTCTACCCCGGTGACCTGCACCTTGTGTCGAAGCTGGAAAGCGGGGCGTATCGGCTCTATGTCGTGGCGAATGTGTACATCGAATCGTACCTCTATGGCGTCGTGCCGTATGAAATGGGGTCATCATCGGCGCTGGAAGCATTGAAAGCACAGGCAGTCGCGGCGCGGACGTACACCCTGCGCGCAATGAATGCGAACGCATCGAAGGTCTACGATGTTGTGGACACGACCGCCGACCAAGTGTACAACGGCAGTCCAGCGGAGCGCGACCGGGCGGCGGAGGCGGTGGACGCAACGCGCGGCATTGTCGCCATGAACGACGGCAAGCTGACCGGGACGTACTACACCGCGTCCAACGGCGGACAGACCGAATCCGCCCGCAACGCGTGGGGCTCATCCGGCGTGAATTACCTGACGGTTAAGGACGACCCGTTCGACCGCATGAACCCGTACAGCAGCACACGCAAGATGACGATTTACGCTGCATTTTCCCACGCGAGCCAGAATCAGACCCTGACGCGCCTATTGCAGGCGAAAGCGCCGAATGCGACGATTCTGCGCATCGAGGCCGTTACGCCGCACACGCCGAAGTATGCCGCACCCAGCCGCTTATATACGAAGCTGGATTTTGACGTGACGGCGCTTGTGGATGGCGAAACGCGCCGCCTGACGCTGACGTTCGACATTTTCAGCGAGCTGGAAAGCGCCCTCAATCTGTCCATTAACACGACGAAAAACGAACTCTGGTCGGTCAAGGCAGATGGGGAGACGTTTGTGCTGACCGTCAGGCGCTACGGACACGGCATCGGCATGAGCCAGCGTGGGGCGCAGCAGATGGCGAACCTGGGCTATACCTACGACCAGATTCTCGGATTCTACTACGAGAACTGCGTGCGAATGCAGTACACCTTCACGCACACGATTCTGCCGCCCGTGGGCGACGCGCCCGTGACGGCGACTGAAGCCCCCGCGACGATTTCGCCCGCCGCGCCTAATCAGGCCATGGTGACGCTGGTGAATGTGGAGGACGTGCTGAACGTGCGCCTGACCGCCTCAGACAACGGCACACTGTTGACGACGCTGCCCGCCGGAACAGCCGTGACTGTACTGGCGAAGGGCGAAAATTGGACGCTCATCCGCTTTGGGCGGATTGTCGGCTACGTCCGCACGGAAAACCTGACGTTCACCGGCACGCCGCCGACGCAGAGCGACGAAAACCCGACACCCATCACCCGCTGGGCGACCGTGACCGGCACGAATTCACTGAATCTGCGCGCGTCCGGCAGCTACGATGCGGCGGTGCAGTCCACCATCCCCGGCGGCGCGGTGCTGTGCGTGTTCGCGGTGGAGAACGGCTGGGCGAGCATACAGTATGGCGCGAAAACAGGCTACTGCGCGGCGGAATATCTCACGTTCAGCGATACTTATCCGGGAAAAACGAGCCAGACCGGGCGTTCTGCGATGGTCAGGACGGCGACAGCGCTTCGGGCAACCCCGTCTACTGCTGCGGTGGTGCTGATGACCCTGCCGCAGGGTGTTCAAATTGCCGTGCAGAGCAGCGACGGCAGCTGGTGCCGCGTGACGGCGGGTGGCATTGACGGCTATGTGCTGGCAAGCAGCCTTGATTTCAGCGCCGTCGGCATCGAATTGACGCCTGTGCCGACGACAAGCGGCGAACAGACCGCGATTGTCAATTCCACCGCCTCGACGCTCAACCTCCGGCAGGGTGCGGGCACAGAATACCCCGTGCTGGCGGAAATCCCGAAGGGAACGAGCATCATCGTCACGGCATACGGCGAAACGTGGTGTGCCGTTCGCTGGGGCAGCCTGACCGGGTACGTCATGACGCAGTACCTGCGCTTTGATGTGCCGACGGCGACGCCCACACCGGGCGGGACGCCCACACCGGGCGCAACGCCTGAACCGACGGCATCCCCCGAACCAAGCGAAGCGCCAACGCCTGTCCCAGCTGCGTCCGAACCGCCTGCGAAGGTGGAGGATGACGTGTCAGCTGGCAGCTACGTTGCGTGGGTGAGTGCGGACAATGCGCTGCTTCGCCAGACGATGGCTGCGGATGCGGCAGTCCTGGCGACAATCCCGCGCGGAACGCAGGTGACGGTGCTTGCGCAGAGCGGCAATTGGTGCTATGCCGCGGTCGGGCAGATGACGGGCTATTTCACGGCGGATGCGCTCTCCTGCGAGCAGCCGGACGCGCCGCTGGGGCAAAAATACGTCAGCACAAAGTCGGATTCGCTGGCGATGCGGCAGTCGCCCAATGCGGGCGCATCGATTGTGCAGTGGCTTCCACGCGGCGCACTGGTGACATTCATTTCGCAGGAAAACGGCTGGAGTTACATCCGCTACGGCGGCAAAGAGGGCTACTGCGCGTCGCAGTATTTGAGCGACAGCGCGCCCGGTGCGGTCGTCATCAGCGATACGCCGATTCTGGACGTGACGCTGGAAAAAGTGACTGGGTGGACAGCGAGCATCCGCCAGGCAGAAACGCTCTACCAGTGGTGCAGCGCCGATGCGCCCGAAACGGCGAAAGTCGAAGCAGATTTGGTGCTGACCGTGCTGGAAAAGGGCGAAATCTGGTGCCGTGTGCGGACAGAAGAAGGGGAGGAAGGCTATTGTCTGACAAGCCGATTGACGCTGATTGCGCCGGAAAAATGACCATCCTGCCCGGCGAACGGGTGGACGAATTGCAGCAGGCGGGGCTGCGCATCCTGCAAAAGGAGCAGGGTTTCCGCTTCGGCATGGATGCCGTGCTGCTGTCGAGCTTCGTGCGGGCGGAAAGCCGCGACCGCTGTGCTGATTTTGGCACGGGGACGGGTATCCTGCCGTTGCTGCTGGCGGGCATGGGGCGCGCGAAAAGCGTCGATGCGTTTGAAATTCAGCCGGATATGGCGGATATGGCGCGGCGGAGCGTGCAGCTCAACGGGCTGGAACATATCATCCGCATCCACGCTCTGCCGGTGGAGAGTGCCGACGAGGTGCTTGCGCCCGGAAGCATCGACGTAATTGTGTGCAATCCGCCGTATGGGCATCATGGCACGACACTGCCGAATCCGGCGCAAACGCTGTCCTTGGCGCGCCATCAGCAGAAAAGCGGGCTGACGGCGTGGTTCAAGATGGCGTATCATCTGCTGCGCGGCAAGGGGCGGATGGCGGTCATCTACCCGGCGGCGCGGATGCTGGAAGTGATGAAGGAGATGGAGAAAGCCGGACTTGCGCCGAAGCGGTTCCAGCTGATTTACCCCTCGGCGCAAAAGGCGGCGAATCTGGTGATGATTGAGGCGCTCAAGGATGCGCGCCCGATGCTGCACCCTGAACCGCCGCTGATGATTTACGAGCCGGACGGCACACTGACTGCGCCGCTGCGGAAGATTTACGCCATGGAGCGTGCATCAGGGGTTCATGCGGGCGACGGCGAAATTCAGCACGCCCGCGAACGTCACCCACAGCAGGTACGGCACGAGCAGCCATCCGGCAAGGGGCTTCTGCTGCCCGAACTGCACCGCCATGATGAAAATCAGGCAGAGCAGCAGAATCAGCCAAAAGAAGGAAAGCCCAAGCGCTTTCAGAATAAAGAACAGCACGGGCCACATCAGGTTGACGGCTAACTGGGCGATATACAGCCCCAGCAGCAGGAAACGGTCGCGCCCCTGCGCGCGCAGGACGAGCCACATGCAGTACGCCATCAACGCATAGAGGATACTCCAAACGATGGGGAAGAGCCAGCCCGGCGGCGCAAAGCCGGGTTTGTTCAGAGCGTGGAAGAAATCCATGCCGTCGCGAGTGAGATAGCCGACGAGCGCCCCTGCGCCAAGCGTGGCGGATTCCAGCGCGACGAGTGAGCGCCAAGTGGCCTTTTTGCCTTGCTGCGTCAAAGTTATCGCCTCCTATGACACGGATAGCCTATGTCATCAGGCAGCGCGGCATACAGGAAAGAAGCGGAGGAAACACAGATTATGGGAAGCGTTTTGGTCATCGGCGGCGGTGCAGCGGGATTGGCGGCGGCGATTGCGGCGGCGGAATGCGGCGATACGGTCGCGGTAGCGGAAAAAATGGATCGCGTTGGCAAAAAAATCCTCGCGACGGGCAATGGCCGCTGCAACCTGATGAACACGGGTGCGCCGCGCTATCCGGGAAATGCGGCGTTTGCGGCGGCTGTGCTGTCTCACTGCGGCGTAGAGGCACAGAAAGCCTTCTGGGAGCATCTTGGACTGCGGCTTCGGCAGGAAGAGGCAGGGCGCGTGTACCCCGTCAGTTCGCAGGCTTCAAGCGTGCTGGATGCGCTCCGCCTGCAATTGACCGCCTTGCATGTGCGGGTGGTGACGGGCGTATCCATCACGGCACTGCACCGCGAAAATGATGGCTGGACGGCGCTCTCGGCGGATGGGCAGCGCTTTCGGGCGAACCGCGTTATCATCAGCGGCGGCGGATGCGCCCAGCCCAAGCTCGGCAGCGACGGCAGTGCCCTGCGTCTGCTGACAAATCTCGGCTGCCCCGCGACGACTTTCGCACCCGCGCTGACGCAGATTATCACAGATAGCACGTCAATCAAGGGGCTGAGCGGCATCCGCGTCAAGGCGCAGGTGGCGGTTATCGATCGGAAAAGCGTCCTGCATGAGGAGGATGGCGAGCTGCTGTTCGCGGATTACGGGGTCAGCGGCGTGTGCGTGATGCAGTGCGCACGGTATGCAAAGGACGGGCGGATGCTTCGCGTTTCGCTGGTGAAGGGCATGGGCTTTGCGGATGCGGGCGATTTCCGCCGGGAACTGCATCAACGCCGGAAAAACTGGGCACAGCGCCCGATGGCGGAGATGCTGACCGGGCTGTGCGTGCCGCGATTGTCGGCGGCGCTGATGCGGCAGGCAGATTGGGGAGTGCGCGAAAGCAGCCTATGCGGGCAGATGACAGCGGACATGGCGGAGCGCCTGACGAAAACGGCGGATGCGTGGCTGCTGCCGATTCGCGGCGTGAAGGGCTTCGAGAGCGCACAGGTGGCGTCGGGCGGGGCGTCGGTCGCGGATTTTGACCCGGCGACATTGCAAAATCGCCGCCTGCCGGGACTGTACGCGGCGGGCGAGGTGCTGGATGTGGACGGCGACTGCGGCGGCTTCAACCTGATGTTCGCCTTTGGAAGCGGCATTCTGGCGGGTCTGGACGGGCGAAATGCCCCGTGGACACATGAAAATGCGCAGAAAAGCTGATTTTTCTCGAAAAAAAGTGATTTTCCCTCTTGACAAATCGCTGAATCGCGCTATAATATTATCTGCTGATGCAAACGCCGCTCATAAGGTAGACGGATGCTTCGCAGATGTGCACCATTAGCTCAGTTGGTAGAGCACCTGACTCTTAATCAGGGTGTCTAGGGTTCGAGTCCCTAATGGTGTACCACATGCCGAATCGCAATCGCGGTTCGGTATTTTTGTGTCCGGAAAACGGCACGCGCGACAAATTTTCTTCCCCAAAGGTGCGGAAAACCCTTGTCGGACAGGGCGAAAATATGGTATAATACACTGGTTGTGTCTGTAAAGGACGCTTCATTCGGTATGCCTGTCTTTTTCGGGCATATGAAGGAGGAAATGCCTTTGACCCTGCGCGAAGAAGCGCCGATGACCAAGGATGATGCACGCCGCCTGAATCCACTCCAGCTGGCGTATATCGGGGATACGGTCTATGATTTGCTGACCCGGTCGCGACTGCTGTACCGGAGGTATAATCTGCATCACTGCCATCAGGCGGCGGTCACGGTCGTCAATGCGCACGCACAGGCGGAGGCTTTGACACGCATCGAGGGAGCGCTGACCGAGGAAGAGAACGCCATTGTCCGCCGCGGGCGCAATACTCACGCGCACCACGCTGCCCCTCGAAATCAGACCGCCATGGACTATCAGGCAGCAACGGCGCTGGAAGCCCTCGTCGGGTATTTGTACCTGACTGGGCAGGAGGCACGGTTGCTTGAACTGTTCCGAAAAAGTCAGGAGGTTGCATCATGCCCCGCTCAACCATGAAAGTCGCCTTGATTCGCCATACGCTTTTGCCGGAGGAGGTCGTGGCGCTCGGCGCTCGGCTGTGCTACTCCCGTGCGACGGTGGACAGCTTGCAGCAGCGCGTCAGCCGTGACGACCAGAGCGAGTTCGTCAGCCGGATTTTGTCGATGGGGCATGAATCCGTGCTGGAACATGCCAGCTTCACCTTTGCGATGGAGGGCGTTTCGCGCGTCCTGCTGGCACAGATTACCCGCCACCGGCTCGCCAGCTTCTCGGTGCAGAGCCAGCGCTACGTCAGCTACGAGAAGGGCTTCGGCTACATCGTTCCGCCGAAAATCGAGGCGCTGGGTGAAGATGCTGTCGCGGAGTTTGAGCGGCAGATGGACACCATGCATCAGTGGTATACTGGGTGGCAGGAGAAGCTCGGCGCGGGCGAGGGCGGCAATGAGGATGCCCGGTTCGTGCTGCCCGGCGCTTGCGAAACGCGCATGATGGTAACGATGAATGTGCGCGAGCTGCGGCACTTCTTCAGCCTGCGCATGTGCAGCCGCGCGCAGTGGGAAATCCGTGCGCTGGCGACGGAGATGCACCGCCTGTGCATGGAAATTGCCCCGGCGCTGTTTGCGGACGCGGGGCCCGGATGTCTGCGCGGCGCGTGTCCGGAAGGGGAAAAATCTTGCGGCAAGGCAGGGGAGATTCGCCGGACAAGGCGCGAATGGCTCGATTCGCTGGCAGACGAACAGAAAAAGCAGAATCAATCAACCGACAATGAATAAGAATAGAGGAATTTGAAATATGGCATACTATGACAATGCACCGTCCCACAAGCCGCAGGGCAAGAAGTCCTTTGGGCGCGAAAAGTGGGTGGAAGAAGGCTCGGAGTACCGCGGGGCGCGCCACGGCGGACGTCCGGCGGGCAAACGCGACGACAACCGTGCGTATGGCGAAAAGAAGTCGTTTGGCGATCGCAAGCCCTATGGCGAAAAGAAGTCGTTCGGTGACCGCAAGCCCTATGG
>SKEF01002710.1_pt1 | contig 13155 bp, 13 predicted proteins | sample 4826691 | NCBI WGS metagenome assembly SKEF01 (sample SAMN11008816, study PRJNA524170) | human gut metagenome | biome: Human fecal sample; material: Feces; isolation source: fecal sample from pouch patient p23, p27 | host: Homo sapiens | place: Israel: Tel-Aviv | collected 2016-08-24
CCGTGATAAACTGCTTGTTGGTGTGCTCGTCATAGAGCAGATCGCGGGTGACAAGGCTGCCCTCCTCCGAAAAGCCCTCGCCGGGCTCAATGGTGGGCTCCGGGGCCGGGGTTTCCTCGGTCATGGTGGGATCTCCGTAGTCCGCGCCCTCGCCGCCGTCCGCATAGGCATAGGCCGGGACGCTAAATCCGCATAAAAGAGCGGCGGCACACAGCGCCGCCGCCATCACCCGAAAGCGTTTCATCTTCAATTTTCCTCCTTTCCGCCGTCCCCGGACTTCTGGACACTTTGTCCCGAAGTGCCGTCCCGGAGCCGCTGGAGCACCAGGGGCAGCTCCTCCAGGGAAATGCTCATGCCCCGCACGATGTCCACGATCTCGCTGTTTTCGGCCTCCTGCTTGTTTTTCTCCAGCTCCTTGAGCCGGGCCTGCTGTTCGCTGATTTTGGCCTTGACCTTATCAATCTCGGCCTGGATTTTCTGGCTTTTGCTTGCCGCCATAGATAACCTCCTTGTCAGGGTAAACGCCCGTAGGCGTAGAAATGAGATTGCCAGTAGCTTGTATTTAAGTTTGCATATTGGATAGGATCGCCACAGTGGATCATCATCCCGTCCCCCACATAGATGCCACAGTGGGACACGCCCGCCGTGTCATAGGTGCCGATAAAGAACACCAGATCGCCGGGCTTCGGATTGCTGGTAGGGGTGCAGATGTTATAGAGCCCCTGGGCCCCCAGGCGGCCCACATTCCAGCCGGAGTGATTGATCACCCAGGACACAAAGCCGGAGCAGTCAAAGGACGTAGCCGGGGAGCTGCCGCCCCACACATAGGGATAGCCCAGGTATTTCTCCGCCTCGGTGAGCATAGCCGCAAAGGTTTCATCGTCCAGGTATTCCCCCGGCACGTCATATCCGGCGGGCGGGTTGGTGATGTATTTCCCCACATAGGCCGACTCCGGGAACAGGTCAGGCCGGTTCCCCAGGGTGGACATATAGAGGGAGTACCGGGACATCTGCTCCTCGTTCATCATTTCCAGGGGCAGATGGGACAGGTTGCGGTTTTCCAGCGTGACATAGCAGATGTAGTAATTGTAGGGCACCTCCACCGTGTAGGAATTGCCCTCGCTGTCCGTCCGGCTTTCCGTCCGATACCGCACCTCCACCACCACATCCTCGGTGAGAATGTACTGGCGGTCAAAGAGGGTTTGCAGGGAGCCCTCCACCTGTGAAAGCGTCCATTCCCCCTCATGGAGCACCGACAGAATGGAGATCAGCACATAGGGATCGTGCTCAATTTCGTCCAGGTCAAAGTGGTACTCGTCATAGTCGTGGGTGCTTTCGTAGCTGTCCAGATAGTTTTGCAGCTCCGCCTCCATGCCGGAATAGGCCGCCTCCGCCGCCAGCATTTCCTCGTCCTGGGATGGATAGGTAGTCGCGCCCACTGCGCCAGCCCCGGCGTTGCCAAGCGTCACCAGGGAGGACGAACAGGACTGCATCATAAAGAGCAGGAGCACACAGGCCAGGGCCAGCACCACCCCCACGGGATGCCGCTTCACAAAGCCTGCCGCCTTTGCCCCGGCCTTTTCCGCAGCGGCGGCTGTCTTTTTCGCCGCGCCTGCCGCCCCGGTCTTGACCGCCTCCCGCGCCCGCTTTTGATACTGCTTTTTCAAGCGATGCTTGCGCCACATCCGGGAAATCGGGTTGCCGGACATTTCCGGGTGCTCCTGGGCGGCCATGCGGAAGTGATAGTCCGCCGTAGCCTTGACATATTTGGACTCGGCCCGCTGGACGGCCTTTGCCGGGTGTTCCCGGACTTTCCGTTTCACGAACCGGGAGCCATGCCGCAGGGCGGACTCGCCCACCAGCTCGGAGCGGTGGGCCCCCTCGATGCCCACGTTTTCATGCTCATTCTCGTAAATCTTGCCATGCACAAAACCGTGGGCGGCCCCGCCAGCAGCCCGGCCGATCCGCCGCACCGGGCCGGGCTTTTTCGGCGGCTTCTGTTTTTCCAGCTTGCCCCTGGCCGCCTCCAGCTTTTCCCCGCGTTTTTCCATGCGGAGCTTAGACGCGGCGGCCTGCTCTTGCCTGCTTTTCTGCCGGAATTTTGACTTGTGGACATTTTGTCCAGAAGTGCCATCCGCCCCGGCACCGCCTGGGGAGCCGCCCCCAGCGTCCCCGGAAGAAGCGCCGCCGGGATCGGCGGCCCCCTCCCAGGAGCCGGGACGCTCCCTGGGCTCTTGTTTGGGCTTATTCGGTTTTCGCTTCATTCTTCAAGTCCTCCGGGCGGGTAGTCAGCAGGTTATAAATCTCCCCACGGGGGAACCGATCCACAAAGGGGATGGTCACATCCCCATAGAACAGCAGGCCCTCGCCGGAATTGGAGTGGGTGATGTAGGAGAGCTGATGCTCGGAAATGCCGAGCTGTTTTGCCAAAATCGCCCGGTCACTTTGGGCCTGGGACAGCAGGATCATAAAGTCCGTGTTGTCCAGAATGGCCTCGATCTCCCGGCTGGCCAAAAGGTCTTTGACGTTCTGCGTCAGGGCCGAGGGGACGCAGCCCTTTTTGCGGAGCATCTTCCACACGGCCACAAAGTAGCTGGCGGTGAGGGCGTCCCGGAGCAAAATGTGAAACTCGTCAAAGTAGCACCAGGTCGAAATGCCGTTGTGGAAATTCACATTGACCGCCGAAGTGACAAAATCGTTGGTGATGTGCATGGCGATCTTCCGCAGGTTTTCCCCCAGCCCTTTGAGGACGATGCACACCACACGGGCGGTCAAGTCCACATTGGTAGGGTGGTTGAACAGGTTGAGGGAGCCGGTGCAGTAGAGCTCCAGGGCGGTTGCCACCCGCCGGGCCTCCGGCTCTGGCTGTTTCAGAAGCTCCTCATACAAGTCCTGGAGCAAGGGCGGCTTGCCGTCCCCGATCCCCAGGGCCATATCCCGGTAAATGAGCCGCACACAGCGGTCGATCACCGTCTTTTCGATAGGCTGTAAACCATCCTTGCCGCCCACCACCAGCTCGCACAGGGACAACAAAAAATCCGCTTTCATGGAAAGCGGGCTCTCGTCCTCGTCTATATCAAGCTGGATGTCCATCGGGTTGATATGGCTGGGGGAGCCGGGAGCGATTTCCACCACCTGGCCGCCCAGCCTGCGCACCAGCGGAGCATATTCCCCCATCGGATCGACAATGATAATGCGGTCTTTGGGGATGGCGAGAAACACGTTGATGATCTCGCGCTTTGCGGCGAAGCTCTTGCCGGAGCCCGTGGAGCCGAGATAGAGGCCGTTGGCCGATTTCAGCTTTTTGCGGTCAGCCATGATGACGTTGTGGGAAAGGGCGTTCATGCCGTAGTAGAGGGACGGCCCGGCCATGCGGAGCTCCCTGGTCATAAAGGGAATGAAGATCGCCGTGGAGCTGGTTGTCATGCCCCGCTGGATTTCCACCTCGTTATAGCCCAGGGCCAGGGAGGACACGAAGCCCTGCTCCTGCTGCCAGTCCAGCCGCTTTAAGGCGCAGTTGTATTTCTGCGCGATGCCGCCCACCGTGAACACATCGTTTTCCAGCCGCTGGCGGGTGGGCGCGATATTGACGACCGTGAACGTGAGCAGGAACATCCGCTCGTTCCGGGACTGGAGATCGGCCAGGAGCTCCGCCGCATCCTTGCTGAATGTGATGAGGTCAGGGGGCAGGATGTCGGGATCGTACCCGGCCCGCACCGCCTTGCGCTGTTCCTCCACTTTCATTTTGCCGATGTCGGAGAGCTTGCCTTTAATGGTCTTAATGGCCTTGAGCTGATCCACCGTCTGAATGTGCATGGTAACGGTCATTTCCGCATCCAGCTCCAGGATCTCGGCCAGGAGCTTGTCAGAGAGCTCGGACGCCAAAATCTGCAAGTAGGACGCAGCGCCCCAGTATTGGCCGATGCGGAATGTCCGGGCCTGCCGGAAGTCGAAGCTGTCCGGGGCGATATAGTCCTTTGTGCCAAGCCCGGTTTTGGGGATGTCCTGCCAGGAGAAGCGGAACGGCTCCCGGTTGCCGGGGTGCATCTGGCTGTGGAGCAGGGCCAGCCGCGCCTGCCCGTCCATCGGGACAGAGGGAACGCCCAGCCGTTTGAGGTTGCCTGTCACATCGGCCCCCACCCGTTCCAGGCGGGGACGGGCCTCCGCGATCCCCTCGGCGGGCAGGCCAAAGGTGATGTATTTTGACCGCTCGATGCCGTTGTTGCTTTTGGCAATCTGATTTTTCAGCATCCCCGTGAACTCGGCCCGGATGCTGTCAAAGTCATCCTGGGCCGGGGGAATATTGACCTTGTACTTGCTCCGGGAACGGGAGCGGCGGTTGATAAAGGAGAGCTGGAACGGCAGGGAGCTGTCGAAGTAGTTGAGGAACGAGCTCCACCCGCTGAAAATCGCCGTCTGATCCTCGGTGCTGGCAACGGAATAGTTGATGTCCTCATATTCCACGGTTTTGGTGTAGAGCCCGCCGGGGAGCTGGCACACGCCGTCCGGGTGCATCACCAGATAAGGGATGGTCTGCTGGGCGGAGAGCGCCGCTTTCCCCTTAGCGGCCTTTCCGGGGCCGCGCTTTGGGCTTTTTGCGTTCTGCAATCGCATCCTCCTTTCTCTCAGCGCCCCGCTGGGTGAACGGGGCATAGATATTTTCCGTCTGGTAGGGCCTCACCCCAGGCCGCAGGAACTTTGCCCGTAGGACGTTCCGCACCACTTTTTCAAAGGGGAGCCCGTCTTTTTCATACATCGCCAGCAGGAACGCCGGGAGCGCCACCCCCATCATCAGGAACATGGCCCCGGTGTTGCCGATGGCGCTCCGGGCCAGCAGATAGGACGGGATGCCCACCGCCGCCGCGATGCCGAAGCACACAAGCTGGCGTTTCGTCAGGTTAAAGGCAAGTTTGGTCTTGATTTTGGATAAGTCGTTGGGGACATTTACATAGGGAATTTTTAGTCACTCCTTTCCGGCCCGGCCACCTCTGGACACTTTGTCCAGAAGTCCGGGATGGTGCTTTCCACCTCGTTCCCCCATACGTCCCAGCCGGGCGGGGACTGCCTTGCGAACAGCTCCACCCTGGACACATCGCCCATGAGGGCCACGATCTTGTCACGGGCCTCCTCCGGCTTTCGGCTGTGCTCCTGGATGGGGGAAATAATGAATTGATGGACATTTGCCGCCTGCCGTTTCGGGTGTCCCCGTGTTGCCAGCAGGCAGACCTCCGCGTTGCCCCGCGTCCAGAAGCCCAGGCCATAGAACCAGCCCTCGGACTTGCGGTTTTTCTTCAGCCAGACGAAAGCAACGCTTTTGTAAGTGAAGCCCCACGCCTTGATGAGCCGCAGGGCCTCCGGGAGCTGCGGGAACGTAGCCCACAAAAAAAGCACGCTGTCCGGGGCCGCCAGATCAGCCACCGGGAGCGTGCATAACTCGTCAATCCCCATTGTGGGGTAATGCTTTTCCGCCGCCCCCTGCACGTTCTTTGCAGAATACCGCCAGGGGGGATCGGCGTAGATCACAGAATATTTCCCGATAGTCAAACTCCTTTCTCCCCGGCCTCCACCGCCGAGCTTGCCACACGGATGCGCTCACTGGCGGCGGCATAGTAGGCCGGGACGGTTTCAAAGCAGATAAAGCGGCGGCCCGTATTGAGGGCGGCCACCGCCGTTGTGCCGGAGCCCGCGCAGATGTCCGCCACCACCTCGCCGGGGCGGGTGTAGGTCTTGATGAAATACTCGCACAGGGCCACCGGCTTCTGCGTGGGGTGGACAGTGCGCTGGACTGCCGGGAATGTGAGCACATTCCCCGGAAAGCGCAGGCCGTCCTCCGAGCCGCCTGTGGTGCGGACGAATTTTCCATAGTTCGGGCTGTCCCCGTTGTTCGTCAGGCTCCGCTTGTAGGGCTTGCCCTGTTCAAACTGCGGATTGTAGAGAGGGAGCTTCTGGTAGAATACCAGGATGTTCTCCGTCTTTTTCAGCGGGGCGCGGCGGGCGTTGAGAAAGCCTGTGCAGCGGCTTTTGTACCACACCCACTCATAGCGGAGCATGGGCAGGTTGGATGCCCCCAGCACCTTGTCATAGGGGCACTGCGCGAAAAACAGGATCGCGCCGTCCGGCTTGACCGCCCATTTCACCGCCTCCCACAGCTCCGGGAGCGGCAGGGGCACATCCCAAAAGTTCCGGGTGGTGCCGTAGGGCGGATCAGTCAAGAGCATATCCACAGAATGGCGGGGCAGGGAGCGCAGGCCCTCAATGCCATTCTGCAGGAACAGCCCCTCCGGGGACTTCTGGACACTTTGTCCAGAAGATAAATGATTATCCAATTATCATCCTCCTATCAATGCGCGCTAAAGATGCTGCGCGCTATCGTCCCGGTTTTGAACAGCATGAAGCAGAGCAAAACCGTATAGCCCACAGTGCCCCAGATTGCCCCGATGGGATCTCCGCCCGTGGCAATTCCCTGGATCAGCACCGCATAGATCGCAACACACACCAGAATGAGCATCCCCTGGAAGCCCACGGCAAACAGGGAGCGCAGATAGTTCTGCCCCATCTGGCCCACCTCCCGGTGGGAGATTGTCGCCATAGGGATCGGGGCCAAACTGGTGAGCAAATAAATTTCCAGCATCCTCCCGTAGACCAGAACGAAAATGACGATGCCCAGCGCCCACATGGTCACACCGATAATCGAGGACTGGAGCCACAGGCCCAAAAGCGGCCCTAAATCCATCCCCTCCAGGGTGGTTTCCAGCTCCGTCATCATATCCGGCGTGATGTCCGTGGAGCCCTGGATCAGCCCGCCCGCCTGGGCGATCACCGTCTGCGACACGTCAAAGACGGCCATCACAATATCAAAGGTATTCGAGAGAATGAAGATGGCACAAGCCGTTTTGAACATCCATTTGTAGATATTCGCCACGTCAAACTCGTGCATATTGTTCTTTTCCAAAAGCATCTGAATGAGCTCATAGGTGGCAACAAAGGTCAGTACCAGCCCGGCAATCGGTAAAATCACCGTTTCGGAAAGCTGGCGGATGAGGGAAAATACCCCGGCGTTCCACGCCGCCGGGGTAGTCCCCACCTGTACCGCGATCTCTCCGACTTGGGTATTGACGTAATCAAAGAGCCCCTCCAGGTTCCCCATGATCCCGCCAATCAACAGCTCTTTAAGCCAGTCTGTGAGCCAGTCGGTGAGAAAATCCATAAGCCGCTACCTTAAAACAGGCCGGACAGCAGAGGGATCAGGGTGGTGCCCAGCAGGATGATGCCGCCGCCCGCCATGAGCTGCTTCATACCCTGGCTTTTGGAGCCAGGGTTGTCCGAGCCGTAGCCCTCCAGCAGATTGACAACGCCCCACACGCCCAGGCCAGCGCCCAGCGCAACCACCAGTGTCTGCAAAGTCGTGATAGCAGAAGCGAAAAATTCCATATATCCTCCATTTCTCCGGGATTGTCCCGGCCATGAAAAAAGCCGCCATTTCCGGCGGCAGGTTACGACCTCTGGACACTTTGTCCAGAAGTGATTTATACATAGGCATCCGGATCGTCCACGTCATCGTAGTTGAGGATGTCCTCGTCCTCGCTTACGGGCCCCGCGTCCGATACGTCTACCTCGTACACCTCACAAGCCTCGTTAAGCCCAGGCCGCCTGCGGCGGTTAATGAGCTTATCCAGGTCAAAGGCGTTTTGCTTTTTATCGGCTTCAGCCGTGTACTTGTAGTTCGGGTGCTGTTTCAAGTCATATTTGGACGAAAAGAACGGGGGCAGGCCCCGCAGCTGCAAAATGCACTTGTCGCCCGGCATGGTAGCCAGCTCGCTGGGTGTCATTAGTTCCCGCCCCAGCCGCTGGGTGTTCTGGTTGTAGCTTTCCGACTGTCCACGGGAGCGCCCCTCGGTCTGCATGGAGATCGTGGCCTTTCCCAGCCAGTTTTCAGATATTTCCTTGATGGTGGAGCTTTCCCGGCCACCCAGGAAGATCACGCTGTCCATGTTGCCTAAGATGGTTTCCGCGTTGTCCTTGTATATGGCCTTGCACTGCGCGTACTGCTGGTAGAACAGGCACAGACTCACCTCGCGGGAACGGATCACGGCCACCAGCTTCTCCAGCGAGGGCACCTGCCCCGTGTTGGCCGCCTCGTCCCACAGCACCCGCACATGATGGGGCAGGCGGCCCCCATGAACATTGTCCGCCCGTTCACACAGGAGATTGAACATCTGCGAAAAGGCCAGGGCCACAATGAAGTTATAAGTGGGGGTGGTGTCGGAAATCGTGAAGAAAACCGCCGTTTTCCGATCCCCGATGCGGTCAAGCTCCAGTTCGTCATAGCTCATGATCTCCCGGAGCTGGGGGATGTCAAAGGGGGCCAGCCGGGAGCCGCAGGAAATCAAAATACTTTTCGCGGTCTTGCCGCTGGCCAGCTTATATTTCTTATACTGCTTCACGGCAAAGCAATCCGGCTTGCGCTTTTCCAGGCCCTTGAACATATAGTCCACCGCGTTCATATAGGACTCGTCATCCTCTTTCACGTCCATGCCGGAAATCATGTCCACCAGGGTATTGATGTTCCGATCCTCGGCGGGGGCCTCGAAAATGATATAGGCAATCAAAGCGCAGTACAAAAGCGTTTCCGCCTTTGTCCAGAATGGATCGCCCTCCTTGCCCTCGCCCTTTGTGTTCGCTATGAGAGTGTCCACAAATTTGAGGATGTCCGCCTCGTTGTGGATGTAGGACAGCGGATTGTAGTGCATGGACTTGGAAAAGTCGATGCTGTTGAACACTTTGACCTGATAGCCCTTGCGTTGCAGGAAAGACCCCACCTGGGAGAGTACCCCGCCTTTTGGATCGACACACACATAAGAGCTGTGCGCCTGGAGTAGCTGGGGCGTGAGCCAGAAGCGGGTTTTGCCGGAGCCGGACGAGCCGATGATGCAGGCATTGAGGTTGCGGGCGTTGGCCGGATTTTTGGGCCGGGTGTTCATGGTGAGAAACTCCGTCTTTGTCAAAATGACGTTGTTCTCAAACTTTGGATCGACAAAGGGCTTGATGTCTTTTTCGGTGCCCCAGCGGGCCGATCCGTACTCCTCATCCCGGCGGAATTTCTTTGCGTTTTTGCTTTTCATATAGATCAGCAGACGAAAGCCCACCGCACCCACAATGCCGATGAGCCAGTCAAAGGGATCAAGCCCCGGCGCAAAGTCGGCAAAGGCCGGGCCGATGCTCTGGCCCAGGCCCATCAGCTTGTGAGCAAGGTCTGCTCCGGGAGCCAGGCGGTAGGCCGTCCCCAGCTTTAGGCAGGCCCACAGGATAAACAGGTACGGGATGTTTGGGATCACATATTTTTTGACGCTATCTGTCCTCATGCACCGCCTCCCTCGCACGTTCTTTCTTGTGGGACGGCTGGCGGGCCAGTTCAGCGGCGGCCCGTTTGAGCTGTTCCCGGATCGGGACGCGCCGGGACTTGGAACGCTTCATCACGCGCCGGGAATATTCTGAAAAACAGGCGGTGATGGCATCGGCCTGCCCGCTCTTGAAAAACAGCAGGTACTTGTCCGGCCCGGTCTTATAAAAGGCATAGTCTACATTCCATTTCCGGGCCACCCGGTCAAAGTCCTTTGGGGACTCCACCTCGATGCTGTTCGTGGCGGCCCCGTGGCCCATGAGCTGGCGCACCGTCTGTTTGCCGTGGGGCGTCTGGCGGGCCCGGTGAGCTTTTTTGATCTTCCGGCCCACCGCCAGACACGCCTGGGCCAGCACCCGGCCTGTGAGCTTTGATGCCTTGATAGAAACTGCTATGGTACGTCTGGAAACGTCCTCGTCAATCAGCCGTATCCCTCCTTTCCATGAAAAAAGCACCTCTGGACAAAACGTCCAGAAGTGCCGTTACCGCCCCTCGTGTTCCTTTTGGGTGATTTTCCGATAGCCCTCCAGGGAGGAGCCGTCAATAATTTCTTTGTAGGCCGCCATCTGCTCCCGCACCGAGAGCTGCGGGAACGCGAAAACCTTGTGCTCGGCGGGAATGTCCTCGATCCCGTGGTAGTGCTCGATGAATTTGCCGCCGTTGTTCAGCACATAGCCGCCGGGGGCAAAGTGGCCGTCCTCGTTGATCCGCACGTCCCGCCCGTATGCTTCATAATCGAAGTAAGGGAGCAGGTGATCGGGAATGTCAATGGCCTCCATATCCTCCACATAGATGCGGCCCAGGGTTTCATCGTCCCCCACACCGGGATAAAACTCGTAGCAGTCCAGGTTTTGCGTCAGATTGATAAGATCAGCTACACTGGAAGTATGTTCGCCGCTGTCTATGACCGCCTCAAACTTCTCCAAATCGCTTTGATCCAGCTCGGAGAGCAGGCAGGCCAGATGGTTGAGCTCGTCCAGGTTTTCATATTCCGTGAGATAGTCATAGAGCCCCAGCACATCACCGTCAAAGCTGGTAATGAAAAATTCCTCGTACCGCACCCCGTCCACGCCGATGCGTTTCAGAAGCCCCTGCACCTCCTCCGTGGTAGTGGGAAATTTCAAGGTTTCACCCACCAGCTCGCCCTCGTTGTACTTTCCCAGGTTGGTGATGTAGGCTTCAAACAGGGACGGCATCAGCGGCGGCCCTGGCCCTTGACGGTCAGGATGCCCTCAAGGGTGGTAGCGGTAATCCCCAGGCGCTGGGCCACGGCAATATCATTTTTCATGGCCTCGGTGACGGAATGGCCGCACACCACCAGGACGCGGGAGCGCCGGAGCAAGTCACGGCCCATGTCGATGCCGTTCTTGTGCTCCTCCGGCACCGCGTCATTGAGGAACAGCGGCAGATAGAGCATGGGGCAGATGGGGGAATAGCCCGCATCGTAGACCACGCGGCAGTAGTGCGCCGCCTGCTCCATGTCCGCCGCAGGATCGCCGCGCCATGCGGCGGTGATATAAGCAAGGGATCGTTTCATCGTCAACACCTCCGATATTGATATAGGTAGTTCAACCCTATCCCCCCGCCCTTTCCCATTCATGGGAAAGGGGGCGGCTCTGGAGGATATATACCCCCGCCGCGCCGCTGGAAGTAGCACAGCCGGGGCAGACCGTCAAGGGCAAGCCGCCGCAAGCGGCGGTGCGCTGCACCCTTGACGGCCCACTCCCGGCTGTGCAGGAAGATAGGCGGCGACGGGGGATATATCACCACAGAGCCCATCCCAAGCGCGGGGGCATTTACCTCTGGACAAAGTGTCCAGAAGCGGGGCCGGGTTACTTCTCCAGGTCTTTCTTCTTGTCCGGCTTTGCCAGTTCGGGCGGCTGTTTCTCTTTCCACTCGTCCAGCAGGGCCATGATCTGCTCTTTCATTTTGGCAGGAGTGACCTCCTTGCCGAAATACTTAGACAGTTCAGCAGTCGAAATAATCACACCGCGATCCTCCTTTTTTTCTTCACTTAAAATGCCGTCAATCACATCGCCGTTGAGCTTGCCCTCCTTGTCCAGCTCGTGGAGCCGCTTTGCCTGGGCTACCGAGGGGGAGGACTGCTCCCCGTCAATAGAAACGGCAATCAGCCGCTGGTTTTCCGGACGGATATATGAAATCTCCACCGCAGGCATGAAGCCCATCTGCTTTGCGTCCACCTTGTCCAGAAGCTCCGGCACCAGGGAATTGAGCCGGATATATCGCATGACCTTTTTATAGTTCATGTCATGTTCCTTACCCACGATCTCCACCGAGAGCTTCCCCAGGGCCTCCGCCTCTTTCTCTGTTTTCGGGCGGGCCCCCTGGCGCTTGATGGCCTCCACCTCCAAATCCAGGAGCTTTGCCAGCTCGCTGGGGAGAGGATCGCCGCGCTGCTTGTTGCTGTTCCGCATTTCCCGGACAGCTTCAAGGTCAGTCATTTCCCGGACGATACAGGGCATTTCCTCCAGCCCGGCCCGCGCACCACCATGATGGCGGCGGTGGCCCGCGATAATCTCATAGCCCTTGCCGTCCTTTTCCGGGCGGACAGTGGCGGGTGTCATAATGCCGTGTTCCTTGATCGTCCCCACCAGATCGTCCATCGCCTTATCGTCCTGCACCTTATAGGGATGCTCCCGGAACGTGTGGAACGGATGGAGCTCCGCCATTTTCAGATAGACGATTTTTCCCTCTTCCACCGGGTGGGGTGGCACCTCCGGCGTGGGCGGCAGATTGATCTCCGGCGGCGGGACGGCAGCCTCCTTAACAGGGGCGGCCTTGCCCGGCTTTACTGCCTTGGCGGATTTAGACGCAGGCGCACCGCCGGAGCCCGTTTCCTTGCCCTTATCGGCTCTCTTACCTCTGGACACTTTGTCCCGAACAGAGGGTGGGGCCCCCTCACGGGCCGCCTTGTCAACCTTAGAGGGGCGGCCTGTGCGGGGCTCCGCCGCTTTCTCCTTTTTCCCCGCAGTCGGCCCGGCCTGCTCTTTCGGCGGACGGCCCCGGCGCTTTGGCGGCTTATCCGCCTCCGGCGCTTTCTTGTCCGGGGAGGGAGCAGATACCTCCTTGCCGCTCTTATCAGCAGCCTGGATGTCCGAGAGGTTGATTACCTTGCTGGACGGCGCGGGCGCATCCTCACCCATACCGGGGAGAACGGTCTGCTGGCTGTGTTCCCCGGCAGAGGGGGCGGCGGGCTCCGCATGAGCGGGAGCCGCCTGATCTTTGCCTGGGCCAGCAGGTCCCTCAACGTGTTCCGGCGCTGGCGGATCACCCGGCCCGGACGGAGCCGGAGTTTCCGGGGCATTCTTTTCCTCCGGGCTTGCGCTCACTTTTTCATCTGCCATTCGCTAACCTCCTTTTTCGTGAGATGAAAAAAGGCCAGACCTCCCGGCCCGGCCAGCTAAAAAAATTCCCCCTTTCGTTTTAGCATATAGTCAGCACCACTCCTTTCCAAAACCGGGCCATGAAAAAACGCCGCCTTTTCCTCGAAAAAAGCGACGTTTTAGTGTAGGTTGGCTCGGTTTTTGTTGTGATTTATGATTATGCCTTTGTAAAGAAACCTAAGCCGTTCCAAGGCAGTATCCATGTACCACTGTTTATCTCCGGACCGGAGCGTTACATCGGAAAGCGCGGCACGGTTCGCACGGACTTGGCTGAACTGCGGGATGTTATGCCCACGCTGTTGGAACTGGCAGGAGCACCGATTCCCGAAACGGTGGACGGCACCAGCCTGT
>SKEF01002713.1_pt1 | contig 13137 bp, 7 predicted proteins | sample 4826691 | NCBI WGS metagenome assembly SKEF01 (sample SAMN11008816, study PRJNA524170) | human gut metagenome | biome: Human fecal sample; material: Feces; isolation source: fecal sample from pouch patient p23, p27 | host: Homo sapiens | place: Israel: Tel-Aviv | collected 2016-08-24
CATCGCACGAAAACCTCACCGTCCTTCAAGGCCTCCCGGCCACTCGCGAACGAGCGGACGATGAACTGGCAATCATTGACTATAAAGAAGTAGTACAAATACGCTCTTGAGTTCTCAAACCACCACCACTCACCCGCCTCGAGGCACCCCAACCGGGGAACCACTCGCCGAGCGGCAGCGAAGAGTCAATTTACACGAACCCCGGCGATCACGCAAATCGACCCTTCCAAAGATACCCTAGAACCGTTGCAAATAAACACATCCATCGGCGTGTCGAAAAAGGCCTCCGAACGGCCGTACAGCCAGTCTAGACCCCGAAGACAACGCCTACATGAACCAAAAACAAACTATAAACGGCGTGTCATACCCATATACATCTCATTCCCATGTGATGAATACCCAAATGCAATCGCAAATCATGATTCCAGCGGAACAGAAAGAACAGAAATACAAAAGAGACGCGAAGAAGCATGAAACCTGGCTGCACTTGCGACGGCACGCACGCTGAAATACAACAAGAGCCGCCGACTCAGGGAAGTCGACGGCTCTCGCTGTTTCAATTGTTATTCAGTTATGTTTTGACCTGTGAGAAGGAAGTGAGATCAGGCAGTGACCTCAGCCTTGGCCTTCTTGCGATCCATGTAGCGCTTGATAGCCAGAGCCTCAAGTGCGATCACCAGGATTGCGGTCACGCCCCAAGCCACGTACATGGCGGTCTTCCAGATCGGGGTGGCGACCTTCGGCTCACCGTCTGCATACTGCCAGCTGTTGGCGGCGGTGTACAGAATATTGTGGGCGGCGGTACGCATGGCCTTCACGGAGGTTGCGGACTTGTCGGTGATGTGGTTGGTGATGGAGGTGGTAGCCAGCATGGAATCGTTGCCGTTACGGATTTCCTGATCACCGTTCTGGTAGCCGTAGCCGCCGAAATAATCGGTCAGGACGAAGCCCTTGAAGCCCCACTCGTCACGGAGCACGGTGTTCAGCAGAACGTTGTTGCCACCGGCATAGGTGTTGCCGATGTAGTTGAAGGCGCTCATCACGGCCTGTGCGCCGCCTTCCTTCACGCTCATCTCGAACGGCTTGAGGTAGATCTCACGCATGGCCTGCTCGTTGGTCCAGGTGCAGAGCATCTCAGTACGCTTGGTTTCCTGATCGTTCAGTGCGAAGTGCTTCATGAAGGAGTACACGCCCTTCTCCTTGGCGCCGGCGATCTCGTTGGATGCCATGACGCCGGAGAGCAGGGAATCCTCGGAGAAGTACTCGAAAGTACGGCCGGAGAATGCGTTGCGGTGGATGTTCATAGCCGGAGCGTACCAACCAGCAACATGCATGTCGTGAGCCATATCGCCGATCATCTCGCCGAACTGCTTGGCCAGATCCTTGTTCCAAGTGCAAGCGAATGCGGTGGAAGCCGGGAAGCCGATGGAGCCAACACCAGTGAAGTTGTTGTTCAACGAGGCCGGGCCGTCAGCGTCGGTGAGCTGGATCTTGCCGACGGAGGAGACGGCCGGAGTGCCGTAGCCGCCGTTGGCAATGAGGTTGTCCATATCGTCGAAGGTCAGCTCGTCAAGCAGCTTCTCCCAATCAGCATCGTCGTAATCCTTGCCGTACATGTCGGCCAGGCGGAGGCCATTCTTGGCACCGGTGGTCGGCATCTCGTCGGAATCGTCGTTGAACTGAGACGGATCGTAGTTGGTGTTGTTGTAGAAGGTTTCCTTTGCCTTATCAGACATTTCGAAGTTGGTCGGAGCGGCGGTGGCTTCCTTGTAGTTTGCGAAATGTCCTGCACGGCTCAGGTAGGTCACATCGCCTGCAGCATCATCGAACTGGTTGGTGGCCACGGTCTGGTCGCCATTGTGGGTGTTCGAATCGGAGTCGTAGGTGATGGTGTCGTCCACGGTGATCTTCTTGGAGCCGATCACAGTGTGGGAGTCGGAGTTGATGGAGATGTTGTAATCGCCCTTTTCGAGCACGTATGCCTTGGCATTCTTGTAATCATAGGAAGCCATGTCATCGTCTTCGAATTCGACGGTCACGTCCTCGGAAGCGCCCGGCTCAAGCTTCTCGGTCTTCTCGAAGCCAACCAGGTTGGCACTGGCCTTTTCGATGCCACCTTCGGTGTACGGCGGGTTGTAGTAGACCTCAACAACATCCTTGCCAGCGGTGTCGCCGGTGTTGGTGACGGTCACATCAACGGTGACCTTGCCATCCTTGTACGTCACATCGTTGAGCTTCTGCTCGAAGGTGGTGTAGCTCAGACCGTAACCGAACGGGAATGCAACCATGGAATCGTAATCGATGGCACCTTCGGCCGCTGCGGTCTCATAGAACTTGTAGCCCACATAGATGCCTTCGGAGTAGTTCACAAAGCCCGGGATGGCGGTGACTTCGTCACCAGTGAAGCCCGTGTACTTGGCGGCCTTGTCTTCCATGTTGGTGTATTCGAACTTGCCGAAGTTGTTGTAAGACACCGACTGGGTGAGATCCTTCAGGAAGGTGTCGGAAGTCTTGCCGGACGGGTTGGTATCGCCGGCAAGCACGTCACCGAGTGCGGAGAAGCCGGTCTGGCCTGCAGGCGGGCACCACACGACGGATTTGATCTGCGGATAGTCGTTCAGGAAGTCGAACTGGAAGGTGTTGGCGCCGTTGTAGACGAGCGTGACCTTGTTGAAGTTCTTGGTGACCAGGTCGAGCATATCGCGCTCGGTCTGGCTCAGCTGCAGGAAGCTTTCGCCGTCCTTGAAGTCCTCGTAATCCTTGGAGTTGTTCTCATAGGTGATGCCTTCGGCCTTCATGTTCATCGGAAGGTCAGCGCCCTCGCCACCGACGCGGGTGAGCACTACAACAGCCTCATCGGAGAAGCTCTTGGCATCGGAGATCAGGGAATCGGAATACTGGTCGGCCGGAACCTCAGGCAGGGTCCAATCCTGTGCCCACATGCCAACAACTGGGCGATCTGCACGGTAATCGGTGTACAGCTTGGTCAGGTCGGCGTTGGTCTCGATGCCGGCTTCCTTCATGCCATCAAGCAGGGAAACGGTGTCATACTGGTCAGACATGGAGCCGGAGCCGGTGCCGCCGTATACCGGGTTGGTGGAGCCCCAACCAAACACGTTGACCTTCTTGTTAGCCAGCGGCAGGTTGGAATCATCGTTCTTCAGCATGGTGATGGCTTCCGACTGCACTTCCTTGGCCAGCTCGTTGGCCTTGGAAACAGTGGTGTCAGACAGCATGTACTTGGTGATGGTCGCGTTGTTGAGCAGCGTCGACAGCGGACCGGACAGCATCATGGAAACCGCGACGACAATGCCGACCAAAGCCACAAGCCAAGACTCGGAATGGATGATCTTACGGGTCGCCACTTCCTTCACCGTCTTCTTGTTGACGGCAAAAGTAATGATCAGCGCGAGCACAAATAGCACGCCAATCGCAATCAGGTACGGCGTCAACGAACCGATAACGTTCATGACGTCAGCCATGTTGATTTGCAGCATGGTCTGCCTCCTCCTTGATTCTCATAACCAAACGACATGCAGGCTCCGATTTCCTCATCGAAACCAGAAATCATGCAACGCTGCCCCGCGTCACGCAATTTCCAGAAGTGAAGACACTTCTTCATGTCGATGTTTCGATTTCACCAAAATCCGCGAAAAAAGCACCCTGATTTTTCCCAGCCTGTCGTTTCGCGTGCATAATCTGCATACCACCTGCGCATGTAAAACTACCATTCGTGCACATATAATCCCGTTGCGCGCATGCATCTGGCACAATGTGCGCTCATCCGCAGATTGTTGCAACATCCTTGCCTTGATTGCGGAAATCATCGATCTTCATTGCGCTTCCAACTCCATAATCGCAATTCCTGCGATATTTTCGGCACACTACAGCGAGCTGTTCCAGCGGCAACTTACGTAAGGCAAGTACCATGGGTGCCATGAGCGACTTAAGCGCATTGAATCTGGAGGCAGGCAACCTCGTTGGCGGATACACGTTGATTTCCCGGCTTGGATCGGGGGCGATGGGATCGGTCTGGCGCGTGCGCGATGACGGCGGACACCAGTATGCGATGAAAATTTTGCGCGATTCCCTTGCCGAGGACGATGCGTCCAGCGAACGCTCCCGCGATCAGCTGACCGCACGCGAGCGCCTGCGTAGGGAGGCTATGGCGCTGCAGAAAGTGCGTCATCCGGGCGTGTGCGGCATTGTGGATATGGAATTGGATGATGCGCTGGCCTTCATTGTGACCGAGCTGATCGAGGGCAAGAATCTACGTGAAGATGTGCGTACCAACGGCCGGTATGTGGGCGATGATTTGGAACGGTTGGGACGCAAGCTGATCGAGGCGGTGAAGGCCGTGCATGCGGCCGGGATTGTGCATCGCGATATCAAACCGACGAATGTGATGGTGTCGAATACCGGACCGGTATTGGTGGATTTCGGCATTGCCATGGGCGAGGGCGAAAGTCATGTGACTCGTACCGGATTGGTGATGGGCACGCCTGGATTCATCGCGCCGGAAATCATCGACGGTGCCGAATCCGATGAGATGAGCGATTGGTGGTCGGTGGCGAGCGTGCTGGCATTTGCCGCCACTGGCGAGCCGGTGTTCGGCACGAAACCGATGATGGCGGTATTGGAGCGTGCTGCCGCGGGAAACGCGAATTTGGCGGGATTGCCGGCTGGGACCATGGCCGCGTTCCGTTCGGCGTTGGATCCGGATCGTACGAAACGTTGCACTCCAGACGAGTTGTTGCAGGCGATTGCGTTGGATGCGTTGAATCCGCAAGCTTGGATTTCGGGGAATACTTCGGATGCCGCCGATAGTGCCGGGTCGGAGGCGATGCTCCCTTTTGATGGATCGCCCGACAATCCACGAATGCTTTGGCGGGCGTTAGACCATGTGACGGGAGAAGACGCCATCGGCACGCGCACCTTGCCGCAATTCGTTGAGGCCACGCAGGCAATCGGCGCAACCGTTATTGCTGACATAACCGATACCGTTATTGCCGATGCGCCCGATGTCGGCACCTCGGTCATGGATATCAACGCGCATACCGCAACCATTCCTCTTGGCACCGGCACGCGCGTGCTGCCTGTCAATAGTGGGGATACCAGTGTGCTGCCGCAAGATACACCGCAATCCACGCGGGTGATGCCGGTCCAGGACGCTTGGAATCCCGCTCAAGAGGCCGCACAGATCGACCCGGCCATCAAACCTGCATTGCAGCGCATCGCCAACCAGCGGCCTCCTGCCGTAATACCGAACGCATCGGTTGAAATGGCGCAAAGTGCGCAGCCACAAGACATGCAAACATCTGCCGTGCCAACCGCACCGGTCACTCCGGCCGCGCCGCTCAACCCGAACGTGCCGCAGAGTGTACTGCAGCCGCCGAATCCGGCCGACGTGCAACGCGGCGAACTGCTAGGCAGAGGCGTGCCCCTCTGCGTGCTGATGGCGATTCCTGTGGCCGCATGCGGCCTGTTCTCGCCATGGATCGCCCTGATCGCGGGGGCGCTGCTGGCCTGGTTGCTCGCCACCATTGGATTCAATATGGAGGCGCAGCTGGAACGCGAAGGCCGCCGTGGGGGCAGCCGCAGGACTTCCGACTGGTTCGCCCGCGCCGCCACGCTGCCTTGGCATGTGCTCAAGGGGCTGGGTTATGCGGTGCCACGCGCACTGATCATGGCGGTCATCGCCGCATTAGGATTGACGATTGCCACAGTCACGCTGCAACTGCCGTTTGCCATGGTTGATACGTCGATATTCGGATTCACGATTCCGCTGCCGACCTGGATTGAAGGGCCGGTTTCGCAAAGCGGCGTCGCCCAGGCCGGTTGCTGCGCCATCGGCTGGCTGGTATGCGCCCTCGCTCCGGGAGCATTGGTGCTGCGATTGGGTGCCGGCGCATTGCGCGGCCGCCCGAAATCCGGCACCACTGCCGAATCGTACGATATGTAGTGACGCCATCTCACGAAATACGCAGCGAAAATCAAAAATCGGCAAACGTTTGCAATCATCAGAAAAACATCAGATAATCGCACGTAGTATGGCAACGTGAGCTTTTACGAAATACTTCATTCAGCAATAGCGTGCCCACACTACTATGGTGCACAGCATCGTGATGTGAACATCGAAAGGAATGTGGATGGCCCAGAACAGTAAGGATGCGCAGAAGCGCGCCAGCCGCGCCGAGCGTAGGGCCGCTGAGGCCGCGGAGATGAAGGCTCGCGCCGAACAGATGGAGAAGGAGCGCAAGCAGCAGACCCTCATCGGCGCCATCGTGATGGCGGTGCTGGTGATCCTGGTGGCGATCGGCGCGTTCACCGTGTATCACAACATGCACAAGAACACCGAAACGCAGGCTTCCACCCAGACCGTGGAAGAAGCGTACGACAAGCTGCAGCAAGTCGAAAACACGCCAAAGCTCGTCGATAAGAAGGGCGGATTGCTGATTTCGAAGGATGGCTACGGCAAGTCCGTCGAAGGCGCACCGACTGTTGCGATCTACATGGATTTCCTGTGCCCGGGCTGCGGCAATCTGCATCGTCAGCTTGATGAGGATCTGCAGAAGATGGTCGACGCGGGTCAGATCAATCTTGATTTGCATTTCATGGCGTTTATGGACAAGTGGTCCACCGACGATTATTCAAGCCGCGCAGCGAATGCCGCAATCTACTTGGCCGAACATGACAGCAATCCGACGCACCTGATCACGTTCATGGAAAAAATGTACGCCGAAGATTTCCAGCCTGAGGAAGGCTCGAACTACAAGTCAGTCAGCGATGATCAGATCAAGGAACAGATGATCGCCTCGGGAGTTTCCGAGGATGTGGCGGACAAGGCGTTCGGCCGCGACTACCAGGATTGGCTTGACGCCATCGACACCTATACGCCGAAGCGTTCCGAACTGTGGAACGCGTCCGGAACCTACAAAGACAGCATGACCACCCCAACGGTGACCATAAACGGCAAGTTCTGGAATATGAACCAGCTGAGCACCGCGCAGGAGACCATCGAGGAAGGCTTGCTGGAGGCCATCGGAATCAATTCAGACGATATTGGAAAGGAAGGCGTAATGCCCTCCATCGGCTCCGACAAGGATCCGATCTCCAACACCACTGGCGAGTGATTAGCCCCACTCAATCCTCATAATCGAAAAATAATGCCCCCTACTCGCCAGCGTGTCAGCCAAAACGCAGTTCTAAGTTGACGGCATCGGGCACGCTGGTTACTCTATTCAATCGTTGCCATTTTTATGCATTATGCTAGAAAGCGGCACAAGCCTCCTTAGCTCAGATGGCCAGAGCGGCCGCCTTGTAAGCGGCAGGTCGTCGGTTCGATCCCGACAGGAGGCTCGAAACCCGTTTCAACGGGCTTTGACCTCTTACCATGGGTAAGTGATCCAGAAGCCTTCCCCCAACTTATGGCTTCTGGCGACCGGACGAGGCTTCCCCCAACCTGCCTTGTCCGGACAGGGGGCAGGACATCCCCTTCTCTCCTGCCCCCTTTTTTCTTTATTCCTTTTCCTCGAAAATGTGGCGGTATAGATAAAACCAGCGGACCCCATGCCATTCGTCCCGATCTGACCGTTACAATGACGGCGATGTAGACAGTTGCAGGAAAGAGGACGTATGACGAGAAGGTGGACCCCCCGGAGATTTGTGACGCTTCGGCGTGTTCGTGTGACGGCATGCGTGGTCTCGTTGACACTCGCTTCGACGCTCGCATTCGGCGTAGGCGCGCGCAAAACCGTGGCTCTGACCATCGATGGCGAAACCACCACCGTAACCACATACGCGATGAGCGTCGACCGTCTGCTGCAGGAACGCGGCGTGAAGGTCAAAACGCATGATCTCGTGGAATCCACCAGCCCCACCAGCATGCTGAGCAACCATGACGTGGTGACGGTACGAAGCGCCTACCAGACCACCATCACCATCAACGGGCAGGAAGTGCCCTTCTGGACAGTGGCGACCAGCGCCGAACAGCTGATCGGATTCTTCGAACAAAACGAAGCAGACGCGGCAAAAGTCACCGTCAATATCGACAACGTGTACAACAAACTCACCGGCGGACTGATCATCAACCAAAACGGGCCGGTCACCGTCATCGCAGACGGGCAAAGCTCCGAATCGCCGAATGGCAAACTGCCGGCGGCCTCCATTCTTGACTCCAAAGGCATCACGCTGAACAAGGAGGATCGCGTCAGCGTCGAAAAAGACAACGGCGAAACGATCCTGCGCGTCCGCCGCGTGACGCACGGCGAGGAAACACGCACGAAAGCGGTGCCTTTCGGCACGCAAACCATCGTCGATCCCAGCCTGCAGCCCGGCGAAGTCGTAGTCAGGCAGGAAGGCGAGGACGGCGAAATCCAGCAAACGTACGACGTCACGTATGTGGACGGCGAGAAGGAAAGCGAGACGCTGACCAACGAAACGACCACGAAAATCGCCCTCGATCAGATTATCGCAGTAGGACCGGCAGCATCTTCCGACGATTCGGGATCGGATGACGGATCCGGCAATTCCGGAGATACCGGCAATTCCGATAATTCCGGAGATACCGGCAATTCCGATAATTCCGGAAAGAACGACAATTCGAACAAGAACAACAATTCCGATAATTCCGACAAGAAAGACGATTCGAACAGTAATTCCGGCAATACGGATAATTCAGACGACAACAAGAAGGACGATTCCGGATCGAAAACGGACCCGGATCCGACGCCAACTCCAGACCCGACCCCCACGCCAACTCCTGACCCGACCCCCACGCCGGATCCGACGCCCACCCCGACACCGCAACCTTCCGATCCTTCGGCAGGATGCCGCCTCTATCACCCCTCCCCCGCGCAGGCACAGGCCTACGCGGCCGGAGCCGCGGCGCAATATGGCTGGACCGGGCAAAACTGGACCGATCTGGTGAAACTGTGGACGCGTGAATCGAGCTGGCTGTGGTATGCGGAAAACGCATCTTCCGGAGCCTACGGCATCCCGCAGTCGCTTCCTGGCAGCAAAATGGCGGCATTCGGCGCAAACTGGCGTGACGATGCGGCCGTGCAGATCGACTGGGGCCTGAGCTACATCGCGCAACGCTACGGCAGCCCGTCGAAGGCATGGGAGCATTCCGAGCAGGTCGGATGGTATTAAACAACGCCGATCGCAACAATACGCAAACGCAACAGCGCACACTTTTCATACCAGTTGAACGGATAATGAGGTAATGACAGAACACGCGAACGAAACCAACGCAACCGACGAAACCGCGCAAGGCCGCCTGTTGGGGGCTGCCGACATTCGGCGTATCGCGGCCGAGGCCGGTATCAGCCCGACGAAAAAATTCGGGCAGAATTTCGTAATCGACCCGGGCACGGTTCGTCGTATCGTGCGCGAGGCAGGTGTGACCGCCGACGATCATGTGCTGGAAGTCGGACCTGGACTCGGTTCACTGACATTGGCGATTTTGGAAACCGGCGCCACGATGACCGCCGTGGAGATCGACCCGCCCGTTGCGGAACGACTGCCCGGCACCATCGCCGAATTCATGCCGGATGCGGTGGATCGTTTCCGCGTGGTCAATCGCGATGCGTTGACCGTGACGCCGGAAAATCTGCCTGATTTCCAAAATGATGATTCGTTTACACTGGTCGCCAATCTGCCATACAACGTGGCCACGCCGATTCTGCTGACCTTGCTGGAACGTTTCGACAATCTCGGCACGTTCCTCGTGATGGTGCAGAAGGAAGTCGCGGACCGACTGAGCGAAAAGCCCGGTTCAAAGATCTACGGCACTCCAAGCGTGAAGCTCGCTTGGTATGGTACCGCGGAACGTGTGGGCATTATCGGGCGCAATGTGTTCTGGCCGGCACCGAATGTGGATTCCGCGCTGGTGCTGTTCAAACGATATGAGGGCGGGCACACGCCTTCGGCCAACAATCCCGACGGTTCCGTAGTGGACCGCGAAAACGTGTTCCGTCTTATCGACGCCGCATTCGGCCAGAGGCGCAAAACCCTGCATGCCGCGTTGAAGAAGATCGTGCCCTCCGAAGCGTTCGAGCAGGCGGGCATCGATCCGACGCGCCGTGGCGAAACGCTTGCCATCGACGAATTCGTGGCATTGGCACGAGCCGTGGGCGAGGTGTCGCAAGCATGAGCGACGCCAACACCGCAATCAACACGGTCAGCGTGGACTGCCCGGCGAAAACGAATCTGACCCTGCACGTAGGCAGGCCACGCAGCGAATGGGGTGGCCGACACGAGCTCGACACCATCTACTGCGCCGTCGGCGTGTACGACACCGTCACCACCAGTCGCAAAAAGCCCGGATCCGGTTTCTCCCTGAATCTTGAAGGTGCCTATCTTGGCGATCTGGCCTCCTCCGGCAGCGACATGCGACGCAACCATGCCGTACTCGCCCTGTTCGCCATGGCCGAAGCGAGCGGCCATGAACCGGATGTGGCGTTGAACATTGAAAAACGCATTCCCGTTGGCGCGGGCATGGCAGGAGGTTCCGCGGATGCGGCCGCCACGATTCTGGCATTGAACACGCTATGGAATCTTGATTGGTCCATTGAACGGTTGCAACAGGTTGCCGCCACATTGGGCGCGGATATGCCGTTCTGCCTGACCGGAGGCTATGCGCGAGGCACCGGCTTCGGCGAGCAGATCGAACAACTCAGCGAAAACAGCGACGCCGTGCTGGAACTGACGGATCAGGGCTTTGCAGGCCGTCTGCTGGTCGGCGCGTATCAGGCGGAACTGCGCACGCCGGAAGTGTATGCCATGTTCGACCAAATCGGCGCCGGCGCAACCGACAACAATCATCTGCAACAGGCGTCGATCTCACTGCATCCACGCAGCGGACAGGCGATCGACGAAGCGTTGCAGGCAGGCGCCAAGCAGGCGTTCGTCTCCGGATCCGGCCCTTCCGTAATCGCATTCGTGCCAACCGACGATGCGGCACGCGCCGTGCAGTCGGCATGGCAACAAAGCCGTTGCGTCGACCGCATCATCGCCACCAAGGCACCGGCCCATCCGATTGTGCATATCATCGCGTAACAGTAAGGTTGAAGTCAACCGATTTTTGGAGAAGGACTCGTACATGACTCAGGCTAACGACGAGCGCGCCGCGCGCAAACAGTACATTCGCCGCCGTCAAAAGGTGGTGTTCACCATCACCGGCACCATTTTGACGATCGCATTGGTGATTTCCCTGCTGTTCTTCTTCCATGTTGGAGGATTGGGCAATGTCAAGTCGGCCGCGGTACAGCCGAATTACGGCCAGCAGGCCCCTTGCGCAGCACAGGAACAGGACGGCAGCAAAGGCAAGTACGTGGAAAACCGCAACATCACCGTGCGCGTGCTCAACGGCACTGAATTCGCCGGCTTCGCGCAAGCCGTCAGCAGCGCGTTGCAGAACCGCGAGTTCAACACCCAGGCAGCCGGCAACTACACCAGCTCCAAAGTGGAACGCACGATGATCATCTTCGGCAAGAACGCCATCAATCAGGCGTACACGGTGAACAGCAACTTCACCGACGCGACGATGGTGATGGACGATCGTGAGGATATGCTGATCGACGTTGTGGTTGGCGCGACTTTCGACAATCTGCAGAATCAGAAGAAGGTGCCGACCGCCGGCAAGGAGATCGACAGCTTCGAGGGATGCGTTACCGTCGACAAGATGACCGACGTACAGAAGGCCCCCGAACACGACGCCGTGTGATTTGCAGATTTTTTGATTTGCAGATTTTCGGATTGACCTCACGATTTCGATTTTTCACTGAAAATCAAGGTCGTGAGGTCAATTCTTATATTCGTGGGTTAAATCGCGGGCGAAATCCTCTAGAGAATACCCCCGAAACCGCACTTTTCGGAACCGACTGACCTCACGATTCTATTTTTTTCCCGAAAAATCGAATCGTGCGGTCATAGAATCCAAATCGTGAGGTCAGCAAGCAGACTACTCGGCCTGCTGTTCCTCATACCAACGGTTCAACTCGGCAACAGCGACATCACGCTCGACCGGGCCGTTATCGAGGCGATATTCCAGCATGTGCTTGTACGCCTTGCCAACCAGCGGTCCCGGGTCAATGCCGAGCAGCTGCATGATTTCGTCACCGTTCAGATCAGGGCGGATCGCGTCGAAATCCTCCTTCTCCTTCAGATCGCGCACGCGCTGTTCCATCTCGTCCATCGCCGACGAGAACACCATGGCCTTGCGCTTGTTCTGCGTGGTCGCGTCGGCACGCGTAAGGCGGTTCAGGCGCTCATACAGCGGACCCGCATCCTTGACGTAACGACGGACCGCGGAATCCGTCCACGGCTCCTCCACGTAGCCATGGAAGCGCAAGTGCAGATTGACCAGCTCGCTGACGTCCTCGACCATATGATGGTCGAAATGCAATGCCTTAAGGCGCTTGCGGGTCATTTTCGCGCCGACCGCATCATGATGATGGAAGCTCACCTTGCCACCCGATTCGAAACGACGCGTCTTCGGCTTGCCGATATCGTGCATCAGCGCGGCCAAACGCAACGTCAGATCCGGTGCCGGCACAGGGCCGTCCGGGCCGGTTTCGAGGGCAACCGCACGATCAATGACGATCATGGTGTGCTCGAACACGTCCTTATGACGATGATGTTCGTCGATTTCGAGCTGCAATGCCGGAATTTCCGGGAAGACGATATCGGCAAGACCGGAATCGACCAGCGCTTCGATACCTGCGCGCGGGCGATCGGACAGCAGCATTTTGACCAGTTCGTCGCGTACGCGCTCAGCGGAAACGATTTCAATGCGATCGACCATGTCGGTCAGCGCTTCAGCGGTTTCCGGTTCGATACGGAAGCCCAGTTGCGCCACGAAACGTACGGCGCGCATCATGCGCAGCGGATCGTCGTCAAACGACTGGCGAGGATCGACCGGCGTGCGCAACACGCCCTTGGCCAAATCGTTCGCGCCGCCGAACGGATCGACGAATTCCAATTCCGGCACACGCAACGCCATGGCATTCACCGTGAAATCACGGCGGGAAAGATCGCCTTCCAGCGTGTCGCCATAATTGACTTCCGGCTTGCGCGAGTCGGGGTCATACGTGTCGGAACGGTAGGTCGTTACCTCAACCTGCACTTCCGTGC
>SKEF01002714.1_pt1 | contig 13137 bp, 9 predicted proteins | sample 4826691 | NCBI WGS metagenome assembly SKEF01 (sample SAMN11008816, study PRJNA524170) | human gut metagenome | biome: Human fecal sample; material: Feces; isolation source: fecal sample from pouch patient p23, p27 | host: Homo sapiens | place: Israel: Tel-Aviv | collected 2016-08-24
CCTCTACGGTGTCGCCAACCTTAACCACCTCACTGGGGTGCTTAATGCGGTTCCAACTCAGCTCGCTGATATGAATCATACCGTCAATACCGCCGATATCTACGAACGCGCCGTAGCTGGTCAGGGACTTCACGGTACCGGTCAGCTTCTGACCCTCGGACAGGGTAGCCCACAGAGCCTCCTGCTGGGCTTTCTTCTCCTCATTGGCTACCACCTTAATGGAGCCAACGGCACGGCGGCGAGCCGGGTTCAGGTCAATAACCTTGAAGCGAACGGTTGTGCCCTTGAGCACATCCAGTTCCTGCCCACGGGGTACGCCGGTAAGAGAAGCGGGCACAAACACGCGGGTGCCCTTGGCGGTTACCAGAACACCGCCCTTTACGATAGCAACCACGGTGCCTTCCAGCACTTCATCGTTCTCATGCGCTGCAACGATTTCGTCCCAGCCTTTGAATGCGTCCACCAGCTTCTTGGAAAGCTTCAGAACGCCCTCTTCATCGGATGTTTTCATGATGACGAGGTCCAGTACATCGCCGATTTTGACAACATCCTCTGCTTTATCCACCGGCTCTGCGGAAAGATCAGCCAGTGCGATCACACCGGTCTGCTTTCTGCCGGTCACATCAACGAATACCTCGGTGGGTGTGATGTTTACAACAGTGCCCTTTACGACCTTGCTGTTATCATCTTCGCTAAAGGATTCTTCCAGCATTTCTGCGAATGAGGATGCCTCACCATCAGCAGATGTGTTGACAGCAGCCTCAGCGGCCTGATTCGCATCTGCTGTCTCCACAACTTCTTCAGTAGCGGCTGAAGTTGTTTCAACTTCCTTTTCTTTAATTTCTTCGGACATGGTTTTGAGTACCTCCTTGATGATTGCCGACGGCGTAGACGCCCCGGCTGTAACACCAACCACCGCATAGGCACTGAGAGGTAGACCGCGCAGCTCCGCCGCCGTTTCAATCAGAAAGGTGGGCGCATTCGCAGCACACACATCTCGCAGCTTACAGGTGTTTGATGAATGGCGACCTCCGATCACAAGCATCGCGTCGCACTCCCTGGACAGAGCCGCCGCTTCTTCCTGTCTTTCAGAAGTAGCATTGCATATTGTACTATAAATTTTGGTATTTGTACATACCTTTTTAAGAATTTTCTCAGACTTTTTCCATTCTTTTAGGCTAAATGTGGTCTGAGAAACGCAAATCATCGGGTTGTTTGGTGAAATTGCACCACTTTTTAGGATCTCCTGCAATTCCTCGGCATTTTTAAACACATAACTGGCGCCGGGGCAATAAGATCGAATACCAACCACTTCCGGGTGATCCGCGTCTCCGGCAATGAGCACCGTGGTGTCCGGTGACTGGCTGCCCACAATGCGATGAATCTTCAAAACGAAGGGGCATGTCGCATCCGTAAAGGGCAAATGGCGTGCCTCCATTTCCTCCACCACGCACTTGTCCACCCCATGGGTGCGTACCACAATCTGATACCCGGGCGGACAGTCCTCTACCCGATCAATAATCTTGACCCCGCGCTCCGCCAGATCACCCACCAGCTGGGCATTATGAATAATGGGGCCAAGGGTGCACACCTGCTCCCCTGCCTCCACTTTATCATATAACAGTTCCACCGCCCGGTTGACGCCAAAGCAGAAGCCGGCGGTCTTTGCCAGTTTTATTTGCACGCTCTCTCATCCTCCCACAGGGCGGTAATGGCGTCCATCACCTTGCCGGCAGCGTCCTTAATATCGTGGGGGCCCAGCTCTTCTCGATCCAGTCCCAGGTCTGCCTGGGTCAGCAGCTTACCGTAGCGCACGGTCACCTGCTTGCCCGCTTTGATTTTACCGTCGCAGCAAATGGCCACCGGCAGCACATCGGCACCTGTAGCCTTGGCAATCACTGCCACACCGGCCTTGGCCTTTTGGGGCACGCCGTTCTTATCTTTAATGCGGCGACCTTCCGGACAAATGGCCATCACATGATTTTCCTGTATGATTTTTACGCCGTAGTCAATAGCAGAGGTATCGCCCTTGCCCCTGCGCACCGGGAAGGCATACATCCGGGTCATAAACCAGGCGGCAATGGGATTCTTAAACAGTTCCACCTTGGCCATAAAATGCAGGGGCGGCACCTCCTTGGGTAACGCCACAAACACCGGGTCAACCGCGCAGGTGTGGTTGATGGCAACAATATAGTTGGTGCGACCCTTGGGAATGTTCTCCAGCCCCTTAAAGCGCATTTTGTACACAAGCTTCACCAGCGGGCCAAATACGGTCTTGATGAAGCCATAGGTTTTGTAATGTTTTACCTGGGTGTAGTCAAATTCTTTCATTTTGTATGCTCCCGAATGATATTGATGATTAGGTCGGTGGACTGCTGCAAATCCAGCTCCGAGGTATCCGCCATAATGCTGTCGGCAGAGGGTTTCAGCGGGGCGATCTCCCGGTGGCTGTCCTGATAGTCCCGACGGTTCACATCCGCCAGCACCTCTTCATAGGTCACCGTCTGTCCCTTTTCCACCAGCTCCTTATACCGGCGACGAGCGCGGCACTCCGGCGTAGCGGACAAAAAGATCTTCACCTGGGCATTGGGCAACACCACGGTGGCAATATCCCGACCATCCATAATTACATTGTTTTTCTTGGCTAAATCTCGTTGCAAGTCTAACAGGAACGCCCGCACAGCCGGCACGGCGCTGACCTTGGATGCGCCCATACTAATCTCCGGCGTGCGAATCAGATCGGACACATCTTCTCCGTTCAGGTACACATGCTGGCTGCCGTCCACAAACTTCAATTCCACCTGCAAATTTGGCAGCAACGCAGCAATGCCGTCGTCCGACTCCAAGACGCCGGCGCGCACCGCGCCCAGCGCCACCGTGCGATACAGCGCACCGGTGTCCACATAAATATAGCCCAGCGCCTTGGCTGCCGCCTTGGCGATGGTGGACTTGCCTGCACCGGCAGGTCCGTCAATGGCAACATTGATCATCATTAAAAAATCCCCCTTTTAGAATTACAGGTTTTGGCCGCACAGGGTGCCGGTGGAAAATGCGATCTGCAAATTGAACCCGCCGGTATAGCCATCCACATCCAGCACCTCGCCGGCAAAATACAAATTCTCCACCAGCTTAGAGCCCATAGTCTTTGGCGACACCTGGCGCACATCTACGCCCCCGGCGGTAATAATGGCCTCCTCCACCGGGCGAAAGTTGGTGATATGCACAGCAAAGTCCTTCATCAGCCGCACCAACGCGTGGCGCTCCTCCCGACTGATCTGATTGACCTTCTTGCCCGGTTCCAGCCCGCTGCGGCGTACAAATACCGGAATCAGCTTCCGTGGCAGCAGCCCGCCCAAGGCGTTGATCAAATCTTTATTTTGCAAAGCGGAAAAGTCCCGCTGCACCCGCCGGTCCAGCACATCAAAGGCCAGCGCGGGCTTTAAGTCGATATGCAGATTATACACCCCCCGCTCCGGCTGTGTCAAATGACTGGAGGCAGAGAGTACCACCGGTCCGCTAACCCCATAGTGGGTAAACAGCATTTCGCCGAAATCCGTATAGACTTCCTTGTTCCCTTGGGTCACCCGAATCTCAATATTCCGCAGGCTCAGGCCTTGCAGTTCCGGGATAAAATTATTATCACACACCAGAGGCACCAATGCCGGGCGAATAGGCACAATGGTGTGGCCGCACTGGCGGGCAAAGGTGTAGCCGTCGCCGGTAGAGCCGGTGACAGGATAACTACACCCACCAGTACATACGGCAACGCTGTGGCAGGTCAAGCGGCGACCGTCGGTCAAATGCACCGCCTGTACCCGCCGACCGTCCTCGGTCAGCTCCAGCCGCTCTACCGAGCCTTGCAGAAACTGCACACCGGCAATTTTGGCACGGCGCACCAAGGCGGCTACAACATCCGTTGCGTTATCCGATACCGGGAATACCCGCTCCCCCCGCTCAATCTTAGTGGGCACGCCCAAGTCCTCCAGCAGAGCAATGGTGTCATAAGGCATAAAGTTAGAAAAGGCAGAATACAAAAACCGCGGGTTGGTGGGAATATGCTCCAACAGCCCTTGCAGGTCAAAGGTGGCATTGGTCACATTGCAGCGCCCTTTGCCGGTAATGCGCAGTTTGCGCCCGGGGCGCTCCATTTTTTCAATCAGCAGCACACGGCCGCCCCTCTCGGCACACACCGCTGCGGCGGTCAGCCCGGCAGCACCGGCGCCGATGACAATTTTTGGTTCACTCATACTTCTTCCTCACCGGCGGCCAGTTCCTCGCTTGCATTCTCCCATCGGGCGTACAGATCGTCTCTGCGGGCGGTGGCGGCGTCCAGCTTGGCGGTTAGATCCATCAGTGCCTGATAGTCCGCACCGGCGGACAGCTGCGCTTGCAGTTCTTCAATCTCTGCCTCCGTCTCCTCAATTTCCGCTTCCAACCGGGTAACGGCGGTACGCAGCTTGCGCAGGCGGGAGGCACGCTCCTTTTGCTCTTTATAAGAATTGGTCTTTGGTTTTTCTTTGACGGCAGCTGTCCTCTGCTGTGTGACCGCACGATGCGCCATATAGTCGTCGTAGTTACCGGTATAGCTTTGCACCCCATTGGGCGTCAGCTCCAGCACCCGGGTCGCCAGTTTATTGATAAAATATCGGTCGTGGGACACGATGAGCATGGTGCCGTCATAATGAAGCAGCGTATTTTCCAGTTCTTCCCGTGAGGCAGCATCCAAGTGGTTGGTGGGCTCGTCCAGCAACAAGAAGTTATAGCCGCCCATCATCAACTTCAGCAGTGCCACACGCGCACGCTCACCGCCGGAACACACGGACAAAGGACGATACACCTCTTCTCCCTTAAACAGGAACGCTGCCAACGCATTGCGCACGCGGGTCTCCGTCATTTGAGGAAAGGTGTCCCACACCTCGCCGATCACCGTTTTCGTCAGGTCCAGCTTGGCCTGCACCTGGTCAAAGTAGCCGGTGAGTAAGTTGCTGCCAAAGCGAAAAGTGCCGTCCTGGCGCGGGTATTCGCCGGTCAAAATTTTGAGCAGCGTAGTCTTGCCGCAGCCGTTATCCCCCAGCAGGAACACTCGCTCCTGCCGCTTAATATCAAAGGACACATCACGGAACAGCGCTTTGCCGTCAAAGGACTTAGACAAGCCGTCGCAGCTGAGCACATCTTCACCGCTGACACACTTGGGGGTAAAGTCAAAGCGGATTTTCTGCAACTTGGCGTCCGGCACCACCAGCTGGTCACGAATACGCTGGATCACCTTTTCCTTGCTCTCGGCAGTTTTGATATTCTTCTCCCGGTTCCACTGCCGCTGCTGGGCAATAATACCCTCCAGGCGGGCAATTTCCTTCATATCATTGTCGTACTTCTCGGCAATGGCCTTTTGCTCCGCCGCTTTTTTTTGCAGAAAAACGGAGTAGTTGCCGCTAAAGCAACGGATCTTTTGATTTTCCAGTTCAATGGTTTTGTCCGTAATACGGTCCAGGAAATAGCGATCGTGGGACACAATCAGGCAGGCGCCCTTAAAATCGGAAAGAAAGCTCTCCAACCACTCCACTGCATGAATATCCAGGTGGTTGGTAGGTTCGTCGAGCAAGAGTACATTACCCTCCTCTTTCAAAGCCATAGCCAAATGCAGACGATTACGTTCTCCACCGGAAAGCACCCCGATGAGTTTCTCCTGATCGGCTCCCGTAAAATTGAAGCGGGAGAGGTAGGCACGAGCGTTCATATCCCGACCACCCATGCGGAACGTTTCGAGTCCACCCGAAACGACTTGATAGACTGTCTTGGCAGGGTCTATATCTTTGTGGGTCTGGTCCACATAAGCGATCTTCACGGTCTCGCCCACTTCGAAAGTTCCTTTGTCGCAAGCCTCCTGTCCCATAATCAGTTTGAACAGCGTGGTTTTTCCGGCTCCATTCGGTCCTATCACACCCACGATGCCATTGGGAGGCAATACGAAATCGAGATTATCGAAAAGCAATTTGTCACCGAAAGCCTTAGCGACTCCGTGAGCCTCGATAACCTTGTTACCTAGACGAGGCCCGTTGGGAATAAAGATTTCGAGTTTTTCCTCTCGTTCCTTTTGGTCTTCATTCAATAGCTTATCGTACGAGTTCAAGCGAGCTTTACCTTTCGACTGTCGGGCTTTGGGAGCCATACGAACCCATTCCAACTCCCGTTCGAGAGTCTTACGCCGCTTGCTCGCCTGTTTCTCCTCCATCTCCATACGTTTGGTCTTCTGTTCCAGCCACGAGGTATAATTTCCCTGCCAGGGAATACCTTCGCCCCGATCGAGTTCGAGAATCCACCCGGCCACGTGGTCGAGGAAATAACGGTCGTGGGTAATGGCAATAACCGTACCGGGATATTGCTGCAAATGCTGTTCCAACCAATCGATCGACTCGGCATCGAGGTGGTTGGTAGGTTCGTCGAGTAACAAAATATCAGGCTGTTGCAACAGCAGACGGCACAATGCCACCCGACGACGCTCTCCTCCCGAAAGGAATTTTACGAGTTGATCCTCAGGCGGACAGCGAAGCGCATCCATCGCCCGTTCCAATTTGTTGTCTATGTTCCACGCATCGGAGGCATCAATGTGGTCTTGCAATTCGGCTTGACGAGCGATTAAAGCCTCCATCTTGTCCGGGTCTTCGAGTACGTCGGGATCACCGAACGACTCGTTTACCTTTTCATATTCTGCCAGTAAGTCGAGAATAGGTTGCACCCCTTCTTGTACGATCTCTTTTACTGTTTTTTCAGGGTCGAGTTTGGGCTCTTGTTCGAGATACCCCACCGAATACCCCGGCGAGAATACCACTTCGCCCTGATACGATTTCTCCACTCCGGCAATAATCTTCAACAACGTAGACTTACCCGAACCGTTGAGACCGATAATACCAATTTTCGCCCCGTAAAAAAACGAAAGATAAATATCTTTGAGCACTTGTTTATGCGGAGGGAACATCTTGCTCACCCCCACCATCGAGAATATGATTTTTTTATCGTCTGCCATATAAAAAAAGATAGAATTAAAGAGTAAAACTTATTTTTTCAAGGGAGTCGCTTTCACGCGATAATCGCAGCGTACTTTCCCTTTAATGATATTGGTCAACTTCGATTTTATCAATTGCTTGCGAATGGGCGAGATTCGGTCGATAAAGACCTTCCCTTCCAAATGGTCGTATTCGTGTTGAACCACTCGTGCGAGATATCCCTCAATAACCTCATCATGAGGTTGAAAATTCTCATCGAGCCATTTCAACCGAATCTTCTCGATACGGGGAACCGGTTCGTGAATACCGGGCAGACTGAGACAGCCCTCCTCCCGGGTCTCCTTCGACCCGTCCTCCAATGCTTCGAGAACCGGATTTATCAAGGTCAGCTTCACATCGGCACATTCGGGGAAATACTCGGCCATAGGATTTACGTCGATAACGATCAACCGGATAGAAAGTCCTATCTGCGGAGCTGCCAGCCCGATACCTTCGGCAGCATACATCGTCTCATACATATTTTCAATCAGCTCTTTCAGCTGAGGGTAAGAAGCATCGATCTCTTCGGTCTCCTTACGAATTACGGGATGCCCGTAAAGATAAACAGGTAGTACCATATCTTATTGTTTTTTACTTTCCAAATAATCCCTCAGAATTATCGTCGCGCTTATCTCATCGACCAGCTCCTTATTTCGCCGAGCCATTTTGGACAAGCCACCGTCGATCATCGCCCGATGAGCCAAAACCGAAGTGAACCGCTCGTCAAAAAACTCTATCGGCACATTGGGAAAAAGTTTTTTGAACCGGTTGACAAAAGGGGTTATATAGCGCATACTCTCGGACGGCTGGTTATTCATCTGCCGTGGCAGCCCCACGACGACCCGTTCGACCGACTCTCGCTGCATATACTGCGTGAGAAAATCGATCAACTGCGACGATGCCACGGTTGTCAATCCGTTTGCTATAATTTGCAACGGATCAGTCACCGCTATGCCCGTACGCTTTCTTCCGTAATCTATTGAAAGAATCCTTGCCATATTAGAGTACAAAGATACGTATAAGCGGGAGCAGAGCAAAACAAAGCTCGTTTTAATTTTATTCGGCCGAGCGGAAGTATCTTCGAGTTTCAACTCAAAGATAGCAAAAGGTGAGTGCAGAGGTCAAATAAATTTGGCTATGCACTCACTTATGCGTATATTTGAACCATATTTTATTCCACACCACCAATAACAAAAAAAATAAGGATTCGTTACGATTCCTTACGAATGAATGTGCGTCGAACCGATCATATTAACATAACACCTGATAAGATGAACAAATTTTCTGTCATTTTCAAATTATCCTTCATCAACACTATCTTTTTTTATCTACCCGTTCTCGCAAACAATTCTCCCGTAGATTACGTAAACACTCTCGTAGGGACCCAATCGAAATTCGAACTATCCACCGGAAATACCTATCCAGCTATTGCAATGCCGTGGGGTATGAACTTCTGGACTCCGCAAACCGGAGATATGGGCGACGGTTGGACATATACATACAATGCCGACAAAATAAAAGGGTTCAAACAGACCCACCAACCCAGTCCCTGGATGAACGATTACGGGCAATTCGCCCTTATGCCGGTAACCGGAGGAGTCGTGTTCGAACAGAACCAACGAGCCAGTTGGTTCTCCCATAAAGCCGAGATAGCTAAACCTTACTATTATAAAGTATATTTGGCCGACCATGATGTCACCACAGAAATGACGGTAACGGAACGAGCCTCTTTATTCCGTTTCACATTTCCCGAGGAGCAAAATTCGTATGTTATCGTCGACGCTTTCGACAAGGGCTCTTATATAAAAATCATACCCGAAGAGAATAAAATCATCGGATATTCCACCCGGAATTCGGGGGGTGTTCCCGAAAATTTCAAGAACTATTTTATCATTGTTTTCGACAAACCGTTTCAATTCACTGCCGTGGCCCTCGATAATGCCATCAAGACCAATCAAACCGAAATCGAAGGGAACCATGCAGGCAGTATTATCGGTTTCTCCACACACAAAGGAGAACAAATACACGCACGAGTAGCCTCGTCTTTCATCAGTTTCGAGCAGGCGGAATTGAATTTGCAGGAACTCGGCGATGGAGATTTCGACCGTTTAACAGAAGAAGGAAAGAACCGTTGGAACGAAATATTATCCAAAATTGAAATTGAAGACAACGACATCGACAATTTGCGTACGTTTTATTCCTGTTTATACCGGTCGGTTCTTTTCCCACGGGCATTTTACGAAATAAATGCCGAGGGTGAAACCATTCATTACAGCCCTTACAATGGACAAGTATTACCCGGTTACCTATTTACCGACACCGGATTCTGGGATACCTTCCGCTCTCTATTCCCGCTGTTAAATCTAATATATCCCTCGATGAACGAAAAAATGCAAGAGGGATTGGTCAACGCTTACAAAGAAAGTGGATTTTTACCCGAATGGGCCAGTCCAGGACATCGGGATTGTATGGTTGGAAACAACTCGGCCTCGGTTGTCGCCGATGCCTATATCAAAGGCTTGCAAGGCTATGACATAGAACTGTTATGGGAGGCTTTGAAACACGGAGCGAACAACCACCTGAAAGGTACGGCATCGGGAAGAGTCGCTTTCGAAGCGTACAACCGGTTGGGATATGTACCCAATAATATCGGTGTGGGACAAAATGTCGCTCGCACATTGGAATATGCCTATAATGACTGGTGCATTTATACCCTCGGTAAGAAATTGGGAAAACCCGATAGCGAAATAGAGATTTATAAACAGCGAAGCCTAAACTATAAAAATGTGTACAACCCGTCGGAAAAACTCATGGTCGGGAAAGACGATCGGGGAAAATTCAATCCTTGTTTCAGTGCCACGGATTGGAGCGGCGATTTTTGCGAAGGGAACAGTTGGCATTGGAGTTTCTGCGTGTTCCACGACCCGCAAGGACTCATAGACTTGATGGGGGGCAACGAAGCATTCAACCACATGATGGACTCGGTTTTCGTCATACCCAGCTACTTAGGAATCAAAAGCCGGGGAGTCATACATGAAATGAGGGAAATGCAAGTGATGAACATGGGACAATATGCCCACGGCAATCAGCCCATACAACACATGGTATATCTGTATAACTACTCGGGAGAGCCGTGGAAAGCGCAATATCGGGTGAGGGATATCATGGAAAAACTCTATTCCGCCACTCCCGACGGATATTGTGGTGACGAAGACAACGGACAAACCTCGGCTTGGTACATATTCTCGGCTCTCGGATTCTATCCTGTCTGTCCCGGAACCGACCAATATATTATCGGGACACCATTATTCAAGGAGGCAAAGCTGCATCTGGAAAACGGGAAGTGCCTGACCATCGAGGCCAAAAACAATAGCGCAACAAACAAATATATTCGTTCGATAAAACTCAACGGAAAGAACCACACACTCAATTATTTCAAGCACAACGTCTTGGTAGAAGGCGGGAAAATACAATTCCTCATGGACAACGAACCCAATTTGAAACGAGGCTCAACCAAAGAAACTGTGCCTTATTCTTTCTCTTTGGCGAATGAATAAAATGTAGTACTTTTGGAAAGACAAATCAATATCATATATGAACTGTAAGAATAGCATAGGTATCCTATCCGTAATAATCATACTGTTATGTGGTTGTCAACCCGATAAAAAAACCACATTTACCGCAGCCTCCTATAACCTGAGGAACGCAAACAGCGCCGATTCGTTGCAAGGAGACGGTTGGGGAAATAGATGCCCCATCATAGCCGGGCTGGTACAGTTTCATGAATTCGATATTTTTGGGACACAAGAAGGGCTCAGACATCAATTAGACTCCCTGAAAACGAGCCTCCCGAAATATGATTACATAGGCGTGGGGCGTAACGATGGAAAAAAGGAAGGCGAACATGCAGCCATTTTTTACCGTATCGATAAATTCGAATTATTGGAACACGGAGACTTTTGGCTATCGGAGACGCCTGAAAAACCGAGCGTCGGCTGGGATGCGGTTTTACCGAGAATCTGCACTTGGGGACATTTCAAATACAAAGATACCGGATTTGAATTTCTCTTTTTCAATCTCCACATGGACCATATAGGGAAACAAGCCCGGGTAGAAAGCGCTTTGCTCGTACAACAAAAAATGAAAGAAATCGGCGAAAATCTACCAGCTATACTCACCGGAGATTTCAATGTAGACCAGACTCATCGCTCCTACCTCGCTTTAACAGAAAGTGGAATACTCCAAGACGCATTCGAAGTGGCCGACCTGCGTTATGCGACTAACGGCACATTCAACGGTTTCGACTCTGACAACTACACCGAAAGCCGAATCGACCATGTGTTTGTAACGCCTACATTCCATATTCTGAAATACGGCGTTCTCACCGACAGCTATCGCCGTATGAAAGAAGGCAATCAAAAAGCCTCGGTAAAAGATTGTCCCGAAGAAATCTCAATCAGAAGTTACGAATCTCGCATACCGTCCGACCATTTCCCTGTAATGGTCAAGTTGGAAGTATGCGATAAAAACTAAAACGATATACGTCGATTCCCCAATTATAACTGATACACATTTTTTATTTATTAACCATACATACAGTATATTTTTATGAAATCTATTGCAAAAGTAAGTTGCTTATGTCTGGCTCTCGGATATGGATTCTCCTATACCCATGCAGCCACAGCTCGTGTAGCGACAGCACAGCAAGACAACACCCGGGTACAATACACAAGCAACCGTCCGCAAGAACGCTTGTTCGTATCCAACGCCGTAGAAAAACAAATCAAACGAGTAAAATCTTTATTGACAAATGCTCGGCTGGCTTGGATGTTTGAGAACTGTTTCCCGAACACACTCGATACGACCGTACATTTCGATGGGGACGACGATACTTTCGTATATACCGGTGATATACACGCCATGTGGTTGCGCGACTCAGGAGCTCAAGTATGGCCCTACGTGCAATTGGCTAACCAAGACCCTCGATTAAAGAAAATGTTGGCAGGGGTCATCAACCGCCAATTCAAATGTATCAATATCGATCCATACGCAAACGCATTTAACATGGGTCCTACCGGAGGGGAATGGATGTCCGACATGACAGATATGAAACCCGAACTGCACGAGCGCAAATGGGAAATAGACTCGCTGTGTTATCCCATTAGGTTAGCCTATCAATATTGGAAAGTTACCGGTGATACCAGTGTATTTGGCGAAGAATGGATACAAGCCATTACGAATGTGCTGCGGACCTTCAAAGAACAGCAACGGAAAGAAGGCAATGGCCCCTACAAATTCCAACGTAAAACAGAGAGAGCTCTCGATACAATGACCAACAACGGATTAGGAAATCCGGTAAAACCCGTCGGACTGATAATCTCTGCGTTCCGTCCCTCCGACGATGCCACGACATTCCAATTTCTCGTTCCTTCAAATTTCTTTGCCGTAACTTCATTGAGAAAATCTGCTGAAATCCTGCGGAAGGTAAATCACAACGAGAAACTAGCGAAAGAATGTTCCGATCTGGCCCAAGAGGTAGAAACCGCCCTGCAAAAGTATGCGGTTTATAATCACCCGAAATACGGTAAAATATATGCCTTCGAAGTCGATGGATTCGGGAACCAACTGCTGATGGACGATGCCAATGTTCCCAGCCTGCTGGCAATGCCCTATTTGGGAGATGTGGACATAAACGATCCTATTTATCAAAACACCCGCAAATTCGTATGGAGCGAAGACAACCCCTATTTCTTCAAAGGTAGCGCCGGCGAAGGCATAGGAGGCCCCCACATCGGTTATGATATGGTATGGCCTATGAGTATTATGATGAAGGCATTTACCAGTCAAAACGATCAAGAAATAAAAGAGTGCATAGAAATGTTGATGAAAACAGATGCCGGAACAGGATTTATGCACGAATCGTTCCATAAAAACGATCCTAAAAATTTCACTCGGGCTTGGTTCGCTTGGCAAAATACACTTTTCGGCGAATTAATTCTGAAACTGGTAAATGAAGGGAAAGTAGACTTATTGAATAGCATCGACATTCAATAAAAATAAAACGCAAAAGAAATAAAAATGCCCCTGTAATTAC
>SKEF01000441.1_pt2 | contig 13136 bp, 10 predicted proteins | sample 4826691 | NCBI WGS metagenome assembly SKEF01 (sample SAMN11008816, study PRJNA524170) | human gut metagenome | biome: Human fecal sample; material: Feces; isolation source: fecal sample from pouch patient p23, p27 | host: Homo sapiens | place: Israel: Tel-Aviv | collected 2016-08-24
ACACTGAGGATAAGGTACAATGAAAGAAAAATGTTGGGAGTGACGTATATGGCAAAAGATTTTTTCGGACGTCTGGAAGAAACGATTCAGACCACAGGGAAAGCAGCGGCGCAGAAAGCTAAAGAAGTCGCAGATTCCGCAAAAAGACATAATGATCTAAGAGTCGCCAAGAGAGATTTAAATGATCTGTACCGTCAGGTGGGAGAGAAGTATTTTGAAGAACATATGGATTACCCACAGGCAGAGTATATTGACCTGTTTAATCTGATTGAGAAGCTTCGTGGAGATATCGAAATCCTGAAGCAGGAGATTGACGGAGGAGACGACGAAGCGGCGGAAGAAGATATCGAAGATATCGAGGAATAAACTATTAACAAACACAACAAAACAGTGAAAGAAGCTTGTAAAGATTTATCTTTATGAGCTTTTTTTCATTTAGGAGGAATTTATGATAGATACAATTGGAATGACAGATATTGGGAATGGGAGACCATCCAATCAGGATGCTTATCTGTTGCGTCAGAAGGAAAAGAACGGAAAGCTTTATCTGCTCGCAGTCGTCTGTGACGGCATGGGAGGTTTGAAAAAAGGAGAGATTGCCAGTCATTATATCGTGGAAGTATTAAAACAATGGTTTGATGAAACGTTGTTTGATGGATTAGAAACTATGGGAATTGATATGATCGAGCAGAATCTGATCGATCTGATCCGCAAGATCAACCAGAATCTTTTGTTAATGAGTCGTCGGATGGAAGAAACAAAATCTATGGGAAGCACATTAACCTTATTGTTTGTTGAAGAACATGAATTTTTTGTCTTAAATGTCGGTGATTCGAGAACTTACTGGTTTGACAGGGACCGTAAATTTGTAACGACAGATCACACTCTGGCAGAGTTGGAACTGCGTGCTGGACATCTCACAAAAGAACAGGCAAAAAAAGATCCGAGAAGACATATTTTGATTCAGTGTGTAGGTGTGACAAAAGATATCCGGATTGACTGTTACAAAGGCAGATTAAATCCAGGAATGGAGTTTTTATTATGTACTGATGGCTTTTATGGGCTGCTTGAGGAAGAAGAAATCTATCAGGTAGAGGCATCAAAAGAACAGATCAAAGAATGGGTGCAGAAATGTTTTCAGAAAGTAAAAAGAAGAGGAGAATTAGACAATCTGTCCTGTGTGATCGTCAAAGTTCCGAACAAGAAATAGGAAAGATTTATCACCAACGTTATCAAGTCCGAAAAATACTTGGAGAAGGCGGAATGGGTAAAGTTTTTCTTGCACTGGATCAAAAGACAGGAAAAGAGGTTGCTGTGAAGATCGTAAAGGATCAAAAACAGTGGGACAGGGAGAGGGTGATGTTGCAAAAATTAAAACATACCAAAGGTGTGCCGGAATTATTTTTTGCAGGAAAGGAAAAGGAACTTTTTCTGGTGATGGAATATATTCTTGGAAATTCGTTAAAACGATATGGCAGTGTCTGTGGAAAACTTTATAAAAAGAAAAGTTTATTGTGGATGATCAAAATCTGCAAAGTGCTGAATAAGATTCATGAACAAGGAATCATTCATATGGATCTGAAACCGGAAAATATCATGCTTGATCGATCTGGAAATATATACTTGATCGATTTTGGAGCGGCATTGTTTGCGGGAGAAAAATTAAGTGGATATGGAACCAAAAACTATGCATCAAAAAAACAGGCAAAGACAGAAGAAAGAGCAGACATTTATTTTGATATATATAGTTTAGGAAAAACAATGGAATCTTTATTGAAAGCAACAGATGCTGTCCAAAAGATCATAGAAAAATGTCTGATCGATGACGATGCAAAAAGATATCACAACATAAGGCAGATTCAGGCAGATTTTGAGAGAATATTGAGAATCTGTCGTATGAAGAAAGGGTTCATGGTGGTGATTGCTGTTTTTTGTATCCAGAATCTCTGGAATCAGATACAGAGGGAAGAGCAAAGAGAGAAAGAAGTCATTGTACAGAAAAAGTCTCAAAGAGAGATAAAAAAGGCAATGGCTTATTTTTATGGAACGGATCAGATACAAAAGAATACACAATTGGCACGAGTGTATCTTGAAAGATGTAGAGGGATGAAAAAGAATGTGTCATCGTATTTGGTGCTTTTAGATGTTTTAGATGACAGGAGAAATGATATAAGTGCGGAAAAACTTATGAAGATCGTACAGGATTGTCAGACCGATGTGCATGATTTCTGGTCGGCATATTTTTATCTTCATTTTTATACAGTAAATACAGCAAAACTGTCAGAGAATGTATGGAAAGAAGCAGAAAAAATGTTAGAACAGATACAAAAATATCCACAAAAGGAAGAATATCAGAAATTAGTGGAAGCAGACCGGATCAATTTATATGAAAGAGAAGCAGAAAAAGGAGATGATAGAAAGTTTTTGGAGGAAACAGACCGGGTTTTCAAAGAAAATCTTAGAGGAGATCCTGCATGGAAATTGTATGAAAGAAAGCTTGTTTATCTGGAATCAAAACAGCCAGATATCAGCGGGGAGTTTGAACGATTTCTAAAGAAATATCCAAAAGTTATGGATGCCTATGTGGAGTATAGTATTTATTTATGCAGGAACAATAAAATGACACAGGCACAAAGGGTCTATAGGGAAGGTAGAAAACAGACAGGAATGACAAGCAAAAGAGCAGAGGAATTGAGGAGGAAACTTGGGTTATGATCAGAAAATATAAGATATATATCATCATGGGAATCACAGTACTTCTTCTTTTTATGGTTTTACCGGTCGATACGAAGGGAGATTGGGAAATCCCTTGGGATATTACTCTGGAAGGAGAAGGGAATGATCCTGCATTTCGAAGCAGTACAGTGATGGAAATATTTCTAAAAAATGGGACAGCACCAAAGGATATTACAGTTTTCGTGAATCAACAGAAAATAAATCCGATCTGGGATTACGAACAAAGTACACAGATCAGTTTTCAGGAAGAAGGGATTTATAAGGTTCATATTGTTCATAAAAATGGATATGAAGAAATAAGGCAGGTTATGGTCGAATTAAATAATCCAACAACAGCCAAGATCACAGCGGGAGCGTATACTCCAGGAGCATGGAGCAAAAAGAATGTGGTATTGGAAGCTTATGGAGCCAAAGCAGTTTCTGATATTCAATTTTATGAATATAAAATAGGACAAGATGAATGGAAGCAGATGAAAAATAACAAGTTAGAGATCAGCAAAGATTTTGATGATCTTGTTTATATCAGGGCAGTTTCGAAGGCTGGAAGAGAAGGAGTGATCAGTCAGATTCCAGTGAGAGTATGGAAACAAAAACCAGAACTTGCAAAGATCCAATGTGATCAGGAACCTATTGGTGGATGGTATTCGAAAATTCCTGTTTTCTCATATGATCTGAAGGAAAAAGAAGGACCACAGGTGCATCTTTATGCGCAGCTTACAGATTTGAAGACAAAAGAGATATTGACAGGAATCGATCAGATTCCTAGGATCAGGAAGGATGGAAGATATCAGCTTGACATCTATACGAAAGATGAATCTGGAAATCGATCAGAACAACTCTACCAAACGACTTGTTTTGTGGATACGGATAATCCAGAGATTTTTGTTCGTTATCAAAATCCAAGATCAGAAATTTTAAAATACCAGAAAGCTCAGATCATAGTTAAGGATGAAAATCTGAAAAAGGGAAATATGATCTTAAGAACATCGGGGAAACAGGTAAAGCCATGGAAGTTGGAAGGTGATCATTATGAAACAGAAGTTATATTTTTAAAGGACGGAAAACAGACATTGTCTGTTCAGGCAGAAGATCTGGCAGGAAATAAGATGATCATACAGGAAAAGTCGTTTATCATTGATACACAAAAACCAAGGATTAAAATTCAAGGAATTGACAATGGAAGATCATATTCAAAGCCTGTAAAAATTCAAGTAGATGTGAAAGATCAAAATCTGAATCCAGATAAGACATATATTTATCTTAACGGAAAGAAGATGAATTCCGTTATGATCAAAAAAGATGGATATTATACCATTGATGTGAAAACTGAAGATCTTGCAGGAAATCAAAATAGGTGCAGCAGAAAATTTACTGTCAATCAAAAAGGCATACAGATTCATTTTCTGCAGGAGGATTTAAAGGAAAAACAGATATCAACAAAAAATCTGAAGCCAGGATTTCGCATTGAAAGTCTGGAACCAGTGCAGGTAATGGCATTTCTTGTGAATGGGCAAAAAAAGGAATATCAATGGAAAGAAGATAAAGTTTATATAAAAGATCCTATCACAGAAAATGGGAAATGCAGTGTCAGTCTGCATGTAAAAGACAGTGCCGGAAATGAAAAAACAAGTGAAGAAATACAGTTTTTTTATGACACACAAAAACCAGTGATCAAAATAGAAGGGCTTGATCAGAAATCTGAATGTGAATATGGAAAACAGATCGGCATCCTTCTGGAAAATAAAACAGATCAGTGGGAGAAGGTTATTTTGGATGGAAAAGAACAAAAACTGGAACATCATAAGATCACATGGAAAGAATTGGCTCCTGGAAAGCATGTTCTTCATCTGAAAGCAGTGGATCAGGCAGGAAATAAAACTGATCAAAGGATCACATTTAAGATCACAAAAGTCCTTCCAAAAGCAGTGAAACAAATTGTGGTAAAACAAGATAAAATACCATCAAAAAAAGATGAAAAAAAACAAAAATATCCCAATTTATGGCTTTTATTTCTCATAGGAACAAGCATTTTCGTATCTGTAAAAATGTTTTGTAGTTATAGGAAATCCAGGCATTCTTGAATCTTTTTCATTCTATGTTATAATAAAGGTTACGTATATAGTTCAATCAAATGGAGGAATGGATATTATGGCAGAAGAAGTAAAAGAAACAAGAGAAGATTTCGAAGCACAGTTAGAAGAATCTTTAAATAAAGCATCAACAAATGAAGACGCAGTATGGAACCGTTTAGAGCAGATGAAAGAAGATGGGGATGTTCTGGCATTGACAGTTGGCGGTGTTGTAAATGGTGGAGTTATCGTTTATGTCGAAGGAATCCGTGGATTTATTCCAGCATCTTTATTATCAACAAAATATGTAGAAGATCTGAACGTATGGTTACAGAAAGATGTGGAAGCAAAGATCATCACAGTAGAACCAGAAGAACAGAGACTTGTCTTATCTGCAAAAGCTGTTGAGAAGGAAAAAGAAAGAAAAGAACGCGAGAATAAGATCAATGAATTAAAAGTTGGTACAGTTGTAGAAGGTACAGTTGAAAATATCATGCCATATGGAGCATTTGTTGATATCGGTGATGGAATCAGTGGATTAGTTCATATTTCACAGTTAAGCCAGAAGAGAGTAAAATCTCCAGAAGAAGTTGTGAAAGAAGGAGATGCTGTTACAGTTAAGATCATTAAAGTCGCAAATGGAAAAGTAAGTTTAAGTATCAAAGCATTAGAAGAGGATAAAGAAGCAGCTAAGAAAGCAGAAGAAACTGGTGTGGAATACACAGAAGATGCAGCTGGAACAAGTCTTGGTGACTTACTTGCAAATATCAAATTATAGGAAGGAACATATATGGCAGGATCAGGTTTTGGCACAAATTTTCGAATTACAACATGGGGGGAAACTCATGGTGCAGGCGTAGGTGTCGTGGTAGATGGATGTCCGGCTGGATTACCTCTTGAGAGAGAAGATGTTCAGAAATATCTGGACCGCAGAAAACCAGGGCAGTCAAAGTATACAACACAGAGAAAAGAAGGAGATCAGGTTGAGATTCTTTCTGGTATCTTCGAAGGAAGAACAACAGGGACTCCGATCTCCATGGTTGTATATAACAAGGATCAGAGGTCTAAAGATTACAGCAATATCAAAGATATTTACCGTCCAGGACATGCAGATTTTACATTTGACATGAAATATGGATTCAGAGATTACCGCGGTGGCGGCAGATCTTCTGGACGAGAGACGATCGGACGTGTAGCAGCAGGAGCTGTAGCAGCGAAAGTTTTGAAAGAACTGGGAATTGAGATCAAAGCTTATGCAAAAGCGATCGCAGGAATTGAAGTATCTAAGGATCATTTTGACTTTGCGGAGATGAATAACAATCCATTTAACATGCCAGATAAAGAGGCAGCAAAACTTGTACAGGAGAAAGCAGACCAGATGATCAAAGAGATGGATTCCATCGGTGGTATCATTGAATGTCAGATCACAGGAATGCCAGTTGGAATCGGGGAAACCGTTTTTGATAAACTGGATGCAGAACTTTCGAAAGCCATTATGTCCATTGGATCAGTAAAAGGCTTCGAGATCGGAGATGGATTTGAGGCTGCCAACCTGCGAGGGTCAGAGAATAATGATGATTTTATCTGTGTTGATGGGAAGGTAGAAAAAGAGACAAATCATTCTGGAGGAGTTCTTGGAGGAATGAGTGATGGAAGTGCGATCGTATTCCGTGCAGCCATCAAACCGACACCATCGATCGCACAGACACAGAAGACAGTCAATCGTGATCTTGATAATGTAGAGATTGAAATTCATGGCCGTCATGATCCAATGATCGTGCCAAGAGCTGTAGTTGTGGTAGAATCAATGGCAGCTGTTACGATTCTTGATGGAGTTTTAAAGAATCTTGGTGCAACAATGGATAATATTAAGAAAATTTATGGTGAATAAGAATGTATGAATTAATCAAAAAAGACGGAAGAGCAAAAAGAGGCCGTTTAACAACGGTCCATGGTGTGATCGAAACACCAGTATTTATGAATGTCGGGACTGTGGCAGCGATCAAAGGTGCAGTCAGTACAGATGATCTCAAAGATATTGGAACACAGGTGGAGTTATCTAATACATATCATCTGCATGTAAGAACAGGAGATAAGCTGATTAAGGAATTTGGAGGGCTGCATAAGTTTATGCACTGGGACCGCCCGATCCTTACAGATTCTGGCGGATTTCAGGTGTTTTCATTGGCGAAGCTTCGTAAGATCAAAGAAGAAGGCGTTTCTTTTGCTTCTCATATTGATGGAAGAAAGATTTTCATGGGACCAGAAGAAAGTATGCAGATCCAGTCAAACTTAGGATCAACGATCGCGATGGCATTTGACGAATGTCCGCCACATCCTGCAACAAGAGAGTATATGCAGAATTCTGTTGATCGTACAACAAGATGGTTGAGACGATGCAAAAAAGAGATGGACCGCTTAAATTCTCTGGAAGATACAGTCAATCCACATCAGATGTTATTTGGAATCAATCAGGGTGGAACATTTGAAGATATCCGAATCGAACACGCTAAAGAGATTTCCAAGATGGATCTAGATGGATATGCATTAGGTGGACTTGCGGTTGGAGAAACACATGAAGAGATGTACAATATCCTTGAAAAGACAGTGCCATATCTGCCAGAAGATAAACCAACTTACCTGATGGGGGTTGGAACACCGGTGAATATTTTAGAAGCAGTTGACCGTGGAGTTGATTTCTTTGATTGTGTATATCCAACAAGAAATGGCCGTCATGGACATGTATATACGAATCAGGGAAAACTTAATATGTTCAATAAAAAATACGAACTGGACCATCGTCCGATCGAAGAAGGATGCCAGTGCCCAGCCTGTAGAAGTTACAGCAGAGCCTATATCCGACATCTTTTAAAAGCAAAAGAAATGCTAGGAATGAGATTATGTGTCTTGCATAACTTGTATTTTTATAATACAATGATGAGTGAGATTCGTCAGGCAATCGAAGAAGGCAATTATAAGGAATACAAGAAACGTAAGATCGATGGCATGATGAACCAGTAATCTTATTAGAAAGATGGAGGAAGAAAATGGATCAGGTTACAATGACAATTCTGATGTTGGTTGTTTGTTTTGGATTAATGTACTTTTTAACGATCAGACCACAGAAGAAAAAAGAAGAAGAATTAAAACAGATGATGGAAACTCTGGAAGTTGGAGACAGCGTGTTGACAACAAGCGGATTTTACGGAGTTGTTGTAGATAAAGTTGATGAAACAACGATCATTGTTGAATTTGGTAACGACAAACATTGCCGTATCCCAATGGAGAAATCAGCAATCCAGGCAATGGAAAAAGCGAACGCATCATCATCTGAAGAATAAGATGAATATTTGATCAAAAGAAAAGAATCTGAGACAGAGAATAGTATCTGTATTTCAGATTCTTTTTTTGTTTCTTAATATTAATTCATCAGATCATCAATCAAATGATCTGGGACAAATAACGGTCCGCGTCCGGTTCCGATTTCGATATCTGGTTTATTCGTTCCATGGAAGTCTGATCCTCCAGTTGCAAGAAGATCATATTCTTTCTGCCATTGACGAAGTTTTGTGATCTGGCCGATATGATGGGAAGAATGATAAACTTCGATTCCTGCGAGCCCTTCTTCTTTCAGATCATGAATGAGATGTTTGGTATCTTCATTTGAGAATTTATATAAAAATGGATGTGCAAGAACCGGAATTCCGCCAGCATCAAGGATTAATCTTAAGCAATCTTTTGGATCAAAAAATGGTTTTGGAACATAATATTTACACTTTTCACCAAGATATTTGGAAAAAGCTTGATCCATGGAAGAACAAATGTCTTCTGCGATCAAAGTTCTTGCAAAGTGAGCTCGTGTGATCACAGTATGAGGATCACCATTTTGCAGTTTTTCAAGCGTGATCGGATAACCGTCTTTTTGAAAGAGTTCGATCATATCAAGATTTCTCTGAAAGCGTTTGTCACGGAGCATGTTGAGTGTTTGATTTAACTGCTGATCCTTATAGTTGATTCTGTATCCTAATACATGAATCTCACGATGAAGTGCATCACATGAAATTTCAATTCCAGGAATGAATTTCAGATCATCTGGAAGATCTATAGCAAGAATTTCCGGAATTCCATCGACAGTATCATGATCTGTCAGAGAAAATCCATATAATCCTTTTGCTATCACTTTTTGAACAATCTGTTTTGGTGTAAAAGTTCCATCGGAACAAGTAGAATGTATATGAAGATCGATCATAGGAAAACTCCTTTCGTATTTTTAATGTCAGTTTATCACAAAAAGGTATAGATTCAAAATACCAGTCATAGATTAAATAGAAAAAGGAGCAACTGTTATGGACATGGGGAAAAAGGGACTCTATATGATACAAAGTCTGGTATTTGCCTACATTGCCACAGGAATTTTATTGTGTCTTCTTGCATTTATCATCTATCAAAGTAATGCAGGAATGAAGATCGCGAATCTTGGGGTCACACTTACATATATTCTTGCATCTGTTTTTGCTGGCATGCTGATCGGAAGTAAGATCGGAAAAAAGAAGTTTTTATGGGGATTTGCAGCAGGAATGTTATACTTTATGATCTTGACTTTGATCTCGTGGATTTTTCAAAAAAATATCGTTCTGTTTTCCACAGAAAGGATCACAGCATGTTTCTTATGTATTGCAGGAGGAACTTTAGGTGGAATGCTTGCTATTTGAAAATGAATATGATACAATATAGCAAGTTATTTTATGAGAATCAGGAGGACGATAAGATGAAACATATTAAAACTCTGACAAATAAAACATTACAGAACACAGTGAAAAAAGGTGGATGTGGTGAATGCCAGACATCTTGCCAGTCAGCATGTAAAACATCTTGTACAGTAGGTAACCAGACCTGCGAACACAGCAAATAGTCAAATCGAACAAAGACTTTGTGCTTGAGGCGTTCCTTGTGGGCCGCCTCATTTTTTCGATGAAAGAAAATAACAGATAAAGGGAGAAAGAAACAATGGTTCACCAGTATAAAAATAATGGATATAACATGGCCCTTGATGTAGCAAGTGGATCTGTCCATGTGGTTGATGACCTGACATATGAGGTGATTGCTTTATATGAGGATCATACATTAGAAGAGATCATCAAAGAATTATCATCCTGGGATGAGAAAGATGTCAAAGAATCTTATGGAGAAGTTACAGAATTAAAAGATGCAGGTGTATTATTTACAGAAGACTGTTATGAAGAATACATTTGTGGATTCAAAGATAGACCAACAGTTGTAAAGGCACTCTGTCTTCATATTGCACATGATTGTAACCTTGCCTGCCGATACTGTTTCGCAGAAGAAGGAGAATACAAGGGAAGACGTGCATTAATGAGTGCTGAAGTCGGTAAGAAAGCATTAGATTTTCTTGTAGAGAATTCAGGAAACCGTAGAAATCTGGAAGTTGATTTCTTTGGTGGAGAGCCTTTGATGAACTTTGATGTAGTGAAAGAAATCGTTGCATATGGACGTTCTTTGGAAGAAACACATGATAAGAAGTTCCGTTTTACATTGACAACAAATGGTGTATTACTAAACGATGATATCATGGAATTTGCCAATAAAGAGATGGATAACGTTGTATTAAGTGTGGATGGAAGAAAAGAAGTTCACGATTACATGAGACCATTCCGTAATGGAAAAGGAAGCTATGATTTTGTTATCGACAAATTCAAGAAATTTGCAGATAGCAGAAACCAGCAGAAATATTATGTAAGAGGAACTTTTACACATCATAACTTAGATTTCTCAAAAGACGTTATGCATTTAGCAGATGCAGGATTCGAACAGATTTCTGTAGAACCTGTTGTGGCACCGGATACAGCAGATTATGCGATCACAGAAGAGGATCTTCCAATTCTGATGGATGAATATGATCTTCTTGCAAAAGAGATGATCAAAAGAGAGAAGGAAGGAAAAGGATTTACCTTCTTCCACTTTATGATCGACTTAACAGGAGGGCCATGTGTTGCAAAACGTTTATCCGGATGTGGTTCAGGAACAGAATATCTTGCAGTGACTCCATGGGGAGATTTATATCCATGCCATCAGTTTGTAGGAGAAGAAGACTTCTTAATGGGTAATGTTTACGAAGGAGTCAAGAAAGATGAGATCGTCAAAGAATTCAAGGCATGTAATGTATACTCCAAAGAAGAATGTAAAAAATGTTTTGCAAGATTCTATTGCAGTGGTGGATGCAGTGCAAATTCTTATAACTTTAACGGTACGATCGATGGAACTTATGAGATCGGATGTAAATTAGAGCGCAAGAGGGTAGAATGTGCATTAATGGTAAAGGCAGCATTGGCATTAGAAGGGGAGACGGAGAATGAAGAAGCGTAATAGCAGTGGCAAGTATATTGCAGGGCTTATTTTACTGATCGCTTTGTGTGTATTTGGAGCATTTATCACAACCAAGGGAATCACAAAGAAGAAGATCGGTCGAGCAAGCAATATCGAACTTGGATTAGACCTTGCAGGTGGAGTTAGTATTACATATGAAGTAGATGGCAAGAATGTATCTGATAGTGATATGAAAGATACTGTATACAAACTTCAGAAGCGTGTAGAAGGGTACAGTACAGAAGCAGAAGTTTATCAGGAAGGAAAAGATCGTATCAATATCGAGATTCCTGGAGTAACAGATGCAAATAAGATTTTAGATGAGCTTGGTAAACCAGGAACACTTTCTTTTGCTGTCCAGAAACAGGTAAAAGTAAAGAAGAATGGAAAAACAACGACTCAGACAACATTAGATACTGTATTGACAGGTCAAAATGTTAAGAAAGCCAAAGCTGTAACTAATCAGAATCAGACAACTGGTAAGAAAGAATATTTAGTTGCACTTGAATTTGATGCTAAGGGAACAAAGGCATTTGCGAAAGCTACAAAAGCCAATATTGGAAAACCAATTTATATTATCTATGATAATCAGGTGATCAGTGCCCCAAATGTACAGGAAGCGATCACAAAAGGAGAATGTACGATCGATGGTATGGAAAGTTATGAAGCAGCAGAGAATTTAGCTTCATCAATTCGAATCGGTTCCTTACCAGTGAAATTAAACGAATTACGTTCTAACGTAGTATCTGCGAAATTAGGAGTGAATGCGATCCAGACAACGGTCAAAGCAGGAGTCATCGGATTTGTACTGGTATGCTTGATCATGATCGCATTTTATGCAGTGCCTGGTATGATTGCGTGTGTGGCACTTGCGATCTATATGCTGATGATGTTATTAGCACTGAATGGATTTAATGCGACACTGACATTGCCGGGACTTGCAGGTATCATCCTCGGTATCGGTATGGCAGTTGATGCAAACGTTATTATTTATGCCAGAATTCAGGAAGAGATCGGGGCAGGAAAGAGTACAGGAGCAGCGATCAAATCTGGATTCGGAAAGGCAGCATCAGCGATCATCGATGGTAACGTTACAACATTGATCGCAGTATTAGTTTTATGGTTTAAAGGATCAGGAACGGTCAAAGGATTTGCTCAGACACTTGGAATGAGTGTATTGATCTCTATGTTTACAGCACTTGTGATCAGCCGATTCCTTGTATATGCGGCATATCATTTTGGACTTCGCGACAAGAAATGGTATGGAAAACCAAGAACGATCAAAACAAGAGATTTTGTCCGTACAGGTAAGAAATACGTTGCAGTTGCAGGTGTGATTATTTTGATCGGACTTGCTGCACTTCCAATGAATCGAAGCAAGATTGGATCAATCTTGAATTATGATCTGGAATTCTCAGGTGGTACAGCATCTACGATCACATTCAAGGATGACCAGAAAGTCAATGATTCTTTAGAAAAACAGGTTGTGAAAGCTTACGAGAAAGTCAGCAAGTCAACCTCTGTTCAGAGTCAGAAAGTAAAAGCAAACAATCAGATGGTTGTAAAAAGTGTAGAATTGAATCTGAGCCAGAGAAAACAGATCGAAAATACATTAAAGAAAGATTATAAAGTAAAATCTGTAACAACAGAGAATATCAGTTCAACGATCAGTAATGAAATGCAAAGAGATGCATTTATTTCCGTTGTGATCTCAGCGATCTGTATGCTGATCTACATTGCGATCCGATTCAAAGATGTGAAGTTTGGATCCAGTGCGATCATCGCATTGATCAATGACGTATTGGTCGTATTTGCAGCATATTCTGTTGGAAGATTATCTGTTGGTGGAACATTTATCGCATGTATGTTAACGATCATTGGATATTCTATCAACTCAACGATCGTTATCTTTGACCGTATCCGTGAGAATCTGAAACTTCAGACGAT
>SKEF01002715.1_pt1 | contig 13132 bp, 10 predicted proteins | sample 4826691 | NCBI WGS metagenome assembly SKEF01 (sample SAMN11008816, study PRJNA524170) | human gut metagenome | biome: Human fecal sample; material: Feces; isolation source: fecal sample from pouch patient p23, p27 | host: Homo sapiens | place: Israel: Tel-Aviv | collected 2016-08-24
GCGCTCACCTTTGCAGCATCCAGTATTATCTGCGCTTTTGGCTTGGCATCTGCCGCACCTCGCTCGCCGTATCGGCACTTAGAATTATGCGGTATTGCCCTAAAAATATACGGTAAAACGCGCATGTCTATCTGCGGGCGGTGCGCCATAACAATCAGGCGGCGGGAAACAGAATCCCGACCGGGAAAGGAAAAACAATGAAACGTATTCTGGTCGTAGAAGACGAAGCCAGCATCCGCGAACTTGTGGCACTGAACCTGAAAATGACAGGCTGGGAAGTATTGGAAGCCCCCAGCGCGGAACGTGCGCTGGAGTTGATCCAGAAAAATCCCCCCTGCGATGTAGCGCTGCTGGATATCATGCTGCCGGGCATGGATGGGTTTTCGCTGTGCGAAACCATCCGCCACGGCGACCCGTACATCGGTATTATTATGGCGTCCGCCAAAGGGCAGGAGAGCGATAAGATCCGCGGCCTTTCTATCGGTGCGGATGATTACATCACCAAGCCGTTCTCGGTGTCGGAGCTGATGGCCCGCGTGGAAGCGCTGGCCCGCCGAGTGCGCCGCAGCGCCACTGCGGACGATGAACAGGCAGGCTCCGAGCCGGATCAGCTGGTCAGCGGCCCCTTTGTGCTGGATGAAAAAAGCCGCGTGCTGTACAAATCCGGCAAGCCCATTGACCTGACCCAGGTGGAATTTCAGATCATGGAGCTGTTTTTCCGCAACCCCGGCACTGCCCTGGTGCGCGAAAAGATCCTGGAAGGCGTTTGGGGCAAGGGGTATTTCGGCGATGTCAAGATCGTGGATGTCAACATCCGCCGCCTGCGCATGAAAGTGGAAGATGAACCCAGCAGCCCCCAGCACATTTTGACCGTCTGGGGCTATGGCTACCGCTGGAACGCATAATTACCGCATTTTTATGGAAAGGGGGCTGCCGCCTGTGCAGAGCATTACCCGCCGCTGGCTGCGCGGCAGCCTGCTGATTACCATTTGCATCCTGGCTGCGGCGCTGGGGCTGTTTTTGTATTACAGCCACCAGAATTTGTACGGCGGGGTGCAGCGTGCCATGCAGGCGCGGTTTTCCACCGTGGAGGGACGTTTGCAGGCAACCGGCACCGCCGGCAGCAGCCAGGCAACGTCTGAAAGCCGCAGCCAGTCCCTGCGCCGCACGGTGGAACAGTTTGATGAAAAAGATAAGTTCGAGTTCATGCTGTTGGATTCCTCCGGCGTGGTGCTGGCAACCTCCAGCGGCACCATGAACAAGAATCTGCTGAGCGAGGGCAGGGATTTTTATCAGGCTGTCACCGGCTCCACCGGCAGCGGCATGGTCACTTTCCGCACAGCGGACGGCGAACACGTGATGGCTGTTACCAGCCTGGTGCCTTATGCGGCGGGCAATGTGACGGCCATGCGCCTTGTTACCAGCCTGACGCTGGTGGACCGCCAGTGGTACAGCACGCTGATGGTTTCGTTCGGCGTGGCGGCGGTGGTGCTGGGGTTTGCGGTGTTCAGCGGCCTGTTTTTTATCCGCACCATTGTGCGGCCGCTGGGCCAGGTGGAAGCCACCGCCAATCGCATTGCCCACGGCGATTTGACCACCCGCCTGCCGGATGCCCCGTATGACGATGAGATCGGCCGCCTGTGCAAAGCCATCAACCAGATGGCCGAGGACCTGACAAAAACGGAACGGATGAAAAATGAGTTCATCTCCTCTGTCAGCCACGAACTGCGCACTCCGCTGACCAGCATCAAAGGCTGGGTGGAAACCATCGCCAACATCCGTGACCCCGATGACGAAAACTACCGCAAGGGTATTACCATTATCCGCAGTGAGACCGACCGCCTGTATGATATGGTGGAGGAACTGCTGGATTTTTCCCGCCTGCAAAACGGCATCAAGCTGAACTGCGAGGTGCTGGATTTTGTGGCCGAAGCCACCGACGCTGCCCTGTTTGTGGAAGCCCGCATCCGGCAGGAGGGGCTGCACCTTGTGTATGACGAACCGCCGGAGCCGTATCCCGTTTGGGCTGACCCCGCCCGCCTGCGCCAGGTGTTTGTCAACGTATTTGATAACGCCATCAAATATTCGCCGCCGGAAGGAACCATTTTCTTTACCCTGACCCGCACCGCCACCACCGTAACGGCCAGCATCCGGGACCAGGGCCGCGGCATTGCGCCGGATGACCTGCAAAACGTAAAGATGAAATTCTTCAAAGCCAAAAACGCCGTGCGTGGTTCCGGCATCGGCCTGGCGGTGGTGGATGAGATCACCAAAGCACTGGGCGGTACGGCGGATATCACCTCAACGTTGGGGCAGGGTACCACCGTTACCATCACCCTGCCCATCTACCACGCTGGGCAGGAACATCTGCACGCGCCGCTTTGACCGCAAAAATAAAGGAGAACCCATGCCGCAAGAACAACGTCCAACTGAAAAATTCCGTACCTCTGTGGGCGGCCAGGCCCTGATGGAGGGCATTATGATGCGCGGCCCTGAAAAAATCTGCTGCGCGGTACGCCGCCCGGACGGCACGATTGATCTGAGCTATTCCGATGTGACCACCCACTGGTACAATAAAGTTCCCCTGGTGCGCGGAGTGTGTAATATGGTGGAAAACCTGATGAACGGGTACAAATACCTGATGCACTCCGCCGATATTGCCATGACGGAAGAGGAAAAAGAGGAAGAAAAGCAGAACGAGAGCAAGCTGGACCGCTGGCTGGACGAACACGCCGGCCCCAAGGTACAAAGTGCGCTGATGACCCTTTCCGCCTGCGCAGGTGTAGTGCTGGCAATTTTTCTGTTTACTTTTCTGCCTACGTTCCTGACTGGGCTGGTGGCAAAAGTGATCCCCATGGGGCGCTGGCCGCGGGTCATCTTGGAAGCAGTGCTCAAGCTGGCAATCTTTTTGGGTTACATGTTCCTCTGCACCCGCATGAAGGAAATCCACCGCATGTTCCAGTACCATGGGGCTGAGCACAAAACGATTGCCTGCTATGAGGCAGGTGAGGAATTGACGGTTGCTAACATCCGCAGACATACGCGGTTCCACCCCCGCTGCGGCACCAGTTTTTTGATTCTGGTCATTCTGGTCAGCATTGTGCTGTATGCAGTGCTGCCGTGGAGCGGTACCATGCTGCGCGTGCTGTACAAGCTGGCCATGCTGCCGCTGCTGGTGGGCATCTGTTATGAGATTTTGAAGTGGGCAGGGCGTTCCAACTCGCTGCTGGCACGGGCTGTTTCGGTGCCGGGGCTTTGGCTGCAGCACCTGACGACCTTTGAGCCGGAAGATGACATGATTGAAGTGGCCATCGCCGCCGTTACCCCCGTACTGCCCAAAAAGCCGGAGGACGGCCAATGGTAACGCCGCTTGCCCCACAGCAGCTGGCGGGCATTCTGCCGCGCCAGGCTGTGCGCATGGTGCAGGATGCTCTGCAGGCCGCAGGCTGCCCCGATGCTGATTACGACGCCCGCGAACTGCTGCGCATGGCCGCTGGAAAAGATCCGCGCTTGCTGTTTGACCCGCTTACCCGGCCGCAGGCTGAGTGCCTGGCGGAACTGGCGGCTCAGCGCATGCAGCGGGTGCCGCTGCAATACCTGGCAGGGGAGTGGGACTTTCTGGGGTTGACCTTCAAAGTCGGCCCCGGTGTGCTCTGCCCCCGCGCAGACAGCGAGGTGGTGTGCGAAACTGCCATTGAGCTGTTGCAGCAGATGGGAAAACCTGAGCCCCGGGTGCTGGACCTGTGCGCCGGAACTGGCTGCCTGGGCATTGGCATCCGCCATTTTGTGCCAAGTGCCAGCGTGACCTGCGTGGAAAAAAGCCCGCAGGCGCTGCAATACCTGCAAGCCAACGTACATGGCACCGGTGTGCAGGCAAAGGCAGCGGATGTGCTGCAATACTGGCGAGAGCTTATGCCCCAAAGCGTGCAGCTGATCATCTCCAACCCGCCGTACCTGACCGGGGCAGAGATGCAGACCCTGATGCCGGAGACCGCCCACGAGCCAGCTATGGCGCTGGACGGCGGAACGGATGGGTTGGATTTTTACCGCGCCATTGCCGCCCACTACCGTGATATTGTCTGCCCCGGTGGGTGGCTGGTGTTTGAGATTGGCTGTGCCCAGCGGGCGGATGTGATGGAGATATGCCGCCAAAACGGCTGGCAGCAAGTGCAGGCAAGGAAGGATTACGGCGGCAACGACCGTGTGGTGTACGCCCAACGGGTGAAATAGATCTGATTTTCAACGTTTTGCAGCTGAAATGTGGAAAATGCGAAGAAAATTTTGAAAAGATGACAACAAATGGTTGTAATTCGTGCCGCGATTGGTTATAATAATACCTGATAAACGCAGGACGACCATTTGGATAGCGGCGCACCTGCCGTACAAAATAAAAACAGCACCGCAGTTGCCTGTGGTGCGTATGGGATACAACGCACGATCGCTCAGATAAGGAGATATAAACTTATGGCAGCAAAAAAGGAAAGTTCATCCAAGCAGCTCCCCACCGGCCCGGCAGGGGATAAAAAGGCAGCGCTGGAGACGGCACTGGCCCAGATCGAAAAGCAGTTTGGCAAAGGCGCCGTGATGAAGCTTGGGACCAACGTTGCCATGCAGGTGGATGCCATTTCCACCGGCAGCCTGGGGCTGGACCTGGCGCTGGGCATCGGCGGCCTGCCACGCGGACGCATCATTGAGGTATATGGGCCGGAATCTTCCGGTAAAACCACCCTGGCCCTGCATGTTCTGGCTGAAGCCCAGAAGCTGGGCGGCGAGGTTGCCTTTATCGACGTTGAGCACGCCCTGGATCCCACCTATGCCCGCGCCCTTGGCGTTGACATTGACAGCCTGCTGGTCAGCCAGCCGGATACCGGCGAGCAGGCCATGGAAATCTGCGAAGCTCTGGTACGCTCCGGCGCGATTGACGCTATTGTTGTGGACTCTGTTGCTGCCATGGTGCCTAAAGCCGAAATTGAAGGCGAAATGGGCGATTCCCACGTTGGCCTGCAGGCCCGCCTGATGAGCCAGGCTCTGCGTAAGCTGACCGGCATCATCGGCAAAACAAACACCGTCTGCATCTTTATTAACCAGCTGCGCGAAAAAGTCGGTGTGATGTACGGCAACCCTGAAGTGACCACCGGCGGCCGCGCCCTGAAATATTATTCCTCTGTACGTATTGATGTGCGCCGCATTGAGGGCCTGAAGGACGCCAGCGGTTCCTTTATCGGCAACCGTACCCGCGCCAAGATCGTCAAGAACAAAGTGGCACCCCCGTTCCGTGAGGCCGAGTTTGACATCATGTTCGGCGAGGGAATCTCCAAACTGGGCGAAATGATCGATCTGGGTGCTAAGCTGGGCATTGTGCAAAAGAGCGGCGCATGGTTCAACTATGGCGATATCCGCCTGGGCCAGGGCCGCGATAACGCCAAGCTCTACCTGAAAGAACACCCTGATGTGGCTGCTGAGATTGAAAAGCAGGTGCGCGAAAATGCGGACCGTCTGCTGGCGGCCGGCAAAAAGGGAACCGTGAAGCCGCTGGAGAAGCCGGCTGTTACCCCCGTTGCTGCTGAAGATGCCCCTGCCGCTCCCATGGCGGATGCACCCAAGACCACCGGCAGCGAGATGGACCTCGACATCATGGTTGACGAATAAGCGATGCCGAAGCTGACACAGGTAAAAGAAACAAAAAGAGGCCGCTATGCGCTGTTCTTTGACGGCGAGTTTGCCTTTTCGCTGGACGAGGACACCTTTGCCATGGCGGGGCTGCATACCGGGGATGAGCTGGAAGAATGGCAGATCCATGACCTACAGACCAAAAGCGACACCCGCAAGGCTGTGGATAAAGCCATGGACCTGCTGGCCCTGCGGGACCATGCAGCCGGGGAGCTTTATCAAAAGCTCTGCCGCAGCTTTGACCCCCACAGCGCTGCCGCCGCCGTGGCAAAAATGCAGGAGCTGAACCTGCTGGATGACGCCGGTTTTGCCCGCCGCCGTGCGGCGGAGCTGCTGCGCAAGCGCAAGAGCCGCCGTGCAATTCTGGATGACCTGCACGCCAAAGGTATTGACCGCGGCACGGCCGCCGAAGCGGTGGAAGCTCTGTTTGCCCAAAGCGAGGAGGACGAGGAGGAAAACCCGGAGCTGGCCAATGCCCGCGCACTGGTGGAACGCCACTATGCCGCAAAGCTGGCACAGGGAAAATGGCAGCAGGTAGCTGCCGCTTTGGCACGGCGCGGGTTCTCCCACAGCGTGATCCGCCAGGCATTGGCAGATGCCGAGACAGAAGAAACCGAAGCGTAACACAAAAAAGTACACACCGCAGGGGCAAAAAATGCTCCTGCGGCATTGTGGTATCAATGCACCGAACGGATAGCTTTGCCTGAATTTTGCCCAAGCAAGCGGCAGAGCCCAACATAACATACTGAAAAGAGAGACAGGAACAACCATACATGAATATTGCAATTATTTCCCTTGGATGCCCCAAAAACCAGGTCGATGCTGATGTATTCTGCCACGCGCTGATCAAGGCGGGCCACCAGACGGTTGCGGACCCCGAACAGGCGGACATTATTATTGTCAACACCTGCGGCTTTATCCAGTCCGCTAAAGAGGAAGCCATTGAAAACATTTTGATGGCCTGCCAGTATAAGCAGCAGAACCCCAACCTGAAGGTGATCGTGACCGGCTGCCTGGCTGAGCGCTATAAAACCCAGATTGTGAGCGAAATGCCGGAAGTGGACGCCGTTGTGGGCATTGGCTCCAACGCCGCTCTGCCCGCCAGTGTGGAGCGCCTGACCGCCAACGGCGCGGGCCAGGTGGAAAGCTATGGCCCCAAATGCGATATGGAGCTGGGCGGTGCCCGTGTTATCAGCACGCCGCGCCACTATGCTTACCTGAAAATTGCCGAAGGCTGCAACAACCGCTGCCATTACTGTGCCATCCCGCTCATCCGCGGCCCGCTGCGCAGCCGCCCCATTGACGACTGTGTTGCCGAAGCTCGCTGGCTGGCCGGCGAGGGTGTGAAAGAGCTGATCCTGGTGGCGCAGGACCCCACCGCTTACGGCGAGGACTGGGGCAAACCCGGCGCAGTTTGCGAACTGTTGGATAAGCTGAACACCATTGAGGGCATCCGCTGGATCCGTGTGCTGTACGCCTACCCGGAGCGTATCTCCGATGAATTCATCGCAGCCCTTGTGCGCAACAATAAGGTTGTGCCGTATCTCGATCTGCCCATCCAGCACTGCGATGACGAGGTGCTGAAAAACATGAACCGCCGCGGCGGCCGCAAAGAAATTGAGGATGCCATCCGCCGCCTGCGCGCGGCCATCCCCAACATCACGCTGCGCACCACCCTGATTGCAGGTTTCCCTGGTGAGACCGAGGAACAGTACAGCGAACTGTGCGACTTTGTCAAAACCGTCAAGTTTGACCGCCTGGGCTGCTTTGCCTATTCCGCCGAGGAAAACACCGTGGCCGCCAAGATGGACAACCAGATTGACGAGAAAGTCAAGCAGCGCCGTGCAGACCACATTATGGAGCTGCAGGCCGAGATCAGCGCGGAAAAGGAAGCAGAAAAGGTCGGCAAGACCTATGAGTGCATCTGCGATGGCGTGGACGATGAAACCGGCATGTACCTGCTGCGCTCCGCAGCAGACTGCCCGGAAATTGATGGCAGCATCATGACCCCGGCAGATACCCCGCTGGAAGCCGGTGCGTTCTATAACGTTACCATCACCGATGCCGATACTTATGATCTTTATGGTTATGCGGAAAGCAAAGTGGAGGAATAAACCATGAATCTGCCTAACAAATTAACGATGATGCGTGTCATCATGGTGCCGTTCTTTATGGTATTTGCTGCCATGAGCCATATGGGCACGCTCCAGTTCAACGCAACGTATGCCTTGATAGCGGGCATTCTGTTTGCTGTGGCCAGCTTTACGGATTTTCTGGATGGCTACCTGGCCCGCAAGAACCACCTGGTAACGGACTTTGGCAAGTTTATGGACCCGCTGGCTGATAAAATGCTCACCACCGCCGCCATTATTTATATGGTGGTGGACGGTGTCTGCTCCCCCGTGGTGCTAGCCATCATCATGTTCCGCGAGTTTGCTGTGGCCGGTGTGCGCATGATTGCGGCAGAGTCCGGTACCGTCATTGCCGCAAACATGTGGGGCAAGGTCAAAACCGTGCTGCAGATGGTCACCATCATCTTCTATTACTTTGCCATGGCGCTCGCCCCGGCGGACGGCGTTGGGGTTATCAGCTTTACCACCCAGGTGCTGTGCTGGGCCGTTGCTGCCGTTACCGCACTTTCCGGCTGCATCTACCTGTGGCAGAATCGTTCCTGCTTTATGCAGGCAAAATGATGCTGCCCCCTTGCAACCGCTTATCAGGGCGGCTATAATAAATCTGAACGGTTTGCAGGTTTAGCCGCGCCGTACCAGCAAAGTTGGGAAAGGAAGTTCCTGTCCATGCAGATTTTTAATACCATGACCCGCAAAAAGGAAGATTTTATCCCGCAGGAGCCGGGCGTTTATCGCGTTTACGTCTGCGGCCCTACGGTGTATAACTATATCCATATCGGCAATGCGCGCCCCATGATCGTGTTTGACACGCTGCGCCGCTATCTGGAGTACCTTGGCAACAAGGTGCTGTATGTCTCCAATATCACCGATATTGACGATAAACTGATCAAAAAAGGCCAGGAGAACGGCACCACCATGCAGGAGGTTGCCCGCAAGTTCGAGGCCGAGTACATCAAAGATTCCGAGGGCCTGAACGTTAAGGCCCCCACCGTGCGCCCCCGCGCAACCGAGCATATCGGTGAGATCATCAAGATCGTCAAGGACCTGGTCGAATCCGGACATGCTTACGTTGCCCACAACGGCGATGTCTACTTCCGCGTTAAGTCTGATCCCGGTTACGGCAAGCTGAGCCACCTGAACCTGGACGACCTGGAAAGCGGCAACCGCGAACTGCGCAGCCAGATGGATGACGACCTGAAAGAAGACCCCGCAGATTTTGCTGTCTGGAAGGCCGCCAAGCCGGGTGAGCCTTCCTGGAACAGCCCCTGGGGCCAGGGCCGTCCGGGCTGGCACATTGAGTGCAGCGCCATGGCCCGTAAGCACCTGGGCAAGACCATCGACCTGCATGCAGGCGGCCAGGACCTGATCTTCCCCCATCACGAAAACGAGATTGCACAGTCGGAGTGCGCCAACGGCTGCACCTTCAGCCATTACTGGATGCACAACGGCTTTTTGAACATCAACAACCAGAAGATGTCCAAGAGCGCCAACAATTTCTTTACCGTGCGTGAAATTGCCGATAAGTACGGCTATGAGCCGATCCGTTATTTTATGCTCACCGCTGGTTACCGCATGCCGCTGAACTATACGGTGGACCTGATCGAGAGCTGCAAGAACAGCTTGGAGCGCCTGTACACCTGCCGCGATAACCTGGATTTTGCCATCCGCAATGCCCATGGCACTGACACTGCCCTGACTGAAAAGTGCGAAGAAGCACGCAAAAAGTTCAAGACCGCCATGGATGACGACCTGAACACCCCCGATGCTCTGGCCGCCATTTTTGAGTTCGTCAAGGACATCAACACCATGTCCGATGCTGCCGATAAGGCTACGTTGGAAAAGGCCGCCGCCACGTTTGACGAGCTGACCGGTGTGCTGGGCCTGATGTACAACCGCAAGGCCGAGGAAGCCCCCGACGAAGTGAAGCAGCTGGTGGAAGAGCGCGCCGCAGCCAAAAAGGCCAAGGACTTTGCCCGCGCCGATGCTCTGCGCGCCAAAATCACTGAGCTGGGCTGGAATGTGATGGACACCGCCAAGGGCCCGCAGCTGACCAAGCTATAATTATTACTGCACAATCACGGCAAAACAAAGGAATTGGAAACAGGGAAGCATCTGCCTCTGCTTCCAGTTCCTTATTTTATTGCAGCGGCAAATACGCTGCATTATCTGGAGAGTTCAGAATGACAAATACCAGAACCAAACAGGAAGAGCGAACGCTGTATATTATATTGGCCGTAGCGCTTGCCGCGCGCCTGCTGCTGGCCCTTGTTACTGAAGGCTACACCTATGATATGAGCTGCTTTGTAGCCTGGGGGGATAAGCTGGCCAGCGAAGGTCCCGCGGCCTTTTACAGCGCCGATTATTTTGCGGACTACCCGCCCGGCTACATCCTTGTGCTGGGGCTGGTCAGCCTGGTGCGCAAGGCGCTCCAACTGAGCTATGAATCCCGCTGGACTTATTTTTTGCTGGCACTGATCCCCGCAATCTGTGATTGTGCCGCCGTGGTGCTGCTGGACCATATCAGCCGCCGGTATATGGGGCAGGGCAGGGCACAGCACTGCCTGGTGCTGTTTGCGGCGTTCTGCCCGCTGACCTTGTTTGATACCGGCATCTGGAAGCAGATCGATGGGGCTTTTGCGCTGCCGCTGCTGCTCTGCTTCTGGCTGCTGGAAGAGCGCCGCTACCTGCTCGCTGCGGTGCTGTATGGCGTGGCGCTGGCCATCAAGCCGCAGGCACTGTTGGCTGGGCCGGTGCTGGCCGTCTGCTTTTTGGTGGCTATTGCGGATGCCGTGCGGGATGGCAAAAGCCCGCTGAAATCGGTCGGCCAGATTTTTGGCGGTGCTGCGCTGGCTTTGCTGCCGCCGCTGCTGGCGGGCCTGCCGTTTTACGGGGCAAAAAATCTGGTGCCGTCCTTGATCGATAAGTACATCACCACGGCGTCTGGCTACCAGTATGCCACCATCAATGCGTTCAACTGGTTTGCAGCGCTGGGCGGCAACTGGCAGGCGCTGGATGCTTGCCCGGTGTTTGACCTGAGCTGGAAAGTGCTGGGCATTTTCAACATCGCTGTTATCACGGTGCTGCTTGTGGTGCTGGCGGTCATCAGCTGGCGGGCGGGGCGGTTTTCCCCGCTGCTGCTGGCAGCGTTTTACACGGTGGGGATTTTTACCTTTGCCCATTGCATGCACGAGCGTTACCTGGTGCTGGGCATGCTGCTGGTACTGCTTGCTGCGGCGCGCTGGAATGACATCCGGCTGTATGGCGCCGGGTTTGGTCTGTCGATAACGGGCTTCTTGAACCTGGAAACTGTGTATACCCTGGTAGGCAGCGATGACGAGTGGCTCAGCAGCGATACCAGCCGCGAGTTTGCCATGGCAGTCGGCTTTGCCGAAACGGCAGCCTTTGTGCTGTTGGCTTTCACCGCGTGGGCCATCTGCCGCCATGGAGCGATTTCTCCACTGGCAAAAGTGGAAACCATCGAAAAAGATAAAACAAAAACAGTGCAGAAAAAGCTGGAACTGTGCACCCTGCGCATTGATCCGCAGCCTGCCTGGACGGCTAAAGAGAAGAAAGCCTTGGCAACGCTGACGTTGATCGTTGCTGTGGTGAGCTTTGCCTACCTTGGCAGTATGAAAGCACCGCAGAACCCTGTGGATGCTACGGACAGCACGGCAACCATCGACTTTACCCCGCAGCAGGACGCGGTGGAAATCTGGGTGTACCCCGGCATTTCCACCGGCGGCAGCCTGCGCATCACGGATGCAGCGGGCAATGAGCTGTACCAGAAGGAACTGAGCTATGCAACGCCGTTCTGCTGGACCAAAACGGCCATCACGGCTCCGGCAGGGCAGACCCTGACCGCAACGATTGAAAATGCGCAGATGTTTGAACTGGCCCTGCGGGATGCCACCGGTGCGCTGGTGCCGGTAACGGGCGGCGATGCTCTGTTTGATGAGCAGAGCGAAGTGCCAGATACCATCAGCCAGCTGAACAGCATGTATTTCGATGAAATCTATCATGGCCGTACTGGGTACGAAATGCTGCACCGCATGACGGCATACGAAACCACCCACCCGCCGCTGGGCAAAGATTTTATCATGCTGGGCATTGCTATTTTTGGAATGACAGCCTTTGGCTGGCGCTGTGCCGGAACGCTGTTCGGCGTGATGCTGGTGCCGCTGATGTGGTGCTTTGCCCGCCGTCTGACCCACAAACGCTGGGCCGGAGTCATGGCAGGTGCGCTGATTGCCGCGGGGTTCATGCGATTTTCCCAAAGCCGCATTGCCACAATCGATATTTACGGTACGTTCTTTATCCTGTTAGGCGCATATTTTATGGTATGGTATTGCCAGAGCGTGCTGCAAAACGGCGTAAACGGCTCGCTGCTGCCCATGGCGCTGGGCGGCGTGGCATTTGGGCTTGGGTGTGCATCCAAGTGGACCGGAATTTATGCCGGGGCAGGGCTTGCGGTATTGTACCTGGGTGTGCTGTATGCCCGCTGGAAGCAAAAACAGCCGGGCTTCTGGAAAGAATTCCGGATGGCTGCTGTGGGCGGTGTGGCGTTTTACATCGTTGTGCCGTTCCTGATCTATCTTGCATCCTACCTGCCTTATTGGTGGAAAGACCCTACCTTTGGTTTGCGGGATTGGTGGGATTGCCAAACCTACATGTACTGGTACCATTCCACCCTGAAAGCAACCCACCCGTTTGAAAGCCGCTGGTACACCTGGCTGCTGGACCTGCGCCCAGTGTGGTATTACAAAAATTCTTACCTGGAAGCTGGGCTTCAGGGCAGCATTGCGGGTTTTTATAACCCGGTCATTTGCTGGGCGGGGCTGTTCTGCATTTTGCTGCTGCTGTGGCGCCAGGTTTCGGCTCGCGGCACGGCAAAGGGAGCGGGCGTTCTGATCTTGTACGCCAGCCAGCTGCTTTCCTGGATGCTGGTATCGCGCTGCACTTTCATGTACCATTACTTCCCCAGCTCGGTCTTTGCGTTGACGGCCATTGTGCTGGTTTTAACGCAGATGAAGCGGCAGGACCGCGCCAAAAAGATTGGCGCGGGGCTGTGCATTGCGGCGCTGGTGTGCTTTGCCTGGTTCTATCCCGTTCTGTCCGGCTTGCCCGTGCCGACCCTGTGGGCGCAGAGCACCAAGATTTTGCCGAGTTACGGGTTCTATTAAGGCAGTTACGGGGAGTCTTTTCGGCCTTTTTGAAAAAAGGCCTGGCGAAAAACTTTAAGGCAATACCGCATAATTCTAAGTGCCGATACGGCGAGCGAGGTACGGCAGATGCTAAGCCAAAAGCGCAGATAATACTGGATGCTGCAAAGG
>SKEF01001960.1_pt2 | contig 13128 bp, 10 predicted proteins | sample 4826691 | NCBI WGS metagenome assembly SKEF01 (sample SAMN11008816, study PRJNA524170) | human gut metagenome | biome: Human fecal sample; material: Feces; isolation source: fecal sample from pouch patient p23, p27 | host: Homo sapiens | place: Israel: Tel-Aviv | collected 2016-08-24
CAGTTCCTTCCAACTGGATTCTGCCGCTTTGTTGTAACACTGTCTGGATTCTTCAGTACCTACTTAAAATTCATCATTCCACTGATGATCCTTGCTTATGTAACCATGGGAATCGCTGATCTGTCACAAGGTGCTGGACAGCTGCTTTTAATTACCGTTGCTCTTGCTTACGGTTCAACTTTACTTGCTGGTACAGCTTCCTACCTTGTATCATCCAATCTGTTCCCACACTTTATGACTTCTGGGGCATTAGATCAGATCGCTACGACTGCTGATGCGTCACTGAAACCTTATTTTTCACTGACGATCACACCGCTGTTTGATACATTATCTGCTGTTGTCCTTGCTTTCATTTTAGGATTATGCTTATCCACAATGAAAGGTAAAGAGATTGGAAACAGCCTTTACAACGGAATGAGCGATTTCTCAACGATCATCGATAAAGTCCTTCACAAAACGATCATTCCTTTATTGCCATTGTATATCTGTGGTACATTTACTGATATGACGAAATCAGGAAAAACATTTGCGATCCTTGGGATCTTATGGAAAGTATTTCTTGTAGTGATCATCATGCACTTTGTATGTATCACGATCCAGTTTATAATTGCAGGTTCTGTCAGCAAAAAGAATCCTTTCTCTCTTATTAAAAATCAGGTTCCTGGTTATACTACAGCTTTAGGAACTCAGTCTTCTGCTGCTACAATTCCTGTCAATCTGGAATGTGCAAAGAATGACGGTGTCAGTGCTCAGATCCGTAACTTTGTAGTGCCTCTTTGTGCCAATATCCACATGGCAGGTTCTATGATCACGATCACAGCATGTGCAACTGCTGTATGTTTGATGAATCAGTTACCGATCAGCCTTGCAACTGTTATTCCATTTATTATGACACTTGGTGTTGCAATGGTCGCTTCTCCTGGAGCTCCAGGTGGATCTATCATGACTGCATTACCTTTCCTTTACATGGTATTTGGTACAACAGCAGGAGATACAAACGGACCAATCTGTGCTTTAATGGTTGCACTTTATATCACACAGGATTCTTTCGGAACTGCATGTAACATTTCCGGAGATAATGCGATTGGAATCGTTGTAGATTCTATTTACAAGAAATTTATTTTAAAAGAAGATACAGTGGAGGCTTAATTTATGTCTTTTATCAGTGCATTTGATGTTATGGGACCAAATATGATCGGTCCTTCAAGCTCCCACACAGCTGGGGCTGCAAGGATTGCATTTCTCGCAAGAAAAATGTTAAATAGTACACTGAAAAAAGTTCAGTTTACACTCTATGGATCTTTTGCAAAAACCTATCATGGACACGGAACAGATCGTGCCTTATTAGGTGGGATCATGGGATTTGGAACCGACGATATGAGAATCCGCGATTCTTTCGAGATTGCAAAAGACATTGGACTTGATTTCTCTTTTGTACCAAATGAAATAGAAACTGATATCCATCCAAATACAGTGGATATCTTAATGACAAATGAAAACGGAGATCACATCTTGATCCGTGGGGAATCTTTAGGCGGTGGAAAAGCCAGAATTTGCCGTATCAATGATGTAGAAGTTGATTTTACTGGGGAATACAGTACCTTGATCGTGATCCAGAAAGATAAACCTGGCGTTGTTACTTATATCACAAAATGTCTGAGTGATCAGGATGTTAATATCGCTTTTATGCGTCTTTTCAGAGAATCTAAAGGAAATACAGCTTATTCTATCGTTGAATCCGATGGGCTTCTTCCTGAAAACATCGCAGAGGAGATTAGGAAAAGCCCAAATGTCTCAGATGTTATGATCATTCAGCTGTAGAAAGGAGACTGAAATATTATGGATTTTAAAAACGCAAATGAATTGCTTGATTTATGTAAAAAACATGATCTTCCAATCTCCGAAGTGATGAGACAGCGTGAGATCGTAGAAGGGGAAAAAGAAGCTGATACGGTTCATGATGCAATGGCAAGAGTTCTTGAGATCATGAAAAATGCTGCTTTTACTCCGATCAAAGAACCAGTTCGTTCCATGGGTGGACTGATCGGTGGCGAGGCAAAGAAGATTGCTTCCCGGTATCATTCTGGATTTGGAATCTGTGGTGATCTGTTAGAAAAAAGTATGATCTATGCGATGGCGACTCTTGAGACGAATGCATCCATGGGGTTGATCGTAGCATCCCCAACCGCAGGGTCTGCCGGAATCGTTCCTGGACTTTTACTTGGGCTTCAGGAAGTTCATAAATTAGATGATGAACAGATCATTCAGGCACTGTTTAACGCCAGTGCGATCGGATATCTTGCTATGAGAAATGCAACGGTTGCAGGTGCTGTCGGCGGATGTCAGGCGGAAGTCGGTGTTGCTTCTTCGATGGCTGCTTCTGCCATTGTCGAACTGCTTGGCGGTGATCCAGAACAATGTCTTGGAGCTGCCTCTACCGTTTTAATGAATATGTTAGGTCTTGTTTGTGACCCCGTTGGCGGGTTGGTGGAATATCCATGCCAGAACCGTAATGCCGCAGGTGTTGCAAATGCGATCATCGCAGCTGAGATTTCTTTATCTGGAATCCATCAGCTCATCCCGTTTGACGAAATGTTAAACGCAATGTATATCGTTGGTAAACGACTGCCAGCTGAACTAAGAGAAACCGCCCAGGGAGGCTGCGCTGCAACTCCTTCTGCATGTGCTGCATGCGGAGGTTGTGCGTAAAAATTCCTTCAGAACACATTTTTAAATAGTAGGTAATAAATCAATCTCTTTTTTGCCTCTTTTGGGCGTTTTCATATATTGGAATCTAAAAGAGTGTCTGCATCACTTAATGATGCAGACACTCTTTATTTACTATATCTTAAGCATCCGATATCCAATACCTATATGTGTCTGTATATACTGCATGCCATCTTTATCTGGCTGTAATTTCTTCCGTAATGTTGCCATAAACACTCTAAGTGATGCAACATCATTTTCCAGTGAACTGCCCCAGATCTGTTGCGTGATATAAGTGTGAGTCAATACTTTTCCAACATTATGAGACAGCAAACATAATAATTTATATTCGATTGGTGTTAAATGCAGTTCTTTATCTTTTAAATATGTAGATCCTGCTGTATAGTCGATCTTTAACTCTCCATTTACAAAGACTGCTTGTTCTTGTTCCTCGCCTGACTGGATCAATGCTAATCGGCGCTGTGTAACCCTGATCCTTGCAAGCAGTTCATCAACTGAAAATGGTTTTGTGATATAATCATCTGCTCCTGCATCCAGTGCTTCTATTTTATCTACATCTTCACTCCTTGCACTGATAACGATAATTGGTATGTTAGACCATGTTCTTACTTTTTTGATCACATCCACACCTTCCATATCAGGCAATCCAAGATCTAATAAAATGATCTCTGGTTTATGAGAAGATGCTTCTAAAATAGCTGAACTTCCATTTTCTGCTGTAATATATTTATAATCATGTGTTTTTAATGTTGTCACGATCAGATTACGGATCGGCCGGTCATCCTCCACGACTAAAATTAATGCTTTATTCATTTAATGTAACCTCACTTAATGGCAGTGTAAAAGAAAAAATACAACCATGTGGTATATTGTCCTCCAACACCAGTTTCCCGTTATGCACCTCTATGATCGAACGGCAAAGTGCCAAACCTAAACCAAGACTTCGATGGCTGTCTGCGATCGTATTTTTCCCTGTATAAAACATTTCAAATATATGCGGCTTCATTTCATCACAAATTCCAGGGCCGTTATCTTCTACTTGAATCTTTGCTTTTCCATTTTCATTCATGGCACAAATGCGGATTGTAGATCCTTTCGGTGTATATTTAATTGCATTATCGACCAGATTGATCAACACTTGCAGGATCAGCCGCACATCCATACGTGCAAGTATCAATTCATCGCATTCTGTAACGATCTGATACTCTTCATGTTTCCTGCTGATATGCCGTAATGATTCCGCGATCACCTCATCTAATAATTGATCTGTAAATTTCAGTTTTAATCTTCCATCATTTAATCTTGTGATCGATAATAAATTTTCAACGATATTGATCAGCCATTCTGAATCATCATAAATATCTGTATAAATCTGATGTTTTGTTATATCATCAAGACGTTCTCCACTATTTAACAGCATGTCTGCATTCCCAGAAATGGAACAAAGTGGTGTCCTTAGATCATGTGAGATCGCACGAAGCAGATCTGCTCTTAACTGTTCATTTTTGGCAAGAACGGAGATTTTTTCTTTCTCCATGATATTCTTTTTATTTTCCATGGCAAGTGCACATTCATTGATCACAGAAAGTAAGATACTATATTCGAAGGAATCTAATGTATATTCGTCAACTGGTATTGCGATCACACCATACACATTATCCTCAATACAAATGGCAAGGTATAGACACTGTGCATCTTTAAAACGTTCGGTCGTTGCTCCAGCACGCTGCTTGTTTTCATACACCCATTTTGCGATCTCCTGCTCCCTGCTTGTCAATAAATCTTCTATCTGTTCTTTCTTTTTATTCGAAAATATATGTGGTGCTGACAATTCATCGCCTTCCACAACATATGCTACAATACTGCGGTCTAATAATTTGATAAGCTGTGTACATGTAATACTTAAAATATCCGTATCGTTTTTTGCTTTTTGAAGTAACCGGTCTGTGTCAAATAAAATCTGTGTACGAAATGCAGATTGTGCTGAAAGCCTTGCATGTGTTTTTAATTTTGCTGCAAGTGTTCCAGTAATGACAGAAGATATTAACATGATCACAAAAGTTACCGGATATCCAACTGCATATGTCTGAAATGACATTCTTGGTTCCGTAAGGAAAAAGCAGAACAAAAATACACTTAAGACAGAACCTCCAATGCTGTATAAATATCCATCTGTAAGGATTGACGTTAATAAAACACCCAAAATATAAATTGTAACGATGTTTGTATCTGTAAATTGAAGTTTCTGGATGAATAGACCGATCAACGTACAAACTGCAAATATAAATAATGTCAATAAACTGTCTTTCATCGTAGGCTTTCCTACATAAACCGCTCCATGCGGTTTTCGATAATTATCTAAGTTCATCGCATCTGGAATAATGTGGATATCAATATCAGGAACAGCCTCGATCAACTTCTCTGTTAATGTCTGTTTGCTGAAAAAGTGATTTCTCTTTGCACTGCTTTGTCCGATCACGATTTTTGTGACATTTGATAAATGTGCATATTCCGCGATCTGTACCGGAACATTTTCCCCATGTGTCATTACGATTTCCGCACCAGATTCCTTTGCAAATTGTACATGAGCTTCCAGTCTTCTTTTGTCCGATTCTCTTTCTCTTTTTCCTGTCTGTACATACAATGCCGTAAAACGTGCCCGCATATCTCTTGCCATTTTTGCTGCTGTACGTATGATCTTTTCATTCGATGGTGAAGAAGAAAGACAAACAAGAATGTGTTCGTTTTCTTTGTTCAGCTCTACAAATTCTCCTGTGCTCATCTTGGCCCCCTTTCCTTATCGGATGCATTATATCACGATCGTCAATAATAATCCATAAACACATCAATCATCGTCATCATCTTGCTCCCTGTCAATTACTTTCCGATTTTCTCCAAGAAAATAATTTACTTTTTTCAAAAAGAATAACACAAATGCAAACATCAGTATTACCGCCAATGCTAAAATGAAATCTGACATAAGCTCTCACCTCTTTTTCATGACATCAGATACAAAAACACTTTTTGATCGCTTTATATTCTCCTAATACCAATAATGTAACATCTTCCTTAAAACAGGTATCCGCAGATATCGCCATACTTACTTTTCCATCATCTTTTACTGCCATAATGTTAATATCATATTTTTTTCTAATATCAAGTTTTCCCACTGTCTTTCCGATCCATTCCTTCGGAACCTCTACCTCAAAGATCGCATGTGAGGCATCGACTTCCATATAATCAAGAATATGATCATCGGTATAACGGATCGTTGCCCATTTTGCCACCATTTTTTCTGGATAGACTACCTTATCGGCTCCATTTCGTAAGAGGAATTTTTCCTGTACATCTCGTTCAGCTCTGGAAATAACCATTTTGCCTCCAAGTTCTTTTAACAGACAGGTGGTTTCCAACGAATTTTGAAAATTCCCACCGATCGTAACAAAACAGATATCATAATTTGCAATCCCCAGAGATTTTAAAAATTCCTCATTCGTACTGTCCCCGATCTGTGCATTCGTAACATATGGAAGTGCATCATTCACTCTTTCCTCATCCAGATCAACCGCCATGATCTCATGCCCAAGCTGACTTGATTGTATCGCTATATGTTTCCCAAAACGTCCAAGTCCGATCAATAAAATATTCTTCATCATCAATTCCCTCTTTCTTTTATCCCACTATGATCTTATCAAGTGGTAGTCTTGCTTTTCGTTTATTTTTATCTGAAAATACTGCATAGATCAGCGTCAAACCGCCAACACGTCCCAGATACATCAGTATGATCAAAATGATCTGTGACAGAATATGAAGTTTTGGTGTGATTCCTAATGTCAAACCTACGGTTCCAACTGCAGATGCTGCTTCAAACAGACAGCTTGAAAGCGGCAGTCCCTCATACACACTGATCGTCATTCCGCCTGCAAAAAACAAGATAAAATACATCATTGCGATCGTTGTTGCATTTTTTATCACACTAGCATCGATTCTTCTTCCAAATGCTGTCACATCATCACAACTTTGAAAGGTCGCCAGTACATTTAAAAGTAACAGAGCAAATGTTGTTGTTTTCATACCTCCTGCTGTAGAACTTGGTGAACCTCCGATCAACATCAATAAAATCATCATTGCCTTTGATGCTCCTGTCAGCATCGAAAGATCTGTCGTATTAAATCCTGCAGTTCTCGGTGTCACAGCTTGAAACAATGATGCAAGCAACCGATGAATCCCTGATAGATTTCCATAATCCTGAAAGAAAAAGAAAACAGCTGGTAACAGGATCAGACATAATGTTGTAGTTAGAATAACCTTACTCTGCATATGGTAATGCTTAAAATGAAATTTATGGAGATAAATGTCTTCCCATGTAAAAAATCCAATTCCACCAATGATGATCAGTAACATGATCACAATGTTGATCACTGGATTTACCGCATATGATGTCAATGATACAAATGGATGCCATTTTGTTCCAAGAAGATCAAATCCTGCATTACAAAAAGCTGATACAGAATGAAAGATCGACATCCAGATTCCCCGTAATCCAAAATCATGACAGAAAACAGGCATCATGAATAACGCACCAATCAATTCGATCAATAAAGTTCCTTTTAAAATAAAACTCATCAATCGAACGATCCCTCCTACTTTCGGTGCAGAGATCGCATTTTGCATCGTGCTTCGCTGCATAATCGATATTTTTCTTCCTGATAATATAAATACGGCTGTTGCTGTTGTTATAACTCCCAGACCTCCGATCTGTATCAGGAACATGATCACTGTCTGTCCAAAACCGGACCAGTAACTTCCAGTATCCAGAACTGCAAGCCCTGTCACACATACTGCAGAAGTTGACGTAAATAATGCTTTATGAAATGGTGTTATGATTCCTTGAACCGATGAAATTGGCAGCATCAGGATCAATGCTCCAAAAAGGATCACTCCTGCGAACCCTAATATGATCACCTGAAATGATGTTAAATGTCTTTTTTTATGAATCTTCCATGGCATATATGATCTTACCTCTTTTTCAAATTATTTTATGACCTTTTGATCTTATCATCATTATATCTTTTATGATAAAAAGATAGTGTAAGGATATGTTCTCTTGTATTAAGATTGTATAAAGAAAAAAGGAGCATAATATGATTTCAAGAAAGGATCCTGCTTTACAGGATTCTCCGCCTGCGGCGGGTCGCTTCTGCCTCTGGGATTTCGTAAAAATATCTGTAAAATATAAAATCCATGAGAACACGATTTTTTGGTTTGTTGTTCTCATGGATTTTATTGTTTCTTATTTTTTCAAGTATTCTTCAATCATACATTCATGCTTCTTTTCTTTTTTACTATAATTAATTCCCACAAGCAAAATATTACCTGCATATTTTTGAATAGAATCTGGATATTTTTTATCCTTAATCTGTTGCAATGCACTAACAGCACTCTTATTCCACTTCAATTCCACAACAAGTGCCGGATAATCATTTCGATATTCTGTTTTTGGAATAAACACAAAATCTGCGAACCCACGTCCTGTAGGAAATTCCCTAACTGGTTTAAAATAATACTGCATTGCACTCAAATAAGCCAATGCCAACACACTGCTGAGTGAATTTTCATTGTTATATTGAATTGCTGAAACATATTCCTCATGAATCTTCTCAATCTGAGCTGCAACTATTTCTCCATCCATATCCAAAGTTGCATCCAGTAAATCCTCTGATTCTTGCTGAAATTTCAGCATTTCATTCCATTCTTTTCTTTTTGTTGCACGAATCAGTTCTTGTCTTATCTCTTCATTCGGTACAAATGCTATCCTATTAACACTTGAATATGCTAAGTATCCCATATGAATCAAATATGTTAAAACGTCATCTTTATTTACAATATTCTCAACGTCATTTTGGAATGACCCAACATCTACTTCGACAGATGCTCCCGACACCATTTCAATAATTGCGATCTTCAATCCATCAAAATCCATATTGATCAATGGAACAATCGAATCATAAGAAGCTGTTCCTGACCAATAACTTTGGAAGTTTCCATCCACCATCAAGTTTACAACTGCATTGGGATTATAGACATGATATTTTCCTAACTGATATCCATCATACCAACGTTTGACTTCTGTAAAATCCTTCTTATATGTCTCACAAAGTGCTTTTACTTCATCTTCTGTAAAACCGATGTAAGAAGCTAAACATCCTGCATTCAACATGGAATATTCTCGGAAATTGTTAAGTGCTGATTGTGTTTTTTCTTTCTTGATCGGCAAGATGCCTGTAAGATAAGCAAGTTGAATATATTTCGTTGGTTCTGTTCCCTTAAACATACCTCTTAGGAATCGGATATACTCATCCTGCACCTTTTTGTTCGCTGATTCATCTCTGATCAGCACATCCCATTCATCAATGATAATGATAAATTTCCGTCCTGTCTTATCCTTAACCAGAGAAAGTGCATCTGGCAAAGATACCACTTCTTGACGTAAAATCTCTGGATAAACTTCACGCAATTCATCCAGCACAACTCTTGTGATATATGGCACAACATTATCCGCATCTTCGCAGTTTATCAAAAACCATTGTACATCAATATGAATCACATCATATTTATTCAGATGTTTCTTAAAATCTTCTGATCGTCCTATTTCAAGATCAGAAAACATCTTTTCTGATTCTGCTCCTTTGCTGTAATATGCCGCAAGCATATTCGCTGCATATGATTTTCCAAAACGTCTTGGGCGGCTATTGCAAATATACGCATCTGTAGAATCCAGAACTTCATTCATACATGCGATCAATCCTGTTTTATCTACATAAATTCTGGAATTTAGTGCTGCTTGAAACGCACTATTATCTGGATTAACAAATCTGCCCATATTTTATACCTCTCCAATTCCTTTTACCTGTTTTTAATATTTCTCTATTTTACACACGTGTTCTTTTGTTTTCTTATCATAATTAATACCAATCAACAACAGATTATCCTGATATTCTTCCAAACTTTCAAAATACTTCTTATCTTTGATCTGCTTGATCGCACCTTCTGCGCTCTGATCCCATTTTAATTCAACTACCAATGCCGGTTTCTCTGCAAATTGTTTTTTCGGAATAAAGACCAAATCTGCAAATCCTTTTCCACCTGCCAGTTCTCTGTGAATGGTATAAAAATTCCTTGCTGCATATAATGCGAGTGAAATCGTATAACTCAATGCATTTTCATCATTATACTGGATATGTGATGTCTCAAAATGTGCCTGTTCAATGGCTTTCGATACCTGTTCTTCTCTGCCTTGCCAGATTGCATTTAATGTATCTGCAGAATCTTTTAGTGCTTTTGAAACAGATCCCCAGTCTGATACTGAAACTGTATTTACATATTCTGCCCGAATTTCACTATTTGGTATCTTGACTGTTTTTGTTTTATCATCATATGCAAGATATCCAAGATGGATCAATAATGTCAGTACATCATCTTCTGTACGAAACGTTGCCATATCATTCGTAAAACTTTCGGTATTCACCGCCACGCTTTCTCCAGCGATCATACTTAAAACATCATCTTTTAGATGCTCAAAATTCATATCAATATACATCTGTAATGCTTCAAAAGTCTCTGTCTGATTCCAGTAATTTGATATCTTTCGAAATCTCATACTATTTACAACCGATCTTGGACTATACACAGACAGTACTCCATCAAATGAATATCCATCATACCAGTTCTTAACTTCTTCCATATCCATTCCGTATTGTTCACAGAGCTTTTTGACTTCTTGTTCTGTAAACCCGACATAACATGCTAAAGGTCCCGGGGCGATCATGGAAAATTCATCAAACATATTCAGTGCCGAATGTGTTCCATATTTCTTAATCGGTAAAATTCCTGTCATGTAAGATAGATAAATACATGCCTTATCTTTTAATAAGTCCCGTAGAAAATCTAAATATTTTTCCTGTGCTTCTTTATCTTGTTTATATTCCCTAAAAATGCAATCCCATTCATCAATGATCACAACAAATGGGTACTGCATTTGTGCATAAATATCCTGCATACACTCAATCAAATCTGTATCGTCAAAATAATCAACTTCTGGATATTCCATTTTCAAATCTCTGATCACAAGCTTCTTCACACGATCGATCAATTCTTCTACATTATGACTTCGACTTAGAAATTCCTGCATATTTAAGAATATGGTATTATATTGATTCAGATATTTTTCAAAATCTTTATCTTTTGCAATTTCAAACTTTCCAAATAATTCTTTTGAATTACAACCGCGGCTGTAATAAGCTGTCAGCATATTCGCAGCCATTGACTTCCCAAATCTTCTTGGACGGCTGACACAGACATAGTTTTGTGCTGTATCTAGTACGGAATTCGTATATTTTATCATCCCTGTCTTATCTACATAAATTTCAGACTGAATCATTCTTCTGAACTTTTCATTCCCTGGATTTAGATAATTTCCCATACGATCACCTCCTTGAATCAATTTTCTATAATATGAAAAAACTTCGTGCTCTTATCTATATTGATTATGATAGCACGAAATTTTAGCCGCCTCAACTTATATTAATTACATGAAATGAAAAAACACCTGCTCATAACATACATAAAATATACGTTACGATCAAGTGTCTTTTCATACAGTGATTATATATAGAATTTCTTCTATCCTAGTTGTTTACTGCAACATGTTTTGCCTGATCTGAATTGTAAACTTCTTCATCAACCAGACCTTCAGTTGCTGCTGTGATAACGGCTGCTGTTGCTGCTCCTGTTACATTTGTCATTGTTCTTGCCATGTCAACGATCGTTGAGATTGGTGCAAATACGACAACTAATTCGATTGGTAAGCCAAGTGCTGCAAATACAGCTGTTGATGTGATCGTCGCTGTTCCTGGAACCCCGACTGTTCCAACAGATACTACTAATGTGATCAGGATCAGAAATGCATACTGTGCAATTCCGTAATGATATCCTAACATATGAACACTAAATACCGCTGTTAATGCTGGCCAGATTCCTGCACATGCTGGCATTCCAACATTGGCTCCAAGACCTGCCGTAAATGATGCTACATCTCCATCAACTCCAAGTGCTTCTTTTAACTGTCTTAATGTAACCGGGATCGTACCAACACTGCTCTGTGTCGTAAATGCTACATACTGAGCTGGTGCGATTCCTTTAAAGAATTTAACAGGACTTAATTTTGCTACAAATTTAATTAATAATCCTTCTACTCCAAATGCCTGAACTGCACATAAGATATAAGATAATACTAATGTACTTAATAATGGCAGCAATTCCGTGACACTGCTTCTTCCAACGGCTCTTGCCAAGAAAGATAATACTGCATATGGTGTAAATCCAATGATCCAGTCAATTGCCTGTCCGATCACCTGATTCCCTGCATCAATAAATGCTTTAAATGGTTTTACGGATTCATTTTCTTTGGAAATTGCATTGTAAGATAATGCAATGATGATTGCAAATACGACGATCGGAATGATCTGTCCTTCACTCCAGTTTGTTGCGAAGTTGCTTGGGAATAAGTTTACGATCGTATCAACAACAGATGGAACTTCAACTTTCTGATATCCATCAGCTACTTTGTAAGCAAATCCATCACCGACTTTTAAGATGACTGCTGCGATCACTGTAATCGTACTTGCGATCGCTGTATTTAAGATCAGATAAAAGATTGACTTTCCACCGATTTTCTTTAAATGAATGGATTCGCTTAGATTTGTGATACTTGCGATGATACTAAATAACAGCATTGGTACAACAAGTGCTGTCAATACATTGGTATAGATCCGTCCGAAAATCTCAACATATGTAAAATGATTTCCAAATCCCAGACCAACTGCGATTCCAAAAACTGTTCCTAATAATGTTAAAAGTCCGAAGTCTACGCCTTTCTTATAATCCAAATAATAGATAACCGCAAACAAAACAACTGTAACTGCTAGTGCGGCAAAATCTGCTGTGTTAATGCTCATTTTGTTACACATCCTCTCTTATAGTTTTTCTTTTTCATAGTTTTCCAGTAGGAATTATTCGTATAATATCATTTCCTAGTAATACTGTCAAGAATATTTGATGCTTCTTTTTTTATACAATTTTGATTTGTTGGAATGTTTATGAAGCATAATAACATTACTTTCTGTCTGAAAATTTCCTATTTTACAACCAATGCTGTTCTCCATACACACCCACTTAAATTTTCAATCTTGTGAATTGTCCACTCTATAGACTTTAGGTATATGATAAAAAATAAATAAACGATCGGAAGAGCAGCATTAGAATTTTGCCACGTTTTTTACGGATTCGCAGCCGGCTTGGTGCGTTGTCTGAGCCTCAAAGAGTACTGTTTTCAATACCTTT